>JGI12316J15309_10003772_pt1 | contig 186666 bp, 160 predicted proteins | sample MarCyaLeptolynsp_FD_15309 | JGI IMG/M metagenome (IMG submission 15309)
TCTGGCACATCGTAACCACCAAGGAGTGGAGATGAGACAGAAACCCGGAACACGTAAGAGCCACGGCGAGAAGGTCGTCAAGGGCATCCGCCGCGCCACCCGGAAGCAGTATTCAGCGGAAGCGAAGATCAGGATCGTGCTGGACGGCCTTAAGGGCGAAGATAGCATTGCCGAGTTGTGTTGGCGTGAGGGCATTGCACAGAGCCTCTACTACAACTGGTCCAAGGAGTTCCTCCAAGCTGGGAAGAAGCGCCTGGCGGGTGATACGGCGCGTGCTGCGACATCGACCGAGGTCAAAGATCTGCGCCGTGAGGCACGCGATCTGAAGGAAGTGGTTGCGGAGCAGGCCCTTGAACTGCGACTGCTCAAAAAAAGCATGATCGCGGATGGGGACGACGACGAATGAGATATCCCGCATCTGAGAAACAGGAGATTATCCGCCTCGTCGAAGGGGCGCATCTCCCGACCAAACGCACGCTGGACAAGCTGGGCATCCCGAGGACCACTTTCTATCGTTGGTATGAACGGTATCAATCCGGCGGTCCTGAGGCGCTTGAGGACCGCAGCCCCAAGCCGTCACGGGTCTGGAACCGTATTCCCGAGCCTGTTCGCGAGACGGTCAAGGATCTGGCCCTGAAGGAAAGCGATCTGTCGCCGCGCGAGCTGGCCGTTCAGTTCACTGACACAGAGAAGTATTTTGTGTCAGAGGCTTCGGTCTACCGCATCCTCAAATCCTACGATCTGATCACCAGCCCGGCCTATGTGGTTCTGGCGGCGGCAGACGAGTTCAAAGACAAGACAACGCGTCCGAACCAGCTTTGGCAAACTGACTTCACCTACCTGAAGGTTATCGGCTGGGGCTGGTTCTATCTGTCGACCATCCTCGATGACTACAGCCGCTACATCATCGCCTGGACGCTTTGCACGACAATGAAGTCAGGCGATGTCACCGACACCCTCGACTTGGCGCTGCAGGCTTCGGGGTGTGACCAGGCAACCGTCCTGCACAAGCCGCGCCCGCTCTCGGACAACGGGTCGAGTTACATCTCGGGTGAACTGGCCGACTGGCTGGAAGACCGGCAGATGGATCATGTCCAAGGTGCCCCATATCATCCGCAAACCCAGGGCAAGATCGAGCGATGGCACCAGACCCTAAAGAACCGCATCTTGCTGGAAAACTACGACCTGCCCGGTGATCTCAGGCAACAGATCGACGCCTTTGTCGACCACGACAACCACCGGCGCTATCACGAGAGCCTGCAAAACCTCACTCCGGCCGATGTCTACTTCGGGCGCGGCCAGACCATCCTGAAACAGCGAGAAAGGATCAAACGAAGGACCCTCGAAACCCGGCGTTTGCTTCACCGCAAATCCGCCGCATAATCAGACCAGCAAGATGCGCCAAGCCCTCTCTTAGATCAGGCTGCCACCTGTCCCAAAATCCCTGACGACAGACATCAAACCGGATCAGTCAGGTGCGGCTGATCAGGTGGATTAGTTGCCCGTTGGCCTGCTCGTTTTAGCGTCCTCCCTGTCTGATCAAAGCCGGGCATACACGACCAATGAGGTTTGGCTGACCTTGTTGTGGACCACTGCCATGAAGCCGGTAGCGCGAATGGGGATTGCCGAGTGGCGGGCGGTTCAGGTGAAGCTGGCGATGGTCTGCAGCGCGCCCTCCAGCGCCTCGCCCTTTTCGTCCTGCAAGGCGGCTTCGCGCAGCCGGGCCACCCACTCGGGGCCGTCTGCGCGCGCCTCCACCATGCGGGCGCCCTCCAGCACCCGGGCAAACTTGCCGAGGCCCCGGGCGTGGGTGTCGGAGTAGCCCTTGATCAGGCGGCGGCAGCGGATCACCTCCACCGCCATGCCGTAGCGGTCGGGCAGGTAGCCCATCGCCATCGCGAGCCATGCGTCCAGATGCGCCTGCTCCACCGCGTGGCGGCGGGTGCGGCGGCGCCAGAACTTGAGCCCGCCCAGCACATAGAGCGTCAGGAAGCCGCGCAGGCTGTCGGTGCGGATGCGGCGGCCCTTGCTGAAGAGTTTCTCCAGCCGCGCCATCTGCCGCGGGCTGGCCTCTACCCTGGCGCCCAGCCCGGCGGGCAGCAGGCTTGCGATCTCCTCGGCGCGCGGATGCAGGTAGTCGGTGAGCGTCATCAGTTTGCCGCCCGCCTTCAGCTCCTGCTCGATCCGGCCGAAGCGGCTGGACCGGGTCTTGAGGTCGGCGACCCGGATCACGTCGTCATAGGCCATGGCATTGGCGATGTATTTCGCGGCCTCGCGGCTCAGCACATATCCATGGTCCGCGCTGTCCATGGCCAGCACCTGATCGAGCCGGGAGAGATATTCGCGGCCGTAAGCCAGGTCCTGGAACTCCACCACCTTCTGCAGGCCGGGCAGGGCCATCTCCTGCACCGCTTCCGGCATCTCCGCCACGCGCGCGGCAAGCTTCTGCCATTTGCGCAGCTTGCCCGCGGGGCCTTGCGGCTGCGCGAGGGAGGCGGGTGCGGGGGTTTCCGCGGGCCGCGGCTCGCCCTGCTGCGCCAGGTCGAACCCGGCGGTAAAGGCGCGCAGGCTGGGTTCCACGCCCTTGCCCGCAGCGCGGATCGCATCCTCGAAGGCCGATCGCGGGAAGGGCAGGGCGCCGGAGCCTGCAAGCGCGCCGAAGAGCGAGGCGGAAATCACCGATCCGGCTCCGGTCGCGGCGCGCTCCATATCGGCCATCACCAACTTGCGCGCTGCGGTCTCGGCGGCCGCGCGCACTTCCGAGGCATCGGCCATGCCGTCGCCCGGAACCATCTTCTCCGACACCGCCAAAGCGCGGTGGGTGGAGGCGATCAGCGTGGTGCGGTCGGGCGTCACGAAGCCGCGCAGGATCGAGCGGCCGGCTTCCATCATCTCCGCCGCGATCATGATGTCGACGTCGCCGGGCGCGGGCGCGAGGGAGAACACCGGGTTCTCGACTGTACCCGGCGCCATCTCGATATAGTAGATCGTGGCGCCGGTACGCTGGGCAACGCCCGCGACGCTGGTCGCCTGTGCGCTGTAACCTTGGGCGCGGGCGAGCGCCTCGATCCAGCTTGTCAGCACCCCGCCGCCCTGGCCGCCAACGGCAAGGATGGCGAGCTTGATCACCTCGGCGGCCGCGGGCCGACTGCCTTGCGGGTTGATGGGCAGTTCCAAAGTCATCAGGCGGCCTCCCCTGCGTCATTGCCGAGGAAGGTGAGCTGCCGCGCGCTGCGGCGCGCCTGCAGCCAGGCGATCACCCGGCTGCGCAGGCCCGCCCGGCGGCGCTCCCGCTCGGTGGGGTTATGCACCACCCGCGCCTCGTAGAACGACGGGCAGAGGATCGCCGCATCCGCCACCTCGCCGCAGTTGCCGCAGCCGACACAGGTTTGGTCGATATGCGCCACCGGGTCGTCGCGCAGCGGGTCGTCCAGCTTCTTCAGCGACAGCGACGGGCAGCCCGAAAGCCGGATGCAGGCGTGATCGCCGGTGCAGACGTCCTCATCGACGCCGAAGCGGGGGATCTCCACCCGCGCGCCATCCTTGATCGCCTTGTTGCGCTGCGGCTTCTCGCGCCGCTGCCGGTTCAGCATGCATTCCGAGGAGGCAACGATCACCTTGGGGCCGTCGTAGTCAGTCGTCAGCGCCTCGCGGATGGTGGCGCGCATCTGTGTGACGTCATAGGTCCGGTCGATCTGCCGGATCCATTTGACGCCCGCGCCTTCCAGCGCCTTGGTGATCGGGTTGTTGGTCGACTTGCTGGCGTTCTTGGCGCGGCTCGACGGGATGTCCTGCCCGCCGGTCGCGGCGGAGTAGTAGTTGTCGACGATGATCGCCACGCTGTCCGACTTGTTGAACACCATGTTGCCGATCGAGGTGCTGAGACCATTGTGCCAGAAGCCGCCATCGCCCAGAATCGAGATCGCCCGCTTCTCGCCGCCGCCGTCGAAGGCCGCGTTGGAGGCAGGCCCCAGCCCGTAGCCCATCGTCTGCCCGCCGATCTCGAACGGCGGCAGGGCGGCAAACAGGTGGCAGCCGATGTCGGCGGAGATCTGGTGCTTGCCCAGCTCCTGTTCGACCAGCTTCATCGAGGCAAAGATCGGCCGCTCCGGGCAGCCGGTGCAGAACCCCGGCGGCCGCGCCGGTACCGTCTGGCGGAGGTCCGGGATTTCGGGGGCGGGCACATTGGGGGCGCGCACCTGGCCGGGCAGCAGGTGCGCGGCGTATTTGCGGAAGAAATCATCCAGCCCGTCCATCATCACCTGACCAGTGTATTCGCCCGCCTTGGGGAAGACGCCCTTGCCTTCGAGCTTGGTGGAACTGCCCGCCTTGTAGAGCATCGCGCCAAGCTGCTGCTCGATGAACTCCGGCTGGCCTTCCTCCACCATCAGGACCGCGTCCTTGTCTTCGCAGAAGTCCAGAAGGTCGCTGTGCACCAGCGGGTAGGCTACGTTCATCACGTAAAGCGGCACCTCGGTATTGCCGCTGAGATCGGCAAGCCCCAGCCGCTGAAGGGCGCGGATAACGCTGTTATACATGCCGCCAAGACAAATGAGGCCGACCTTGCCCTGCTTCGGCCCGAACCGCTCGTTCAGCCCGTGATCGAAGATGTATTTCTCCGCCGCGGGCCAGCGGTTTTCGATCTTGTCGTGCTCGTGCTGGTAAGACATCGGCGGCAGCACCACGCGGGCGGAGTCGCGCTGCGGCTCGGCCAGCGCGTCGCGCACGGTGAGCGGCGGGCGCAAGTTGTCGCGGCACTCGAATGTGCCGGTCACATGGCAGGACCGGATCCGCATCATCAGCATCACCGGCGTGTTCGATGCCTCCGAAAGGGCAAAGCCGTCGCCCACCGATTTCACGATCGACGGCAGGTTGGGGCGCGGGTCCAGAAGCCAGAACTGCGACTTCATCGCAAAGGCATAGGACCGCTCCTGCATGATCGAAGAACCCTCGCCGTAATCCTCCCCCACGATCACCAGCGCGCCGCCGGTCACGCCCGAGGACGCGAGATTGGCCAGCGCATCCGAGGCCACGTTGACCCCAACCGGGCCTTTGAAGGTAACCGCGCCGCGGATCGGGTAGTGGACGGAGGCCGCCAGCATTGCTGCCGCGGCGGCCTCCGAAGCGTTGGCTTCGTAGCGTACACCCAGCTCGACCAGCAGATCTTCGGCATCTGCCAGCACATCCATCAGGTGCGAGATCGGCGCGCCCTGGTATCCGCCCACGTAGCCCACACCGTTTTCCAGAAGAGCCTTTGTGATGGCGAGAATTCCCTCGCCGGTGAAAGTTTGCCCCTCACCCATTCGCAGATGTTCGACCTCTGCCTTGAACGACCTTTCGGCCATCGGCTCCTCCCTGGGTAGTTTGCGTCGTTTAGATCTGGTGTACCCGCACGTTGCGCAGAATGGCCTGCAGCGTGGCGGTGAACTGGCGCCGTTCTTCCAGGCTGATGCCTTCGAACATCTGCTGGTAGGCGGCGGCTACATGCGGCCACAGCTTGTCGTGAACAGCACGGCCAGCGGGCGTGATGAAGACACGGGTGGCACGGCTGTCGTCCGGGTCCGGGCGGCGCTCGATCAGCTCCTCACGCGCGAGCTGGTCGAGCGAGCGGCTGAGCGTCGATTGCTCCACCACCGCATAGACCGCTAATTCACGGATCAGGAGGCCATCCAGCACCGACAGCACCGCCAGCGTCCGCATCTGCGCCGTGGTCAGCCCCAGCGCCGCCATCTCGGTGCGCAAGGACGCGTTGTAGCGGCCCATGATGCGGTTCATCAGGTACGGCGGGAAGTTTTCCAGCCCGATTTCGCCCAGCCGCGGCAGCGGCTCCTGCTGCCGCGCCTCTGGCTGGTCCGACGGTTTGCCCTTGGTGTTCTCGTTCATGCGCCCATCCTCTTTGCCAGGTTGTACCCGGACCCGCCGCCAAGGCCGGGCCCCGGGTGGGTCGAGGCCCCGATCAGCGAAAGGCCCTTCACACCCGTGGCGTTATTGACCGATTGCGGGAAGGGCCGCCAGACAAAGAACTGGTCGAGCGTGCAGGCACCGCCATAGGGGTCGCCGCCTGCGAGGTTCATGTTGAGCGATTGCAGGTCAGCGGGCGAATAGGCGCGCCGGACCAGCTTGATTTGGTCGAAATTGGCGATGTGGCGGGCGAGGATCGCCTCGATGCGGTCGGCAAAAGCCTCGCGGGTGGCCTCGGTCCACTCGGGGCTTGTGGCGATTTCGCCCGCGGCATCACCCTTGATGACGCGCGGCGCATCCGGGATCTGCAGCCAGAGGATGGCTTTGCCATCGGGGCAGCGGGAGGGGTCGAGCCTGTGCGGCTGGCCGACGCAGATGGTCGGCGTTTCCGGCAGCATGCCGCGCTCGGCCTCGTTTGCGGATTTCGACACGCTGTCGATCCCGTCGGCGAGGTGAATGAGTGCCACGTCCTCCAGGCCCTCGGCGCGCCACTCAGGGAGCGCGTCGAGCGCATAGTGCAGCTGGAAGTTACCGCGCCCGTGACGGAAATTCCGCAAAGGTTCCGAGGCCATTTCATTCGGCAACAGGCGGCCATAGAGCTGCCCTGGCGTGACCGAGGCAATGACAGACGCACCGCGGATCGTCCCGCCCTCCGCGGTCTCCACCCCGCAGGCGCGGCGGCCTTCGGTGAGGATGCGGGTGACATCGGTGCCGGTGCGGATCTCGCCGCCGTTGGCCAGGATCAGCCGGTGGAACGCCGCCGCCGCGGCACCCGCGCCGCCCTTCACCACCGGCGCGCCGGCCGCTTCCAGGGCAAAGGCGATAACCCGGCCCATCTGGCCGGAATAGGTCGCCTCCGGCGTCAGCCCGCAATGCAGCACCCAGGGCGCCCAGAGTGCCTGGACATCGGCGCTGCTGTAGGAGGCCTCCAGCCAGCCGCGCGCGGGCTGCAGCGCCGCGCCCCCCCAAGCTTTCAGACCATTCAGCCCGCGTTTCCACGCCTGTTTCGCCACCAGCTTCGCGGTCTGGCGCGACCACAGCGGCCCGCCGAGGAGGCCGAAGAGGAATTCCGCATCCGCCTCGATCCCGCCCACGTCGCGGGCATGGGCATCGCCATCGCCGGGGGCCAGCGCATTGAGGCCCGCGACATTGGCGGCGCGGTCCGTCGTCAGCACTGTGGCGCGCCCGTTCGGGCGCAGCACGGCGGTGGGGTGGGGCGTGTTGCAGAACTCCAGCCCGTGCTTGCCCAGATCTTCCGCCAGCTCGGCATAGGCAGGCGAGGTGAGGAACAGCACGAAGGTCGCCGCCATCACATCATGGTGGAAGCTCGGCACCGTGATCTCGTCGGTGCGCATGCAGCCGCCGATCCGGTCCGAGCGTTCCAGCATCAGCACCCGCTGCCCCTTGCGGGACAGCAGTGCCGCGGCCACCAGCGCGTTGATGCCGGAGCCGACGATGATATGCGGGGCGGCGGCCATACGGCGTCAGCCCTTGGGCACCAGCGCCAGCGCGCGGATCGGGCTGCCGGTGCCGCGCGCGATCTTCAGGGGCGCCGCAATCAGGATCGCGCCCTTGGCGGGCAGCTTGTCGAGATTGGCAAGCGACGCGAGCCCGAAGCAGTTGTCGCGGTGCAAGAGGTTGTGCGCCGGGTAGGGCGGATCCATCAGCCCGGCCTGGCCCGCATCGGTGCCGATGCACTGGCTGCCCCAGCCGACGATGCCCTTGGACAGGAGGTACTCCACCGCATCCGGCGTCGGCCCGGGGCTGTGCGGCCCCTCGGCGTCGGCGTTGAGGAACAGCGCCTCGTCGCCTGCGCGCTTGTCCCAGTCGGTGCGCATCACCACCCATTCGCCCTTGCCGATCTCGCCGTGCTCGGCCTCCCAGGCCTTGATCAGATCGGCGGTGAGCAGGAAATCCGCGTTCTCCGCGCTTTCCTTCGAACAGTCGATCACATTCACCGGTGCCACCAGCCGCTGCACGTCCAGCGTGTCGGTGTAGCCGTCGGCATAGTCCTTGCCGGTGATCCAGTGATGCGGGGCATCGAAGTGGGTGCCTGAATGCTCGCCCAGAACCATCCAGTTCCAGGCAAAGAACGGGCCGTCCGCGTCATATTCGCTGATCTTGTGAATCTCGACCTTGGGGGTGTTCTTGGCGAAATCCTCCGGCAGCTGCAGGATCGGCGTGTCCGGCCCCAGCGTGCCGGAGCAGTCCACCACCTCAATTTCACCCGAAAGAATCTTGGCGCCAAATTCCGCCAACGCGTTGTTTGAAGTCATTTTATCTCTCCTGTTGCCCGCGGTCTGGCGCCGCTTTGTGGATCGCAATAAAGAAACACTAGACAGATTTATATGCATTTGCAAATATCAATCCGTATTGAATTGAAGGATAGAAGCGATGCCCGCCAGCGCGGACGCAGTGATTATCGGCAGCGGCCACAATTCCCTGGCCTGCGCGGCGCATTTGGCCGCCAAGGGATGGAGCGTCGCGGTTTACGAACGTGCGGGGCAGCCCGGCGGGGCGGTGAAAACCGGGGAGTACACCTTGCCCGGCTACCGCCACGACTGGGGCGCGATGAACCTGTCGCTCTTTGCAGGCTCCGCTTTTCACAAGACTTACGGAAACGAGCTGGCCCGCCATGGCCTGTCCTTTGTGCCCGCGTCCGACTGTTTCGCGTCGGTCTTTCCCGATGGCAGCTGGCTGGGGGTAAGCAATGACGCCGCCGTCACCACCCGGCGCATCGCGGCCGAGGACGCCGCCGACGGCGCCGCTTGGGCGGAGCTGACCGAGGCCTTCCCGAAACAGGCGGAGACGCTCTTTGGCCTGCTCGGCTCCCCCATCAGTAAACATGCATTTGCATCCTTGGGCTGGAAATCCTTCCGCGGCATGGGCGGGGCAGGGATGCTGGACCTGGGCCGCTTCCTCGCCGCCTCGCCGCGCGGCTGGCTGGAGGAGACCTTCCGCGCGCCCAAGGTCCGCGCGCTGCTTGCGGCCTGGGGGATGCACCTGGACTTTGCCCCCGATGTCGCGGGCGGCGCGCTGTTTCCCTACCTCGAAGGCCAGGTGAACCAGGCCTTCGGCATGGTGCTGGGGCAGGGCGGGGCGGATGGCATGATCCGCGCCATGGCGGCGATGATCGAGGCGCGCGAGGGCACGATCACCTGCAATGCTGAGGTAACCCGTATCCTGCAGGATGGCGGCCGCGCCACCGGAGTGGAGCTGGCCAGCGGCGAGGTTGTGCACGCGAAGAAGGCGGTGATCGCCAATGTCGCGCCCGCGGCGCTCCTGCGGCTCACCGGCGGGACGCCGGACAAGCGCTATGACAAGGGACTCGAAAAATTCGCCCACGCGCCCGGCACGATGATGATCCATCTGGCGATGGACAGCCTGCCGGACTGGGCCGCGGGCGACGACCTGAAGCGTTTTGCTTATGTTCACATGGCGCCGAGCCTCGACCAGATGGCCGCGACCTACGCGCAGGCCAAGGCGGGGCTTCTGCCCAGCGAGCCGGTGATCGTCTGCGGCCAGCCCACCGCCATCGACCCCTCCCGCGCGCCGGAGGGCAAGCATGTGCTGTGGCTGCAGGTCCGCATGGTGCCGGGGGAGATCAAGGGCGACGCGGCTGGGCAGATCACCGCCAAGGACTGGGAGGACGCGGCGGAGCCAATGGCGGAGCGCGCGCTCGACATCCTCGACCGCTGCGCGCCGGGTGTGCGGGCAAAGGTCCTCGGCCGCCACGTGGTGACGCCTGCGATGCTGGAAGCCGACAACCCCAACCTCGTCGGCGGCGACCAGGTCTGCGGCAGCCACCACCTTTCGCAGCATTTCATGTTCCGGCCCCTGCGCGGGTTTGCCGATGGCACCACCCCGGTGCGCGATCTCTACCACACCGGGGCCGCGGTCTGGCCCGGGGCAGGAACCGGAGCCGGGGCGGGATACCTGCTCGGGCAGAAACTGGCCGGCGCATAGGGGCAAAAGACCCCGCCAAATAAACAAGCGTCGGCCGCCAACAACAGGGAAAGCAAGATGAAACTGACAAGACGCATGGTATTGCAGTCCACCGCCGCCGGCGCCGCCCTCGCGGCCAGCGGATTGCCCGCGCTCGCCAACGGGATCGAGGAGCTGGTCATTGCCTACAACGTCAATCTGCCGAGCTGGGACCCGACGGTGGGCCCCTCGGCGGTGAACCCGACGATCCAGGGCCTCTATCAGTCGGTCTTCGACATGTTCATCCACCAGAACCCTGACCTGTCCTTTGATGCGGGCATCATCACGGATTATGGCTGGAACGAGGACAAGTCGCAGATCTGGATGGAGGTGCGCGAGGGCGTCATTTGGCACAACGGCGATCCGCTCACGCCCGAGGATGTGGTCTGGTCGCTGGAACGCGCAGGCGCCCCCGAGACCGGCAACCCGATCCAGTTCATCTGGGGCAAGGTCGGCAACTACGCCATCGACGGCAACCGGGTGACGGCGGATGTGAAGGAATATGAGTCCACGATCTTCAAGTGGATGAGCTTCCTCACCGGCTATGTGCTGCCGAAGAAATACTACGAGGAAGTGGGCGCCGCGGGGTTCGAGGCCAAGCCGGTCGGCACCGGCCCCTACATGGTGGAGAAGTTCGAGCGCAACGCCTTTGTGCGGCTGAAGGCGAATGACAATTATTGGGGCGGCGCGCCCGAGTTCAAATCGGTGACCATCAAGTTCGTGACCGACGCCGCCAGCCGCGTGGCCGAGGTGGAATCCGGCAACGCCCATGTGACGCTGGAAATGCCCTACGAGGAGTTTGACCGCCTGAAAGGCAAGGCAGGCATCGAGGGCACCGCCGCGCCGGTCTCGGATATCGGCATGATCTTCATCAACGATGTCGAGGCGATGACCGATCCCAACGTGCGCAAGGCAATGGCCCATGCGATCGACAAGCAGCTCATCATCGACCGGCTCCTGTCGGGATATGGCGTTGCCATCGACACGCTGCAGACGCCGGACTACTCGGCCTTCGACGGCTCGATCAAGGTGGCTTACGACCCGGAGAAAGCCAAGGAGTTGCTCGCCGCCTCGGGCTACGGGCCGGACAACCCGGTCAAGTTCACCATCCAGACCACCCGCGGCTTCAAGCCCAAGGATTACGAGATCATCCAGGCCATCGTCGGCCTCTGGCGCAAGGTCGGGATCGAGGCGGAGATCGAGGTCTACGAGATCGCCAAGCATTACGAACTGCGCGCCGCCGACACGCTGGCGCCGGCGGCCTTCTACAACTGGGGCAACGCCATCGGCGATCCGGCGACCTCAACCGGCTTTGCCATGTTCGGCCCCTCGCCGCATGCGGTCTGGGACGGGGAGGAACTGATCCAGAAGATCATCCCGCTCTGGGGCGAGCCGGACGAGGAGAAGCGCATCGCGGGCTGGAAGGACGTCGACCGCCACATCGCCGAGAACGCGCTGGTGATCCCGTTGCTGCAATACGTTCAGCCGATCCTGCACAGCGAAGCTGTGAAGGTAACGCCGCATGCCTCCGGCGCGCTGCTGCCGCATCTGATGACGCGGGCCTGACGCCGGGAGCGCGCAGCGGGATAGGGCCGGACCCCTGTCCTGGCCGGGGGGGGGGCGGCGGCTGCGATGCCAGCCCCCGCGGCCCTTTTTTGACAAAGTAACACTATCAAGGGCACGGAAATGCATATCCTGCGCCGAATACTCATCCGGCTGGCCGCCTCATTAGTAACCCTGGCCGGCGCTGCCGTGATCGTCTTCGTGGTGATCCGAGTGGTGCCGGGCAACCCGGTTGCCATGATGCTGCCGCCCGGAGCCACCGCCGAGGACATCCAGCGACTGCAAGAGCTCTACGGGCTCGACAAATCCATCTTCCAGCAGTTCCTGATCTGGCTCACCGGCGTGCTGCAGGGCGATTTCGGCACCTCGATCTCGCTGCGCCAGCCGGTGGCGGAGCTGGTGCTCGGGCGGCTGCCCGCCACGCTGGAACTGTCGGTGATGGCGCTGGTGATCGCGGTGATTTTGGGTGGCGCGATGGCGCTGACGGCCACGCTCTGGCGCGGCACCAGGACCGAGGGCGCCATTGACGTCGCAGGCGGCATGGCGCTGTCGGTGCCGGATTTCCTCTGGGGGCTGGTGCTGATCCTGCTGTTCGGGGTGTTCTGGCCACTCTTCCACATATCCGGGCGGATTTCGCCCGCTCAAGGCTTCGAGTTCCACACCAACTTCTACCTCTGGGAAAGCCTTGTCCGCCTGCGCTTCGACGTCTGGGCCGACATCGTGGCCCATATGTTCATGCCCGCGCTGGCGCTGGCCATTCCGCTTGCGGCGATCATCTCCCAGCTTCTGAAACAATCGCTGAAGGAAACCATGCACCTCGACTACGTGACGCTTGCCCGCACCAAGGGCTATTCCGAGACCAGCATCATCCTGCGCGAGGCGCTGCCCAATGCGATCCTGCCGACGCTGACGCTGATCGGGGTGCAGTTCACCTTCCTGATCGGCGGCACGGTCATCATCGAGCGGCTGTTCTCTTACGAGGGCCTCGGCAACATGGCGATCGACGCGGTGATCAACCGCGACCTGCCGCTGATCCAGGGCATCGTGATCCTGTTTGCGCTCCTGTTCACCGTCGTGAACTTTCTGGTCGACATGACCTACGCCGCCCTGAACCCGAGGCTGCGCCATGCGTGACGCAAGGGGAGAGATCCGCCGCCTGCCGGGCCCGCGGCTGTGGCTTGCGGGCGGCTGGCTGGCAATTCTGGTGCTGGCGGCGCTGCTCGCGCCCTGGATCAGCCCGCACGATCCGCTGGCACAGGACCTGTTTGCGGGCCGCCTGCCGCCGGTCTGGGAGGCGGGCGCCGATCCGAACTACCTGCTGGGCACCGACAGCCTCGGCCGCGATGTGCTGAGCCGCATCCTGCACGGCGCGCGCTTGGCACTCAGCATCGCGCTCATCGCGGGCACGCTCACCTGCCTGATCGGCGCCACGCTGGGGCTGATTGCGGGCTACTACGGCGGCTGGGTGGACCTTGCCGTCTCGCGGCTGGTCGATATCTGGATGGCCTTCCCGCCGGTGCTGTTTGCGATCCTGCTGATTGCTGTGCTTGGCACCGGCGTAACCTCCATCATCATCGCCATCGTGGTGATCGACTGGACCCGCTTTGCCCGCGTGGTTCGGGCCGAGGCGATGGGCCAGGCGCAGATGGACTATGTCGCCTCTGCGCAAGTAGCGGGCCGCAGCCGCTTCGGCACGGTACTGGCCGAGATCCTGCCCAACGTGCTGCCCGCCATCGTGGCCCTGCTGACGCTGGAGATGGGCATCGCCGTGATCGTCGAGGCGATCCTGAGCTTCGTGAACCTCTCGGTCTCCACCGACGCGCCGACTTGGGGCGGGATGATCGCCGAGGGCCGCGCCTCGGTGCATCAGGCCTGGTGGGTGCTGGTGTTCCCGCTGGCAGCCCTGTTTCTCACCGTCCTCAGCTTCTCCCAGCTTGGCGAGGGGCTGAAGGACCATTTCGACCCGGTGCTGCGATGAGTTACCTGAGCATTGAAAATCTCGACGTGCGGCTGCACACCGGCGTGCCGGTGCTGCGCGGTGTGTCGCTGAACGTGGCGGCGGGGGAATCCCGCGCGCTGGTGGGGGAAAGCGGCGCGGGCAAGTCGATGATCGGCAAGTCGGTGCTGGGCATCCTGCCGCGCGCGCTTCAGGTCACGGGCGGGCGCATCGTGGTGGACGGCGAGGACCTGCAGGCGCTGCCGCCCCGCACAAGGCGCCAGCGCATCGGCGCCAAGGTGGCGCTGATCCCGCAGGACCCGCTCACCGCGCTTAACCCCTCGCGCCGGATCGGCCCGCAGATCACCAGCCGCCTGGTCGATTTCCTCGGCTGGTCCCGCAAGGCCGCCACGGACCGCGCGCTGGAGCTGCTGGAGGAGGTGCAGATCCACGAGCCCGCGCGGGTGATGCGCGCCTATCCGCATGAGCTGTCGGGCGGCATGCGCCAGCGCATCCTGATCGCCGCCGCCTTTGCCGCGGAGCCGAAGCTCATCATCGCCGACGAGCCGACCACCGCGCTGGACGTGACGGTGCAGAAGCAGATCCTGCGGCTGATCCGCCAGATGCAGGAGCGGCATGGCACCGCGCTCCTGTTCGTGACCCATGACCTCGGCGTGGTCTCCAAGGTCTGCCAGACGATGAGCGTGCTTTACGCGGGCAAGATGGTGGAGGACACCGGCGTGCGCGAATTCTTCCGCCAGCCGGGCCATCCCTATTCCGCGGCGCTTCTGGCCGCGACCCCGAAGTACACCGACCCGGAGGGCAGCCTGACGCCGGTGCCGCCCGGGGTGATTGCCGCGGTTGAGGCCGAGGTCGCCCTCAGCGACCGCAGGCGGGAGGCCGCGGAATGAGCGAGGTGATCTACGATGTGCGCGATCTGCGCCTGAGCTTCCCGGACATGTCGAAGAAGCCTTTACTGGGCCCGGCGCCGCGGGTGGACGTGCTGAAGGGCCTCAGCTTCCAGATCCCGAAGGGCGAGGTGCTGGGCATCGTCGGCGGCTCCGGCTCGGGCAAGTCAACACTCGGCCGTGCGCTGGTGCGGCTGATCGAACCCGACAGCGGCGGCATCACCTTTGAGGGCCGCGACATCACCCACGCAAGCGAGGACACGCTGCGCCCGCTGCGCGCGAGGCTCCAGATGATCTTCCAGGACCCGATGTCCTCGCTCAATCCGCGGCGGCAGGTCGGCGGTATCATCGCGGGGCCCTTGCGGGTGCAGGGTAGGGACAACATCCCAGCCCGGGTGCGCGAGGCGCTGGACATGGTGGGCCTGCCGCAAAGCTTCGCCAGCCGCTACCCGCATGAGCTTTCGGGCGGCCAGCGCCAGCGCGTGGGTATCGCCCGCGCCATCGCACTCAGACCGGAGTTCATCCTCGCCGATGAGATCGTCTCGGGCCTCGACGTGTCGAGCCAGGCGCAGGTGCTGAACCTGCTGGAGGAGCTGGTGCGCGAGCTCGGGCTGACGCTGGCCTTCATCAGCCATGACCTTTCGGTAATCCGGCGGCTGTGCAGCCGGATCCTGGTGCTCTACCGCGGCGAAATCGTGGAGAACGCGGAGACGGCCGCGCTGTTTGCCGCCCCGCAGGCCGCCTACACCCGCGAGCTGCTGTCCGCGATCCCCCTGCCGGACCCGGAACAGGTCTGGGCTTGACGTCTGGTTGCGGAGCCTGGCCTGACTGTTTCAGATGAGCGTAGTGGAGGCCTGGCTGTGCTTGGCTAGCGGTGTTGCTGCGTGCCAAGTGGATGTTCTGCAAAATGTCGTTCTGTAGGCGGGTCATCCAAGACTGAGGTTGGGACTCTAGGCGCCGGTTTGGTTGAGAGCTTGTTACAGTTCTACCGAGCTCGCACAGATGGCCAAATTGCCTTTTGGAAGAAGGGGGCCGGGCTTAGTTGCTCAAGTCCCTCACCCAACCTCTTTGATTTTCCACTGCCATGGAGGCTTGTGCTAAGGTGTCCAGTTGGGGACGTCATGTTGCAGGATTAGACCACGGAGTTCAGCGCGTCCATCCATACAGAACCCTTTGCGACATGTTCAGAAGGATACAACTGTCGTTCTCCCCTTCGACCTCTTACGGGCGCTTGGTGAAGCAACTATTGAATCTTATGTTGGCATCGTTGGGAACAGTTCTGGCTACGTGCTGCGCGGACGATCTAAGGCCTTTGCACCGCCAGGGCCATTGGCGTAACAGCTAGTTGATGGAATACGCAACGCTGAATTAGTTGAGTGGTTCAATAGCGGCTCTGTTGCACAAATTGGCTAATGGCCGGGGTTCCCCTGGCCCTGGACAGACTCATCCCACGGGCTCTGTGACAGGGATGCCGAGCGCGGTGTAGCCGATCAAAACGGCGGTATGGACCGGAAGCTCGGCGACCTGTCAGTCGAAGCCCCGTGCCATGAGGCGCTGCCCCAGCCGTTTCACACAGTGCATCTTCGTTTCGTGCGACGCGCCGACGATGACGGTCTTCCAAGGTTTGGCGTTCTTGCGCGGCGGGAGTGAGGAAGGCCCGGAAAGGGTCCGCGGGAGCCTTCCCCTGACGAACGGCGTGGGCGCTGCGGTCAGCGATTGCATCGTGGCAATTTCGAGTGTCGTAGGCACCGTCGGCAGTGACGCTGCTGATCTGCTCGTACGCCGGAATCTGGTTGGGCAGGTCGGCTGACACCAGCGCTTCGCCGATATGGTCCCTGTGATCTCTACGGCCTGAACCCCAGGGTTTCCTCATCAATTCCCAAGTGGATCTTGCGCCAGAGACGCCGCTCGGAACCACCATGCCTGCGGGCGTGCCACTCGCCTTCGCCCTCCACCTTGATCCCGGTGCTATCGATTAACAGGTGCAGCGGGCCCTTCGCACCACGGTAGGGGATGTTGACGGCCTGGGCCTTCTGGCGTCCATGGTTGCCTGACGGCGCGGCAGCCCAGCTCATCTTGGGGTTAAACCAGATCGTTAGCGAGCCGCGGCGCTTGAGCGCTTCATTGTAGGCCGACCATTTTCTGGTCCTTTAGGTCAGGGGGGGGAGGTCTGCTCATGCATCCCAGCTATCACGCTGGATTCATGAGCTGAATCTCACATGGGATTTGTGCAGCAGAGCCGGGGTGTGAGCGCCAAGCTGAATGCCGTCTGGAAGGGGCAGTGCAATCCGCCAGATTTGTTCGTTTCCGCCGAGCAGGTCAGTGGTTACACCGGCGCGAGGTACTGCGTCTTGCGGCCACAAGACAGGCACAGAGCATTCCAACGATTGGCAAACTGCTTTTCGTAGCTGTAGGCCGACCCCACCTGTCTCGCGCGAGGTGGAGCTGCAGTCAGATCTTCTAGTGCGCTCTGCCAGCGAGTGGTGGTCGCGGCGTCAATCAATGTGGCGCCTTGGGGCACGTGGTCCGTCAGCCCATCGACGTTGTTGACAAGCAGCCTGCGGCCCGCCGCCAGGGTTTCAATGGCCACTAGCCCGTAGGCTTCCCAGCGCGACGGCATCACCACGGCGTCGAGGCCCGCCATCGCCGCCACAGGGTCGGCGGCAAAGCCTTTGAAATGAATGCGCGGATCTCCGGCGGCAAGCTCGCGGAGCTGGGTTTCCTCGCTACCTTGACCATAGATGTGGAGCGCAACGGCAGGGTTTCGGGTGGCGCGGAAGGCCTTGATCAGCACGTCGAAGCCCTTCTGCGGCTCCAGCCGTCCGATGGCGCCGATGGTCCTGACTGGGCCCACTGGCGGCGCAAGCGCGCGGAACGCGGACAGATCAACACAGGACGGGATGACATGCAAAGCGGCAGGCCGCACGAAGCCCTCGGTCGTCAGCCACTCGCCCTGAGCGGTGCTGACGGCAACGACATCATGGAACATCGCGTAGGACGCCCTGAGGAGCGCGCCGAAGCGACGTTTCCGCCGGACATTCAGAGCCGTGAAACTGCGGGTGTAGCTGTGTTCGACGTGAATGAACCGGGCCCTGGGGTTCAAGGCGCGCAGAGCCGCCAGTACCGGCATGAGACGCCAGCTGATCGCCAGATGCGAGATGATCACATCTGCCTTCAGATGCCCTGCCGACAGGCTGTTCCGCTTTATCTCCAGCAGGCTGTGCTCGGCGTCGCGGGTCAGGTCGGGAGCCGTCATCATGTGGTCGACCACCCGCATCACACCGCCTGCAGTGGTGTCATCAACCAAGTGCGTAACGCGAACAGCCTTCATGATGGGACCTCCGTCCGGCTGCGCCGGGCGGCGAGGTCCATGGTTCGGCGCAAGACCTTCGGCCCGGTGAGGACCAGCAGCGCGGTGGCCGCGAGGGTTGTTACAGATTTCAGCGGCTCCTCCCAGAGGGGGCGGAGGGAGCAGGCAAGCCACGCCTTGGCAAGTTGCACAGAACGGCGGCTGTCCAGACCGCTGATGGCCCGGCGGTTGAGATAGCGCAGCTGGTAGGCCCGCGCGGCATTCTCCTGTTGCGCGAAGAATTGAGGGTTGATCCGGGCGAGCTTGCGCACCATCCGCTCCCACGCGGCGAGCTGGCGATCGGTCGCGGCAGACAGCCCGCCGGAGTGAACCCGGTAGCGTGTCAGCAGGCCCGGGATCCCCTCAAACGCCCAGTTGGTGGTCAGGGCAATGCGCAGCCAGCATTCGATGTCCTCGGACTGGCGGAAGGTCTCGTCGAAAAACCAGTCGCGCTCAGTCTCGGATTGGGGCCGAAAGGCGATCTCGTCCAGAACTGCCCGCCGGATCACGGCGGCGGAGCCGTTGCCGATCGGATTGCGTTTGAAGATGTGCTTGGCATCGATGTTCTGCAGCCGTGGCCGCTGCGCCTGACCTGTCAGCGTGCCATCCTCCGACATGAAGGCCGATCCGGCATAGCTGATCCCCACCTGGGGGCTGGCCGCCAGATGGCAGAGGTGGCGGGCCAGCTTCTCCGGCTCCCACAGATCATCCGCATCGCATAAGGCCACCACATCGCCCTGGGCGCAGGCAATGCCCGTGTTGCGCGCACCGGCCAGGCCGCGGTTTTTCTGGTGCACCACGCGAAAACGCGGATCGTTGCAGAAACGAGCCGCCACCGCGGCGGTCGCATCCGTGGAGCCATCATCGACCACGATGACCTCGAACTCTGCGCAGGTCTGCGCCTGCAGGGAGGTTAGCGTTTCAGCGAGGGTCTTCTCGGCGTTGAAAGCGGGAACGATAATCGATGTGAACAGCATGAATTTATAGCTCCGGGAGTTAACGGGAGAACAGGGTGCGGCGCAGCGGTCCGGGCAGGAACGGTGCCAGAACTGCCCCGGCCAAAGTCAGCCCGCCCCTGCGGAACGGAGAGAAAAAGCCGCGGGGGCTTTGCAGAATGCCAAGAACCGTTTGCTTGAGCGCATAGGTCCGCCCTGCATTGAGGCGCAGCGAACGGCGGGCCAGATACCGGTGGTGAATCGCATGAGAGGCGGCGCTGGGGACAACGCCAAAGCCTGCGGCGGTTGCGAGCGCCTGCTGGCGGCCCGCCCGCATCGCATCGAGGTCCGTGGACAAACCGCCGACAGAGGTGCGGTAGTAGGTGTGCAGGCTGTTGGCTCCCGTCACCCGGGCACCACCGCCGACCAGGCGGATCAGCCACTCGAGATCCTCGTTATGAACCATGGCCTCGTTGAAGCCGCCGCTGGCCGAGAAGACCCGGCGCCGCACGGCAAAGTTGGACATGGTGCACACCGGGTTTTCCCCCAGCAGCATGGCAATGCTCAGATCCTGCGGGGGCACTGTTGAAAACACGCTGGCGTCTGCCGGGCTGGCGCGGAAGAATCCGATCTGGCCATAGGCCCCATCAACGGCGCCTTGCCGGAAGATCGCGCGGAGCTGCGACAGTTTCTCTGGATGCCAGATGTCATCCGCATCGCAGAACGCGATCACCGCGCCGCGGGCGTGCGCCATCGCGCCGAAATTGCGGGCGGCACTGGGGCCCTTGCCGGGGTTTTGCACCAGCTGGATCCGGGCATCAGTGGCGGCGGCGGCGCGGACCAGGGTGCAAGTCTCATCGGTGGAGCCGTCATCGACCACGATCGCCTCCCAATCGGCGCAGGTTTGCACCTGAAGCCCGGCCAGGGTGTCCCGGATCGTGGCAGCGGCGTTGAAGCTGGGAATGACGATGGAAAAATAGGGCATGTCTCAAACCTCTGCGGTGCGGTGGCGAAAGGCCATGGAAAGAGTCGGCAGCGATGCCAGGGTCATCATCAGCGCGGCGACTGTGGCATAGCCGATGGCAACGGCTGTCAGCCCGTAGGGGGCGAGCAGGCAGGTGTTCAGGATCAGCGCGCCGGTGGTGGCAAGCGTGACCCGGAATTCCTGGCCGGGTCTGCCGTTTGCGCGCAGCCAGCCGGCGGTGGCGGACCACAGGGTGGTCGGAATTGCGACCAGGCAGAGGATGGACACCACGCCCTCGATGCCTGCCCAGCCGTCACCGAACAGAACCGGGACGTAGAGCGGGGCCAGCAGCGACTGCGCAATAACGGCCGGGGCAATGATCCCGATCGCCAGCAGCACGCTTTGGCGCAGTGCCTGCAGCTTGTCAGCGCTGGCGCAGAGATGCGGAAACAATACGGTCGAGAATGCCACGGTGAAGGAGTTGGACAGGCTGAGCCCGGCGTTGAAGGCCATGAAATAGAGGCCGAGCGTTTCAGCTCCCATCAGCGCGCCGACGATGACCTTGTCCGCCTGCAGGCGCAGCGCCTTGACCAGCTCGACGCCCAGCACTGCCCAGCCATAGGACAGGAACGGGCGCAGCGGCGCATAGCCTTGGGAGGGGTCCGGGCGCCAGGGATGCAGGCGGCGCATGGCAACCAGCCAGACCGGTGCCGTCAGCAGGCGCGGCAGTACCAGCACCAGCGCGGAGGGCCAAATCAGCGCCAGCACCACCGACATCAGGTTCGACGCCACGATCTGCGTGCCCGAAATGGCCGCCGTCTGGCGCAGCTTACCGGCCCGCATGGCAAGACCTGCCTGCACCAGGCCTGCGGGCATGAACAGGTATTCGCCGGCCAGAATGAGGATCAGCGCCAGAAGCATCGCGCTGCCGCCGCTGGCATACAGCACCAGCCCCGCCAGCGACTGAAGCAGGAACAACCCAAGGCACCAGACCCAGAAAATGCGGTGCGCGGTGGCGCAGGTCTGCTGCAGCTGCGCCTGTGGGGCCGCGATGATCTTTTGGATGACACCGTTTTCCGTCAGCGACTTGACGATATCGGCCGCCGCCAGCGCAGCCGCGGCAATGCCGATCTGGTCGAGGTCGAGCGTGCGCGCCACCGCGATCACCACCAGCAACCGCGAAGCCTTGGCCGCAGCCTCGGACGCGCCGTAGGCAAAGAGGTTCTTTGCGAAAGAGGGGATTCCTAGGGTGCGGGGCATCGGGACCTGTCCATGGGGGCTGTTGGACCAAGTGTTACCGACGTCCGCTCCGGCTGTCCCTCGCGCCCCGGGACAGGGCAATGGTGCAACAGAACTGCGCCATATCCGAACGGATAGCGCCGCGATATCAACACCCTCTCGACCGCTGTGACCGAATTCCGTATCACCGGTACAACCGCAGTGATCCGGCGAGCAGTTGAATGATGAAGCCCCTCAAAAATGGAACGGCAATTCTGGCGGTCTTGTCTTTGAGCAGCTGCGCGCAGATCGATCCGCCCGACAATCTGGAGCCGATTGCCTCTGGCGACGGGTATCAGGCGCAATATCGCGAACCGCATGTGTCCCGCAACGCGGCAGGCTTTCTGCAGTCCCGCGCCATGAACGAGGCCCGCTGTCGACCGCCCGGTGGTGGCACGGGTGGCAAAGGCGCCGGCACGGCGCAGGCGGCGCTGGCCGGGGAACGCTTTACCCGCAATGATCTGGTCAACGTGCGCGTCGGCGAGGATGAGACCTTCAACGGCGATTACGTGATATCCCGGGACGGCACGCTCAAGCTGCCCTTTCTGCCGCCGGTCCGTGCGCAGGGCCGTACCGCGGCCCAGATCGAGGATGACATCGCCGCAAAGCTGCTCGCCGAAGATTTCTACGCTGAACGCCCGCGTTTGTCGGTCCGGGCGGCTGATTTCGCCTCGGTCACTGTGGGGGTTTCAGGCGCCGTTTTTGAACCCAAGGCGGTGGAAATCGGCGGAGTGCCCGGCGACCAGGTGGACTCGCGCCGGCAGGGCGCCTTGGGGGCCTCGACCGAGGCGCGCAACCTGTCTGCCGCCTTGCGTGCGGCAGGCGGCGTGCGCCCTGACGCCGATGTTTCCGCGATTGAGGTGCGGCGTGGCAGCAGCGTTTACCGGCTGGATATGCGCGGGGTCTTCGAAGGCCAGAATGCCGTCGATATCATGTTGCTGACCGGCGACGAAGTGAACGTACCCAGCCGCGGATGTTTCCAGGAAGATCTGATGCGGCCCAGTCCCATCAGCCCGCCGGGCGTGACTTTGTTCCTGTCGAACCTGACCCAACCTGCGACCGGCAATGCGATCTCTGCCATCGGGCGAGAGGTGCGCGAGTTTCCGTATGGTACGCGCTATCTGCAAGCCGTGGTGGATACCAACTGCGTCGGTGGCGCTCGGGCCACCAGCGCTCATCGCTCTTCAGTTCTGTTTTCCCGCAATCCGATTACCCAGGTGTCGGTCGTCATCGAGCGGAACATCGAAGACTTGCTGCGGCGGGCAGACCGGGACGATTATGACCCTTTCCTCCTGCCTGGAGACGCCATCGCCTGCTATGACAGCACCATCACCAACATCGGGGAACTCGGCCGCCTGATCGGTGCCTTCAAGTACTGAGGCTGGTTCGGCCCGGATCGGGGCGGCGACACCGGGCTTGGCGGATCGGGGCGGGGGCAGCCCATCATTCCCAGTGTCGTTCAGCAACGCTGCGGTTGAGGCGCGAGCAGCTCAGACGGATACCCCCAGAGTTTACGCATCGGCCCCGCGATCAGGCTGCCTGCGGAACCGGAGCAACCCGTGCGGCAAGAAAGTCAGACAGGTCATGGGCCAGTTCCGCGCGATCCAGCGCAAAGGCCGCAGTCGCCTGCACGAACCCTTGCACGCTGCCGCAATCGAACCTTTCGCCATCGAACCGGAAGCCCGTAACCCCCGCGGCGGGAAGATCGGCGTTCATGGCATCGGTCAGCTGCAGCTCTCCGCCCGCGCCGGGCTCGAGTGCAGCAAGGGCCGCAAAAATCGAAGGCTCCAGAATGTAGCGACCGACGACGGCATGCGTGGATGGTGCCTGTGCAGGATCCGGTTTTTCAACCATCGCACGGGCGCGGGTGAGCTTTCCGGTCTCTCGCGCAACATCAAGGATGCCGTAGGAGGAGGTCTGTTCGCGCGCCACCTTCATCGTGGCCACCATGTGACCCCGGTTCAGCGCATGGGCTGTCACCATCTGGCTCAGTGCGCCGCGCGGCGCGCGGATCACATCATCCGGCAGCAGCACCGCGAAGGGTTCGTCTCCGACCAGGCGCGCAGCCAGCCCCACCGCATGCCCCAGACCCAAGGGATTGCTTTGGCGCACAAAAGACAGAGCGCCTTCGGGCATGCGCGTCCGTGCGATGGCCTCCATCGCGTCGGTCTTGCCCCGTGCCTTCAGCGTGTTTTCAAGGGCGGCGGCGGTGTCAAAGTAGTCCTCCAGTGCGCCCTTGCCTGCGGCGGTGACAAAGATGAATTCTTCGATCCCGGCCTCCCGCGCTTCGTCCACCGCGTATTGGATCAGCGGGCGGTCCACCAGCGGCAGCATTTCCTTGGGGATGGATTTGGTGGCGGGCAGAAAGCGGGTTCCCATGCCGGCAACCGGGAATACGGCTTTGCGGATATGTGTCATTGCTTGTCTCCTGTGTTTGGGGATCAGTAGGCGCCGCGGCCGGACACAACCGCGCCAAAGGTTCTGAGGATCAGCTGCAGGTTCAGCCTGAGCGAGCGGGCCTTGATGTAGCCGAGGTCCATCTCGATCATTTCCTTGAAGCCGACAGAGGCCCGGCCGGACACTTGCCACACACCGGTGATGCCCGGTTTGACTTTCAGGCGGCCGAGGGCGCGGGGCGGGTAGTCTGCAACCTCGCTCGGCAGGGCCGGGCGCGGGCCGACGATGGACATCTCGCCGCGCAGCACGTTGAAAAGCTGCGGCAGCTCATCAATCGAGGTGCGGCGCAACCAGCGTCCCACACGGGTGATCCGCGGATCCTGGCGGGATTTGAAGCAAAGCCCGTCCCGGTCCGAGGCGTGCAGGACCTCCGCGCGCCGGGTTTCGGCGTCTGCCGTCATCGAGCGGAACTTGAACATGGTGAACGTCCTGCCGTTCAGCCCCACCCGCGTCTGTTTGAAAAGCGCAGGGCCCCGGCTGTCAACCCTGACCGCCAGCGCAGCCGCCAACAGCAGCGGCGTCAGCATCAGCAGCGCCAGCACCGATACCGTGATGTCGAGACAGCGCTGCTGCAGGTTGGTCAGCTGCTTGCGCCGCAGTGCCGTCAAACCGGCATGTGTCAGAAAGCTGGCATTGCCGACCAGGTAGCGGCGGGCCATCCGGCGCGGTTCCATCGCCAGCCGCCAGACCCATTCCATGCGGGCGGCCCTGACGACCTTCGGTGCCCGCGCAACGGAGCCGGAGAGGAAGTCGAACAGCGCGCCGACGCCAAGGGTCAGGTCGGCCTTCAGGTGAGCGGCATTGCGGTGCAGCCACAGCTCCTGCATCGGGACGCCAAGCGCGACCAGCACGATGTCGGCGCCGCTCGCGTTGATTGCGGCAATCGCCGCACCGCTGTCCTGCGCGCCGCCGTACCCGTCGCGGGTGCCAGCGATGCAAAGACCCGGGATATCGCGGAGCAGCCGTGCCGCCGCAGCATCCGCAACACCTGGCCGCCCGCCGAACAGGTAGACCGATTTGCCCATGGCCGCCGCCCGCTGTAACAGCTGCGGCACGAAGTCGGTTCCATTCAGATTTGCCGTCAGCGCGTGGCCGGTAAACTTTGCCGCCAGCTCTACCCCGATGCCGTCGGGCAGCAGGAGATCCGCCCCGGCAACCGCCTCTGCATAGTGGGGATTGCGGCGGTGGATGTTGCAGCAATGCGCATTCATGAAAAACACCCGCCGCCGCCCCGGTGACAGCAGCTTGGTCGCAGCCTTGCTTGCGCTGGCGTCAACCAATTCGAGGCCGAGCGCCGGGAGGTAAACCGTCTGCAGGCGGCGGGATTTGACTGCCAGGCCCGCACCGAACTTCGAGGGAGAATATGCAAGTGTCATCTGCTAAGTCCTTGAGCTGTCGTTGGTTGCTCTCAGGCTGTTGCAGATGCTGGCGCCTCTCAACCGAGCGGGCGGACAGGTTCGGGCCTCTTTGGTATCCCCGGCTTGCCTTGCGGCTTTCAAAGTTACCCGCCCGGATCGGAAAATACCCGAAGGCCTGCCAAGCCGAGCGGAACAGAGGGCGTTTCCTCCGCGTCGGCAGCAGTGGTCCTACTCCATTGGGTAGCCGCGACTACGGATGTGCAGCGGGTTAGCCGGGCGCGCAGGCGCAGTGGACGCGCCGCCGCGGTAGTCTCCGATCGAAGGAGACTGACATGCTGCAGAAAATTGCCGGAAAACTTGAAGCGCCGCGCCGGTTCTGGCGCCGCCTGTCCCTGCGGCGCATCATCGTCGGCGGACGGCTTGGCGACACCAGCCGCCTGCGCCGATACCTTGCATTCTTCCTGCTGGGGCTGGCGCTGATCTGGGCACCGATTAATGGCTATCTGCGGACCGCACCGCTTGCCTTCAAATCCCATGCCTCGCTGATCCTGCCCGGTTCCGGAGCCTCGGCCTCGATGAACCTCAACGGCATCGGCCAGGCGTCCTCCTACGCCAATTCCGCCTTTGCCAGCAACTCCGTCAGCCCCACCGAAACCTACAAGCGCCTGATCGGCGCCGACCGCATCCTTGCGGCGGCTGCCGAGGCCATGGGACTGAACCGCCGGGATTTCGGCAAGCCGCGGATCCGGCTGGTGGATCAGACCAGTCTCATTCACGTCGAAATGACGGGCCCCAGCGCCGAAAATGCGCAGCAGCGCGCGGATGCTCTGCTGCAGGCCTTCTTCGATGAGCTGGACGCGCTGCGCAAGGACGAACAGGCCACCCGCGAGGACAGCGGTCTGGCCGCCATCGAGGACTACCAGCGTTCCGTGGCACTCACGCGGTTCGACATCGAGAAACTGCAAATGTCCTCGGGGCTGCTGTCAGGCGATGAATTTGACGCGATGGTCGAAGATACCCGTGAACTGGAAGGTCGGGTCGAGGATCTTTCCGGCGTGCTCGGGGAAAAGACGCAGAGCGTCGCCGCACTCGAACGGACGCTCGGCATTCCTGCCGCCGCCGCGGCTGCGACCCTGAAGCTCTATGCCGATGCTGATTTCCTCGCGCTGATTGAGGATAGCGGTGCCCATGCGGCAAAACTGGCCGAGGCCCGCGCCTCCTATGGAGAGGGGCACCCGAAAGTTCAAACCGCGCGCGCCGCCCAGGCTGCGGCTGAACGCGGCGCGATGGCACGGGCCGTGGCCGTCACCGGTATTGGTCGACAGGAGCTGGCCTTGCTCGATCTGGCTCCGGATGGCGCGCGCGCGGAACTTCTGGCGGAGCTTGTGCGCATGGATGCAGAGCGCCTCGGCACCGCCCGGCAGCATCAGACCCTGGTACAGCGGCTGGTGACGGAGCGGGAGCGCCTGCAGCAGCTGTCCGCCAGCGCGGCGCGGCTGAAGGATCTGCAGCGCGACTTTTCCGTTGCCGAAGCGGTGTTCGCCTCGGCCATCGCGCGTGCCCAATCGACGAAATCGGATGTCTACGCCTCCTATCCGCTGGTTCAGGTGCTTGAAAACCCGTCGCTTCCCGAACGCCCGTCGTCGCCCGACCGCAAGCTCGCCATTGCCGCCGGGGCGGCAGCGACCTTCATGTTGTTGATCGCGCTGGTGCTGGGCTGGATCCGGTCCGCGGTGATCGGCCGTCTGCTGGCCACACCCGAGGCGGACGCAGCATGATCCCGCAGAACCCGGCAGAGCGGATGATCTACCGCACCATGGCGCTGACCTGGCCCTTCTACGCTTTTGGCGCGCTCTACGTTGTCGGCCCGGTTCTGGCCTGGGTCCTGGGTGCGCTGGCTGTGCTGGCATTGTACCTTGGCCCGGCGTTTCGGTCCGACCTGCGTGCAGCCGGTCCGGTTCCGGTGCTGGTCTGGGCCTGGATCATCGGCATGGCCGTCATGCTGGTTGCACTGTGGATCGGGCATCTCGATTGGGGGCTTGGCCTCAAGAAGACCATCAAGTCCTCGATCGGCTGGGCCAAGGGCTGGGCGCTGCTGGCACTGTTCCCGCTGGTCGGCGCGGTACTGCCGATCCGCCGCGAGGTCCTGATCCGGGGGCAATGCGTAATTGGAGCCTGGACGCTGGCACTGGCGCCGCTTCTGCTGGCAGCGCCTTATCTTGGGCTGCCGGAACGCATCTTCACCTCACCGCTGAAGGCCGTTGGCGGACCGGGGCCGGAGTATTTCAGCGTTTACCTCTTCACCTATGACCCGGCCAGCTGGACACCGCGCTGGCAATTCTACGCACCCTGGTCGCCCTTCGCGGCCCTCTTGGGTGTCATCATGGTGTTGTTTGCGCTGGAGGAGAAGAACCGCAAATGGATGCTGGCTGGCGTCGCGGCAGGCATATTGATGATCCTCGCGTCCAAGTCGCGCATGGGGCTGGTGGGGCTGGTGGCCTGTACCGTGGCCCCGCGCATGCTGCCGCTGATCCTGCGTGGCTGGGCCTGGCATGTGACGGCAGCGCTGACCGCATCCCTGGCGATCACCGGCGGAACCTTGGCGGCGCTGGCAACAGATGCCGTGGCCGCGTTCAAGGGCGCCCGCGCCGACAGTACCCGGGTCCGCGAAACGCTTCAGCGGATCGCCAGCGAGCGCTGGCAGACCGACGCCTTCTGGTTCGGCCACGGCACGGTCCAGCCGGGCTCCCATGCGGTGGAATACATGCCTATCGGCAGCCACCACACCTGGTTCGGATTGCTGTTCGTGAAGGGCGTTGTCGGCTTTGCAGCCTTTCTGGTGCCTCTGGTCTGGCACATCGCATTTGTCATGACGGATGCGGCAAAGCACGCGCGTGGCCGTCTTCCGCTGGGCGTCCTCATGACCATGGTGCTGCTTTCCTTCGGCGAAAACATCGAAATCGAAGCTTACATGCTCTGGCCGGGTCTGATCCTCCTTGGCGTGCATCTTCGCGAGGTCCGGATGGTTGAAGTCAGCGACGGTTCTGAAAAGACCGGGGCGCGTGTGGGGCCTTCTGGTGCGGTCTGCCAACCGTGAAGGCTGCTTCGGCTCAGGAACTTAATCCTTGGCTGAGGTGATCCAGTAACAGCCGAACTTTTGGCGATAGGTGACGGTTATGGGGGTAGATCGCCCATATGCCGTCATCGGGAGCGCGGTATCGTTCCAGAACCGGGACCAATTCGGCCGCCTTGATCCGGTTTTGCACGTAGTAGTCCGGCAACTGGATGATACCGATCCCCTTTAGCGCCGCATCAACCAGCGCCCAGCCGCTGTTGCAGCGGAGGCTGCCAGTGACACGGATGTGGCGTGGTTTGCCGTGCTTGTGAAATCGCCAGAAATCCAGCGTTCCCTGGAGGCAGTTGTGCTGGTCCAGCTCGGACAGCGTTTGGGGCGTGCCCCGCCGTGAGAGATAGCCGGGTGAGGCGCAAACGTAGTGCGCGCGCGACGCCAACCGTTTGGCCATCATCGTGCTGTCTTCCAGCTCCCCGAGACGGATCGCCAGGTCAAAGCGCTCGGCCACCAGATCGAGCCTTCGGTTGGTCAGTGTCAGGTTCACCTCCAGATCGGGGTATTGGACGGCAAAGTCGTTGATCAACGGCGCGATCCGATTTTCCCCGTAGGTCACCGGCGCCGTCAGCTTGAGGCGGCCCCTGGGGGTCTGGTGCAAGTCGGTGACCGCGCGCTCGGCCTCGGCCAGCCCGTCAAGCACCTGCCGACAGTGGTTGTAGTAGATCTGCCCGGTCTCGGTGATCGATACCTTGCGTGTCGTGCGGTAGAACAGCTTGACCGCCAGCCGGGCTTCCAGCGCGCCGACCTGACGGCTGACCTGCGCGGTGGAGATCCCCAACCGGTCCGCGGCTGCGGTGAAGCTGCCGGCCTCGGCCACCGCCACGAATTCAGTGACCCCTTCCCAGCTGAACATCCTGTTTCCTTTCACGACCTGTGCCATACGCCTGCGCACACTATTACCATGTTGTAATAGTCATTTGCAAAACGAGGCAATTAACCTCCTGGCGAAATAGATTACATCGCCGCCATCGCAACCGAACCCGGCGGCAAGCCGGGAAACCATTCGTTCCAATTGCAAGGCGAACCCCTATGACCGACATCATCAAATCCAAGGCTGCCGTTGCCTGGGGCCCGAAACAGCCGCTCTCCATTGAAGAAATCGACGTGATGCCGCCGCAGGCCGGAGAGGTCCGCGTGCGCATCATCGCAACGGGCGTCTGCCACACCGACGCCTTCACCTTGTCGGGTGACGACCCGGAAGGCATCTTTCCCGCCGTGCTCGGCCACGAAGGCGGCGGCATTGTTGAATCCGTCGGCGAGGGCGTGACCAGCGTTGCCGTCGGCGACCACGTCATCCCGCTCTACACGCCGGAATGCGGCGAGTGCAAATTCTGCAAATCCGGCAAGACCAACCTGTGCCAGAAGATCCGCGAGACCCAAGGCAAGGGCCTGATGCCGGACGGCACCACCCGCTTTTACAAGGATGGTGAGCCGATTTTCCACTACATGGGCTGTTCGACCTTCTCGGAATACACCGTGCTGCCGGAAATATCGCTCGCCAAGGTGAACCCCGCAGCGCCGCTGGAGGAGGTCTGCCTGCTGGGGTGCGGCGTGACCACTGGCATGGGGGCGGTGATGAACACCGCCAAGGTCGAAGAAGGCGCGACCGTGGCGATCTTTGGCATGGGTGGCATTGGCCTGTCGGCGGTGATTGGCGCAACGATGGCCAAGGCCAGCCGGATCATCGTGATCGACATCAATGAAAGCAAATTCGACCTCGCCCGCAAGCTGGGCGCGACCGATTTCATCAATCCCAACGACTATGACAAGCCGATCCAGGACGTGATCGTCGAGTTGACGGACGGTGGCGTCGACTATTCCTTTGAGTGCATCGGCAATGTGAACGTCATGCGCTCGGCGCTGGAGTGCTGCCACAAGGGGTGGGGCGAATCCGTGGTGATCGGTGTCGCTGGTGCCGGTCAGGAGATCTCTACCCGTCCATTCCAGCTGGTCACCGGCCGGGTTTGGCGCGGATCGGCCTTTGGCGGTGTCAAGGGCCGGTCGGAGCTGCCCGACTACGTCGAACGTTACCTGCAGGGCGAATTCCAGCTGAATGATTTCATCACCCACACCATGGGCCTTGATGACATCAACACGGCGTTTGATTTGATGCACGAAGGCAAGAGCATCCGCACGGTCATCCACTTCGACAAGTAACCCGACTGAACCTTCAGGGCTGCGCCGACATCGGCGCAGCCAGCCTTACGCCGTTTCGCAGAGACTCTGTGACCTGCAGGGACGAGAACTTGTTGCAAGAAGCGGGCGCAAGGCACCTGGTATCGGACACCAGACCGGCACCCTGTTGCCAACTGTTGCCAAGGCTACGCGCGACCGCCAATCCTCCGGCGGGCACATCCGGTCAGCCAACTTCCGACAGTTGCGCTCGGATGCGGTCTGCCGTTTGGGCGAGCGCCGCGTCACCGGGGTTCGGGGGCAGGGAAAATGCTTCGATCCCCTCTTTGAGATACCGTGCCGAGGACACATCGTGGCGGTGAAACATCGGCACCACATGCGCATGCGCGTGCGGCACATGGATACCGGTGTAGAAAAACGAAACCCGCTCGACCTCCCATTCTCGTTTCATCGCCCGCGCCAGCCGCTGCCCGACGGCCATGATCCGCGCCGCGGTGAGTTCTGGCAGATCTTCGAACCAGGGGCAGTGCTGCTTGGGAATGATCAGCGCATGACCTTCGCGGATCGGATGGAGATCGAGAAACGCCATTACCAGATCGTCTTCGAACAGCTTGTGCGCGGGCAATTCGGCGTTGGCAATCTGGCAGAAGATACATGTGTCGGCCATCCAAGCCCCCTTTAAACGCCATCGGATCACGCTGCGGAAGATCTGCGCCAGCGCAGTGGTCTGGCTTTATTGCTAGAGCATGGCCAGTCTCAGGTCTATCGGGAGGACAGGTTACCGTATCGGCGGACGATGGCGCAGGCTGTGCAGGGATCGCTGACTGACGCAGGGCTGCTTCCATTCTTCGATCCCAACTTGACCCTCGCGCAGGCCGAACAGGAATTCATCGTCAAGAAATGGTGCTGGTTGACGCTCTTTTAGGCAAAACCTGCAACTGCCGGAGACGCTGCAGCATCTGGTTCCTCCCGTCTTTTCCGGGGCAATAGTGCCGCAACAGGCGCCCGGCGCGCAGCAGCAGACCCAAGGCAGCATGATGTCCATCCTTTTGATCCACACCGGCGGCACCATTGGCATGGAGCAGACCGAACACGGCTTTGCGCCCCGGATCGGCATCGTCGAGGATGCGGTGGCGGAGCTGACTGCAAGCGGACAGGCCGAAGGGCCGGTCGAGGTGCTGCGGCTGGATCCGCTGATCGATTCCGCGCAGGCCACGCCGGACGACTGGCGGCGGGTGGCGCGCAGCATCCATCAGGCGGCAGATTCGCATGATGCCTTTGTGGTCACCCACGGCACCGATACGCTCGCCTATACCGCCGCGGCGCTGTGCCTGTCGCTGGCGGGCCTGCGCAAGCCGGTGATCGTGACCGGCGCGATGCTGCCGCTTACGGTTGCGGGCAGCGACGGGCTGGACAACCTGACCGCGGCGCTGTCGGCGGCGCGGACGGCGCCGCCGGGGGTGTGGGTGCAGTTCGGTGGGCAGCTTCTGCATGGCGCACGGGTGCGCAAATCCCATTCCACGGCCTTTGACGCCTTCGAGGCCGCGCCCAGCGACGTGCCGCCGCTGCTGCCGTCACGCCAACCCGCATTGAACGACGTGCGCGCCCATAAGGTCGGCATCCTTTCGGTCGCCCCCGGCTGCTGCGTGGAATTGTTTGCGCATGCGGCGGCGGCCTGTGACGGGCTGGTGCTGCGATGCTACGGGTCCGGCACCGCCCCCGACACGCCCGCGATGCGCAGGGCGCTGCAGGCAGCCCATGACCGCGGCGTGCCGGTGCTGGCGGTCAGCCAGTGCCCCGAAGGCGGCATGCGACTGGGCACCTATGCCGCGGGCAAGGTGCTGCAGGATACCGGCGTGGTCGACGGGCGTGACATGAGCCCGGAAATGGCCTTTGCCAAGATGCAGTTCGCGCTGAGTCTGTCCGGTGACTTTGACAGTCGCCGCGACTTCCTCGGCAGCAACCAATGCGGTGAAATGCTCGGCACTCCGGGCTGAGTTGAAACAAACCCCGCCCCCGCTACCTGACGCCGATACGGCACCGGTCCACTCGACCGGTGTGGGGCAAATCAAGGCCAGGCCGTGCATCCGCCTGGCGTCTGTGCATCAATTGCGGAGAATCCGCACAACTGAGGGACAAGTATCATGGAATTTCTGGAGTTAATCTTCGGCAAGATCGGAGACCTGACATGGGGCTGGTCGCTGATCCCGATCCTGGTGATTTTCGGCTGCTTCATCACAATCGCAACCGGCTTTGTCCAGGTCGAGTTCTTCGGACGCATGTTCCGGGTGCTTTCGAACAAGAACAACACCGACGACTCCAGCCGTATCTCCGCGCGTGAGGCGCTGCTGGTTTCGGTTGGCGGACGCGTCGGCGGCGGCAATATCGCCGGGGTGGCTGTGGCCATCACGCTCGGCGGGCCGGGCGCGGTGTTCTGGATGTGGGCAATTGCGCTGGTGGGCATGGCGACCAGCCTCGTCGAATGCTCGCTTGCGCAGCTGTTCAAGCGCAAGACTGGCGAAAAGACCTACCGTGGCGGCCCCGCCCGCGCCATCATCCACGGTCTCGGCCAGGAGTACCGCTGGCTGGCGGTGGTCTACGCGGTCTGCCTGATCGCGGCCTTCGGCCTCGGCTTCAACGCCTTCCAGGGCAACACCGTCGCGGGCGCGGTTCAGGACAGCCTCGGCATTGACCGGCTGTGGACCGGGATCTGCCTTGCAGTCATTTCCGGCGTCATCATCTTCGGCGGCATCCACCGCATTGCCAAGGCCTCCGATGTGGTGGTCCCGATCATGGCAATCGGCTATCTGCTGATGGCGCTGGTGGTGATTGTCATCAACATCACCAGCCTGCCGGGCGTGCTCTACGACATCGTGACCAACGCCTTCGGCCTGCAGGAAGCTGTCGGCGGTGGCATGGGCGCCGCAATCGCACAAGGTCTGCGCCGCGGCCTGTTCTCGAACGAAGCGGGCCTGGGCTCGGCGCCCAACGTTGCAGCGACAGCCGAGGTGCGCCACCCGATCAGCCAGGGCATCACGCAGTCCTTCTCGGTCTTCATCGACACCATCGTCATCTGCTCCTGCACCGCTTTCGTCATCCTGCTGGGCGATGTCTACGTGCCCGGCGCCGAAGGTATCGACGGTGTCGCGCTGACCCAGCAAAGCATGGTTTCGCATCTTGGCGAATGGGCGCAGTACTTCCTGACCGGCGCCATCCTGCTGTTCGCCTTCTCGTCGATCATCTACAACTACTACCTCGGTGAAAACGCGATGACGGTGCTGACCAAGAACCCGGCGGGTATCCTGGTGCTGCGGATCGCCATCATCGGCATCGTCTTCCTGGGGGCCACGGCGCCGGGCGCCACCGCGGTGTTCTTCTTCTCGGATCCGATGATGGGCATCCTTGCGTTGGTCAACCTGCTGGCAATCATGATGCTGTTCCCGGTGGCGATGCGCCTCCTGCGCGACTTCCGCCGCCAGCTGAAAGCCGGGGTCGAGCGCCCGGTGCTGAACCCCGACGACTTTGCCGATCTCGATATCGACCGCGAAGCGTGGAAGGTTCCGGCGTCGTGATAGCTGCCGCGCAGTAAAGCGCAGCATGAATACCTCCCGAACAGGCCGCGGCGCGATGCCGCGGCCTGTTCCATGTCCGGGGCCGGGCGCCATTTGCAAAGCGGGGCTTTTGCAGTACAATTTGCCGCAACGCTTCAAACAAACCGGCTAGGCAGGCGGGCGATTGTCGAGAGAACTTCCGGAAAACCTGCGCCTGCTGTGCAGCTATTACCCCTCGATCGCCGAGGTGTGTCGCAAGCTCGGGGCGAACCGTTCGCAGTTCAACCGTTATCTCAGCGGTCAGACCCAGCCTTCGCTGCGGCTGATGCGCAAGATCTGCGACTTCTTCGGCGTCGAAGAGGCCGAGCTGCTGATGCCGCATGCGCAGTTCAAGGAGCTGATCCGGCTGAAACCGCAGAGCGGCGGCGCGGAAATCGAACGCAACCAGCTGCGCAATGAAGCCGAGGGTATCCTGCAGGCGTCCATTCCCCAGCTCGAAGCCTATGCGGGGTTCTACTTCACCTACTACAACTCGATGTCGAACCCGGGAAAGATCCTGAAGGGCCTGACCAAGATCTACCGCACCCCTTACAGCATGAACATCAAGACGCTGGAGGTGATCGGGCGGCGGGGCCATGGCGGCTTTACCTGCAAGTATCAGGGCAGCTGCTACATGCTTGGGGACCGGCTGTTCATCACCGCGCTGGAGACGCTGACCCGCAACGAGGCGATCCAGATTATCCTCTACCCCAGCTATACCAACCGCATCCGCTACCTCGGCGGTATCATGTCGGGGGTCTCGGCCCATGCCACCCGCGCCCCGGCGGCCACGCGGATCGCGATGGAATTTTTGGGCAGGCGTATCGATCTGCGCCGGTCACTGGCGTTGTGCGGGCTGTTCGATCCGGGCAGCTCAGAGGTGCCCGACGCGGTGGAGCGGATAATTTCCGGCCACAGCGACCCGGCATCGCATCTGCTGATGGCGACGCCGGGCTGAGCGAGGCGCGCCCTAGTTCTGCACAAGCACCGCGCGGTCCACGAGGCCGCGCGCCAAAAGCCGGGTGACATCCACCAGGTCCTTGCCCGTCCCGTCACAGGGAATGAGCGGCAGTTCGGTGCAGGCCAGCAGCACGGTTTCGCTTTCCAGAGTGCCGATCAGCTCCTGGAACTGCGCCACTACGGTGGGATCAGTGCCACCAAGGCGTTTGACGTCGTAGATGATCTGGTGCAGCAGGCCGGGATCTTTTGGCGTCTCCACCTCGAAGGCCTCGGCAAGCCGGTGATAGGCAGACCAGCGGTCCATCTTGGTCACCGGTGCCGCCCCGAGCAGCGCGACCGAGGTCAGGCCCCGGCGCTTCAGATAGTCCTCGACCACGTCGCCGACCGAGACGAGCTGGGCGGCGCGCGGCGTGGCCTTGATCTGGCGCTCGTAGTAATTCAGCGTGTTGCAGGCGATGCCGATGACGTCGCTTTGCGCCGCAAGGTCGTCGAACACCCGTTCCAGCTCGGGCCAGACCGCGAGGTCGTTGGCCTCGAGCTCCATCGACAATCCCAGCACGGGCGACGAAATGATCCGCACGCGCGGCCCGTCGAGATCGCCGGTATAGCGCTCGCCCAACAGCGCCTTGGTTTCCTCGATCACCTTCTGCCACAGGTCGACCCCGGCTTCGGGCCCGGATCCCGCAATCAGTCCGATGCGGCGTCGTTCACTGCGCGGCAGAATATCTTCGGCCTTCATTAAATTCATCTCCTTACAGCAGGTTGACTGCATTCCACAGGTCCAGTGTGGTCTGGCGCATTTCACCAGATACCGCACCAGATTGGTCCTTCGCAGTGTTGCATCGGGGCGCCTCTACCCGTGCCCAAGCGAGCATCCACCAGCATCTGGGCGAGATCGCACAGTTGCCAGGGAGATACCAGCGCAGCCATGCATCGTGAGGGGCGGCGCAGTTGCCATCGGTGGGTCAGCCGCGACAGGCAGCGCGCAGAGCGACGGTGCGAGCCGATAAAATTGGCTGCATCCCCACGGAACTTGTCGTGCCCGGGTCACAATCTTGCCAAGAACGTGGCTAGGAATTGTTCTCATGGTTTGGATCGTTTCCCATTTTCGCCTTCCGAGACGGTTTATGTCCGCTTGTGCGGGGCTTTGCCTCGGGAGCCTGGCTGCCCCTGCGGTGTTCGCGTTCGAGATCACTGCGGATGTACCGGTGGTGATCCTGTACGATCAGGAAGGGCGACCGGGGAAATGGGCGTTTTCCGAGGCCCCGAAAGTCGGGCTGGTTTCCAACGCTCTGATGGCGCATGCGTCGTCCCTGTCAGGCAGAACAGACGTCTCGCTGCGCTTGGCCTCATCCGGCACCGCCGGTAAGGCCGCGACCGACTGTGCGACGCATGAGATCATCGTGCCCTTCGGGCAGGAATTTGGCCCGGACACCCTTGCACGCTATACGAAGCGGCTGTCAGCCGAGGGGCACCAGACCGCACCTGCCGTCGCCCTTCGGCAAGCGGTGGCTGACCTCGCGGCGCTTGGCGGCGGGCAGGTGATCTATTTTGCCGACACTCTGTCAAGCTGCGACGATGACCCGCTGTGGATCGCGGAGACCGCCCCGGACAGCGTTCGGATCGATGTCGTCGCGATCGGCGCAGCGAAGGATCTGCATGAACTGTCGGAACTGGCCTTGGCTTCGGGCGGTGAATTTCACCTCTGGTCCGGTCCCGACGGCGGGGTCGAGCCGGGCGGACCGATGATCGACGAGGTGTTGCCGGTGATCCAAGGCGGTGATGACAGCCGCATCGGATCTCGGCCCCCGCGAAACATTCCGCTGCCCGATGCAACGGAAGGGGCCGAAGTGGGTATCGATGTTGCTGCGCTCCGGCTCCGTGCCCCCGGAGCAGGGGGCAGCCTCACGCGCATCGATACGGGGATCGACCAATGTCCGGCCTTCGACGCGCTGTCGCGCACTCTGCTGGACTACGCAAATGGGGTCGCCAGTGATACGCCGGTTGCTCGGGACGACCCCGTTGCCATCGCCTTCGTGCTGGACGCCAGCGGCTCGATGGCGGGACGTCAGGGGGGGCGTAGCAAGATGGCGATCGCCAAAGACGCCCTCGGCGAGGCGGTGCAGGCGTTGGATGGTGTGAATGCGGTGGCCTCCCTGCGGGCCTATGGCTTTGATGACAGCCTGCCCAAAACGCCGGAAGAAAGCTGCCCCAACACCGCGGAAATCGTGCCCTTTGGCCAGAACAACGGGCGGCGGATCGCCCGCGTCGCCGAAGGGCTGCGACCCTATGGCTACACCCCGCTGGCAGCCTCGCTGCGCGCGGCAGGCGAGCGCTTGCAAACTGTCCCGGCCAGCCGCCGGGTTGCGGTGTTGATCTCGGATGGAGAGGAGACTTGCGGCGGCGACCCGGTGAGTGAGGCTGCGGCGCTAGCTGACGCGGGGATTGGCGTGAACACCTATGTCGTGGGCTACGACCTGGACCCGGACCAGCGCCGGGAATTGCAGGCCGTGGCAGAGGCAGGCGGTACCGCCTATCTGGACGCAAAGGACGGACCGGGCTTGCGGCGCGCGCTCAAGGAGCTGGTTTCGGTGGTCATCGAGAAGACCGAGCGCATCGCCCCAAGCTGCACGAACCCGGTGCAGGGCGGCTTGACGCCGGAAACCGCCACCGAGATCCCGCCCGGCATTTACACCGTCGGTGAGCTGCTGGAGCCCGGCGAGTTTCGATATTATCGCACCTCCATGGAAGAAGGACATCGCGCGGTGATCCGCGGGTTGATCCAGTCCTGGCAATATGTCGACACCGCCAATGGGCCAAGGGAATCCGGCGCGGCACCGGCCGCGCTGACCATCGAAACCCGCTACCCGGATGGTCGTCCCACCGCCGCGCAATCCGCGCGCGAGGTGGGCATTCCGGGAACCCCGGTGGAAACAACGTTTGTGGACACGACCGGTGGTGGGGTGGTCTTTGGGTTGGGAGACGCCTATCGCCGACTGCCGCCAGAAAGCTTGTTCGAGGTAAGCATCGTGCCTTTCGGTGATGGCGGCTCCGGAGACGCAGGTGCTTTGGCTGACGGCGAGGACGTCGCGCGCATCGGCCCGAACGGGACTGCCGACGGACATTTCGGATACGAAGACACGAAGGATGTCTGGCACTATGAGCCAGAGGCCCTCGGGCCGATGACGGCCTCTCTGTCCTACCGCGAGGGGGCGCCGAAGTACCGCCTGACGGTCTATGACGCGGCCCGCGGCCAGCGGATCGGGCGCGGCAACAATGGCCCGGTTCAATTCGAGGCGACCGGCGCGGTCCGGATCGTGGTCGAGAACCGGGCGCCGAAACTGCGGCCGGAACTGGGGGCCTATACCATTCGGGTGTCAGATGAATAAGCGCGTAACAGCCCTGACGGGCCTGATCCTGACCTTGGCGGGCCAGACGGCGGCACAGGATGCTGCGTCATTGCCGCAGCTCGCCGCCTCCTATCTGTCCGAGGTGATAGATGCGGCGCGGGTTCAGTCCGCGGCGGAGAGCACGGCAGGTGCGCCGGAGGTCCCGAAGCTGCTCGCCGGAGATCCGAGGTGGGTGGCACCGCAGGCGCAGCCCGGCATTGGTCCTCTGATAGGTCACTTTGCCATTCACGGCGCCGAAGCCGCGCAGATTTCGGACGTACAGCTGGCGGGTGAAGCCGCGCGGGTGACGGCGGAGGTTTCCTATGCCGCGCTGCCCGATGTGAAGTGGCCTGTGACGCTGGATTTCCTGTGGCTTGGAGGGGAATGGAAAATCCGCGAGGTGGCACCGACGCGGCGGCGTGCCTTGCCGATCGATGCCGCGCCGGATGATGTTCTCGTGGCCTATCTTTCCGAGCTGAAGACCGCGGTCGAACGGCATGCCGACCTGCCGCGGGACAGCTGGCTCGCGCAGGCGCTGCAGTCGCGCTGGGTTGCGGGGGGAGGAGGATATTGGCGGCGCGCAGTTGACTGCCCGCGCGAGCAACGAGCGGATTGCATGGCTGCGCCGCTGCAGGGCGCGGGCCTGTGGACCGCCTTGGCGCGGGAGCGCGAGGTTGACGTCCGGATCACGGATTTCCGGCTTGACCCCGCACAGCCTTCCGGCGCGCTGACCGTCACCACCGTGCGGCGAACCTACACGGCGGTGGAGATCTTCGATGCCGCCCTCGAAAGGGACAAGCGGCACGGATGGCAGCTTACGTCCCTGGCGCTCCGTCAGGATGGGACAGCCCCGGCGGCGGTCAGCCTTGAGGTCGAGACCAGTAGCGGCCTTTCCCTCGTTGCCTCGCTGCTTGATGCGATCACCGGTCCCGGGGCGCCATCACAGGCCGACCTGCTTGCTGATCCCGGCACGTTCACCCGCCATTTTGCCGACAGCCGCGACGGTCGAAAGGCTGCAGCGCAGACCATGAACCTGCCCCTTCTGCTATCGGCGTTGGGGGGAGACGCAAGCCGCCGGACAATTGCGGCGGAAGGATCGGACCGCGTCAAGGTGCACTATGCCGATGATCGGGGAAATGGGCGGAGCCTGCTGTTCTCCCTCATCTCTACCGATGACGGTCCGAAGATCAGAGAGGTCCTGATAGAATGAACGCCATACGCCGTTGTGCGCTGATCTGCGCCGCCGCCCTGACCATCCCGGCTGCCGCCCAGGCGACCAAGCTCACCGATGTCTTTGCAGCGTCGGGTTTCCTTGACCCCGGCGCGAACACCTTTGATCAGGTCACCGATTTCATGAACGCCTGGGACGCCGGGCAGCAAATGCCGGATCAGTGGAGCGATGATGCCGCGCCGCCGGAACCGGAGGACATGACGCTTGGCTCACAATGCCTGACCCATCAGGCCTGCATGACCTGCACCGATGGCGCCGCCGACCGGGCGAACCGCGCGTTTGAGGTGCTGGTCAACAACGAAAGGCTGCTGGCGCGCACCCTGCGCAAGGCGAAGATCCTCCACACCCTTGCCGAAGGGGCGGCGGCGCAGCATCCGGCGGGCAAGGCCGCCTATGCGCTGCAGCAGATCCGCGATATCGAACCGGCCAAGCGCACTTTTTTCGAGAACCTGGGGAAAGCGCAGGCCAACGCGCTTGAGGTCATGCGGGACTCGTTGACCGTCATTGGCACCTGTGAGCAGCAGCACCTTGGCCAGACGACCTTTCTGGCCCTCGCGGAGCATAGCTACCAGATCGCGAAGATCCGTTTTGCTCTGAGTCTGAAAGGCGAAGCACAATGAAGCGGTTGGCAGCAGGATTACTGGTGGCAGTCGCACTGCCCGCCGCCGCTGCGCCGGTCAATGACGGCGAGTACGCCACGGCCGAGCCGGTGGCGATTACCCAGCCCATCGCGGGCGGCCCGGACGGCGGACGCGAAGGGTTCTGGTTGATCTCCCTCGGGGGCGACGATCTGGCCGATGGCTACCGGATCGATCCGCCGCCGCAGGCCGGGGACAGGGTCGACATTATCGGTGCCACGGAGGACGGCCGCCGCATCCCAGCCACGATTGAACTGGTGCGGCGCTTTGGGGGGCAAGTGGTCGCCAGTGCGAGCCTCATGGAGCGCGCGTCCGATGCTGGCTGGGTTGCTGATGCACCGGTATTCCTCCGGGTGTCGATCGCAGCGGGATCAGCGCCGGAAGAGATGCTGGTCGGGGTGCGGATTACCCCGGCAGGGCGGGCGACCGCGACGAATGCCACCCCTGATGACGGCCCCCAGAAAGACACGCAAGTCCCCCTGCTTGTGGTTCCGGCCAACTAGGCCGTGGACCAGCCACGAACGAATTTCTGAAAGAGCGCCCGCGGGAATTGCCTGCGGGCGCTCGGGTCGGTTGAAGCAGTGTTATTCGGCTGGGAAGGGTTCGTCGTCTTCCACGGTCGACGCGATTCCGGCCATGCTCCGGCGGCTGTCGTTGATGATTGCCTTGATCAGGGCAAAGCCCATCAGCACCATCGCGAAGCTGAACGGCAATGCGGCGATGACCATCGCGGTCTGAATGGCCTTGAGACCGCCGACGACGAGCAAGGCTCCGACGACCAATGCCAGCGCAAATCCCCAGAAGATGATATGGGGGCGTGCCTTGGGGCCATCGTCGCCGGCTGCATTGATGGTGTTGATGATCAACACGGCCGAGTCTGCCGACGTCACCAGGTAGGTCAGCAGCAGGATCACCACGACGACAGAAAACACCCAGGTCAACCCGTCGCTGAGCAAGACCGAAAGCGTGGCATAGAGCTGATCCGAAATCCCGACGCCGAGGATCGCGTTATCCGCCGCGCCGTTGAGTTCCAGATCAATGGCGGTGCCGCCGATGAATGCGAACCAGATGAAGCACATGATCGACGGAATGATCATAGCGCCGAGGATGAATTCGCGCACCGTGCGCCCCCGCGAGATCCGGGCGAGGAACAGGCCGACGAATGGCGTCACCGCGATCCACCAAGCCCAGTAGAACACGGTCCAGCCGCCTTGCCATCCGGCCAGCGCGGCGCCCTGTTCGGTGCCGTCATCGGACCATACGGTAAAGCTGATCCCGGGCAGGGCGCGCAAGTAGTCCCAGATGCCGATAAAGAACACCTCAAGAGCGAACAGCGTCGATCCGAACACCAGGAAGAAGGCCAGCAGGAAGAAGCTCAGGCCCATGTTCAGGTTCGACAGCCATTTGATCCCGCGTCCAACGCCGGACAGGGCGGACGCCGTGGAAGCACCGACGATGACCAGAAGGGCGAACAGGATCGCGGCAAAGGAAGCCTTCTGGCCGCCGTTGCCATCGTCAACCAGCAGCCAGTCGCCGACACCAATGCGTGCAAGACCGGCCACGAATTGCTCCACGCCGAACCCAAGCGTCTGCGCGATGCCCAGAACGATGGCAACCACCGATACAATGTCCACCACGTGACCCAGCGGCCCGGACAGCGATTTTCCGAACAGCGGGATCAGCGCCGTGCGCACCGTCAGCGGCAGATTGCGCCGGTAAGAGAAATAGGCAAAGGCTAACCCGGCGATCGCATAGGCGCCCCAGGCCGACAGCCCCCAGTGCGCGAAGGACCAGACATAGGCCGATCGCACCGTCTCGGCCGACATGCCGGCTACTTCACCGAGGATCACGTTGGGGTTGTTCTGGAAATGATAGATCGGTTCGGCGGTGGCGAAGGTCAGCATGCCGATCCCGATCCCCGCACTGAACATCATGGAGAACCAGGAAAAATTAGAGAACTCCGGCTTTTCATCATCGCGGCCCAACCGCAAGCGGCCGGAGATAGGCAAGATCGCCAGAATCAGGCAGAGGATGAGGAAAAACGCGACGGCGTAGATGTACCAGTAATTGAACACGCCAAGAATGAGCGTGTTGAACGAGCCCAGAGCGGTCGATGCGCTTTCGGGGAAGGCCACGGCCCAGACGATCAGCGCCGAAACGAGCAGCTTGGCTCCGACGGCCACGTTTTTAGAGAAGCCGGCGTAAAAGCCGCTCTCTGAAACTGGAATCTCCAATTGGTCTAAAGGTGGTTTCACGCTTTCCTCCCTGGTTGGTGAAACAAGTCCGCCAGCAGCCCCCGGCCTTGGGGGCTGTTGACGAGAAATTGGTGAGCTGGAATGTCTGCTCAGGTAGTTTGGCCCATCAGGCGCTCATCGAAGGGGTAGCGGGTCAGGTTTTCGTAACCGTCTTCGGTGATCAGCACCTGATCTTCGAGCTTGATGGAGAAATCGCCGCCCTCGGGGCTGACCAGTGCCTCGACACACAGCACCATTCCCGGCTCCAGCTCGTAGTCGAAGGCGCCTTCGACCATCTGATCCGGATAAGCGACCAGCGGCCATTCATCGCACAATCCGACACCGTGCATCATGCAGCCGTATTTCTGCGCCTGGAACTGATCATCCAGTTTGTGGCAGGCGCGGCTGATGTCTTCGATATTCGCGCCGGGTTTCAGCAGTTCCATGTTGGCCTGGATATGCTCGTATCCATGCTGCATGGCGTAGACCATGTCGGGGCGGGGCGGTTGATCGCCGATCCACCAGCTGCGCGAGATGTCGATGCAGATGCCATAGGCGCCGACGAGGTCGGTATCGAAACTGACGATCTCGTTGTTCTGGACGATCCGGGGACCGCATTCCTGGAACCACGGGTTGGTCCGCGGGCCAGAGGTGAGCAACCGGGTCTCGATCCACTCGCCGCCGCGACGGATGTTCTCGGCGTGCAGGACCGCCCAGATGTCATCTTCGCTCATGTTGCCCTGCGGCACACCTTCGCGCGCGGCCTGTTCCATGATTGCCACCGCCTGTTCGCAGGCGTGATGGGCGCAGCGCATGGCCAGGATCTCGTCCGGCCCCTTGACCGCGCGGCACTTCTCGGTGACTTCCTCGCCGGGCATGATTTCAAGCCCTTGCGCTTGCAGCGCGTGCAGCCCGTGCAGCATGACCTTGTCGACCGCCAGGCGTTTGTTGCCGCCCGCGTGTTCTTGCAGAAGGATGCGGACTTCGTTCGAGAACTTGTCCGCCGCCACATCGATCTTGTCACCCCGGTCGAAGTAGAAGAGATCCGCCCCGGCGCGCTGTTCCCGCACCAGCGGGTTGAACTCGCTGAGGAACGGCGACTGTTTGTAATCCCAGATGACGAGGTAGCCATCGGCGCACAGCAGCACCGCCCGGAAGGGGTTGTGGGTGTTCCACAGCTGCATGTTGGTGCTGTCGGTGATGTACCGGATGTTCAGCGGGTCGAACAGCAGGATGCCGCCGTAGCCACGATCGTTGATGAAACGTGTCAGCCGCTCCCAGCGGAACTTGCGCATAGCCTGCAGGTCGGGCAGCTGCAGCCCGGCGGCTTCCCATTCGCGGAAGGCCAGCTGGGTCGGGCCGATCTCGACCCGGTCATTGTCATTGGGCGTGTTGTCGCCCAGCGTTGCGCCGCGGCTGGGATCGATCTTTCGGACATCTCTGTGATGAGAATTCATGACGTGATCCCCTTTCTAAGGTCTGATTGCATGCAAAAATGCCCGCGCACCATCGGTGCGCGGGCCGTTGATCAAGCTATGTTCGCGGCCTGGTCCACGTATTGGCCGATCTCCGAATTCGGGATGCTCAGGTCGTGTTGTTCCGAGGCCTGATCTGCATATTTGCCGATGGCAGCGCGCGGGGTGCGCGGGGTGCGCTTTTCCGCGGTGTAATCGTTGATGAGGTCACAGGGCGTATAGTTGCGTTCGATCTCGTGCAGATCTTCGGCATCGAGCTCGGTTTCAAGCGCCGCAAATGCGGTGTCGAGCTGTGCAACACTGTCTGCGCCAACCAGCATCGACGAGATTTCAGGCTTGCGCAGAACCCAGGCCTGCGCCACCTGCGGCGCGGTGATGCCCTTGGCCTCCGCCACGCGCTGCACGGAACAGGCAATGTCGTAAGAGGCCTGGTCATTGTACATCTGCGCGGTGAAGAAATCGGTCTTGTTGCGCAGCGAGTGCGGCTCATTGGCCAGGATGCCCCGGGCCAGCGGACTGAACGCCGACACCCCAATACCCTGGTCCATGCAGAAAGGGATCATCTCGCGCTCTTCCTCGCGGTAGGCGCAGTTGAGCTGAAGCTGCATGTTGATCGGCTTGGACCAGCCGTGGCGTTCGCAGACATTCAGGATCTTGGCGAATTGCCAAGTGTACATGGTCGACACGCCGATATACCGCGCCTTGCCGCTGCGCACGACGTCGTTCAGCGCTTCCATGGTTTCCTCGACCGGGGTTTCGGTGTCGAAGTAATGCAGCATGTAGATGTCGATATAGTCCATCTTCAGACGCTGCAACGAACCATCGATCGCGTCCAGGATATGCTTGCGCGAGGTGCCGTAGGAATTCACGTCCTGACCGATCTGGTAGCCCAGCTTGGTTGTCAGGATCAGCTCATCCCGGCGCGCCAGGCGGCGCAGGATGTTGCCGACCACCGCTTCGCCTTCGCCAGCCGAGTAGAAGTCCGCGAGATCGATGAAGTTGATGCCGTTGTCCAGCGCATGACCGATCAGCGGCTCGCTTTCACTTTCGTCAAAGATCCAGGGCTTCCAGTCTTTGGACCCCATGTTCATCGTACCAAGGCACAGCCGAGAGACGCGCAGGCCGGAGTTTCCAAGGCGTGTGTATTTCATTCGACAGTCTTTCCTAGTGAATGAATGGATGGTGAAGAGGATAGGGGAGGATCACCCGTAGGCGATCCAGATCCCTTTGGTTTTGGTGTAGGAGCTGAGCGAGTGGATGGCCATTTCCTTGCCCCAGCCGCTTTCCTTGAAACCGCCAAACGGGCTGGACAGGCCGTAGCAGCCATAGCGGTTCACAAAGATCATGCCCGCATCCAGACGGTCGGCCATCTGGTGCGCGACATTGATGTTGCCGGTATAGACGCCTGCGGCCAGACCATAGGTGGTGTCATTGGCCAGCTTCAGCGCGTCTTCGGCGGTGTCGAACGGTGTGCAGGACAGAACCGGCCCGAAGATCTCCTCCTGGGCGATGCGCGCGGAGCCCGGCACATTCGCGAAGATCGTCGGACGGATGAACAGGCCGTTGGCATTGTCACCCTGCTGATCCGCATAGCCGCCGGCTACCAGTTCAGCTTCGCCCTTGCCGATCTCGATGTAGTCCATGATCCGCTTGAACTGCGCCGGGTTGCACTGCGGGCCTTGCTGCGCATCCGGCGAGAGCGGGTCGCCACAGCGCACTGCCTCGGCCTTCTCGATCAGGCGGCTCATGACATAGTCATAGCTGCCTTTCTGGATCAGGAAGCGGGTCGGCTCGGAGCATTTCTCGCCCTTGTGCGAAAACATGACAGTAAAGGCGCGGTCGATTGCAGCATCCAGATCCGGCGTGTCGTCAAAGAAGATGCACGGCGACTTGCCGCCGAGTTCCAAGGTCACCGCCTTGAGGTTCGACTGGCCCGAGTTCTGCACGATCTGACGGCCCACGTTGGTGCTGCCTGTGAAGGACACCTTGTGGACGTCGCGGCTGACCGTCAGGTGGTTGGCGACCGGTCCGTCACAGACCAAGAGGTTCAGCAGCCCGGCGGGCAGGTCCAGCTCGCGGTCGATCAACTCGAACAGGAATTGCGTGGTCAGCGGCGTGTATTCGGAGGGCTTCATCACCACCGTGTTGCCCATGGCCAGCGCCGGGGCGATCTTCAGGCTGGCCTGATAGAGCGGGAAGTTCCACGGCGCGATCAGGGCGCAGACGCCCACCGGCTCCTTGTTGGTGAAGTTCAGGAAGCCGTCTTCGACCGGGGAGACCTCACCGTAGAACTTGTCGGTCCAGCCGGCGTAGTATTCAAAGATCTCGGCGCAGGTCGGGATATCATCGACCATGGCCTCGGAGAGCAGTTTGCCATTCGGCAGGCTTTCCAGAATGGCCAGCTTCTGCGTGTTCTCCCGGATCAGTCGCGCAATGGCATTGAGCACGTCGGCGCGCTGCTTGCGGGTGGTCTTGCGACTCCAGACATCACTTTGGTGGCAGCGGTGGGCGGCGGCTGCTGCGGCATCCGCCTGGCCCGCATCGGCCAGCGCAATGGTGCTCAGCGTTTCGCCCGTGGCGGGATTTTTCACGTCCCAGGTCTGACCGGCGCCGGTCACCCACTGTCCGTCGATATACTGCTTCTTTTCTGCCTTCAGCCAAGTTTTGGCCCAGCTCAGATCTGCATCGAGTGTCATTGTACTTCCTCTATTTCGGAGAGAGCTGCGCGCACGATGGACACATCGCCCGCGGCCTGTTTCGCCACGGCCGAGGCACGGCTGTAGCCAAATTTGCGTTTGAGCTGCATGAGGCTCGGCCCCAGGCCCTGCGCATTTTCCGTGTTGCGCTGGATGTTCAGTTCCAGCCCCTGTACGCAGTTGCGGCGCAGCGAGGCGACACCGCCTTGCAACAGCGCGAGCATGTCGAGCAGGGCGATCACCACCAGCATCTGCCAGGGATTGTAGTCCAGCTCTCCGTGATCCTGGGTCATGCGTACGGTCGCCGCGCGGCCACAGGCCATCATTGCGCATTGCATCGTGTATTCCGGGATCGTCGGGTTGATCTTGCCGGGAATGGCCGATGAGCCGGGCTGTTTCTCCGGCAAACAGATCTCGCCGAAGCCTGCCTGCGGCCCCGACGCCATCAGGCGCAGATCGCCGCCGAAACGGACAAGCGTCCGGGCGATCAGTTCCAGCGTTGAGGCCAGAGCCTGCAGCGGATCATGGGCTTGCGAAGCGGCAAACAGATTGTCGGTGCGGCGCAGATCATGCTCCAGCCCGGCTTGCTCCAGAACCGCGTTCAACTGGTCCATGATCTGGGCGAAGAAGTCCGGATCGCAGTCATCGGTGCGGCCGATGATGTTGCCGCCCAGGTTTACAGCCGCCAGCTCGCTCGCATCGGATTGGGCGCGCTGTGTAAGCTGCCGCAGGTTGTGTGCAACCCCGCCAAAATAATCAGCCGCGCGAATATCCACTGCATCCTGCAGACAGGTGCGCGCCAGCTTGGGCTGATCCCCCAACCGGTCCGCGAACTGCTCCAGATCATCCACCAGCCCGCACAGCTCTGCCTCCAGCCCGGCCCATGCGGCACGCGCCGCGATATGGCAGGCCGTCGATAGGCAGTCGCTGGTGGAATGGTTGAGGTTGATGTGGTCGTTCGGGTGCAGCGGCGCATAGCTGCCAAACGGCGCACCAAACCCGCGGTGATTTGCGAGATTGGCGAGCACCTCATTGACGTTCATGTTGATGCCAATGCCGCCACCCCCATGAAATGAATGTATGGGAAAATCGGTTTCGAAGGGGCGGGACAGCAGATGGTCAATGGCCGCGCTGATCGCTGCTTCGGCGTCTTTCGGCAACGCGCCGATGGCCACGTTGGTGCGCGCTGCCGCGCGTTTGACGTGCAGCATCGCTTCGATCAGCTGCGGATATGCCGACAGCTTTTGAGCACCTGAAACGGGGAATATCCCAACAGATCGCTGTGTTTGCGCCCCATAGCAGGCAGCCGCGGGGACGAAGACCGCGCCAAGCGTATCATGCTCTGTCCTGAAATGATCCACTGGCCCCACGCCTCCCTCATGTCGAGCTGCCATGGCGTGTCTTTGGGGAAATTCAGGGATTCAGGCAAATTACAAAAAGGAATGGTCATTCTTTTTTGTAATGACCTTGGCGCCAAAAACCCTTAGGTCAGGGACAACCTGTTCCAACGACCTGCGCATCGACCCCATGAAATCACTTCCAAGTCTCACTTCGCTCCGGGCGTTTTCAGTTGTCGGTAATTGCCTCAGCGTAACGGGAGCGGCCCAGCAGCTGGGTGTCACCCAGAGCGCCGTCAGCCGGCAGATCAAGGCGTTGGAGGACGCGCTGGACCTCAAGCTGTTTGATCGGGTCGGCAACAGTATTTCCCTGACGGACGAGGGCCGGGCCCTGCATGAGAGGGTGTATGAAACCTTCGGCCTGCTCGAAGACGCCGTGGGCGAAGCTGCCGGCTCTCTGAAGCGACAGAAGATCAACTTGCTCGCCCCGCCGACCTTGGCGTCCCGCTGGCTGACGCGGCGCTTGTCCTCCTATCCACAACGGTTTCCCGGTGTCGAACTGGCGATTCACACCGTGGCACGGCCGGATATCCGTATGGACTGCGTCGTTCATTTCGGTGCCCATCCCACTGCGGGATCGGAACATGTGCAACTGCTGGTCGAGCAGCACATCGCCGTCTGCTCACCCGCTCTTTTCGAAGACCGTGAAGCGATGCGGGCAAGCTGCCTTTTGCATGTTTTTGACAAGGGGGTGCGGTTTCCCCTGTGGGAGGACTGGCAAGCGCTTGAGCCGGACAACCCGGATCTTCCCAGCGGCACGTCCATGGAATTTGCGACGCTGGAGCTTGCCATTCAGGCCGCCAAGAACTCGGTCGGTGTCGCCGTGGTTGACCGGAACATGATCGAATACGAGCTCAGCGCGGGCAGCCTTGTCCAGATTTCCCCGACAACCGTTGTTGGGCCAAACGGCTACTGGCTGGAAATTTCCGAAGGGCAGCAAGCCAAGCGGCGTTCGGTGCAGTTCTTTCGCTGGCTTAGAGGTGTCGCGGGGCTGACGGTGAACGCCTTGTAGCAATTGCGCGTCACGCCGGTTGCAGCACCGTAGCGGCCCAGCGATCCGCGATGTCGCCGAAGCAATCGTGGATCGAGTCGCTGGCGATGCTGCTGCCGTTCGACAGTCTTCCGGCCAGCCCGAGCCCCTGTACCGGGGTGCCGTCTTCACGGACCAGAACCGCATCCGCTCCGCAACGTGCGCCCAATCCGTCATCGAGAGCCGAGAGAACCCTTGTCTCCAGCAGGCCCGATACCAGCGGTTCCGTCACTTGGCCAAGTGCCGGGGACGGCAACACGCTGTCGATCATGACATCCGCGATCACAGCCGTGTCCTCGGCCTGTATCTCCCAGCCTTCCGGGCGCAGCCTGATGTCCGGATCGTCTGCGGCCCGCGGGTCTACCAGTCCGGTTTCGATCAGCGTCAGCAGCTGGCGCGCCGTCTCGATCGGGGCCCCGTAGGAATACCGCTTCAGCCCCTCGTCAAACGCGGTAAAGGTGCGGGCGGTGTTCGGGGGGATCGGCCTGCTGTCATAGACACAGCGGAGCAGCGGTTGCCATTTGCGCCACAGCTGCCCGACCGTGTAGCCGATCGTCGGCAGATCCTGCCCCTCCGCCTGCCGGATGCCACAGCGCAACGCCTCGGACGTCGCGAGCTGTTCCTGGCTGCCCGCGGCCGCCACTTCCTGTTGCAGCCAGTCCTGGATGTCGCCCTGCTCCACTGCCCCGCCGACGGAATGGATCACACGAGCCACGGCAGCGCCAAGGGCTTCGAAAAGCGCGGATGGCCCTGCATCTGCGGCCCCCGAGAGCGCGGCGTGCAGGGCCGCCTCAAAGGCCGCATCTTCCTCCGGCAGCGGGTCAAAACGCGCGTCCAGCGCGGCATTCAGTGGTTTCGGCGCAGGCGGTTGCCCATCCAGCGAAAAGGGGATGATCCGGGCAGGCTCCCGTCCCGAGGCAATGTAGCGTGTGCCTTCAAACCGACCGCCCAGACCCAGCGTCAGCATGCGGATCACATCCAGCGACGACAGGGCCAGTCCGCGAATGCCGACGATACGCCCGGCCCATGCGTCGGCCGCTTCGATCAACGCATGGCCGGGATAGGCCGCGCACAGTTGCAAGCCATGGCGATGCGCATGTCTGCGCCAGCGTTCGAGCTGTGGATCCGGGTCCGTCTGTGGCTGACCAAGCGACATCAGCACATGTTCATAAGGGCCGTGGGAGTGGTCCGCGCACTGCAGCCGCCAGCCGGTCTGATCCTGATGCGCCGCGTTGACCCGCGCCTGATGATGTACCACTGACACGGCTTCTGGCAACTGTGCCAAAAGGGCTTTGTACCGCTCATGCAAATAGGTGCCGAGCAGTGCGCGCGGCAGATAGGCGTCCCCATCCTGCGCGCCGTCTTGCAGACGGTTTTTCAGCCAGGTCGAAAAATCCTGCTGCACCCCCGAGCATGGTGGCGGGGGCGGCAATGAGATGCTGCGCAGGGGCAAGTTCAGCAGGCAGATCTCGCTCTCGTCGGGGCTGAAGCTGGGGCCGCCCCCCGGCCAACGGGACGGATCAAACACATCTATAGCGACCGAAGTTCCGGTGACCAACGCTTGTCGCACCAGCGCCTCAAGCGCGCCAAGTCCACGCGGCCCGAAGCCGACAATCGCCACGCGGCGCCGGGCTTGCGTCATGATGCCATCCTCTCCTCTGCGCGCTTTCGCCACCTTGGGTCACAGTGGGCTGCAGGTGCAAGGAGATAAGTCGCGGACGCACAAAGTGGTTCCCGTTGATCGGATCGCGGCAAGCGCGGCTGTCCGTTGCAGCGGCGCGCGGCGGCTGTGCGCTTCAGCAGCCCAATGGCGGCAATAGGTTTCGGGAACGGTTGCTTGTCCGGCTGCGCGCGGACCGGCGTCTGGTGGTGTCTGCCAAACGAAAATATGGTCACTTCGCTCGGTCGCATCTGGTACAGCAGGCAGCATCCCTGGTGTGAGCCATTTGCAGAGTGATGCGCTGCCGCCGAGCGGCAGGACTTGTCCCTCCCCGGCGAACCGGGGCGGGACCGCGATGCTCAGGTATTGGCCATTTCGCTGGCCGCACGCAGTCGATCGCGGAGTTTCTCCAGCGTGACGCCAGCGGCGGCGGCGGGCAGATCGGCAGGGCCGGCGTCATCCACCTGCGCCTGCACGCGTTTGTAGAACCCTGAGAGCCCGGCCAAGGTCTGAATCACCAGATCGAAATCCTGCAAGGATCGAAGTTCCTGGCTGGTTGGGGCGGTGCCCCGTTCCAGAATGTCCAGAACAACGTCTTCCAAGGCCTGCATCTGGCGCCCCAGCTGTTCCATTTCCCACGCCGAGGCGGCGCAAAGTTCGCTCAGGGCTTTGCCGGGACGCTCCATCTTTACAGCCGCCCGACGACCTGTTCGATGGCCTGCTTCATCGTCGCCACCGTGAACGGCTTGCGAATGATGTTGTTCAGGCCAAGCTGTTTACCGACCTGGATCATCTCAGGCGTCGGTTTTCCGGTCACCAGGATGAAACCGACCCGCTGGGTCACCTGGTGGCTGCGCAGGGCCTTCAGCAGTCCCAGGCCGTCCATGCCCGGCATGTTGTAGTCCGACAGCACCATGTGGACCGGTGTCTGAACCAGCTTCTGATAGGCGCCCTGGCCGGAATTTTCGACCATGTAGTTCTTGATGCCGATCTCGTCGAGGCTCTGTGTGATGATCCCCCGGCTGGTCGACATATCATCCACCACCATGACGCGAAGTGAGTCTTTCAAGCTCATTTATCTTTCCTTCTGCTCTGCTTGCAGCCGCGGTCAGTTTGTCCTGCCTGCGGGTGAGTTTAGGTAGGTTGTGATCCCGGCCGTCTTCAGGTGCTGCGCTGCCGGGCCTGACATGCGCTCGGAGTGACCGATGAAGAGGTAACCGCCCGGGTTGAGGACATTTTGAAAGGCGCTCCAGACTTTTTGCTGGGTCGGGTTGTCGAAATAGATCGCCACGTTCCGGCAGAAGATCACATCGAACTTGCCGCGGAACGGGAAGGGCTCGATCAGGTTCAGCACCCCGAAGGTGATCATCTGGCGCAGGCTGTCCGGCAACCGGCCCTCGGCATCGCGGGCCGGCAACAGCGCGCGATACTTGGAGTCGATCTGGGCCAGCTCGTCCTCGGGGTATTTGGCCGCCTGGGCGGTACGCACCACCACCGGGTCAATATCCGTGCCGAGGATCTTGAAGTCCAAACGGGCCGCTTCGGGACATTGCTCCAGCACCGTCATGGCGATGGAGTAGGGTTCCTGCCCGTTCGAGCAGCCCGCCGACCAGATCCGCACGCGTCCGCCATTGCGGGCACGCTCGACCAGCCCCGGCAACACGTCGTTGCGCAGGGTTTCGAAGTGATGCGGCTCCCGGAAGAAGTGCGTCACGTTCGTGGTCAGAAGCGACAGCAAGCCGCTGCGCTCCTGGTCGGCGTTGGGGCCATCCAGGCTGGCAAGATAATCCTTGAAGTTGGTGATGTTGCGCTGCCGCAGCTTGCGGGCGAGGCGCGACGACACCAGCGGCTTCTTGCTCTTGGCCATCGCCAGGCCGAAGTGCTTGTGCGCGAACTGCGCAATCGCTTCGAAGTCCTTGTCCGACAGCGTAAACCCTTCGGCCGCAGGGGAGATGGAACCCTCCGCGCTCACGGCAGTACCTGCTCCGGAGCCGAGATCACCGCGTCGAGGTTGATGATGCGCACCATGGTGTCATCATGCGAGATGATGCCCTGGATGTACTCCATCGTGTTGCGGCTATCGACCGGCGGCGTGTCCTGGATATCGTCGGGATTGATCGAGATGATCTCGGACACCGATTCCGCCAGCAGGCCCACGGGCTTGCCGTGCACCGAGACAACGATCACCACGTTGCGCTCGCTGGCTTCGGTCTGCTGCAGGCCGAAACGGGCGGACAGGTCGTAGATCGGGATCACCGCGCCGCGCAGGTTCATCACCCCCAGCACGTCGGCAGGCGCATGCGGCAGGATGGTCACCGGCGACCAGCGGCGGATCTCGCGGATCTGGGTGATCTTCAGGCAGAACGCCTGGCCCGCCACGGTAAAGCTGACAAACTCGCTGTGTTCGGCGTGTTTCACTTCCTGGTCGGTTTGCTTAACTTCAGCTTGCATTGCTCAGTCTCCGCTCGGTGTCAAAGGCGGCTGCCGTGGGCGAGGCCGCAATGATGCTTTCAGGGTCCAGGATCATGGCGATCTTGCCGTCTCCGAGGATGGTTGCGGCGGCGACACCGGGAATTTCCCCGCAGACGCCGTCGAGGCTCTTGATGACCACCTGGCGCTGGTCGTGGATGTCATCCACCGCCAGGGCGCAGCGTTGGCCGGTTTCGGTTTCCACCAGCAGATAGACGCCAGCCTGCTGTTCGCTTTCGCGGTACAGCCCAAGGGCACCGGCGACATCGCAGATCGGGACGAAATTGCCGCGGATCGACAAGAGGGTGCCGTCGGCGCCCAGGTTGTTGATCATGTCATCGCTGCCGCGCATGGTCTCGACGATCGAGGTGATCGGCACCACCATGGTCTGGTCCGCGACCGACACCACCATGCCATCCATCACCGCCAGGGTTAGCGGCAGGATGATGGTGAAGGTCGAACCCTTGCCGGGCGCGGAGGAGATGTTGATGCGTCCGCCGAGACCGGTCACCGCATTCTTCACCACATCCATGCCGACGCCGCGGCCGGAGAGGTTCGAGATCTCCTTGGCGGTGGAAAAACCGGGCATGAACAGCAGGTTGTCGATTTCGCTGTCGGTCAGCTCGGCATTTTCCGGGATCAGCCCCTTTTCGATCGCGATCTGCTTGACGCGCGGGCGGTTCACTCCGGCGCCATCGTCCTTGATCTCGATGCAGACCGACCCCGACCGGTGCGAGGCCGACAGGCGGATCTCGCCGGTGGCGGGCTTGCCCGCCGCCTCGCGGTCCTCGGGCTTTTCGATGCCGTGGTCGACCGCGTTGCGCAGGATATGCGTCAGCGGGTCGGACAGCCGTTCGATCACCGTCTTGTCGACTTCGGTGTTCTCGCCCTCGTTGACCAGTTTACAGGTCTTGCCGGTGGCGGCCGAAGCCTCACGAACGATGCGGGCCATGCGCTGGAAGAGCGGCTTTACCGGCTGCGCACGGATGGCCATGACGCCTTCCTGAATGTCGCGGGCCAGGTTCTTGAAGCCTTCCAGCTCGGTCTCGACATCGCGCAGGTCGGCCACGTTCAGATTGGCAATCTGCTGCGCCAGCATCGAATGGTTGATGATGAGCTCCCCGACAGCGTTGATCAGCCGGTCCACCCGCTCAAGCTCGACACGGAGCGTCGGCTTGGGACCACCGCGCTGCTCCTGTTTGCCGCTCTCGGCTTTCGGGGCCGATGCCTTTTCCACGGCGCTTGCCGGTGTGGCTTCGGGTTCGGGTGCGGGGACCGGCGGTTCAAAAGGGGCAGCAGCGGTCCCGCTATCCACTTCGGGCGACGGGTCGGGCAGGGCAGCGCCCTCGGCAGGCGGGGCGCTGAACATTGCGTCCAGAGCCGCAAGCGCATTGGCTTCCGCCTCGGCGTCGTGATCTCCGACGATGGAGAGTTCGCATAGACCTTCGACAAACTCGAAGACCGCTTCCACGACCGAGCGCGGCTCTTTGGTGACCAATACCAGGTCCCAGGCCAGGTAGCTGTCGTTGACGTCCATCGCGTCAAAGCCGGGCAGCTCGTTCTCGTCCAGCGTCACGGTCAGCTCGCCCATGTCCCGCAGCGCCTGGAACAGGAAGAACGGTTCATTGCCGGTGCCATACATCTCCTTCAGGGGATGGAAGCGAATCCGGTAGGTTTCCTCCTGCGGCACCACCGGTGCAGCGGCAAACCCGCCGAGATCGCCGACCGGCGTCGGCCCGCCCAGCCCCATCGGCTCGAAGGACAGGTCTTCCTCTTCTTCCGGGATGTATTCATCCAATGCGGCCAGCAGGGTATCGTGGTGCGCCTCGTCCACCTGGCCGCCATCGCGGGCCACCTCGACCAGCGCCGACAGATGGTCGCTGGAACGCAGCAGCAGCTGGATCAGCTTTTCATCGAGGTCCAGTCGGTTGGAACGCACCTCGTCGAAAACGGTCTCGAACCGGTGGGCAAAAGCCACCAGATCATCCAGGCCAAAGGCCCCGGCGCCACCCTTGATCGAGTGCACGGCGCGGAAGATCGCATTGACCACCTCAGGGTTGTGATCGCCTCCTTCGATAGCGGTCAGCCCCTCATCCGTTGCTTCGAGGAGCTCTTCGCACTCCTCAAAGAAGGTATCCTGAATCGACCCCGACATCTCAGGCCGCGGCTCCGGTTACGCGCTTCAGGGCGAAGATCAGCGACGCGTCGTCAAACGGTTTCGTGATCCAGCCGGTGGCGCCGGCGCCACGGGCGCGGGCCTTCAGCTCGGGCGCGCTTTCGGTGGTCAGCACCAGGATCGGCACCTTGGAGTTGATCTCGGTACCGCGCAATTCCTCGATCACGCCGAAACCGTCGAGGTTGGGCATGTTGATGTCAGTAATCACGACGTCAGGATCGACGTCCGAATACATGTCCACGCCCTCGCGGCCGTCGACAGCGCAGTGGTATTCAAATCCGGCCTCTTCCAGGGTTGCGGCCAGAAGATTCCGAATGGTGCGGGAATCGTCGATTGCCAGGACTTTGGTTTTCATGCTGTTTCCTCGTCTTCAAAACGGTTGGGCTCCAATCCCAGCAACGTCAGGGACTTGCGGCAGGATTCGGTGATATTGGTGACCGAGAAACCGACGCCCTCGGAGCGCCACTGCTGTTCGGCGCCAAGCAGGAGCTGCAGGCAGCGCGACGGCATCAGGGCGACGCCGCTACAGTCGATTTCGACCGCCTTGGAGCGTGCCCCCTGCAGGAAGGAGACCAGCGGGTCGAGCTCTGCAAAGGCGTTCGGCAGATCCAATTTATGCTTTTGCGTTTCCGTTGTCATTTTCGGCGATTCGCACCCCCGTTGTCGGCGATCAGTTCGTTTTCTGTGCTGCCAGTCATAGGCAGCGGGCCTTAACATTTGATTGCCGCCCGAGGCCCGCTCGCGGGGATTCATAAGGACAATCCGCGCGATCTATTCCGCGAAATCAGATCAATTTTTATGGGGGTCTCACGGTGGCGAAACGGGCGGCGAATCCGACGCACGGCGAATCAGTTCACCGCTGGTCGTGCCGCTGTCAGGGCATTGCACGTGATGGTTGCCAGGGCGCGATCAAACCCCGTTTCCGGGCGGCAGAGGCCCGCTCAAACAGCCCCGAAACCGCGCAAATCGCACTTGCGTAAGCCGCAAATTAAGAACTGGCGACCAGTCTGTTTCGAACGACATCTGCGGTGGCCCGAACCGCTCGATCTTGGAGAACAGAATGAAAGCGTTGCAATCGCTCAAGCTAGCCTACCGGCTGCCACTTTTTGTTGTCGGTTTTGGCCTGGCCATGACCGCTGCTCTTGTGACGATCAGTACGGTCTCTTTTCAAAACAGCGTAAAGCAAAGCGCGGAGGACCAGTTCCGATCCATGGTAGCGGACCGAAAATACTCGGTGACCACCCTGTTTGATGCCATCCAGGCGGATGTGCGAACCTTGGCGGCGGTGCCGTCGACCGCGACCGCGATCGAATGGCTGACGATGACCTGGAACGACCTCGAGGGAAACCCGGGTGAGATCCTTCGCAAGGCCTATATCGAGAACAACCCCAACCCGACCGGCAAGAAGCATCTGTTGGCCCGCGGCGACGGCGACTCCCCCTATCACATGCACCATGAAAGCTTTCACCCGGCCTATCGGACCCTGATCGAAAGCAAGGGCTATTACGATGCCTTCCTGATCAATCTCGCAGGTGACGTGGTCTATTCGGTGTTCAAGGAAAGCGACTTCGGCACCAATATGCTGAATGGCCCGCTGAGCGACAGCGGGCTGGCGAAGGTGTATCGCCAGGCCGTCGCAGGCAACCGCGGCGACGTCTTCTATGCCGACATGGAACCCTATTCGCCCAGCAACGGCGTAGCCGCGGCCTTTGCCGCCGCGCCGGTCGTGAATGATGCAAACCTCACCGTGGGGGTGCTTGCGGTGCAGATCCCGGTGGACCTGCTGAGTGCCATCGTCAACAATGAACAGGGCATGGGCGAAACCACCCAGGTCTACCTGGCAGGGGCGGACGGAAAGGCACGGTCCTCCTCCCGCTTTGCAGGCGGTTACCAGGTTCTGTCCGACCTGCCGGATACCATGCAGTTGCGCGAAGCCTTCGACGGAAAAATTCACGTGCTGCCGGAGGTGGAAGGCCTGAACGGTCAGTCGGTTCTGGCCTATTCCGAACCGCTGCCGCTGGCATTTGCAGATTGGGCGATCGTTGCCGAACAGGATTGGCAGGAGCTGATGGCCCCGGCCGTGGCCAAGCGCAACAAGCTGCTGCTGGTCTCCGCCATCTTCGCCGCCGGCATGTCCCTCCTGGGCTGGCTCTTCGCGCGTTCGATCACCAAGCCGATCAACCGCATCTGCGACAACATGGAAGCGGTCGCCGGTGGCAATCTCGACACCGAGGTCGAGGCCGCGCAGCGCCGCGACGAGATCGGCAAGATCGGCAAGACGCTCCTGTCTATGCAGGACGACCTGAAACTGGCCCGCGCCGCCGAGGAGGAGCGCGCCGAGATGCAGCGCCAGCAGCAGCAGGTGGTCGACAACCTCAGCAACGGCCTGATGTGCCTGGCGGAGGGCGACTTCTCGCAGCCCATCGACACCCCCTTCCCGCCGGAATACGAACAGCTGCGGCAGAATTTCAACAGCACCGTCAGCAACCTGAACGCCACCGTGCAGCAGGTGATCGCGGCCTCCGGCAGCATCCGCAGCGGCGCCGCCGAGATCAGCCAGGCCTCCGACGACCTGTCGCACCGCACCGAAAGCCAGGCCGCCACCCTCGAGCAGACCGCCGCCGCGCTGGACGAGCTGACCGCGAGCGTGAAATCCGCCGCCGAGGGCGCGCGCAGCGTCGAGGCGACGATGCAGCAGGCCCGCGATGAGGCCGAGACCAGCGACGCCGTGGTACAAAGCGCCGTGGCCGCGATGACCGAGATCGAGCAATCCTCGGCCCATATCAGCCAGATCATCTCCGTCATCGACGACATCGCCTTCCAGACCAACCTCCTGGCGCTGAACGCCGGGGTCGAAGCCGCGCGGGCGGGCGAGGCCGGCAAGGGCTTTGCGGTGGTCGCAAGCGAGGTGCGGGCGCTGGCGCAACGCTCGTCCGAGGCGGCGATGGAGATCAAGACGCTGATTTCCGACAGCTCCAAGCAGGTCGAGCGCGGCGTAGACCTGGTCGGCAAGGCCGGCGAGGCGCTGCAGAGCATCGTGTCTCAGGTGACCCATATCTCGCAGCTGGTCTCCGGCATCGCCGAGGGTGCGGCGGAGCAATCCACTGGCCTGCATGAGATCAACACCGGCGTCACCCAGCTGGACCAGGTGACCCAGCAGAACGCGGCGATGGTCGAACAGGCCACCGCTGCCGGGCATATGCTCAACAGCGATGCCGGGAAGCTGGCCGAGCTGGTCGGCCAGTTCCGCGTGATCGGCGGTGACGCGCAGCCTGCCGGGTCGCTCGAAACCGCTGGCAAGCGCGCCCCCCTCGCCGAGGCCCGAAAAGGCCCCGACCCGCGGAGCAAAGCGGCGGGCGCCGCCGCAGCGGTGATGGCGACCGATGGCAATGCCGCTCGGGATGTCTGGCAGGATTTTTGAACCTTAACCAGGGATGCCGCCGCACCGGCGGCGGCATCCTCTGACCATGGCAATCTGTGTCGCCCATTTCTGCGACACTGAAACGAGATTGGGGAACCCATTGTCTTCGAAGAACTTATTGATCATTACCACGGATCGAAACTTTGCCATGTCGCTGAAAAGCTACATGGAACAAACCTATCCAGGCATGAAGGTGTACCTGGCCAACAATTTGATGATGGCCTACAACCAGGCCGAGGCGGCGCAGCCGGTATTTGCCTTTGTCGAAGACGGGTTCACCAAGCTACCCGAATTCGAAATGATGATGGCGCTGTTTTCGGCCATGGACACGCGCTGGGTGTCGGTCATGGACACTTTCGGCGCGACTCCGGCCCGGAAATCCTCCCCCTTGCTGGACGTCGGCGCCGGCATCTTCGAGCTGACCAAGGCGGATCACCCCAGTCAGTTCGCCCAGCATTTCGACATGATGGTGAAGGCCCCGCGCCGTGGTCGCGGCGCCGCGGTCGGCTCTGCGGCCCGCCCTGCGGCCGCGGCCGGGGGCAGCAAGAAGATGATCCTGATCGGGTCCTCTACCGGCGGGGTCGAGGCGTTGCGCAATGTCCTGGTGGGGTTTCCGTTTGACTGCCCGCCCACTCTGATCGTGCAGCATACCGGCAAGAATTTCGGCTCTGGCCTGGTGTCGCTGCTGGATCGCATCTGCCCGGCGCGGGTCCGCGCCGCCGAAGACGGGCTGACGCTGGAACCCGGCTATGTCTATGTTGCGGCCGGTCAGCGCCGCCACATGGGGCTGAGCAACCGCGCCCCTCGGCGGCTGCGGATGAAAGAAGGGCCGGATATTTCCGGTCATACGCCGTCTGTTGACGCGCTGTTCACCTCTGCCGTGCCATATGGAAAGGACGTTGTAGCCACAATTCTGACCGGGATGGGACAGGACGGCGCCCGCGGCCTTCTGGAGCTGCGCAAGGCAGGCGCCAAAACCTTCGCCCAGGATGAGAAATCTTCGGTCGTGTATGGCATGCCCAGGGTTGCCTGGGAGATGGGGGCAGCCCAGCAGCAGGTGCCGCTGGCCCACATGGCCAGCACTCTCCTTCAGGCCAGCAAGGCCTGAACAGATCGCAGGAAGGGACGAACTAGCCTTGAACAATGTTTTTGCCAACACGAAGCCCGTGACTGTTCTGCAAGGAGATTACCGCGTGACAACGGATCCCAAGACCGTGTTCTCGACGGTTCTGGGGTCTTGCATCGCGGCCTGCATCTACGACCCCGACCGTGGGGTGGGAGGCATGAACCACTTCCTGCTGGCCAATGCCAGGGGCGGTGGGGCGGCCAACGCCCGCTATGGCATTCACGCGATGGAGCTGCTCATCAACGGCATCATGAAGAAGGGCGCGGTGCGCTCCAATCTCAAGGCCAAGGTGTTTGGCGGTGCCAAGATGTCGGTGAACCTGTCGGATATCGGCGCTGCGAATGCCGACTTCGTCCAACGGTTCCTGCGCGACGAGGGCATCCCTTGCATCTCGTCGAGTGTTGGCGGCACCTCGGCCCGGCGGGTCCGCTTCCATCCCTGCTCTGGCGCGGCGCAGCAGACCCATGTGCAGGACGACCGCCAGCTGGGCGAACTGGAGCAGCGTGCCGTTGCAGCACCGCCCGTGGCCCCGGCTCCGGCTGCCGCAGGCGCTGGTGTCGTCGACCTGTTCTGACAAGATATAGCTGCCGCCTGCCAGTCCTGGCTGGCAGCAGACGCCGTGGCGCCGTGAATTACTGATTGCCCGTATTTGCGAGCACGGTTAATTCCTTAAGGGACATGACCAAGCGCAAGGCATCATCAGAGGTTACGGGCCGTCGACTGCTCCATTGGGTAGCCGTGTTGGCGGTCGTTGTCCTGTGCGGTTTCGGCTCTGTTGCCACTGCGCAGGTAACGGTCTTTGCCGCTGCAAGTACGAAGAACGCCCTCGACGAGGCGGCAGACGCCTTCACCGTGGCCACTGGCGAGGACGTCATCCTCTCCTACGCGGCCTCCTCAGCGCTGGCGCGTCAGATTCAGCTCGGCGCGCCTGCGGATGTCTTCCTTTCGGCGAATACGACCTGGATGGATGTACTGGAAACGGACGGTCTCGTCGCGCCTCGCAGTCGCAGCGACCTCCTCGCCAACGATCTGGTTCTGATCGCGCATGGCACTGACGCCCCGCCGTTGGACCTTGCTCAAACCGATCTGGCCGAGGTGCTGGGCGATCGGCATCTGGCCATGGCGTTGGTCGATGCGGTTCCTGCCGGGATCTACGGCAAGGCGGCGCTGAGCACGCTCAATCAATGGGATGCTGTGGCGCCCAAGGTGGCGCAAGCGGCAAACGTGCGCGCAGCCCTGGCGCTGGTCTCCACGGGCGCGGCCCCGCTGGGTGTGGTTTATGCCACGGACGCGCGGGCAGAGCCGACGGTGTCCGTCGTTGCCACCTTTGCCGCTGACAGCCATCCGCCCATCGTCTACCCCATCGCTGCCGTGACCGCGGGCCAGCAGCAGGCGGCAGAGGCCTTCATCACGTTCCTGAGCGGGCCGGAGAGCCAGGCCATTTTCCTGCGCCACGGTTTCAGAGCGGTCCGCAAGTGAGCGGTGTCATTGCATGGCTCGGCCCGCAGGAATGGCAGGCGGTACAGCTGTCGCTGCGGGTGTCATTCTGGGCAACCCTTGCGGCCTTACCACTGGCCCTGCTCATCGCACATGCCCTCGCCCGACGCCAGTTTCGCGGCAAGCAGCTTCTGAACGGCTTGGTGCACCTGCCCCTTGTCCTGCCGCCGGTGGTGACGGGCTATCTGCTGTTGATGGTCTTCGCGCCCAAGGCACCCGTCGGGGCAGCCCTTCAGCAATTCGGCGTGGTGTTTGCCTTTCGCTGGACCGGTGCGGCGCTGGCGGCGGCGATCATGGGATTTCCCCTGATGGTCCGCGCCATCCGCCTGTCGATCGAGGCGGTCGACCCCAAGCTGGAGGAAGCCGCGGCAACGCTGGGGGCATCGCGCCCCTGGGTATTCACCACGGTGACCCTGCCGCTCATCCTGCCCGGTGTGCTGGCCGGGGCGGTCCTCGGGTTTGCCAAGGCGATGGGCGAATTTGGTGCCACGATCACATTTGTCTCCAACATTCCGGGCCAGACCCAGACGTTGCCTTCCGCGATATACGCCTTCCTGCAGGTGCCCGGGGGCGAAAGCGCGGCCCTGCGACTGACGCTGATTTCGGTCGCGATTGCGCTGGCCGCCTTGCTGCTGTCTGAATGGCTGGCGCGCCGGGTCGCGGCACGGGTCGGAGGGCGCTGAATGCTGTCTGTCGAGCTCAAACACCGTCTGCCCGATTTTTCTCTGGACGTGCGTTTTGAAGCACCTTTGGGGGTCACGGTCCTTTTCGGCCGCTCAGGAACCGGAAAAACCACCGTTGTACAGGCGGTTGCGGGGCTGCTGCGCCCCGATCGCGCACGCATCATGGTGGATGGCGAGGTGCTGGGCGATACCGACCAGCGCTATTGGCTGCCCCCCCACAAGCGTCGGATGGGCTACGTATTTCAGGACGCCCGATTGTTTCCACATCTGACTGTCCGGCAGAACCTGCTTTACGGACAGAAATTCGCGCCCCGGGGCAGCAAGCCTGAAAGCCTGGACCGGGTTGTGGAGCTCTTGGGAATAGGGACGCTGCTTCACCGGCGGCCGGGTCTGCTGTCTGGCGGCGAAAAACAGCGGGTGGCCATTGGCCGGGCCTTGCTGTCAGCGCCGCGGATGCTGCTCGCGGATGAGCCTTTGGCAGCCCTCGATGAGGCGCGCAAGGCGGAGATCCTGCCGTATTTCGAGCGGCTGCGCGATGAGATCGGCATACCGATCCTTTATGTGAGCCATTCGGCAGCCGAGGTTGCCCGACTGGCAACGACCGTTGTCGTCATGCAGGATGGCCGGGTCCGACATCAGGGCGCCGCCGCCGATGTTCTGGCCGACCCCGAGGTCATGCCGACCGGTGTCCGCTCTGCCGGTGCGCTTTTGAAAGCGCGCGTGCACTGCCACCATAGCGATGGTCTGACCGAGCTGGACGCGGGCGGGGTAGCGCTTTTTCTGCCGCGTATTGACCGCACGCCCGGTACCACTGTTCGCGTGCGCATCGCCGCGCATGAGGTGATCCTGTCGCGCCAGCGTCCTGAGGGGCTGTCAGCGCTCAATATCCTTCCCGGACAGGTCGAGCACATCCGCACCGGCAGCGGGCCGGGGGCGATGGTCTCCTTGCGAACGCCGGCGGGCAGGGTGCTCGCCCGTGTGACGCGGCGCTCGGCCGCTGCCCTGGACCTGGCGCCCGGTGTCGATTGCCACGCGGTGCTCAAGACCGTGTCTATCGCTCCGGTGGACATCGGGCGGGGCCAGTGACGACCCACCTTCAAAAATAGCAAAACAATCCTTCAGGTATCCTTGGTACGGAAACAAGTTCGGTTGCACGCAGTCGGCGGGTATCAATAGGGCAGCACTTCAGCAGGAAAGGCAGCCGATGACCAAACGATCCTACTACGCACCAGAAGGCGGGCTGCCGCCGCAGACACAGTTGCTGACCGACCGCGCCATGTTCACCGACGCCTACGCGGTGATCCCGAAGGGCACGATGAGCGACATCGTCACCAGCCTGCTGCCGTTCTGGGAGAAGTCCCGTTTCTGGGTGCTGTCGCGCCCCTTGTCCGGCTTCGCCGAGACCTTCTCGCAGTACATCGCCGAGGTGCTGCCCGGCGGCGGCAGCGACCGGCCGGAAACCGAAGCCGGCACCGAGGCGGTGCTGTTTGTCGTCCAAGGCTCCATGACGCTGACCATCGACGGAACACCGCATGAGATGGAAGGCGGCGGCTATGCCTACCTGCCCCCCGCCGCCGACTGGAGCCTGCGCAACAACAGCGATGCGCCGGTGCGGTTCCACTGGATCCGCAAGGCCTATCAGGCGGTTGCGGGGCTTGACGCGCCCGACGCCTTTGTCACCAACGAAAACCACGTCGACCCGACCCCGATGCCGGAAACCGAGGGCAAGTGGGCCACCACACGCTTTGTCGATCCCAACGACCTGCGCCACGACATGCATGTGACCATCGTCACCTTTGAACCCGGCGCGGTGATCCCGTTTGCCGAGACCCATGTGATGGAACACGGGCTGTACGTGCTGGAGGGCAAGGCGGTCTACCGTCTGAACCAGGACTGGGTCGAGGTCGAGGCCGGCGATTACATGTGGCTGCGCGCGTTCTGCCCGCAGGCCTGCTATGCCGGCGGGCCGGGCAAATTCCGTTACCTGCTCTACAAGGATGTGAACCGCCACATGCCGCTGGCACCGCAACGCTGATGCGGTAGTTCTGACAAGCCAAGATTTCGCGCCCCGGACCTTTTATGGTTCCGGGGCGTTCTTTTCATGCGGCGTCGCAAGACTGCCGTCAGCCCGCCGGGGCACCCAGCCCGTGCGACAGCTTGGCCGCGGCCTCCTTGACCAGGGTGCCAATACCGCTGATGCCGCCATCAGGCATCCGCGCGGTCGGGCCGGAAACCGAAATCCCCGCCAGCACCTCGCCCTGCATGCCCAGGACAGGCGCCGCAACGCAGCGCATTCCGGGCGCTTTTTCCTCATCATCGAAGGACCAGCCACGACTGCGGATCTGTTCCAGATCCGCACGCAAAGCATCCGCCGAGGTCAAGGTTTTCGCGGTAAAGCGCTCCAGCGTGCGGCCGCGCAGGAACCGGGTCAACTGGTCGTCGCCGTAACAGCTCAGCAATGCCTTGCCGATGCCCGAGGCGTGCATCGGCGACGTGGTTCCCGGCGGAAAGAAGGCGCGGATCGATTCATGGGTTTCCACCTGGCTTACGAACATCACGTCACCGCCGCGTTCGATGCCGAGGTTGGAGGTCTCGCCGGTGGCCTCCATCAGCTCGCGCATTACCGGTCGGGCGCGTTCGATCACGCCAGAGCGACGCAGGAAAGCAGAGCCGAGGCGGAAGGCCATCGCGCCGATATGCCAAGTCTGCGTCTGCGGCTCCATCTCGACGATCTGGCGCGCCTCCAGCGTGGACAGCACCCGGTACATGGTGGCCGCCGACTGGTCCAGCGCGGTGGCAAGTTCGGTCAGCGTCATGCCACTGGCCCCGGCCAGCGCATCCAGCACGTCCAGCGCCCGGTCCAGCGACTGGATGGTGGCAGGCTGGCTGCTGGCGTTGAACGCTTTGGGGCGCCCCTTGCGACGCGGTGCCTGCGACATTTTCAAGCCTCCCAAGGCAATTCCAACAGCAGCTTATGGATAATTATGAAAACGTATTCTGTACAGTGAAAAAACTAAAGCACTTGAATTTATAAGAAAAATCTGACTTTTCTGCATTTGTGAAAGCTTTTTTCAAAAAAATTTCCCTCCGCGTCGCCCCATATTAAGGTGCAGGAAATCGCCACAGGAGGGCACGACATGAGCTTTCAAAATCCGGTTTTCATTCCCGGTCCCACCAACATGCCCGAAGCGCTGCGCAAGGCAGTGGACATGCCGACGCTGGACCACCGCTCGCCGCTGTTCGGCCAGATCCTGCACCCGGCGCTGGCCGGGGTGAAGAAGGTTCTGAAAAGCGAAACCGCCGAGATCTTTGTCTTCCCGTCGACCGGCACCGGCGGCTGGGAAACCGCGATCACCAACACGCTGAACGCAGGCGACAAGATCCTGGCGGCCCGCAACGGCATGTTCAGCCACCGCTGGATCGACATGTGCCAGCGTCACGGACTGGACGTGCAGGTTGTTGAAACCCCGTGGGGGCAGGGCATCCCTGCGGACCGCTACGAGGAAATCCTCACCGCCGACACATCGCACGAGATCAAGGTGGTTCTGGCCACCCACAACGAAACCGCAACCGGTGTGAAATCCGACATCGCCGCCGTCCGCCGTGCGTTGGATGCAGCCGGACACCCGGCGCTGTTGTTTGTTGACGGCGTGTCCTCCATCGCCTCGATGGATTTCCGCATGGACGAATGGGGGGTCGACATTGCCGTCACCGGCTCGCAGAAAGGCTTCATGCTGCCGCCGGGCCTGGCCATCGTCGGCTTTTCGCCACGGGCAATGGAGGCCGCCAAGACCGCGACCCTGCCGCGCACCTTCTTTGATATCAAGGATATGGCCGCTGGCTACGCCAACAGCGCCTACCCCTACACGCCGTCGGTCGGTCTTCTGAACGGTCTGAACATGGCTTGTGGTATGCTGCTGGACGAAGGGCTGGAGAATGTCTTTGCCCGCCACCACCGGATTGCCGAGGGCGTGCGCGCCGCAGTCCGCGCCTGGGGGCTGGAGCTGTGCGCGGTGTCACCGGAGGTCTACTCCGACAGCGTCAGCGCGATCCGCACGCCGGAAGGCTTTGACGCCAACAAGTTCGTCAGCCTCGCGGCCGAGAAATACGGCGTCGCCTTTGGCACCGGCCTGGGTGAGGTCGCGGGCAAGGTGTTCCGCATCGGCCATCTGGGCAGCCTGACCGACGTAATGGCCCTGTCGGGCATCGCAACCGCCGAAATGGTGATGGCCGACCTTGGCCTGAACATCCCGCTGGGTTCCGGCGTGGCGGCAGCGCAGGACTACTACCGCGGCAACACCGCCTCCAGCGCCAAGGCTGCCGCCTGATGAAGGATACCGCTATGTATATCCCGACCTATGAAGACATGCTGGCCGCGCATGAGCGCATCCAGCCGCATATCCGGCGCACGCCGGTGCGCACTTCGGATTATCTGAACGAGCTGACCGGGGCAGAGCTGTTCTTCAAATGCGAGAACTTCCAGGAGCCGGGCGCCTTCAAGGTACGCGGCGCCACCAACGCGGTATTCGGGCTGGATGAGGAACAGGCGAAGAAGGGCGTCGCGACGCACTCGTCGGGCAACCATGCGTCCTGCCTGTCCTACGCCGCGATGCTGCGCGGCATTCCCTGCAACGTGGTGATGCCGCGCACCGCGCCGCAGGCCAAGAAGGACACCGTGCGCCGCTATGGCGGCAAGATCACCGAGTGCGAGCCCTCGACCTCCTCGCGCGAGGAGACCTTTGCCAAGGTGCAAGCCGAGACCGGCGGCGATTTCGTGCATCCCTACAATGACCACCGCGTCATCGCGGGGCAGGGCACCTGCGCCAAGGAGTTCGTGGAGCAGACCGACGGGCTCGACATGGTTGTGGCCCCAATCGGCGGCGGCGGCATGATCTCGGGCACCTGCCTGACGCTGTCCAACCTGGCACCGGAAACCCAGGTGATCGCGGCAGAGCCGGAGCAGGCCGATGACGCCTACCGCAGCTTCAAGGCGGGCTACATCATCGCCGATGATGCGCCCAAGACCGTGGCCGACGGGCTGCTGGTGCCGCTGAAGGATCTGACTTGGCATTTCGTCAGCAACCACGTCAGCGAGATCTACACCGCCTCGGACGCGGAGATCATCGAGGCGATGAAGCTGATCTGGAAGCACCTGCGGATCGTGATGGAGCCGTCCTCCGCGGTCCCACTCGCCACCATTCTGAAAAACAAGGACGCCTTCGCGGGCAAACGCGTGGGCCTGATCGTCACCGGCGGCAATGTCGACCTCGACAAGCTGCCCTGGATGAACAGCTAAACTGGGGAATATCACAATGAACGCACAGACAAATTTTGATCAGCTCGAAGTCGGCTATGACGTCCCGGCCGTCCCGGGCATGGACGAGGCTGACATCCAGACCCCGGCGCTGGTCCTCGACCTGGACGCGCTGGAGCGCAACATCAAGAAGATGGGCGACTATGCCAAGGCGCATGGCATGCGCCACCGGGTGCACGGCAAGATGCACAAGTCGGTGGATGTGGCCAAGCTGCAAGAGAAACTCGGCGGCGCGGTTGGAGTCTGCTGCCAGAAGGTCTCCGAGGCCGAGGTTTTTGCCCGTGGCGGCATCAAGGACATTCTGGTCTCCAACCAGGTGCGCGACCCGCAGAAGATCGACCGTCTCGCCCGCCTGCCAAAGCTGGGCGCGCGCACCATCGTCTGCGTTGATGACATCGACAACGTGGCCGACCTGTCGGCAGCAGCGCAAAAGCACGGCACCGAGCTGGAAGTCTTCGTCGAGATCGACTGCGGCGCAGGCCGCTGCGGCGTGACCACGACTGAAGCGGTTGTTGAAATCGCCAAGGCCGTGAACGCGGCAGAGAACCTCAAGTTCACCGGCATCCAGGCCTATCAGGGCGCCATGCAGCACATGGACAGCTACGAGGACCGCAAGGCCAAGCTGGACATCGCCATCGCGCAGGTTGCCGATGCGGTCGAAGGCTTGAAGAAGGAAGGCATCGAGTGCGAGCTGGTCTCCGGCGGCGGCACCGGGTCCTACTATTTCGAGTCGAACTCGGGCGTTTATAACGAGCTGCAGTGTGGCTCCTACGCCTTCATGGACGCGGACTATGGCCGCATTCTCGACAAGGACGGCAACCGCATCGACCAGGGCGAGTGGGAAAACGCCTTCTTCCTGCTGACCCAGGTGATGAGCCACGCCAAGGCCGACAGGGCCATCGTCGATGCCGGCCTCAAGGCGCAATCCGTGGACAGCGGCCTGCCCTTCATCTTCGGCCGCGACGACGTGGAATACATCAAATGCTCGGATGAGCATGGCGTGGTATCCGACCCGACCGGTGCGCTGAAAGTCGGCGACAAGCTGCGTCTGGTGCCCGGCCACTGCGACCCCACCGCCAACGTGCATGACTGGTACGTCGGCGTGCGGAACGGCAAGGTCGAATGCGTCTGGCCCGTCTCCGCCCGCGGCAAGGCCTACTAAGAACGACCCCCAGACTGGCGGAGGTGCGCATGCCGCCCTCCGCCGGCTTTTTTGGGGTCGTGCAACAACGATTTCCAGCCTGGCGGCACCCCGTCCAAGGGCTGCGCCAACTGCTGAGGAGAAACAGACATGTATATCGTTCCGGAAAAAGCGATTGCCGACCTAGTGACCCGCGATGCGTCCTTCGATGCGGTCGAAAAGGTCTTTGCGGCGATGGCCGCGGGCGACGCCTACAACTTCCCCGTGGTGCGCGAGGCCATCGGCCACGAAGACGCGCTCTACGGCTTCAAGGGCGGCTTTGACCGCGCGGGCCTGACGCTGGGCCTGAAGGCCGGCGGCTACTGGCCGAACAACCTGGAAAAGCGCGGACTGATCAACCACCAGTCCACTGTCTTCCTGTTCGATCCCGACACCGGCAAGGTGAAGGCGATGGTGGGCGGCAACCTCCTGACCGCGCTGCGCACGGCGGCGGCGTCCTCTGTCTCGATCAAGCACCTGGCCCGCAAGGACGCCAAGGTCATCGGCATGATCGGTGCGGGCCATCAGGCCAAGTTCCAGCTGCGCGCCGCGCTGGAGCAGCGCGAGTTTGAAAAAGTGATCGGCTGGAACCTGCACCCGGAGATGCTGCCGAACCTGCAGGAGGTGGCCGACGAGGCTGGCGTGCCGTTCGAGGCGGTTGAGCTGGACGGCATGCGCGAAGCGGATGTGATCATCTCGATCACCTCGTCCTTCGATGCGATCCTGAAGGCCGATCAGGTCAGCCCCGGCACCCATATCGCCTGCATGGGCACCGACACCAAAGGCAAACAGGAAGTCGACCCGCAGCTGCTGGTCAAGGCCGACGTCTTCACCGACGAGGTCGCCCAGTCGGTCTCCATCGGCGAGGCGCAGCACGCGGTGGCGCAGGGTCTGATCCAGGAGGCAGACGTTGCCCAGATCGGCGCGGTCATCAACGGCACCAACCCGGGCCGCACGTCTGACGACCAGATCACCCTGTTCGACGGCACCGGCGTCGGGCTTCAGGATCTGGCCGTCGCGGCCTCTGTCGTTGAGGTCGCGGTGGAAAAGGGCATCGCCATCGAGGTCGATTTCTAAGCCCCAGCCAGAAACATTTTCTGCAATTATCCGCGTAGCGGAGCGGCAGGAGAGAGGTGTACCTCTCTCCTGCTTTTTCTTGGGAGTCTCCAAACATGTATCTTGGACTGAGCCTGCTGGTGGTGGGCGTGGTGCTGTGCCTGAACGGCATCTGGCAGACGGGCCGTATCCAGGACCGGGAAATCATCCTGATCAATGCGGTGGCGGCGCTGGTGTTCTCTGCCATCGTGCTGCTGACCGCGCTGGCGGCGGGCCAGCCTGCCGATCTGCTGGATGCGGGCATGACGCTGCTGTTCGGCACCACCTATCTGTGGGTCGCCTACAACCGGGCAACCGGCTCCAGCGGCGAGGGGCTGGGCTGGTTCAGCGGTCTCGTGGCGCTGACCGCGGTGCCGATGGCCCTGCGGGTGCTGGCGCAGGCCGAGGGGATCTTCGACCTGTGGCTCGGGGCCTGCTGGGCGGCCTGGGCCGGGCTGTGGTTCCTGTATTTCCTGAACCTCGCCCTGCGCCGCGGCAGCGCCCGGCTGACCAGTGCCGCAACGCTGTTCTGCGGGATCTTCACCGGCTGGCTGCCGGGGCTGGCAGTGCTGCACGGGATTACCTTGTAACCCCCCCCACGGAAAAAGCCGGCCCGTGCTTGGGCCGGCTTTCTGTTTTTGGTTGCTTTCCGGCCTGGCTCAGGCGCGGTCTTCCTGCGGCAGCGATCCGCGGCCATGCCCGCTCAGCCCGCCCGAGACTTCCTCGGTGGCTTCACCCGCCAGATCCTGCGGCAGCAGGAGGTTCAGCACGATGGCAATCAGCGCCGCCGGCAGCAGACCGCTGGTCAGCAGGATGCGCGCTGTATCCGGCATGTGCTGCAGCGCACCCGGCTCCAGCTGCAGGCCGAGGCCGATGGAGAGCGCAATGGCGAAGATCACCATGTTGCGGCGGTTCCAGTCCACGTCCGACAGCATCGAGACACCTGCCGCGACCACCATGCCGAACATCACGATCACGCCGCCGCCCAGTACCTCGATCGGCACCGTGCGGATCACCGCGCCCACCTTCGGAACCAGCCCGCAGATGATCAGGAAGATCGCGCCGCAGGTCACCACGTGGCGGCTCATCACGCCGGTCATGGCGATCAGGCCCACATTCTGGCTGAACGAGGTATTGGGGAAAGCGCCGAACAGACCCGCGAAGGCGGTGCCGACACCATCGGCATAGGTGGCGCCTGCGATTTCCTCCTCGGTGGCTTCGCGGCCGGCGCCCCCCTTGGTCACGCCGGACACATCGCCCACGGTCTCCACCGCCGAGACAAAGCTCATCAGGCAGAAACCGATGATGGCAGCTGCCGAGAACTCGACCCCGTATTTGAACGGCTGCGGCAGGGCAAAGGCGGCGGCGCGCTCCCAGGAGCCGGAGATCGCCTCGAAGCTCAGCATGCCGACCATCAGCGCGTAGACATAGCCCACGATCAGCCCCAGCAGCACCGCCGAGACCGACAGCATCCCCTTGGTGAAGAACTTGAGCCCCAGGGTGACCACGATCACCACCAGCGCGGCGGACCAGTTCAGCAGCGAGCCATATTCCGGCGTGCCGATCGCAGGCACACCGCCCGCGGCGTACTGGATGCCGACCTTGACCAGTGCCAGACCGATCATTGTGACCACGAGGCCAGTGACCAGCGGCGGCAGGGCAAAGCGGATCTTGCCGATCACCGTCCCCAGAAGGCCGTGGAAGATACCTCCGACGATGACGCCGGTGAACAGGGCGGCGAGACCGTCAACGCCCTTGCCCGCAACCAGCGGGATCATGATTGGCAGGAAAGCAAACGACGTGCCCTGAACAATCGGCAGCGCCGAGCCGATCGGCCCCAGGGTGAGGGTCTGCAACAGGGTGGCGATACCGGCGAACAGCATCGACATCTGGATCAGGTAGAGCAGTTCCGGAAAATCCGGCGAGTTGGAGCCAAAGCCGAAACCGGCCGCGCCCGCCACGATGATCGCCGGTGTCACGTTCGAGACGAACATGGCGAGCACGTGCTGGATTCCCAGCGGAATCGCCTTGTGCAAAGGGGGGGTGTAATTGGGATCGCGCAGCTGTTCTGGCGTCCCGATGGAAGTATCGGCCATGGGGGTCTCCTGTCGGTCATGGGGATCTTGCCGCTTCTTGTTTTTATGGCGGCTTCGGTTTGTGTGGTCAGGCCGAGGACCTCAGCCTGAAACCACCGTAAATGGGTCCTCGAACCAGTGTTCCTCCAGGTTCGGGGTATCGCCGATGCGGTCGACGACGATGTATTGGCCGGGCGCACCCAGCGGGGCCAGAACCCCGTGCCAGGTTCCGCGGTGCAGGTTGATCGACTGACCCGGCTGGCTGATGAAGGCCTGCGGATTGACCGGGACGCCATCCGCGTCCTCGGCCACCACCACCAGCATCGGCACGCCGCTGACCGGCACGAAGGCCTGGCTGCCCTCCGGGTGCCGCTCCACCATGTCGAGCGTATAGGGCAGCTGCCGGGCCTTGGCGTCGAACAGGCTGATACCCGCCCGCCCGCCGGGGCCAAAGTCGAGCGTTGCGCGGTCGTGGTGACGACCGCACATGCCCTGGTTGATGATCTTGTCCGGCGCACCGGTGACCTCGATCACATCGCCAAAGGGCGCAAACGCCGCCGCTGTCAGCGGCGCTGCGATCAGCTCACGGCTCATGGCAGCAGGTCCTGCAGGCGGAACTGGGCGATACGCTCCACCTGGCGGCAGGCCTCGTCGAACTCGGTCGCGCGGTCGTTGCCGATCCGGCGGTCGAAGGCCTCCATGATCGAGGCCTTGGTGTGGTCGCGCACCGCGATGATGAAGGGAAAGCCGTGCTTTTCCACATAGTCGGTGTTGAGCCGGGTGAAGGTCTCGCGCTCCTCATCCGTCAGCATATCCAGTCCGGCGCTGGACTGTTCCGCGGTGCTCTCGGCGGTCAGACGGCCTGCGGCGGCCAGCTTGCCCGCCAGATCCGGGTGCGCGGTCAGCACGCCCAGGCGTTCTTCGTCGCTGGCGGTGCGGAAGATCCGGCACAGCGCGTTGTGGACACCTGCGGCGCAGTCATGCGCGGGACCCAGCTCCAGATCAAAGGCACGGTCGGCGATCCAGGGCGAATGCTCGAAGATCGAGCCGAACGTCGCCACGAATTCGTCGCGTGCCATCCGGCTGGGGCGCAGGCGCGTCTGCGGCGGATGGGTCGCCGCCCAATGCTCGGCAATGTCGATGCGGCGCGGGCACCAGACGCCCTCGATCCCCTGGATATAGTCGATGAAGCGCTTCAGCCCGGCAATCTTGCCCGGACGCCCCACCAGGCGGCAGTGAAGACCGATGGTCATCATCTTCGGCGCCCCGGCCTCGCCCTCGGCATAGATCACGTCGAAGGCATCTTTCAGGTACTGGAAGAAATGCTCGCCCGTGATCCAGCCCGGCGAATTGGCAAAGCGCATGTCATTGGCTTCCAGCGTGTAGGGGATGATCAGTTGATCGCGCCCGTTCACGTCCAGCCAATAGGGCAGGTCGTCGTCGTAAGTATCCGAGATGTAGTCGAACCCGCCCTCTTCGGCGACAAGGCGCACGGTGTTGGCGCTGCAGCGGCCGGTGTACCAGCCGCGCGGGCGCTCACCCACAACCTCGGTGTGCAGGCGGACGGCCTCGGCGATGGCGGCGCGCTCCTCTTCCTCGGGCATGTCCTTGTGCTCGACCCATTTCAGACCGTGCGAGGCAATCTCCCAATCGGCATCCTTCATCGCCTGCACCTGCTCGGGCGAGCGCGCAAGGGCGGTGGCAACACCGTAGATGGTCACCGGGATGCCCGCGCCGGTGAACAGCCGGTGCAGCCGCCAGAATCCGGCACGGCTGCCGTATTCATAGATCGATTCCATGTTCCAGTGGCGCTGGCCCGGCCATTGCGCTGCACCGGGGATGTCGGACAAAAACGCCTCGGATGCGGCGTCCCCGTGCAGAACACAGTTTTCACCGCCTTCTTCGTAGTTGAGGACAAATTGCACGGCGGCCTTGGCCCCGTTGGGCCACTGCGGATCGGGTGCGGATGCACCGTAACCGCGCAAATCACGAGGGTATCGCGTCACGTCAGGTCTCCTGTCTTTTTCCTAGTTATAGAACAAAATAATCGCTCCGGGCTTTCAGTAAATTTTTGAAAGAACTTTTTGGCCTTTCCTTCTGTATGGTCGGCCTCGGACGGCGCATATTTGACCAAACTTCATGACTAAGGAGGCTGGCATGGCCGGATTTCTGACCACCCATGTTCTGGACACCGCCCGCGGCTGCCCGGCAGAAGGGCTGAAAATCGATCTCTACCGGATCGAAGGCACTGAGCGCACCCATCTGCGCAGCCTGACCACCAATGACGACGGCCGCACTGACGAGCAGATCCTGCCCGCCGCCGAATTCACCACCGGCACCTATGAGCTGGTGTTCCATGCAGGCGATTACCTGCGCGCCACCGGCCAGGCCGGGGCCGATCCGCTGTTCCTCGACGAAGTGCCGCTGCGCTTTGGCATCAGCGAGGCGGACAGCCACTATCACGTGCCGCTGCTGCTGTCGCCCTACGGCTATTCCACCTACCGCGGCAGCTGAACCAGCTCTTCCAACATCGCTCTCCTCCCGCTTGGCTCTGGCCGGCGGTTCCCGCCCTGGGCAACCGGGGCGGGCTTTTTATTCCTGCGGCAGCGATGCCTGGATGTGATCCACCATGAAGTCCATGAACAGCCGCACCTTCGGGTCCTGGTGGCGGCGGTGGACGTAAAGGCAGGCCATCTGGATCGGCACCGGCGGCTCCTGTTCCAGCACCGGCACCAGCCGGCCCGAGGCCAGGTGCTCGGAGATTTCAAAAACCGGCTTCAGGATGATCCCGTGTCCCTCCAGCGCCCAGCTGGTCAGCACATCGCCATGGTCCGATTCGAACGGGCCCGTCACCGTCACCCGCTTGACCCCGTCCCCGCTGCGCAGCGGCCACTGGAACTCCGGCGCACCGGGATAGCGCAGATTGAGACAGTCATGCGCATCCGTCTTCAGCTCGTCGCTGTTTTTCGGCTGGCCGCGCTTGCGGATATACTCCGGCGAGGCACACAGCACCCGCGGGCAATCGGCGATCTTGCGGATGCGCAGGTTTGAATCTTCGGGCACGCCGAGGAAAAAAGAGGCATCCAGCCCCTCGGCCGCCAGATCCAGCTTGCGGTCCGAAAGCCGCAACCGGATCGAAATCAGCGGATAGGCTTCCTTGAACTTCGGCACCGCCGGCGCAATCAGCCGCCGCCCCAACCCCAGGGGGGCGGCCACATACAGCGTGCCGCGCGGCGTCTGGGTGACGCTGCTGATGTCGGCCTCTGCCTCGTCCACCGCCTCTAGGATCTTGACCGCACCGCGGTAGAACAGGTTGCCCTGCTCGGTCGGGTTCAACAATCGCGTGGTGCGCTGGAACAGCCGCACGTTCAGATGCTCCTCCAGCTGCGAAATCCGCGAGGATGCCACCGCTGCCGAGATCCGCATGTCGCGCGCAGCGGCCGACATGTTGCCAAGTTCATAGACCCGGACAAAGGTGCGGATATTGTCGAGATAAGCCATGCGGATATTCTTCGAGTTATTTTGAAACAGCTTGGACTTTTTACCTAATACATGAAAATAGCGGCATGCTCTAGTGTCCTTGCCAAAGCTTATGAGGAGAGAACAATGGAAGAGCTTGTGATCATGTGGGACTGGCTGGGCTTTGCGGTCCGCTGGCTTCATGTCATCACCGCCATTGCCTGGATCGGGTCGTCTTTCTACTTTGTCGCGCTGGATCTCGGCTTGCGGAAGGTTCCGCACCTGCCGGTCGGCGCGCATGGCGAGGAATGGCAGGTCCACGGCGGCGGTTTCTATCACATCCAGAAATATCTGGTGGCGCCGGAAAACATGCCGGAGCACCTGACCTGGTTCAAATGGGAAAGCTACGCCACATGGCTGTCGGGGGCAGGGCTTCTGATGATCGTCTATTGGGCCGGCGGCGAGCTGTACCTGATCGACTCCAGCAAGGCGGATCTGGCCCTGTGGCAGGGTATCCTCATCTCCGGCGCATCGCTCAGCATCGGCTGGCTGGTCTACGATTTCCTTTGCAAATCGCCCTTGGGGGAAAAGCCGACCGTGCTGATGGTGCTGCTGTTCGTGCTGCTGGTCGCCATGGGCTGGGGCTACAACCAGATCTTCACCGGCCGCGCCGTGATGCTGCATCTGGGCGCCTTCACCGCCACGATCATGACGGCAAACGTGTTTTTCATCATCATGCCGAACCAGCGCATCGTGGTGAAGGACCTGCAGGAAGGCCGCACCCCGGATGCCAAGTACGGCAAGATCGCCAAGCTGCGCTCGACCCACAACAACTACCTGACGCTGCCGGTTGTGTTCCTGATGCTGTCCAACCACTACCCGCTGGCCTTCGCCACCGAGTACAACTGGCTGATCGCGGCGCTGGTGTTCCTGATGGGCGTGACCATCCGCCACTACTTCAACAGCAACCACGCGGGCACCTCCAACCCGACCTGGACCTGGCCGGTAACCGCGATCCTGTTCATCGGCATCATGGCCCTCAGCCAGGCGCCGCTGCAGCAGGACAGCTACGAAGAGTCCGAGGCGCGGGAGCTGACCAGGAGCGAACAGGTCTTCGCCAGCAACCAGCATTTCGAGGACGTGATGAACGTCGTGCCCGGCCGCTGCGCCATGTGCCACGCGCGCGAGCCCTATTACGACGGCATCCGCCGCGCACCCAAAAACGTGCTGCTGGAAACCCCGGCCGACGTGGCGAAATACGCCAAGGAGATCTACCTCCAGGCCGGTGCCACCGTGGCCATGCCCCCCGCCAACGTGACTCACATGGAGGAGGACGAGCGCGCGCTGATCCGCCGCTGGTACGCCAGCGCCTCCAAGGATCTGCCGTTTGCGCTTGCCGCGAACTGACGCGACCGCAGAACACGCCAATTCAGAACCCCGCCTGCACGGCGGGGTTTTCTTTGTGCGTCCGCCGAGCGCGCCGTTTCTGATCAGCAGCCCGACACAAGCAATCTTCGGCAAAATATGCTAGTCTTTCAAAAGGAAGCGCGCCGTTGCGTCGGTTGCCTCACGCTCCGGACGGCGCGGGTCGCCACGCCCTGCTCCTGCCAGATGGCCAAGCCCACACCCGCGGCAGCGGCCTCGCCGGGACCGGGGCAGACGAAGGAGGTCGCAAATGTACACAAAGACAATCGCAATCGGGTTCGCTCTCTGCGCCACCCTTGCCGCTTGCGGCGATACCACCGGCGAGCAGCTGGTCTATGGCGCAGGTGCTGGTGCCGCCGGGGCGGCCATTCTTGACGGCAATGTCGCCGCAGGCGCAGCTGTCGGGGCCGCCGCCAACGTGATCTACTGCAAGGAAAACCCGGGTCGCTGCTGACGCGTTCAGCACGGGCCGCATTCGCCAGCGTTGACGGGTCGTAATGGGGGCTAGGTGCCAGCCTCGATCCGACGGAACGCGGCCATGCCGTGCTTGACCGCGTAATCCACGAACAGCCGGATCTTGGGATCCTGCAATTTGCGATGCGGATAGAGACAACCGAACACCGTCGGCTCCGGCGGGGTGTCGGGCAAGATCTCCACCAGCGCGCCGCTGCGCAGGTGCTGCGCCACGTCGAACCGCGGTTTGTTGACGATCCCGTGCCCGTCCAGCGCCCAGGCGGTCAGCACATCGCTGTCGTCGGCATCAAAGCGCCCCGCGACCTCCAGCTTGCGCGGGCCGTCTGCAGTCATCAGCGTCCAGAAATATTCCGGAGAGCGCGGATAGCGCAGCAGCAGGCAGTTGTGACCGCTCAGCAGATCCTCGGGCGTCTGCGGCGTGCCGTGGCGGTCAAAATAGCTCGGCGCGGCACACAGCACACGGCTGCAATCGGCGATCTTGCGCATCTTCAGGGTGGAATCATGCGGCGTGCCGATGAAGAAGGCCACATCCAGCCCGTCCGCCAGGATGTCCACCTTGCGGTCGGACATCCGCATGCGGATCTCGGTGGCGGGATAGGCCTCGGCGAATCCGGGCACCAAGGGCGCGATGATGCGGCGTCCCACGCCCAGGGGCGCGGTCACCCGGATCACCCCGCGCGGCGCCTCGGAGAAATGCGCCACCACCGTCTCGGCCTCCTCGATTGATTCGAGCACCTTCTTGGCCTCGCCGTAAAACAGCTGCCCCACCTCTGTCGGGGTCAGCGATCGTGTGGTACGATTGAACAGGCGCACGCCCAGATGTTTTTCCAACTCCTTGATGCGCTTGCTCGCGACCGCGGGCGTCAGCCGCAGATCCCGCCCGCCAGAGGTGATGCTGCCCAGTTCGACGACCCGGACGAAAACGCGCAGAGATTCGAGATACGACATAGATAACAGTCCTTTGCGGGGCATTTTGACGGCGTTAGGGAAATCCGCATTGCGCGGACACTGCCGCTGATACAGCCTGTTCCGACAGGCTTTAGCCTAAACATTTTCAACAGGGTGTTGAAAGCCTTTCGCGAATGCAGCCGTTAACCGTGGCAGTCGGAAAGTGTAAAAATGCAGCAACGCAGATCATGCTGTCTAGCGACGACTTTGGAGGCCAGATGGAACATCAAAACGACATTCGCCTAGTGCTGAACGGGCGGGAGGTTGCGGTCAAGGACGTGAAGGCGACCACGACCCTGTTGGATTTCCTACGGCTGGAGCAGCGACTGACCGGCACCAAGGAAGGCTGTGCCGAAGGCGATTGCGGTGCCTGCACCGTGCTGGTGGGCCGTCTGCAGGACGGCGCGCTGCGGTTTGAAACGGTCAATGCCTGCATCCGCTTCCTCGCCTCGCTGAACGGCTGCCACGTGATCACGGTCGAGCACCTCTCCGGCCCCAAGGGCCGACTGCACCCGGTGCAGCAGGCGATGGTCGATTACCACGGCAGCCAGTGCGGCTTCTGCACCCCCGGCTTCGTGATGTCGCTTTACGCGCTGTGGATGCAGACCCCGCAGCCGACTGAGACACAGGTCGAAACCGCCGTGCAGGGCAACCTCTGCCGCTGCACCGGCTATGAACCGATTGTGAAGGCCGCACTTGCGGTGAACCAGTATGGCACGCCCGCCAACGACTACCTCAACACCGAGCGTGCGGCGCTGACAGCACAGCTGGAGGCGATCCAGCCCAGGACCCGCGTCGTCACCGGCCCCGAGGACGACCGCGCCATCCTGCCGCTGGACGTGGCGGATCTGGCCGAGGTTCTGGCCGAAAACCCCAAGGCCACCATCGTCGCAGGCTCCACCGACGTGGGCCTGTGGGTCACCAAGTTCATGAAGCCGATCTCGCCGGTGGTCTTCGTCTCCCACCTTGAGGAGCTGAAGGCAATCGAGCTGACTGACGAGGCGCTGACCATCGGCGCCGGTGTCACCTACACCGAAAGCGAGGCCGCCATACGCGAGGCCTTCCCGCACCTGGTCGAATACTGGGACCGTATCGCCGGCTGGCAGGTGCGCAACATGGGCACCATCGGCGGCAACATCGCCAACGGCTCGCCCATCGGGGACACCCCGCCGGTGCTGATCGCGCTGGGGGCCGAGGTGACGCTGCAGAAGAAAGACGGCGCGCGCACGCTGCCGCTTGAGGACTTCTTCATCGACTACGGCAAGCAGGACCGCGAACCGGGCGATTTCGTCGCCTCGATCCGCATCCCGCGCCCGGCGAAGGGCCAGATCGACGCTGCCTACAAGATCTCCAAGCGCCGGGACGAAGATATTTCCTCGGTCGCGGCAGGGATCAGCGTGACGGTTGCCGACGGCACCATCACCGCCGCACGCATTGCCTTTGGCGGCATGGCGGCCACCCCGAAACGCGCCGCGGGCGCCGAGGCGGCGCTGGTCGGCCAGCCCTGGGGCGAGGCCGCGTTCGACGCCGCTGCCGAGGCGGTGAAGCAGGATTTCACCCCGCTCAGCGACTGGCGCGCCTCGGCCGAGTACCGCAGCCTGACTGCCAGCAACCTGCTGCGCCGCTTCTACCTGGAAAACGATGCGGACAAGCCCGGCGCCGTCCGGCTGGCCGTCGCCTGAGGAGAATTTGCGATGAAAGACCATCAGACCATCAGCGGCGCCGTGCATCAGGACCGCCAGCACGACAGCGCCATCAAGCACGTCACCGGCCGCGCCGAATACACCGACGACATCGCCGAACCCGTCGGCACGTTGCACGCTTACCTGGGCGTCTCGACCGTGGCCCACGCCCGGATCAAGGGCATCGACCTGTCTGCCGTGCGCGCCGCCCCAGGTGTGGTGGATGTACTGACCGCCGAGGATGTGCCCGGCGTCAACGACATCAGCCCCACAGGCAAGCAGGATGAGCCGGTGTTCCCGACTGAGAAGGTCGAATTCCACGGCCAGCCGCTGTTCGCGGTGATCGCCGAAACCCGCGACGCTGCCCGCCGTGCCGCCGAACTGGCGAACTTCGATTACGAGGTGCTGCCGCACGCGCTGGATCCGGTCGAGGCGCAGGAGGCAGGCTATCCGATGGTCACCGACCCGCTGAAGCTGGAGCGCGGCGACGTCGAGGCCGGCCGGAAGGCCGCTGCCCACCGCATCCAGGCCCGGATGAGCATCGGCGGCCAGGACCACATGTATCTGGAAGGCCACATTGCCTTTGCCCTCCCCGGCGAGGACGAGGATGTGATCGTCAACTGCTCCACCCAGCACCCCAGCGAGGCGCAGCATATGGTGGCGCATGTCCTGGGCGTGCCCAACAACGCCGTGACCGTCAACGTGCGCCGCATGGGCGGCGGCTTCGGCGGCAAGGAAAGCCAGATGAACCTGTTCTGCGCGGTGGCCGCAATCGCCGCGAAGAAGCTGAACCGCCCGGTCAAGATCCGTCCCGACCGCGATCAGGACATGACCGCCACCGGCAAGCGCCACGATTTCGTGGTGGATTACGATGTCGCCTTCGATGACGAGGGCCGCATCCAGGCGGTCGAGGGCGGCTTTGCCGCGCGTTGCGGCTATTCCTCTGACCTGTCCGGGCCAGTGACCGACCGCGCGCTGTTCCACGCCGACAACGCCTATTTCTACCCCAACGTGCTGCTGAAAAGCCGCCCGATGAAGACGAATACCGTCTCCAACACCGCGTTCCGCGGTTTTGGCGGCCCTCAGGGGGTGATCGTCGCCGAGCGGATGATCGAAGAGATCGCCTATGCCCTCGGCAAGGACCCGCTGGATGTGCGCAAGGCGAATTTCTACGGCGAAGAAGGCCGCGACCTCACCCCCTACCACCAGAAGGTGGAGGACAACATCCTCGACCGTCTGGTCGGCGAGCTGGAGGAAAGCGCCGAGTACCGCAAGCGCCGCGAGGAGATCATCGCCTTCAACAAGGAGTCGAAAATCATCAAGAAGGGCATCGCCCTGACCCCGGTTAAATTCGGCATCTCCTTCACCGCGACCTGGTACAATCAGGCGGGGGCGCTGATCCACGTCTACAACGACGGCTCAATCCATCTGAACCACGGCGGCACCGAGATGGGGCAGGGCCTCAACACCAAGGTGGCACAAGTGGTGGCCGATGCCTTCCAGGTGGATTTCGAGCGCATCAAGATCACCAAGACCACGACCGAGAAAGTGCCGAACACCTCCGCTACCGCGGCTTCGTCCGGCTCGGACCTGAACGGCATGGCCGCCCTCGACGCGGCAGAACAGATCCTCGCCCGGCTGACCACATTCGCAGCCGAGAAATACGGCGTGCCGGAGGCCGAGGTCGAATTCCTGCCCAACCGGGTGCGCATCGGCGGCGAGGTCGTCAACTTCGACGCGCTGGTGAAGGAAGCCTACATGGCCCGCGTCCACCTGTCGGCGGCGGGCTTCTACAAGACCCCGAAGATCCACTGGGACCGCGCCGCGGGCAAGGGTCGGCCGTTCTTCTACTACGCCTATGGCGCCGCCTGCTCCGAGGTGTCGGTGGACACGCTGACCGGGGAATACCGGGTCGAGCGCACCGACATCCTGCATGACGTGGGCCGCTCGCTGAACCCGATCCTGGACAAGGGCCAGGTCGAGGGCGCCTTCATCCAGGGCATGGGCTGGCTCACAACCGAGGAACTGTGGTGGGACAAGGAGGGTCGCCTGCGCACCCACGCGCCCTCGACCTACAAGATCCCGCTGGCCTCTGACCGGCCGCGCATCTTCAACACCCGGCTGGCGGAGTGGTCCGTCAATAAGGAGCGCACCATCAAGCGGTCCAAGGCCGTGGGCGAGCCGCCCTTCATGCTGGGGATCTCGGTGTTCGAGGCGCTGTCGATGGCGGTGGCCAGCACCGCGGATTACAAGCATTGCCCCCGCCTCGATGCGCCCGCCACGCCCGAACGCGTGCTGATGGCGATCGAATCCCTCAAGGGGCAGGGCTGAGCCATGCACCGCCGCGCCACCCTTCACGACTTCCTGTCCAGCCACAAACATGTGGTGCAGGTGCGCCTCAGCCGCGTGCGGGGGTCTTCCCCGCGCGAGGCCGGCACCAGCATGTATGTGGCGGCGGAGGGCCTGTGGGGCACCATCGGCGGCGGCCAGCTGGAATACATCGCCATCGACCACGCCCGGCGGATGCTGCAGACACATGTCATCAGCGACACGCTGGACGTGCCATTGGGGCCGGAAATCGGCCAGTGCTGCGGCGGACGGGTGGAAATGAGGCTGGCGCAGATGCGCCAGGCTGACCGCGACAGCGCCCTCGCCGAGGAACAGGCGGCGCAGGCCGCCCTGCCGCATGTCTACGTGATGGGCGCAGGCCACGTTGGCCGCGCGCTGGCGGATCTGTTCCAGCACCTGCCGGTGCGCTGCATCCTGATCGACCAGCGTGCCGAGGAGCTGGCCCTGTGCAACGCGGATGTGGAGATCCGCCAAAGCGCCATTCCCGAGATCGACATCGCCACCGCCCCTGCGGGCAGCGCCTTTGTCGTCCTCACCCACGATCACGCGCTCGACTTCCTGCTTGCCTCCGCTGCCCTGCAGCGCGGCGACGCGAGCTATGTCGGGCTGATCGGATCGGCCACCAAGCGGGAGAAATTCCGCCGCTGGTGCCGGGACCATTGCGACGGTCTGGCAACTGACCGTCTCATCTGCCCCATCGGGGCAAGCGGTAGCCGCGACAAGCGGCCCAGCGTCATCGCGGCCTTCGTGGCCGCAGAGGTGATCGCTGATCTGACCTATGAACCTGCCGCGTCCGCTCCATCACGGAGCATTGACCTGCCCAAAGCGGGCAGCCAACCGGACGCAGGGGGAGACACGGCTGAGGAAATCAGCCGCTAAGGACTGCGTCCTCTTTGACAGGAGGAGGCCGCCATGACCACAGGGCGGAGCTACAGCTACAATTTCTTTGCGCGGAATGACTTCAGTGCATTCTGGGCCTTGTTCACCGACAACCTGATCAACCTGATCGTGCTCTCGGGCATCTGCCAGTTCGTGTTCCAGATGCCTGCGGACATTGTCTTTGGCCGCATCGTGCCGGGCGCGGCGGTGGCCATTCTGGCGGGCATCGCGGTCTACACCTGGATGGCCAAGCACGTGGCCGAGAAACAGGGCCGCGACGTGACCGCGTTGCCCTACGGCATCTCGACCCCGGTGATGTTCGTCTATCTGTTCGGCGTGATCGGCCCGATCTACTGGTCCACCAATGACGCCATGCTGGCCTGGCAGGTGGGCATCGGCGCGGGCTTCATGGGCGGCATCGTCGCTGCGATGGGCGCCATCGTCGGCCCCTGGCTCAAGCGGGTGACCCCGCGCGCGGGCATGCTCGGCACGCTCTGCGGCATTGCGCTGGTGTTCATCGGCACCGTGCCGCTGGCCACGATTTTCGAGAACCCCTTCATCGGCTTTGCCTCGATGATCATAATCCTCTGGGGTCTGGTCGGCCGCCACCGGCTGCCGTTCAACATCCCGGCGGGCCTTCTGGCGCTGATCGTCGGCACCGTGGTGGCGCTTGGCATGGGCGAGGCCTCGGTCTCCTTCGACGGCGTTGGCGTCTACCTGCCGATCCCCTACTTCGGCGACCTGATCGCTGGCATCCAGCATCTGTTCGCCAACCCGGAGCTGTTCCTGGTGCTGGTGCCGGTGCAGATCTACAACTTCATCGAGACCATGAACAACGTCGAGAGCGCTGAAGCGGCGGGCGACCATTACCCGGTCGGCCTGTGCCAGGTGACCGACGGCGTCGGCACCATGATCGGCGCGGTCTTCGGCTCGCCCTTCCCGACCACCGCCTATATCGGCCACCCGGCCTACAAGCGGATGGGCGCGCGTTCCGGCTACATCATCGGCGTCGGCCTGGTGATCCCCTTTGCCGCCTTCTTTGGCCTCTTGGCCTTCCTCAACAACCTGATCCCCGTGGCCGCCGCCGCGCCGGTGCTGGTGTTCGTCGCCCTCAGCCTCGTGACCAACACTGCGCATTCGGTGAAGACCGACCACATCGCCGCCGTAACCATCGCGATGATGCCGCATGTCTCGGCCTTCCTGGTGATCAAATGGGGCGCGCTGGCCGGGGCCCTGGGCGCATTGGGCGCCACCGGCATGGCACAGCTGGGCGACCCTGAGCTGACCGCGGCCCTGTTGCAGCAAGGCGCGCATTACGAAGGCCATCTGGCGCTCAGCCAGGGCGCGATCCTGACCGGGCTGATCTGGGGCGCCATCGTCGCCAGCGTCATCGACGGCGACTTCCGCAATGCGGGCGGCTTTGCCCTGGCCGCGGCGCTGATGTCGCTGGTCGGCGTGATCCACTCCGCCAGCCTGCACTGGCCCGAGTTCAGCGGCATCGCGCTCGGCTACCTGATCGCGGCGGGCTTCCTGTTCATCTACCCGATCTTCCACAAGGCGGAAGAGCGCACGCAGGACGACACACAGCCCCGCGCGCCGCATCTTCCGGCGGGCGAATAACCCCTCATGACACAGGGTCGGGGGCCCCGCGCCCCCGACCCGAAACCCAAGGACATCAAGGACATGACACCAAAACAGACGCTGCTACGCGGGCGAGTGCTGGATTTTTCCGCCGAACCGCAGGACCCCGAGGACACCGGCGCCTATGACTACATCGAGGACGGCGCGCTGCTGGTTGCAGACGGCATGATCCTGGCCAAGGGCAGCTATGGCGAGCTGGCCCGGCAGGCCCCGCAGGCCGAGGTGATCGACCACCGCCCCCATATCCTGATGGCCGGCTTCATCGACACCCACCTGCATTTCCCGCAGGTGCAGGTCACCGCCAGCTGGGGTTCGCAGCTCCTGGACTGGCTCAACAATTACACCTTCCCGGAAGAAACCCGCTTTGCCGATGGCGCGCACAGCGCCGAGATGGCCGGGCACTTCATGGACCTGCTGACGGCCCATGGCACCACCACCGCGGTGGCCTACTGCTCGGTCCACAAGGCCTCGGCCGAGGCCTATTTCGACGCCGCCGCCGCGCGCGACATGCGGATGATCGGCGGCAAGGTGATGATGGACCGCAACGCCCCCGACGGCCTGCTGGACACCCCGGTCAGCGGCTATGACGACAGCAAGGCGCTGATCGCCCGATACCACGGCCGGGGCCGCGGCATGTACGCGATCACGCCGCGCTTCGCCATCACCTCAACCCCGGCGCAGCTCGAGATGGCGGGCGCGCTGGTGCAGGAACATCCCGAGTGCTACGTGCAGACCCATCTGTCTGAGAACCATGACGAAATCGCCTACACGGCAGAGCTTTACCCGCAGGCGCGCGACTATCTGGATGTCTACCAGTCCAACGGGCTGCTGACCGAAAAGATGCTCTTGGGCCATTCGATCCACCTGCAGCCGCGCGAGATCGATGCGCTGGCAGAGACCGGCGCCAAGCCGGTGTTCTGTCCGACCTCGAACCTGTTCCTGGGCAGCGGGCTGTTTGACGATGCGGGTCTGCGCGACCGTGGCATCACCAATGCCATCGCCACCGACATCGGCGCCGGCACCAGCTATTCGATGCTGCAGACCCTGAACGAGGGCTACAAGATCCTGCAACTGCAGAACCAGAAGCTGCACCCTTTGCGCGCCTTCCACTGGATCACCCGCGGCAACGCTCAGGCCTTGGGGCTTGAGGACAAGATCGGCACGCTGGAAGCCGGGACCGAGGCCGACATCGTGGTGCTGGACGCCCGCGCCACCCCGGCGATGGACCTGCGCATGCAGCGCGCCGAGACCCTGTCCGAGGAGCTGTTCGTTCTGCAGATGCTGGGCGACGACCGCGCCATCGCACAGACCTACGTGGCAGGGAAACCCATGAAGCCGGTTTCTTGATCAGCGAAAACGCAACCGGCAGCCGCTGTACCAAGCGGCTGCCATGCTTGCCTGGGTACTGTCTTCCCCAGCAAAGAGTGCAGCCAGACGTTGCCAAAAACATGCCGCCACAGCGCCAGCTTGCGGCGGCATCGTCCAATACCGTTCTTTGGATCACTTCAAGAGTCGTCGGCCTAAGGCGCGGGTAAAGGTATTCCTTGCTGGCTTCACGCCAACGCAACTGCCACCCGCGCAGACCGGCAGGCGGCAGTCATCAGTTTAGGATCTTGTCTGCATTCCTTGCTCTACGGGCTGCAGACAAGAGGTCACGCAGTGGCCACTGCTCGCGCTTCGCGCTTTTCATCCCGCGCAAAGAAGATCAGGTAGAACACCGGCGCAGCGACCAGGGTCAGCACGGTGGCAAAGGCGAGGCCGCCCATGATCGTGATGGCCATGGAGACAAAGAAAGCATCCGTCAGCAGCGGCGCCATGCCAAGAATGGTGGTCACTGCGGCCAGCATAACGGGGCGCAAGCGCGAGACCGACGCCTCGACAATGGCCTCCCGCAGCGGCTTGCCGGTTTCACGCACTAGGTCGATCTCCTCGACCAGTACGATGCCGTTCTTGATCAGCATGCCTGACAGGCTGAGCAGGCCCAGAAGCGCTGTGAAGGTGAAGGGAAAGCCGGTCCCCAAAAGACCAATGACCACGCCGTTCACCGACATCGGCACCAACAGCCAGATGATTATCGGCTGGCGCAGGGCGTTGAACAGCAACACTGAAATCAGAACCATGATCAACAGCGTGACCGGCAACTGTTTGCCAAGGCTCTCGTTTGCATCGCCAGAGCTTTCATGTTCACCGCCCCATTCCATCATGTAGCCGGGCGGGATCTCCATTGCCTCGATGGTGTCCTTCACCTCGGCAAAGACCGTTGCGGCGGTCATATCCGGTGGAATGTCGGCCCCGACCGTCAGGGTTGGGACCCGGTCGCGGCGGTGGACGAGTGTATTTTCAACCACCACGTCAATTCCGTCGATCATCTGTTCCAGCGGAACAGAGCTGCCCGAGGACGCGGAGAACACGACTTGATCGTAGATGTTGTAGGTCTGTTCAGGCGCGCGACGTACCACGATCGGGATCTGCCGGTCACGCTCACGGAAGACGCCCATCTGTAAGCCGTCGGTCGAAAACTGCAGCGCATCCGCGATGTTTTCCCGGGTGACACCGGCGGTCTGCGCGCGGTCGGTCGCGTAGATCGGCTTCAGCGCGACCTCCTGCTCGCGCCAGTCATGTCGCGGCATCAGGATATTGGGAGAGGCGGCTTCGAGCCGTTCGATGGCTTCACGGCCCAGTTCGCGCAACACCTTGGGATCCGGTCCGGAAAACCGTACCTGGATCGGGTCGCCCCCGCCCGGACCGAAGACAAGCCGCTTGGTGCGGAATTCGCCCTCGGGGAACTGCGCCTGACCAAAAGCTTCCAGCTCCGTCTGAAGTGGCGGGATCGCGTCCAGGGTCTCCGTGCGAATGATCAAATGACCATAGCTGGGATTGGGCTTCTCGGCCGAATAGGTCAACATGAAACGCGTGGCGCCCTGGCCTGCGAAGGAGGCGACCGAGACCACATCGTCCCGCTCGGCCAGCCAATCTTCAAAGACTTTCAGATGCGCGCTGGTTGTCTGGATCGATGTGCCTTGCGGCAACTTGTAGTGGACGAAGAACAGCGGCGTGTTGGAGTCCGGGAAGAACTGCTGCCGGACCTGGCCAAAGCCGATGAAACAGACCACGGTGATGCCCGCAAGCCCGGCGACCACCAGCCAGCGCAGCTTCAACGATGCACGTAGTACGGCCCCATAGGCGCGAAACAGCAGCCCGCCATAGGCGTCCTTGCCGCCCTCCGCCCCTTGTTTGAAGAAGTAATGCCCCAGCAGCGGCGTCGCGGTCAGCGCCAGAAGCCAGCTGAGCAGCAGGGAAATCGCGATAACTGCAAACAGCGAGAACAGGAACTCGCCCGAGGCGTCGGGGCTGAGACCGATCCCGGCAAAGGCCATTATGCCGATGACGGTCGCGCCCAGCAGCGGGATTTGCGTTTTGGCTGCTGCCTCGTGAGCCGCTTCGCGGGAGTTTCGGCCGCGCGACATCGCGATCTGCATCCCTTCGGCAACCACAATGGCATTGTCGACCAGCATGCCCATGGCAATGATCAGCGCGCCCAGCGAAATCCGCTCCATCTCGATCGAGAAGAGATTCATGAAGAGCAGCGTGCCCACAACCGTCAGCAGCAATGTGCTGCCCACCACCACGGCGGCGCGCCAGCCCATGAACAGCGCCAGCACCACCACCACGATGGTGACCGACATCGCCAAATTCACAAGGAAATCGTTGGAGGCCTGCTCGACGACCACATGCTGTTGATAGATTGGTTTGAGTTCAACACCGTAGGGGATCTGTCCGTCCAGTTCCGCCAGCTTGGCATCGACCTTCTTGCCAACTTCCACGATGTTTTCCGAGGAAAGGCCGGCTATGCCAAGCGTGAAGGCTTCGACACCGTCAAAGCGAATGATCAGGTCGGGATCGTCGATGCGGCCACGATGGACATCTGCCATGTCAACAACGTTGATGACCTCGCCTTGCCAGCCGATCGCCAGCCCCTGGATTGCGCTGACGGAGTCTGAGCCTTCGGGTGCGTTCAGCCTTGTGTCCGACGGGCCTGCATCCAGTCGACCTGCAGAGCGAACCGAATTGGCGGTTGCAAGGGCATTGCCGATCGCGTCGATCGGAATGTTCTGGTTCACGGCAATCGCCATTCTGGGTTCGACGAAAATGGCCTCTTGCGGCAGGCCTGCTATCTCTACATCCGCCACCCCGTCTACGGTCAGCAATTCGCGTCGCAAAAACGTCGCCAGCTCGTGTTTCTCGGCGTCCGTGTAACCTTCGGCCGTCACGGCATAGAACAGGCCAAAGACATCGCCGAAACCATCGTTGACAAAAGGCTGGCTGACGCCCTCTGGCAGCTGTCTTGCCGCATCGCGGATTTCCGCACGCAGCTCGGTCCAGATCGCGGGCAGTTCGGTGCCATCGTAGGTGTCCTGCATTTCGACCTCGATCAGGGAGTGCCCCGGGCGGTTGACCGAAGTGATGCGTTTTACCTGTCCCATCTTCTGAATCGCGGATTCCAGCGGCTCAGAGACTTCCAGGGCCACCTGTTCGCTGCTGGCACCGGGATACTGCGTCGAGATGACGGCGGACTTGATGGTGAAGGCCGGATCTTCGAGCCGCCCAAGGTTGAGAAAGCCCCAGATCCCCCCCAGCAACGCGGTCAGCATGATGATCCAAGTGTAAAGCGGCCGGTTGATCGACCCGCGTGCAATGTCCATCAGTCTGCCCTCAATTTCCAAAGCCGGTGAAGCGGCTGACCGCCTGGCCATCCTTCAGCGCGCCGCCCCCGGTCAGCACGATTTCCTCGCCGCCGCTGAGACCGTCAGTGATCCGGAAATCACCGTTCTGTGTTGCCTCGACCTGAACCGGGGTCCAGGTGACGGTACCTTCAGAGGCACCGGTTGGTGAGAACACCATGACGCCCGTGCGACCATCCGTGTCTGCCACAAGGGCGGTGGCCGGTACCCGGATTGCCGCACTCCCTGTGTCGACCCGCACGTTGACGGTTGCTGACGCGCCGGGCAGGATCTGACGGTCGGCGGGTGGATCAAGACGCAGGGTCACCCGGTAGGTTTGGCCGATGCTGCTGGCCTCGGCATCGTATTCCAGCATTTCCAGGGGGTATTCGGTCGACTGGCCGGGAAACTGCGCGGAGATCGTCACGACGTCGCTTTTATCGGCCTGCTGAAACAGGATCTCCGGCACGTCGACCTTGATGTGCAGTTCCGACATGTCATGGAGACGCACCACCGGGGTGCCGGCGCTGATCGTGGTGAATTGTTCCACCTCCCGGCGCGAGACAAGGCCGTCAAACGGGGCGTTCAATGTGGCGTGCTCGAGGGCGTATTCGGCATCGCGCAACGCCACCCGGGCAAGACCCGCTTCGGTTTCGGCGTCGTCGATCGATACCTGGCTGACGGTCCCGGTCAGTTTTTCCAGACGCGCCACGGTCCGGTCAGCCTGCTCCTTGCGCAAGCGAGCCTGTTCCAGTTGCAGTTCAAACGGCTCAAGATCCAGCTCGGCGATCAGATCACCCTTGGCCACCGTTCCTCCCTCGGATACCGGGTACTTCAGTATCTGCCCGCTGACCTGAAAGGCCAGGTCCACTGTCTGTTTGGCGGCGACTTGGCCGAAGAATTGCCGTTCCAGCAAAAGGGCTTGAGACGTGGCTGTCATCAGTTTGACAGGCTTGACGGGCTCCTGGGCCAGGGCAGCGGATGAGAGAAGAAACACTCCCAAGATCAGGGTTAAACTATTCTTCCAAGGCATCTATGTCTCTCTTTCCGGGCGCGGGTACGTCACGCGCAAACTATTTGGTTCGAAGCCGCATTTCCTGCATCAGGCCGATCCCCATAACCCGCTTCGGGACGGGGCAGGGGGCTAAACTGCCGACATCATCAAGACATGATGCCACGGGGAGCACGATTTCACGCATGCTTGGCAAAATCCTTCCCCGGTCGGCAGACGGCTCCAGCACTGACCGCATGGTGCTTAAGCCATGTGAAAAGAAAATCCTGTGAACAAGATCACAATTCCGAGATGCAGCATGGGGTCTCGACTGGAATTTGGCGGTGGTGTTGCATGTATTTCGGCGACGTCATGTTTTGCGAGGCTCAGGTCGTTTGCCGAAATTGGGCATTGTCCGCAATTGATCGTCAATGGCGGACCCGACGTCAGCCTTGGGCGACGCTAGCCCGCGGCCAAGCTTTGCACCCTTGGCCAAGTTTCTCAGCGGCTATAGTTCATACCAAAAACGGCCACCCGGAAGGGCGGCCGCTTGTTTGGCAGGAAAAGTGGAGACCTAGCCGAGCTGCACACTCAATGGATCGTGCGCATAGACCCAAGCCGGATCTTCCGGCTCTTTCAGCCAGGTATTTGCGTTCGAGATGGTCTGCACCTTGGTTGCCCGCTCGCGCCGGGTGTTCTCATAGATGCGGAAGGCGGTGGCGTAATCCGCGGTTCCGGTTTCCACCAGGCTGCGGGTCAGCACAGCGGCGTCCTCGATTGCCATGCAGGCGCCCTGGGCCATATGCGGACGCATCGGGTGGCAGGCATCGCCCAGAAGGCAAAGGCGGCCCTGGCTCCAGAGGTTGAGCGGGTCGCGGTTCCAGAACGGCCATTTGGTGACTTCCTCGGTGGCGTCGATCAGCGCGTTGACCATGGGGTGCGAGCCGCCGAAGATCGCCTCCATCTCGTCGCGCGAGCTGTCAACAAAACCGGTGTCATGCTCCCAGCCGTCCACCGGCACGCCGGTGACGTAGTAGTACTCCGACCCGTTGCCCTTGGTTGCATAGGCCATGATGTGGCGCGACTGTTCCCACCACCATTTGACGCAGGGTTCAAAATCCAGGCCGGAGGCGCGCAGCTTGTCCATGTTGACCAGCGCCCGATGCCCGACCCAGCCGGAGAACCGGGGTTTTTCGACACCGAGCAGTTTCTCGCGGATCACGGAGTTGATGCCGTCCGCGCCGATCACCAGTTTCGCCGAAACCTGCTTGCCATTGGCGAAGGTGAGTAGCACGTCGTCATCGCGTTCCGTGATGTCGGTCAGCCGATGGTCAAAGTGGAGCCGGTCCTGTGGCAGTGCGGCGATCTGCTCCGCATGCAGGTCGCCCCGGTGAATGGTAATATAAGGCGCGCCATATTCCTTCTTGGCAAAATCGCCCAGTTCGATGCGGGACAGATACTCGCCGGTCAGCCCGTCGCGAGAGTACCAGTAATCCGGGTGCGAGCCGATGGAGGCCAGCCGGTCCTCCAGCCCGATCTTACGGAACACTTTCATTACGTTGGGGCCAATGTGGATACCCGCGCCAAGGCGGGTGAACTCCGGCGCCTGCTCGAACGTGTGTACCGAGAAGCCCGCTTCATCCAGCAGCGCCATCGCCGCAGCGCCGCCGAGACCCGCGCCGATAACGGCGATGTCCACCTGTTCGATCGAGTGCATGTCAGTTCCTCTCTGTCACAAATTATATTGTTTGTGTGCTAACAAATATTCTGCCGCCGGTCCAGATTAAAGCAATGGGAAAAATGCAAGTTTCAATGCAAACCGCCCTGTTTTCGTGTGAAACAGGGCGGTTGCAGGGGAAGGAATATTTGTTTTTACGCATACAAAGATTGCAACGGGCGTCAATCCCACTGCGGCAGGTCCGGTGCATAACGGGCGCGGACATAGGAGGTGAGTGATTCGATCTGTGTTTCGCTCAGCTCGCCGCCGAAGGCCGGCATGTCGCGCAGATCGTGGCTCATCGGTGCCGTCAACCCGTCGCGGATTACGGTCTTCATCGTTTCGGGCGAGGGTGCGCGCACCGCCGCGGACTGGCCTAGCGGCACATGCGCCGCCGTCACGGTACCGGACAGCGCCGGTTCGTGGCAGGTAGCGCAGGCGCTTTCAAACAGGCGGTGAGTGGCGTCCGGCGCGGCAGGCAGCACCGGGGCAGGGGCGGTTGCCGCAGTGCCGCTGATCTGAGACGCCAGATAGATCGCAATGGCGCGGATATCGCCATCCGGCACCGAGGCGAGGCTTTCGACCACATCGGCCATCGGTCCCGACGCCGCGGCGCGCCCCGGCGCGACGCCTTCGCGCAGGTAGCTATAGAGACTGTCGGCGTCCCAGCCGCGCGCGCCTGCGGCCTCTCCTGCCAACGCCGGTGCAAACCATCCTTTGATCATCGCGCCGGACAGCGCTGCCGGGCCGGTCTTTTCTGCCCCCAGCGCGTTGCGCGGCGTGTGGCAGGCGCTGCAATGGCCGACGCTCTCTACCAGGTAGCGGCCGCGGTTCCATTCTTCGGACTGGGCGGGATCGGCGGCAAGTGCCTCCGGGCGGTGGAAGAGCGCATTCCAGACCGCATTGCTGGCGCGAAGGTTTGCCGGGAAGACCATCTGCGCTCTAGGCGCCTCTGCCTGCACCGGCGGCAGGGTCTGCAGATAGCCATAGAGCGCGTACATGTCCTCGCCGCTCATCTTGGCGAAGGATGTATAGGGAAAGGCCGGGTAGAGGTTGTGACCGTCGCGGCTGATCCCCTGGCGCATGGCGCGGTCAAAGGCAGTGAAGCTCCACCCTCCAAGACCGGTGTCCGAATCCGGGGTCAGGTTGGTTGTATAGATGGTGCCAAAAGGCGTTTCCACCGGGCGGCCGCCGGCATTTGGCAGACCGCCGTCTGCAGTGTGGCAGGTGGCGCAGTTGCCGGCGGCAAAAACCTGCGCACCGCGCTCCAGCAGCTCTGCCGAGAAGCTGGCCGCGCCGGGGGCGGCCCCTGCGGGGATCGCGCGGGCCATCGGAAGGGCCACCGCGCCCGCGGTCAGCGCGCCGCCAAGGGCCGCAGCCATCGCCAGCATTCGCGGTTTGCGCCGTTTTCGCGCCGGGGCAGGGGCGGGCAAGGCGGAGGTCCCCATATCGTGCGGAGCAATCCCCAACGCGTCGCGCATCCGCTCCGGGGTAAAGGGCGCCTCGCGCATACGCACGCCGGTGGCGTCGAAGATCGCGTTGGCGATGGCGGCGGCAGAGGGCACCGCGGCGCTCTCGCCCACGCCCAGTGCCGGTTCACCTGGGCGTTCCATCAGCATGGTTTCGATCTCGGGCACCTCCGGGAAGGTGCTGATCGGATAGGTGGCCCAGCTTTGCGGCGTCACCGTGATCTCGTCAAAGCTGACCTCTTCCTTCAGCACCCGGCCTGCGGTCTGGTTGACGTTGCCATGAATCTGATGGCGCACCCCGTCTGGGTTGATGACCAGGCCCTGGTCCTGGCCGACAAAGACACGGGTAAGGGTGACCTCGCCGGTCTCCATGTCGACGGTGACGTCGCAGACCCAGGCAGCGGCCGCAGCTGCGGTGCCAGGGAAGGGGCCGTGGACATAGGTGGCATAGGCAAAGCCGGTGCCATAGGCCATCCGCCCCTCACGGCGCAGACGGGGTTTCTCGCAGGCGTCCCAGCCTGCGGCCTCGGCGGTGCGCCGGATCAGGTCGGCGGCGCGGGGATCGTCAATGTGCTGCAGGCGGAAGGCAACCGGATCAACGCCTGCCTCATGCGCCATTTCGTCGATGAAGCTTTCGTGGGCGAAGGTGTTGGGCAGGGCTGAGACGCCGCGCATCCAGGCGGCGCGCACGATTGGCGCCATGTCATGCACGGTGATGCGCTTATGCGGGATGCGGTAGGGCGGCACCGTGGTGCGGTCACCCATGTCCGAGGGGCGCGGTTCCGGCGAGACGGCGCCGGTCAGCAGCAGCGCAAGGTTGGGCCCACGGTTCGAGGGATACCAGGTGTCGAGGCTGTAGGCGTGCAGCGCCCCGTCCTTCAGGCCGCCGGAAATGTCCATCAGCTGGGCGGCGCCCTTCGGCTCCCACAGGTGTTCCTGCGACCGGGTCAGCTGCACGCGCACGGGGCGGCCCAGGGCGCGCGCCATCAGCAGTGCATCGCCACAGACGTCATCGGCGCAGTTGCGCCCGTAACAACCCGCCGCCTGGTAGCGCCGGATCTCGATGTCTTCGGGCGCAAGGCCAGTCAGTGTCGCAAGGTCGCCGCGCAGCATGTGGGGGTTCTGGCTGCCGGACCAGACCACCGGCGCGCCGCCGTTCCAGTCGGCCACCGCGCAAGACGGCCCGATGGAGCCGTGCAGATGATAGGGCCAGACATAGGTGCGTGACAGGGTGGTTTCCGACTCGGCCATGCCGCGGTCGAAATCGCCGCTCCGGTCCAGCGCGCGGGGGGTCGAGGGCTGGTTGCGGATCGCATGTCGTAGGTCGCTTAGGTCTGGCGCCGCGGGTGGCTGGCGCCACTGCACCGGCAGCGCCTCGGCGATGGCCTGCGCCTGATCGGCGCGCTCTGCAGCAACGCCGAGAAAATCACCCTGCCGCACCACCGCAATGAAGCCGGGCATGTGTTGCACGGCGGTCTCGTCCCAGCCGATCAGGCTGGTGCCGATGAAGGGGCCGCTGTCGCGCCCGGTATAGGGCGGGCGGATCACATGGCCATGGATCATGCCGGGCACATCGACGTCGTGGATGTAGGTATGCTGGCCGGTGACCTTGGCAGGTAGATCCTGCCGCGCGGTCTTCTGGCCGACAATGGAGTAATCCGCAGGCGATTTCACCGGGGCGGACAGATCGAGCGGCAAGGATTCTTCGCGGCCCTCGAGCAAAGCCTCGTAGGGGACGGCGGTGTCTTTCCACAGGATCCGGCCTTCGCTAAGCGCCACGCCGTCATTTGGTGCGTTCAACCGCCGGGCACCGCGCCGGGTGAGCTCCTGGCGCAGTTGGGCAGCGGCCGCGCGCAGGGGAACAGCGGTCACCTGGATGGTTTCCGAGGCGATGGTCGGCCCCTGGTCTGGGGTGCGGTTGGTGTCCCCGAGGACGACCTGCACGCGGCTGAGCGGCAGTCCGGCCTCTTCGGCGACGATCTGAGCCAGGGCGGTCTGGATGCCAGTACCCAGATCCACATGCCCGTTAAAGGCGGTCAACACGCCACTGCTGTCGAAGGTGACGAAGAATTCGCGCCCGGCGTCCGTCTCGCGGTGGATCGACAGGCTACCAAAGGGGAGGTCGGTCATGCGGGATGCGCCTTTGCGGTCTTGGGTACGGGCGCAGTGGCGGGCTGTGCCTTGGCGGCGGCCATCAGCCGCGCCGCGTGCTGTACCGACGCGATGATTTCCTTATGGGTACCGCAGCGACAAAGGTTATGGGTCAAGGCTGCCCGGATGCGCGCCGCATCCGGCTGCGGCTCCTGCCTCAGCAGCGCCACTGCGCTCATCACCATGCCGTTCAGACAGTAGCCGCATTGCGCGCCTTCCTCAGCCACGAAACCCGCCTGAACCGGGTGCAGGGCACCGGTTTCACGATCCGCGAGCCCCTCCAATGTCGTAACTTCGCGACCTCTGACCTGCCCCGCGCGCATGACGCAGGCCCGCGCCGGGGCACCGTCCACCAGAACCGTACAGGCGCCGCACTGGGCCATGCCGCAGCCGTATTTCGGCCCCTTCAGGCCCAATTCGCTGCGCAGGATGTCAAGCAGCGTGCGGTGCGGGTCGACCAACAGGTCGTGCCCCGTGCCATTGACCTGCAGATGCAGTGTTTTTGCCGTCTCCGCCATGCAGAGAGCCTCCCTTGTCGTGTGCAGCGTGTCCTGCGGATCGCCGCGCCCCTGGTATTTTTGGGTGTATACAAACAAGTTTTTCGGCGTAGCGCAATGGTCGACCACTGCATTTTCCCGGCATTGGCCCGCCATCTTAAGGGAATGTCTAAAATGTGGGCACGCAAACAGTCTGAAAACGCGAAGAAATCTCTCCGAACAAAGCCCAGCCCCCTGCGGCAAGGTTGCCTCCGTGGCGCAGCCATGTAAACGGTGAAGCAGACAGATAACATTGGAGTGCCTGCAAATGCCGCCGCGCCACCACGAAGAGACCTCCGGTAAAACAGCGCAGACCGCGACGGAATACGTGCTGGACGAGCAGGTGGGCTTCTTGCTGCGCAAGGCCTATCAGCGGCACCAGACGATTTTCACGGAGCGGATGATCGGCGGGCTGACAGCGACCCAGTTTTCGATGCTGTTCCGCCTGGTGCAGGTGACGGGCCCAATTTCGCAGAACGCGCTGGGTCGTCTGGTTGCAATGGACGCGGCGACCACCAAGGGCGTGGTCTCGCGGCTGCAAGCCCAGGGGCTGGTGACCACTGAACGCGATACTGAAGACAAGCGCCGCTACATGCTGCGCTCGACTGAGAAGGGCCGCGCCCTCATCCAGGAGGCGCTGCCAGTGGTGATGGGCATCTCGGAAGCAACACTGGCGCCATTAACCAAACGCGAGAGCGAAACGTTCTTGCGGCTGCTGGCAAAGCTCTGCTGACCCTCCGCGCACGGCTGACGTGCGGCTAAAGTCACAAATAGCATCTGCGAGATTCGGCAATTCGACCGGGGTCCGACCCTGAGCCCGGTCGCGATTCGCGCCTGCATTCGCGCGGCAGGCTTAGGACGCAGTGCGTGTCCGATAATCAGATGTGTCAGCGTAGCTTTCAAGCGCATTTCGCGTCCTCTCTTCATCCAGATAGAACCTAAACACTTGAAATAATGCAAGTTTGCAAAAGGTGCATTTTTTAAACTTGTTTCTGTACGAACAAAATCCTACACATGAAATAATTCGTACACAAACAGGTGCAGGACATGAAACCCTATCGGATCGGCCAGATCGTCCCCAGTTCCAACATCACGATGGAGACCGAAATCCCGGCGCTGCTGCGGGCGCGGGAGGCCATCGCGCCGGAGCGGTTCACCTTCCACTCCTCGCGGATGCGGATGAAGCATGTGACCAAGGAAGAACTGGCAAAGATGGATGCCGACAGCGACCGCTGTGCTTTAGAACTGTCGGACGCCAAGGTCGATGTGATGGGCTACGCCTGCCTGGTGGCGATCATGTCGATGGGCCACGGCTATCACCGCGTGTCGCAGGAACGCCTGCACGGCGTGACCAAGTCGAACGAGGCGGCGGCCCCGGTGGTGACCTCTGCCGGTGCTCTCGTCGAAGGCATCCAAGCCATCGGCGCCAAGAAAATCGCTGTGGTCGCCCCCTATATGAAGCCACTGACCGAAATGGTGGTGGAATACATCCGCAACGAGGGCATCGAGGTGGTGACGTGGCGCGCACTGGAGATTTCCGACAACCTCGCCGTGGCAGCGCATGACCCGATGAACCTGCCCGGCATCGTGTCAGAAATGGACACCAGCGATGTTGATGCCGTGGTGCTGTCGGCCTGCGTGCAGATGCCCTCGCTGCCGGCGGTGTCCACCGTCGAGGCACAAGTGGGCAAGCCGGTGCTGACCGCGGCCATCGCCACCACATGGCAGATGCTGAAGGCGCTGAAGCTCGACACCCGCGTTCCCGGCGGCGGCACCCTGCTGTCCGGCGCGTATTGAGGGAGGCGCACATGGCACTCGGATACAACGTCCACGCAAATGGCATCCGCCAGCACCTGATCCGCTATGCGGGCCCCGAGGGCGCGCCGGAACTCCTCGTCATTCCGGGCATTACTTCCCCCGCGATCACCTGGGGCTTTGTCGCCGAGCGGCTGGCAGAACGGTTCGACGTTCACGTGCTGGACGTGCGCGGGCGTGGGCTGTCGGAAACCGGAGACCTCGACTACACGCTGGATGCGCTGGCCGATGACGCAATCGCGCTGGCGCGGCAGATGAACAACCCCGTGGTCATGGGCCATTCGATGGGCGCTCGGATCGCGATCCGCGCCAACGCCCGCGATGCGGCGCCTTTTGCCGGGTATATCCTGGTCGACCCGCCGATGAGCGGCCCGATGCGCCGCGCCTACCCGTCGAAATGGCCGTGGTATGGCGACAGCATCGTGATGGCGGCACAGGGCTGCTCGGCGGAGGATATGCGCGCCTATTGCCCGACCTGGACCGAGGAGCAACTGGCCTTGCGCGCCGAATGGCTGCACACCTGTCACTGGGGCGCGATCCGCACCGCCTTTGACGGCTTCCACACCGACGACATCCACCAGGACATCCCCAAGATCGGCAAGCCCGCACGGCTGGTGATCGCCGGGGGCGCGACGGTTGTGGATGCAGATGACCAGGCCGAGGTGGCAGAGCTGAACCCGAAGATCGAACAGCGCATCGTACCCGGCGCAGGCCACATGATCCCTTGGGACGATCTCGAAGGGTTCCTCGCCGCCGTTCTCGACTTCACCGCATAACAAACACGACTTCAGGGAGAAACGTGATGGACCATCAGAGCTTTACCGAAATCTGCGTACATCAGCTGAAAATGTCCGGCGTGCAGAAGGACGAGCGCCTGGTCGTGCTGACACAGGGCAACGAGCGCTTGGATTATGCCGATGCCTTCATGGCGGCAGGAAGGATCCTCGGCGCCAACATGTACCACATGCGCCTGCCCGCGCCGCCGGTCGCCGGGGCCTGGGCGGTGGGCGAGACCGGTTTGGCAGCCATGCCCGATGCGGTGGAGGCGCTGAAGAATTGCGACATGCTGATCGACTGCATCTTCCTGCTGTTCAGCCCCGAGCAGATGGCGATCCAGGCGGCCGGAACCCGCGTGCTGACTGCGGTGGAGCCGCCGGAGCTGCTGGCGCGGATGCTGCCCAGCCAGGAACTGCGCGAGAAGGTAGAGATCGGTGCGGACTACCTGTCGCGCGCAAAGGTGATGCGGATCACCTCGCCGCATGGCACCGACGTGACCTACAAGCTCAATACCTATGAGACCGTGGCCGAATATGCCTGCACCGACACGCCGGGCCGCTGGGACCACTGGCCCTCGGGCTTTGTCTTTACCGGCGGCGACGATGACGGCGTGGACGGCACCATCGTGGTGGCGCCGGGCGACGTGCTGCTGCCGCAGAACATGTATGTGCGCGACCCGATCACCTACACCATCGAGAAGGGCTGGATCACCGACATCCGCGGCGGGCTGGATGCGGAACTGGTGAAGTCCTACATGCAGGCCTTCAATGATCCGCGCGGCATGGGGATGAGTCATGTCGGATGGGGCATGAACCCCAATGCCAAATGGCACGGTATGACCCCGGGCGAATTCCCCGGCGGCATGGGGATGGAGCCGCGCAGCTTTTACGGCAACGTGATGTTCTCGACCGGCCCCAACAACGAGCTGGGCGGACCGAACGACACCGCCTGCCACCTCGACATCCCGATGCGCGGCTGTTCGCTGTTCCTGGATGACGAGCCGATCGTGATCGACGGCGATCTGGTGGTGAAGGAAATGCAGATGGAGCGCGGCTGAGGCCGCGGGGGAGGGGGCAGCATGTCTCAGGAACAGGTCTATTCGGATGCGGGCTTTGGCCAGAGGGTGCCGCGCGGCACCCGGCCCGCCATCGTGGTGGTGGATTTCTCCTACGGGTTCACTGACACGCAATACCCGACCGCCGCTGACATGTCCGCGCAGATTGCCGCGACCCGACGGCTGACGGACAAGGCACGCGCCATGGGTCTGCCGGTGATCTATACCACCATCGCCTTTCAGCCTTGGGAGCGTGAAGCGCTGCCCTGGCTGAAAAAGGCCGCCGGAATGGCGGCCCTTGCCGCGGGCAGCCGCCTGGTGGAAATCGACGCCGCCACGGGTATCGCGGCGGCAGATCCGGTGATTGTCAAACACGGCGCTTCTGCTTTTCACGGCACCAATCTGGCGGGCCTACTAACCGGAGCAGGGGTGGATACGGTGATCGTCACCGGCGCGACCACTTCTGGCTGTGTGCGCGCCACCGTGGTCGATGCGGTGCAATCCGGCTTCAACGTTCTGGTACCGCGGGACTGCTGCGCAGACAGGGCGCAAGCACCACATGACGCGAACCTTTACGACATGAACCAGAAATACGCGGACGTCACCGACGCCGCCGATATCGAGGACTGGCTCGACAGCCTGGCCTGAGCCGTGTCATCTGCGGGCGTCAGCGCCCGCAGGCCGGATGCGGCAGACCCAAACAACAAGCGGTGCAGCAAAGCATCCTCTAACATAACTCAACGATCCAACGGGAGCGCAGATCAATGCTACGTACAGTATCCCTGTGGCTGGTGGGGCTGGTCATTCTGGCCTGTTACGCCGTGCCTTACGGCCTGCTTGGCGACACGCCGAGCTGGACCGGTGCCTTTCTTTTCTGGACCCTTGCGGGGGTGGCCATCATCGTGCTGAACGCGCTGGCCACCGCCTCTTTCACGGAGGACGAGGAATGAGCCAGTCTTTCATCTGGTACGGCATCGCCGCCTATGTGGTGATCTCCATCATCGTCGCTATCCTGTCGCGGGCGGGCAAATCCACCACAATGTCGGATTACTTCCTGGGCGGCCGCAGCATGGGCGGCGTGGTCTCGGCACTCAGCTATTCGGCCACCACCTATTCCGCCTTCATGATGGTCGGGCTGGCCGGGCTCACCTACAAGGGCGGCGTCGGCGCGCTGGGGTTCGAGATCGTCTATTTCGCCGGCGTGTCGTTGGTCGCCATCTTCGGTCCGCGCTTCTGGGCGGCGGGCAAGAAATACGGGTTCGTCACCCCGTCGGAGATGCTGGGCGCGCGCTACGGCAGCCGCTGGGTTGCGATCGCGGCGGCGATCGTCAGCTGCATCTTCCTGATCCCGTATTCGGCAGTGCAGCTCTCTGGCGTGGGCTATCTGGTGTCCGGCATGTCGGACGGCGCGATTTCCTTTGGCACCGGGCTGCTGATTGCAACCGCGCTGGCGATCTTCTTCTCCTACGTGGCGGGCATCCGTTCGGTCATGTGGACCGACAGCCTGCAGGCGCTGGTGATGATCGTTGCCTCCTCCATCGTGGCCATCCTGGTCGTCAGCGAGCTGGGCGGCTTCACCGGCATGTTCGAAACCGTCGCCGAACGCAAACCCGAGATGCTGACGGTGCCGGGACCGGGATTGTTCAGCCTGCAGACCTTTATCGGGCTGACCATTCCGTGGTTCTTCTTCTCGATCTCCAACCCACAGGTCAGCCAGCGCCTGTTCATGCCGGAATCCAAGGCCGCGCTGCGCCGGATGCTGCTGATCTTCCTGTGCTTTGGCCTGATCTACACGCTGGTGTCGGTAATCTGGGGGTTCTCGGCCTTCGTCGCCTTCCCGGAACTGGAGCGCGCGGATCTCGCGACCTCGGTGCTGCTGGCGTCTGATTTCGTGCCGCCGGTGCTGGGGGTGATCGTGATGGTCGGTATTCTGGCCGCGGCCGTATCCACCATCGATTCAATCCTGCTGACGCTGTCGTCGATGCTGGCGCGCGATGTTTACGGCAATGTCAGCGGCGACCAGTCCGATCACCGCCAGCTGTGGATCGGCAAGCTGGTGATCCCGGTGATCTCCGTTCTCGCCCTTGGCTTCGCCGCGCTGGAGCTGAGCCTGATCTCGATCCTGTCGGTTGCCGCCTCGGCCGGGCTGGTGGTGACCGTGCCCGCCATTGTCGGCGCCTTCTTCTGGAAGCGCGGCACGGCCGCCGGTGCGCTGGTGTCGATTGCGGGTGGCGGGCTGTTCGTGATCGCGATGTATCTGACCGGCAACAAGCTGTTCGGCTACAACGCGGGCATTCTGGGCCTTCCGGTGTCGACGCTGCTGTTCGTCGGTGTCAGCCTTCTGACCCGACCCAGTGACGAGGTGACCGAAGGCTTTGTTTCGTCAAGGTCCGCCGCCGTTCCGGCAGCACCGGTGAAGGCTGGCTGAGCCAAGCCGTTCGTCAAAGTGGATCTGCATCCCCGGCATCATTGGTGCCGGGGATGCTTCGCATCAGGGAAAGGGAAATCTTCCTAACGCTTCTGAGAAAGTGAACCGCATAACCGCTGGGTTGCCGCTACACTATTTAACATAATTGTAATTCTACGCTCGAAGGGCCTGATAGCACGCACTCTCCAATAGTCAACGAGGAACAGACCTCATCCCAACCAAACAATCATACATGCTCCGCATCGCTGTTTGTCGCCGCTCGGTCTGGTCCCACCCGGATCACTTCGCACCCCGATGCCCGGCATTGTTGCTGAACGTCTTCAGGCAGATCCGCCCCGGTCACGACAACGTCATACTCCCACACCATGCCTTTGCGACACGGCAATGCCTTGCCGAGCTTGATGGCATCCATGACCAAGACCGTACGCCGCGCACAGGCGGCGATGGCTGAGCGGGCCGCGACTTCCTCGGTGTTGTAGTCCAGAACCGCACCGCAGGGTGATAGCCCTCCACAACTGAAGACCGCGAGATCGACAAGGAAGCTGCTGAAGAAAGTCACCGATGCCGCGCCGATCACGTCAAGATCACGTAGACGCAGCGTGCCACCGGAAAGCACCACCTCAGCCCCCTCCGCTGACTGCAAGGCAATTGCGGCATGTATGCTGTTGGTGGCGATGAACAAATCTGCACGGCTGGCCGCCAGCATGCGCGCACAGGTTTCCACCGTGGTGCCGGTGCCAAGCGCGATCCGGGCACCATTGGGGACAAGGTCGCGCACCGCCATGGCGATCTGCTGCTTTTCTGCCCGCGCCAGGCTGGCCCTGGGCGCATACCCGATATTTTCCGAGGGCTGGCGCAGCCGCACCCCCCCGTTGCGCCGCTGCACCAATGCAGCCTCGTCCAACTGACGCAGATCACTGCGGATCGTCTGCACCGAAACGCCCAACCGCGCCGCAAGCGCGGCTGCAGACAGTTCTTCCGCGTCGCACAACAGCGCGATGATGGCATCGCGTCGCCGGGTCATGTCCTCCTTGCGCATCCGCTTTCCTTTGAAAATAGACCTGCCGCCCCCTCGGGTAGCAGGCCATAGTCCAGGCGGGCAAGATAATAATATTGTTGGGAAACTGTCACAAAACCTTTTCAGACTCGGGGAATAACGGCGGCACGAACACTTTCGTACGAAAGCCAAAACCGGAGATTTCCGATGAAAACCCTTCTGTCTGCCGCCACGCTGGCTCTGGTCGCTACGGCGCCCCTGGCCGACACTTTGACTCTTTATACCTCGCAGCCCAACGCCGACGCGCAAAAGACCGTCGACGCCTTCATGGCCGCCCACCCGGGCATCGAGGTCGACTGGGTGCGCGACGGCACCACCAAGCTGATGGCCCGGCTCACCGCCGAGATCGAGGCCGGCAACCCGCAGCCCGACGTGCTGCTGATCGCAGACACCGTGACGCTGGAAGGCATGGCGCAGGCCGGCCACCTCAAGGCCTACCAGTCGCCCGAGGCACAGGCCTATGACCCGGCGCTCTACAGCGCCGATGGCTACTATCACTCGACCAAGCTGATCACCACCGGCATCGTCTACAACACCGGCGCCGCCAGCCAGCCGAGCTCCTGGGGCGATCTGGCCGATCCGTCGCTGAAGGGCCAGCTGGCGATGCCCTCGCCGCTCTACTCCGGCGCAGCACTGATCCACCTCGCGACCCTGACCGGCGACGACAAGCTGGGCTGGGACTACTACGGTGATCTCGCCGCCAACGAGGCCCGCGCCCAGGGCGGCAACGGCGGCACCTTCAAGGCGGTCGCCTCCGGCGAGAAGCCCTACGGCGTCGTCGTCGACTTCCTCGCCATCCGTAACAAGGCTGACGGCTCGCCGGTGGAATTCGTCTTCCCCGAGGAGGGCGTCTCCTATGTCACAGAACCGGTGGCGATCCTCGAGACCGCCAAGAACGTCGATGCGGCACAGAAGTTCGTCGATTTCGTGCTGTCGCAGCAGGGCCAGCAGCTGGTGCTGGACATGGGTTACATCCCGGCCCGCAACGGCATGGGCGTGCCCGAGGGCTTCCCGGCCCGCGAAGAGATCAAGCTGATGGCCTTTGACCCGGCGCAGGCGCTGCAGGACGCCGACGCGAACAAGGCGAAATTCGCAGAGCTCTTCGGCGCCGAATGACACGCGCGATCGCATATCCCAGCAGCAGCCGGTCCGAGGGCCGGCTGCTGACGCTGGTTCTGGGGCTGGCCATCCTGGTCACCCTGGCGCCGGTCGCCCGGCTGTTCCACGAGGGGCTGACCGCTGGCGGCGGCCTCAATCCCGGATTTCTGGCCGAGGTTCTGTCCAAGCCCGCCACCCGCTCGGCGCTGTGGCATTCGCTTGTGACAGCGGGGCTGGGAACCTTGATTTCCGTGCTGATCGGCGGCGTCTTTGCCTTCCTGGTGGCGCTCACCGACCTGCGGCGCAAGGCGGCGCTGGTGTTCTGCCTGATGATCCCGATGATGATCCCGCCGCAGATCACCGCCCTGTCCTGGACTCAGGTGATGGGCCCGTCGTCGGTGTTCCTCAAGACCCTTGGCCTCGCACCGCCGCTCGGCGCGCCGCAGCCCCTGTATTCCCCCGGCGGCATCATCCTGCTGCTCGGCATCCAGCACACCTCCATCATCTTTCTGACCCTGCGCGCCGGGCTGCGCGCGATCCCGCAGGACGCGGTTGAGGCCGCGCGCATTTCCGGCGCCCGCGGGCTGCGGATCTGGTGGCAGGTGGTGCTGCCGCTGACCCTGCCCAGCCTGCTGGGCGGCATCGCGATCACCTTTGTCACCGCGCTCGGCAATTTCGGCATCCCGGCGATGCTGGGCATTCCGGCAGGCTATGCCACCCTGCCGACGCTGATCTACCAGCGGCTGGCGGGACTTGGCACCGCGGTGCTGGCCGAGGTTGCAGTGCTGGCCATGCTGATCGGCGCCGTCGCCATCGCGGGCATCCTGCTGCAGCGCTTCTTCCAGCGCCGCCAGCGGCTGCACCTGACCGGCTCCGGTGGCCGCGCACTGATGATCCCCTTGGGCCGCGCCCGGCTGCCGGTCGAGATCGCGCTGTGGCTGGTGATCGCCGCGATCCTGGTGCTGCCGATGGCCGGCCTGCTGGCGACCTCCCTGGTGCCGGCCTACGGCGTGCCCCTGCGGCTCGACACCCTGTCGCTGGACGGCTGGCACGAGGCGCTGTTCCGCCAGCCTGCCACCCGACGCGCTTTCGTGAACTCCTTCCTGCTGTCGGCCGGGGCGGCGGCGCTGCTGATGGCCCTGTGCCTGCCGCTGGCCTGGCTGATGGAGCGACACAAGACCCGCGCGGGGCAGCTGTTCGACAGCCTGCTGGACCTGCCCTATGCGCTGCCCGGCGTGGTGCTGGCGATCGCGATGATCCTCCTGCTGATCAACCTGCCGTTCACGGAGGCCACGCTCTACGGCACCATCTGGATCATCTTCCTTGCCTATCTTGCGCGCTTCCTTGCGGTGATGTTCCGTCCCGTGCAGTCGAGCCTGCGCCAGCTCGACCCCGCCATGGACGAGGCTGCCCGCGCCGTCGGCGCACCACTGTGGCGGCGGCTGCGCGACATCATCCTGCCGCTCTCGGCTCCTGCCGCCGCGGCCGGCGCGATCCTTGTGTTCCTCACCGCCTTCAACGAGCTCACCGTCTCGGCGCTCCTGTGGTCCTCGGGCACCGAGACGCTGGGCGTGGTGATCTTCAACCTCGACGACAGCGGCGAGACGGTGATGGCCTCGGCCGTGGCCATGACCATCGTGCTGGTCGTCATGTTCCTGATGGCGGTGATCCAGCTGACCTCCCGCCACCTGCCCAAAGGAGTTGTCCCATGGCAGAGCTGACCCTCACTGGCCTTGCCAAGCATTTCGGCAAGACTGCTGCGCTGCAATCCGTCTCCACCACGGTGGAAAACGGCGAGTTCCTCGCCCTTCTCGGCCCTTCCGGCTGCGGCAAGTCCACCCTGTTGCGGCTGCTCGCCGGCTTCGAGCAACCGAGCGAAGGCAGCATCCACATCGGCGCGCAGGAAGTGGCCAATGCCGCCACCGGCCGCCACGCCGCACCGGAGGACCGCAACATCGGCTTCGTGTTCCAGTCCTACGCCCTGTGGCCGCATATGACCGTGCGCCGCAACGTCGGCTACCCGCTGGAGATCCGTAAACTGCCAAGGGCCGAGCGCGAAGCCCGCATCGACGCCGCGCTGGCCGCCACCGCGCTGCAGCCTTACGCCGACCGCATGCCCTCGGATCTGTCGGGCGGCCAGCGGCAGCGGGTGGCGCTGGCGCGCTGCCTGGTCTCGGACCCAACCGCCGTGCTGCTGGATGAGCCGCTGGCCAATCTCGACGTCGCCCTGCGCGCCTCGATGCAGGAAGTGTTCTGCGATTTCCACCAGCGCACCGGCGCGACGATGGTCTATGTCACCCACGACCAGGCCGAGGCAATGGCGATGGCCGACCGCATCGCGGTGATGAACGAGGGCCGGATCGTGCAGCTCGACACGCCCGAGGCACTCTATGCCCGCCCCCGCAGCCGCTTTGTGGCCGAGTTCATCGGCGATGGAACCGTGGTGCCGCTGTCCGGCCCCCAGCACAGCGGCACCAGCTGCGAGGCCAGCCTGCTAGGCACCCGCCTGCCGGTAAAAACCGACAGCCCCAGCCCGACACTGGCCTGCCTCAGGCCGGAAAACCTCGCCATTGCGGAAACCGGCGACATCCGCGCCCAGGTTGCCCGCGCCACCTATCTCGGCGGCCGCTACCGGCTGGACCTGGTCGCCACCACCGGCGACGCGCTGGTCGCCCAAAGCCTGACCCGCTACGCCCCCGGCAGCCAGATCGGGCTGACCCTGACGCCGCCCTGGGCCTTCGCCGCCGCCTGATCCGGAGACACCACATGAGCACCATCACCGTTCTCTCCGGCATCGGAGACAAGGGCCCCGCCGCGATGCGCCTCGACACCGGCCGCCGCCGCTGGCTCTTGGACTGCGGCTTCGGGCCCGAGGCCAACGCCAATTTCGACCCCGCCTGGCTGGAGGGCGCCGATGCCGTCTTTGTCACCCATGACCATATCGACCACATCGGCGGCGCCGCTTACGCGGTGGAAGCCGGCCTGCCGATCTATGCCACCCGCCGCACCGCGCAGGCGCTGCCGCCCTCGGCCCGGGTGCAGGAGCTGCCGGAACAGGGCGAGATCCTGCTCGACGGCGTGCGCCTCACCACCGGGCGCAACGGCCATGCGCTTGGCGGCGTGTGGTTCCACTTCGACCTCGGCGGCGGGCTGTTCTATTCCGGCGACTGGTCAGAGGAATCCGCCTGGTTCGCCTTTGACGCGCCGCCGCCCGCCGAGACCGCGATCATCGACTGCTCCTACCACCTGAACCCGGTGCCGCAGGCGCAGCGGCTGGCCGATCTCGACGCACTGATCGACCGGCTGGAGGGCCAGATCCTGCTGCCGGTGCCGCCCTCGGGCCGCGCAGGCGAACTGGCGCTGCACCTGATGCGCCGCTTCGGACCCGAGGCGGTGCTGCTGGACCCCGAATGCGCCGCCGCCCTGCGCGCTGCCCTCGCCTCCGGCGGTGTTGCCCCCGGCGCGCAGGAGATCGCGCCGCTCCTGGAGCGCGGCCCGCTGGACGCGGCCCGCTTTCTGATCTGCGACACCCCCAACGCCGACGGCGGCGCGGCCTGGGCCTATGTGCGTGCGTGGCGCGAAAGCGGCCGGTTGGGGCGCGATGCCCATGTGATCTTCACCGGCCACATGACCGCCCATGCCCGCGGCATCGAGGCGGTCGAGGGCGGGCATTTCTGCCGCTGGAACGTGCATCCGCCGCTGCCGGACCAGATCGCGATGATCCGCCGCCTCGGTGCCAAACGCTTTGCCCCCGCTTTCTGCACCCTGCCCGAGGACTACCTCGTGGAACCGGGCTTTGACGCCCAGGTGTTCTTGCATGAAACGGTGGCGCTGTGACCGGGCCGCTGCCCCCCCTGCCCACCCGCGCCTTCTGCCTGATCCGCCACGGCGAGACCACGGCCAACCGCGCGGGCCTCATCGCCGGGCGTCTGGATGTGGCACTGACGGAGGCAGGCCGCGAGCAGGCCCGCGCCCTCGCGGACCGCGTCTGGCCACAGCCACTGGCCCTGTTCACCAGCCCGATGGCCCGGGCCCGTGAAACCGCGGCGCTTGGCTTTTCCCACTGTCCTGCAACTGTGCTGGACGGTCTGCGCGAACGCGACTGGGGCATTTTCGAAGGCCGCCCCCTGGCCGAGCTGCCCCGGCGCGAGGACACGCCAGACAACGGCGAGGGCTGGGCTGAGATGATCCTGCGCGTCCATGCCGCGCTGACCGACTGCATCCGGCAGGCAGGCCCTGCCCTGCCGGTGATCGTCTGCCACTCCGGCGTCATCCGCGCGACCCGCCTGCTGACCGGCCAGCCGGACGTCGGACAGCGCGCCCCCAACGCGCGCGCCATCCATTACCGCCCGCTCCCCGGCGGCACCCCCCTGACCCACAAGGAAGAGATTGATGAGCTTTGACACCCCCGCCCGCCGCCCCTGCGCCGTCTTCGACATCGACGGCACGCTGGCCGAATTCGACGCCGAGCGGCTTGGCCCGCTGGTGCACGGGCCGGAAAAACACTGGGACGAATTCCACGACGCCATGGCGGAAACCGCGGTGATCGCGCCGGTGGCCCGGGTGCTGCGGCAGCTGAAGGCCGGCGGCGAGCAGATCGTGCTGTGTTCAGGCCGCCCCGCAGGCTGGGTGGCGCAGACCGTGGCCTGGCTGGAGGCGAACGATCTGCCCTTTGATGGCATCTACCTGCGCCCCGGCGATGCCGACGAGCTGAGCGACCCGGACGTGAAGCGCGACCTGCTGCAGCAGATGCGGCTGGACGGGTTCGATCCCTGGATCGTCTTTGACGACCGCGCCAGCGTGGTTGATTTCTGGCGCAGCGAAGGGCTGGTCTGCCTGCAATGCGCCCCCGGCGCGTTCTGAGCAGCCCCAGCGCGCGGCCTCAGTCGCCCAGCGGCTGCGGCCCGGTGCGCCCGTGATAAGCGGTGAGCGACGCGCGGATGCGGCGCAGGTTCTCGGTGGTTTCATCCATCGCCTGCGCCACCGCCATCGCCAGCGCATCGACCACGATCATGTGGATATAGCGCGAGGCGGTGGGCTTGTGGATGTCCCGGTCCTCCGGCAGGTCCAGCAGGATCGGCACCGTGCAGGCATGGGCCAGCCGGGTGCCCGGCTTGGTGATGCAGATGGTCGTCGCACCATAGCCGCCGGCAATCTCTGCCGCACCGACGATGGCATCCGCCTCGCCGCTGGCCGAGATCAGGAACAGCACATCCCCCGCCTTCAGCGTCGCCGCACGCATCTGCAGGATGTAGCTGTCGCTGGTCGACACCGCCGGGATCCCCAGCCGGAAGAACCGGTTCGCCGCCTCCTGCGCCACATTGGAAGAGCCGCCGCCAATGCCCGCGAAAACCAGATGCCGGGTCTCCAGCAGGGCTGCCTTGGCGCGCTCCATCGCCTCTGCATCGATCTGCTGCTGCATGGCGCTGGCCGAGGCATATAGCGCGCCGAGGATCTGATCGATCGCCGTATCGCCGCGCACCTGTTCGGGCAGCGGCTTGGCGGTCAGATACTGCTGGCTGACCGCAAGGTTCTGCGCCAGCCGCAGCTTGAACTCGCGAAACCCGTCGCAGCCCAGCGTCCGGCAGAAGCGGATCACCGTCGGGGTGCTGACATCGCAGTGCCCCGCCAGCTCGGCGATGGTCATGGCGCTGATCTGCTCCAGATGCGCCTTGACGAAATCCGCCACCTTCTGCTCCTGCGTCGGCATCTGTCCGTCATGGCGGCGCAGCGAGGAAATCACATCCGCGGTTCCCGAAATACCCTTCTTCGGAGGCAGCCCGTCAGCAGCAGAAGCAATGGTTTCGTCGGTCACGGCGGTCTCCTTGGTTACACCGATAAACGTAACTCAGATACATTTTCAGGTCAAACCGGCAAAAATCTCAGGTGGTTTTTCAGGCATTTGTCGAAAATACGTACCTTAGTAACAAAATTATGTTGATTTCATGCTGCCGACCTGAGTTATATGTACTTCAAGTACAGGCAAGCTCAGGGGAGGTGAGCGATGCGGAAATGGGCCGAAAACGCCAGCGACAAAATCAACTCAGCCGTCGAAGCCATCGTCGCCGCCCTCATGCTGGCGCTGGTGCTGGATGTCTGGCTGGGGGTGATTGACCGCTATTATTTTCACTGGCAGCTGCCCTGGCCCGAGGTTCTGGCCCGCTATCTGATGATCTGGGCGGCAATGCTGGCGGTCTCCTCCGGCATTGCGCGGCGTGACCACATCGGGCTGACCGCCTTTGTGCTGGCGTTGCCGACGGGGCTTCGCCGGGCGGCGCTGATCTGCATGGATCTCCTGGCACTGGCGCTGTTTCTCTACGTGCTGTGGTTCGGCATCGGCTTTGCCGCCAGCGGCGCGCCGCGGCAGGCGATGATCTTCGGCGTCAGCCTTGCGCCCTTCTATGCCGCCATCCCGGTCTCTGCCGCTCTGGCCGCGGTGCAGCTGGCGCTGGTGCTGATGCGCGACATGGGCAGCCACATTGACAATCCGCCCTTCAACGACCGCCTCGAGGAGGAAACACCATGATCGCCGCGATCGCATTTGTTGTCCTCATCCTGTTCGGCATGCCGATCGGATTTGCCATCGGCCTTGCCGGCGTCGTCGGCCTGATCGACATGGGCGGCACCAGCTTCCTCGCCATCGGCCCCAGCAAGATCTTCAACGGGCTGAACATCTTCCCCTTCCTCGCAATGCCCTTCTTCATCCTGGCGGGCGAGATCATGAACGACATCGGCATCACCGGGCGGCTGGTAAAGCTGGCGCAGGTGCTGGTCGGACGCTTTCGCGGCGGGCTGGCGCATACCAATATGCTGGCCTCGGTGTTCTTTGCCGGGCTGACCGGATCCGCCACCGCCGACGCCGCCGCCTTTGGCCGCACGTTGGTGCCCGCAATGGTCAAAGAAGGCTACAAGCGCGACTACGCCTGTGCGGTCACCGCCGCCGGGTCGATCATCGGCCCGACCATCCCGCCCTCGGGCCTGATGGTGGTCTATGGCTCGCTGATGGGCGTGTCGATTGCCGGGCTGTTCGCGGCAGGCATCCTGCCCGGCCTGGTGATCTGCCTGGTCTGCATGGGCGTCATCGCCATCGGCGGCAAGCGCGAGAACCTGCCCAAGGCCATCCGCGGCGCCACCCCCCGCGAAATCTGGGACACCTTCCTGTCCTCCCTCACCGCGCTGGCAATGCCCGTCATCATCCTCGGCGGCATCCTGGGCGGCATCGTCACCCCGACAGAGGCCGCATCAATCGCCGTTGCCTATGCCATCTTCATCGGCGTCTTTGTCTACCGCACCCTGACCCTGCGGGGCTTCTACGGCATGCTGGTGCGCACCGCGCGCATCACCGGGGTGATCTTTGTCATCATCGCCTTTGCCGGCATCCTCGGCTGGTGGATGAGTTTCGAGCGCATCCCGCAGCTGATCGCGGAAACCGTGCTGGGCCTGTCGGACAACCGCTATGCGGTGATCGCCATCATCATCGGATTGCTGCTGATCGTCGGCATGGTGATGGACATCACCGCCATCCTGATCATCCTCGCGCCGGTGCTGGTGCCGCTGACCGAACAGGTCGGGCTGGAGCCGATCCACGCAGGCATCATCTTTGTGCTGGCGCTGAACATCTCGCTGATGACACCCCCGGTGGGCGCCTGCCTCTTCGTGCTGTCCTCTGTCACCGGCGAAAAGCTGGAGCGCATCTCGATGAAGCTGATGCCCTTCCTGCTGGCCGAGGTCGCCATCCTGTTTGTCTTTGCCTTCTGGGAGGACGCGGCCCTGCTGCTGCCCCGGATGCTCGGCTTCGCCCAATAACCAAAAAACCAAATCAAATCCAACAAGGAGGAAACTCATGAACACTCTCATCAAGGGCCTGACCGTCGCGGCAACGCTGACCGCAACCACCGCATCGGCGGGCGGCGTCATCAAGTTCGGCCACGACAACAAGACCGACCCGTTTGAAAACCCCGCCCACGCCTGCACCGCCGTGTTCTCCAACATCGTCACCGCCGACACCAACGGCTCCGTTACGGTTGAGGTCTTCGGCTCCAACCAGCTCGGCTCGGCTGCGGAACATGTGCAGCAGGTGCGCGACGGCATCATCCAGGCCACGCTGACCTCCACCGGCGCGCTGGCCAGCTACTACCCGCGCATCGACGTCTTGAACCTGCCCTTTGCCTTCAACGGCAACGCCTCCACCTATGAGGTCTTCGACGGCCCGTTTGGCAAGGAACTGGCCGCCGACATCGAAGCAGAGCTGGGCGACGTTGTCGTGCTGGGCTTCCCGGACACCGGCGGATTCTTTGCGGTCACCAACTCCAAGCGCCCGATTGCCAATCTCGAAGACTTCGAAGGCATCCGCATCCGCACCATGACCCTGCCCTCGCATCAGAAAATCATGCAGTCGCTGGGTGCCGAAGCCTATCCCCTGTCCTGGGGTGAGGTCTACTCCGGCCTGCAGACCGGCGTGATCGACGGCCAGATGAACCCGGTTCCGATCATCTCATTCGCGAACTTCGCCGAGGTGCAGGAACACCTGACCCTGACCAACCACCTGTTCTCGCCCTACACCTTTATGATCAACCGCGCCTTCTATGAAGGTCTGAGCGAGGCTGAGCAGGCCACCCTGCACACCGCCGCCGAGAACTGCGTCACTGCCAGCCGCGGCCTGTCCCGCGTGATCGAGGCCTCTGACCGCGGCCTTGGCGGGCTGATGGACAAGATCAAGGTCACCGCCCTGACTGCCGAGCAGCGCGCCGCCATGGCCGCTGCCGCCCAGCCCGCGTTCGAGGCCCATGTGGCCGAGAACATGGACGCCCGCGCCGGTGAGCTGCTGGCCAAGTTCAAGGAACAGGTCGCCGCCGCCAACGCCTCCGCCTACCTCGACTGACCTCTGCGCCGACCCGCGCGTTTGCGGGCCGGGCACCCTGGGCAGGCGTCCTTTTGCGCCTGCCCGAATCCCCCGACCAAAGGACCGAACCATGCGGGTCTTCTGCGCCTCGATTGCCACTGAAACCAACACGTTCTCGCCGCTGCGGACCGATTTCTCGGACTTTGCCCAAAGCTTCTACGCCGCCCCCGGCGACCACCCCGAGACCCCGACCCTGTGCAGCGCGGTGTTCCCGGCCCTGCGCAAGCGCGCCGCCGCAGGCGAGGTCGAACTGATCGAGGGCACCGCCACCTGGGCCGAGCCCGGCGGCTTGGTCAACGCCCGCACCTGGGCGCGGCTGCGTGACGAGGTGCTGGAGCAGCTGCGTGCCGCCCTGCCAGTGGACGCGGTGGTGCTGGGGCTGCACGGCGCCATGATCGCGGATGGCTGCGTTGATTGCGAGGGCGTGCTGATCGAATCCGTGCGCCAGATCGCCGGGCCGGACGTGCGCATCGGCGTCACCTTTGACCCGCACAGTCACCTCAGCGAAAAACGCGTGGCAAACGCGGACATCATCACCGTGTTCAAGGAATTCCCCCACACCGATTTCGTCGAGACCGGCGAGGCCTGCGTCGACCTGACCCTGCGCGCCGCCCGTGGCGAGATCGACCCCAAACTGTCCGTGTTTGACGTCCGCATGATGGAGGTGCTGCCCACCAGCCGCCACCCGATGCGCGGCTTCGTCGACAAGATGTGCGCGCTGGAGGCTGACGGCACCGCGCTGTCGATCTCTGCCATTCACGGCTTCATGGCGGGCGACTCCCCCGATCTCGGCGCCAGGACCATCGTCATCACCGACGGCAACCAACCTGCGGGCGATGCGCTCGCGCGCGAACTGGGGCTGGAGCTGCATTCCTTCCGCGGCACCACCAAACCCGAATTCCTGACCGTGCGCGAGGCGCTGGAACAGGCCTGCATGGCGGAGACCGGCCCGGTCGTGGTGGCCGATGTCTGGGACAATCCCGGCGGTGGCGTGGCCGGCGATTCCACCATCCTGCTGCGCGCCGCGCTGGACATGGGCGTCACCTCGATGGCGCTTGGCACCATCTGGGACCCGATGGCGGTGCGCCTGTGCCACGCCGCCGGCGAAGGCGCGGAGCTGGACCTGCGCTTCGGCGGCAAGACCTCGGCCCATGCCGGTGATCCCATCGACGCCACCGTCACCGTCCTGCGCGTCGCCAAGGATGCGGTGCAAAGCTTCGGCGCCTCCATCGTGCCGCTGGGCGACTGCGCGGTGATCGACGTGAACGGCATCGCGGTGGTGCTGAACTCCAACCGCGCGCAGACATTCTCCCCCGATCTCTTCACCAACCTCGGCATAGATATCGCGGCAAAACAGGTGGTTGCGGTGAAATCCACCAACCACTTTCACGGCGCCTTCGCCCCCGTCGCCGCCGACATTCTCTATGCCGCGGTGGATGGCCCCTACCCCAACAACCCGGCCGAGACCCGCTACACCCGCCTGACGCGCCCCCTTTGGCCGATCGTCGCGGACCCCTTCAAAGAGGCAGAACACGTATGACCTTCCCGCAGATCGACACCCCCGCCGTGCTGGTGGATCTCGACATTGCCGAGGCCAACATCGACCGCTTCCAGGCCCATTGCGACCAGCACGGGCTGAAGCTGCGCCCGCATATCAAAACCCACAAGCTGCCGATGATCGCCAAGCGCCAGCTCGACGCCGGTGCCATCGGCATCACCTGCCAGAAAATCAGCGAAGCCGAGGCGATGATCGCCGAGGGCGGCATTGATGACGTGCTGATCACCTTCAACATTCTGGGCGACACCAAACTGGCGCGCCTGCGCGCATTGGCCGAGCGCGTGCGCCTGACCGTGGTCGCCGACAACACCGCCACCGTCGACGGGTTGTCCGGCGCCTTTGCCGACAGCCCCAATGCGCTGACCGTTCTGGTGGAATGCGACACCGGCGCCGCCCGCTGCGGCGTTGCAACGCCCGACGCCGCCCGCGACCTGGCGCAATACATCAGCCAGCAGCCCGGCCTCGCCTTCGGTGGGCTGATGACCTATCCGCCCGTCGGCGCCGAGGCTGAGGTGCAGCGCTGGCTGGTTGCGGCCAAATCCCTGATCGAAGCCGCCGGGCTGGAGGTGCCGACCATCTCCAACGGCGGCTCCCCCGGCATGTGGCTGGCCCAAGAGGTCAGCGTCGCCACCGAATACCGCATCGGCACCTATGTCTTTAATGACCGCTCGCTTCAGGCCCGCGGCACCTGCAGCTGGGGCGACTGTGCCCTCTGCGTGCTGGTCACGGTGATTTCGGTGCCCAGCGAGGGCCGCGCGGTGATTGATGCCGGCAGCAAGGTGCTGACCTCCGACCTGTTAGGGCTCGACGGCCACGGCCATGTGCTGGGCCGCCCCGACATCCATATCGCGGGCCTGTCCGAAGAACACGGCGTGCTGACCGCTGATGCCATCAACCTGCAGGTCGGCGACCGCCTGCGCATCATCCCCAACCACGTCTGCGTTGTCACCAACATGCTGGACGAGGTGCAGCTGATCCGCGGCGGCCAGCATCTTGGTCCCTGCCCGGTCGCCGCCCGCGGCCAGGTCTGGTGACCCCACCCACCCGAACACACCCATCAGAACAAAAGGAACTCTGAACATGAGCAGCGAAAAGAAAGTCATCCGCTACGGCGACGATCGCACCGGCGCAGGCGGCCAACCCCTGCCCTTCGCCCCGGCCGTGCGGGCCGGCGATTTTGTCTATATCTCCGGCCAGGTCGCGATGAAGGAAAACGGCGAGATTGAGCCCGGCGGCATCGAAAGCCAGACCCGCCGCACCATGGAAAACCTGAAAGCCGCTCTGGCACTGGCCGACTGCACCCTTGACGACATCGCCAAGGTCGGCGTCTGGCTCGACGATCCGCGCGACTTCTGGACCTTCAACCGGGTCTATGCCAGCTATTTCCCCAACGGTGGCCCGGCGCGCTCCACCGTGCGCTCGCAGATCATGGTCGACGCCAAGGTCGAGATCGACGCCGTGGTCTACAAGCCGCTGGATTGATCCACCCCGTACCGGTCGGCCCCGCCTTGTCGCGGGGCCGCTCCGGCTCAGGCCAGCGCCGCAACCGCGGTTGCGATCCGGTCCAGCGCCTGGCGCAGCTCGGCCTCGGATGTGGCGTAGGAGATCCGGAAATAGGGCGAAATGCCAAAGGCCCGCCCCGGCACCACCGCCACATGGTGCTGCTCCAGCAGATAGGCGCAGAAATCCGCGTCCGTTTCCAGCACCCTGCCCTCCGGCGTGCGCTTGCCCAACACGCCCGCGCAGTTTGCAAATGTATAGAACGCGCCCTCCGGCACCGGGCAGCTGATGCCCTCCATGCCGTTCAGCGCCTCCACCACCAGATCGCGCCGCGCCTGGAAGCTGGCCCGCCGCTGCGCCAGCACATCCTGCGGGCCGGTCAGCGCCGCCACGGCCGCCGCCTGGCTGATCGACGAGGGATGCGAGGTCGACTGCGACTGCACCACCTTCATCGCCGCGATCAGATCGCGCGGCCCGCCCGCATAGCCCAGCCGCCAGCCGGTCATCGCATAGGCCTTGGAGACGCCGTTCACGGTCAGGATCCGCTCCTTCAGCCGCGGCTCCAGCTGCGCCGGGGTGACGAACTCAAAACCGCCATAGGTGATATGCTCATACATGTCATCCGCCATCAGCCAGACCTCCGGATGGCGCAGAAGCACCTCCAGCAGCGGCCGGTAATCCGCCGCGCCATAGCCCGCCCCCGCCGGGTTCGAGGGCGAATTCAGCAGCAGCCAGCGGGTGCGGGGCGTGATCGCCGCCTCCAGCTTCTCCGCCGTCAGCCGGAAGCCGGTGTCATCGCCGCAGGGCACCAGCACCGGCTCGCCGCCCGCAATGCGGATGATATCGGCATAAGAGGTCCAGTAAGGCGTCGGAATGATCACCTCGTCGCCGGGATCAAGGCTGGCCATGAAGGCATCGAACAGGATCTCCTTGGCGCCGGTGCCCGCGATGATCTCCTCCGGTCCGTAGTCCAGCCCGTTGTCCCGCCTGAACTTCTCCCGGACCGCCTGTTTCAGCGCGTCCGAGCCGCCAAGCGCGGTGTACTTCGTCTCGCCCGCCTGCATGGCCGCCGCCGCGGCGGTCTTGATGTGCTCCGGCGTGTCAAAATCCGGCTCCCCCGCCCCCAGGATGATCACCGGCGCGCCCTGCCGCTTCATCTCGGCCGCGCGGGCGCCGATGGTCAGGATTTCGGACACCCCGATGGGATCAAGACGGTGGGCGCGGCGGAACTGGGCCATGGCGAAAGGCTCCTTTGCTGGGTTTGCGTTCCAGCCAGAGTGACGCAAAAGCCCTCGACCGGAAAACCTGCGCTTTGCGACGGCATTCATTCCAGCATGGCATCAGACGCCGCGGGCGGCACTCGTCACTCCGGGCGGCTGCGCAGCTGCCTGCGCATCCATTGCTCCAGCTTCTGCCCGGCCTCCGTCAGCGGCCCCTGCGGGCGCACCAGAAAATACTTCTTGCGCGACACCAGCGCCGGGCCATCGATGCGCAGCAGGCGCCCGGCGGCAATGTCGCGCGCCACCATGTCATAGGGCACGATGGCCGCGCCCAGCCCGGCAGCGGCGGCGGCTATCACCATGGAATGCTGGTCAAAATACCGCCCGTCCTGCCGCGGTGGCCCGTCCAGGCCCGCGCGCTCGAACCATTCCGCCCAGGCCCCCGCCCGGCTGTCCAGATGCAGCAGCGGCGCCTGCGCCACAGCGGCCGGCTGCTGCAGGTCATGCGCTGCATGAAAGCCCGGCGCGCAGACCGGCACCATTTCCTCGCCGAACAGCGGCGTCATCTGGGTGCCGGGCCAGTTGTCCAGCCCGAAATGCACCGCCAGATCAAAGTTTTCTCGCGCAAAATCAAACGGCTCCAGCCGGGTCGAGAAGCTCAGCTCCACCTCCGGGTGGCGGGCAAAGAAATCCGGAAGCCGCGGGATCAGCCAATGGTTGGCAAAGCCCGGCAGCACCGCCAGCCGCAGCGCAGAGCGCCCCGCCCCCGCTGCCGCCGCCTTGTGCAGCGTGGCGCGCAGTCCGGCCAGATCCTGCTCCAGATCCGCCGCCAGGCTCTGCCCCGCCGCCGTCAGCACCACGCCGCGGCCCGCGCGCTGGAATAGGTCAAACCCGAGATCCGCCTCCAGCTCCTTCACCTTCTTGCTGACGGCGCTCTGGGTCAGGCCCAGCTCCTCGCCGGCGGCGGTAAAGCTTTGATGGCGCGCAGCGCTTTCGAAACAGCGCAGATGGGTCAGGCTCGGCAGCCGCATCTCAGGCCTCCTGCTGCAGCTGCGCTGCCAGCCATTCGCGGAATTTTATCAACGGGTAATCCTCCGCATGTTCGGCAGGCCAGACCAGGAAATACTCGCCAAGACTGACCGCCGGGCCTTGCATCGCCAACATCAGCCGTCCCTGGGCGATCTCGTTCTCGGCCAGGAAATCCGGCAGCAGCGCCACCCCCAGCCCATGCACCGCTCCCTGCGTCATCGCCGAGGACTGGTCGAACAGCATCCCCTTCAGCTTGGGCGCAGCGACGTCATGCAGGGTGAACCACTGCTCCCAGCAGTCCGGATGGGTTTCCAGATGCAGCAGCGGAAATTCCAGCAACGCCGCCGGGCTCTGTGCCGGCGCCGCCATCAGCCCCGGCGCACAGACCGGCAGCACATGTTTCGGCATCAAGGGCATGTATTCGACCCCCGGCCAGTCCCGCACCCCGTAATGGATCGCCGCCTGCGCACTGCCCGCATCAAAGCTGAACGGCAGGTTGTGGGTGTGCAGATTGACGGTAATGCCGGGGTGCTGCGCCGCAAAATCCCGCAGCCGCGGCGCCAGCCAGTGCAGCCCGAAGGATGGCAGGATCGACAGGGTAAAGCTGCCGCCATCCGGGTTGGCCCGCAGCTTGACCGAGGCCTGCGCCAGCCGGGTCAGGATCGCCCGCGCTTCCCGCGCAAAACCGGCCCCCGCCGGGGTCAGCTGCATCCGCATCTGGTCGCGCGCGATCAGGTCGACCCCCATCTGCTCCTCCAGCTGCTTCAGCTGGCGGCTGACGGCGCTTTGCGTCAGCGACAGATCCTCCGCCGCGGCCGAGGCGCTGCCGAGCCGGTCCACCGCCTCCAGCGCCAACAGCGAGGGGATCGAGGGCAGGAAACGGCGCGGCGCAATCATATGATATTAACTCATAGGGGCAGGAATTACTTTCATTAGCAATCCCGCGCGGGTGGTGCAATTTCTATATCATACCGATATCCGGCGCGCCAAGCCGGGGGATCTTTCAGAATTTTTCCTCATGGCACGCCCTCGCACCACGAAGGATCACCACATGACCCATTCCGACATCCTCGCCGCGGCCGGCCTGACCGATGCCGAGCTGACCGGCGGCAGCCTCGCCGTCACCACGCCGGTGGACGGCAGCGAAATCGCCCGCCTGAAAATGCATACCCCGGCCGAGGCCGAGGCGCAGATCGCCGCCGCCAAACAGGCCTTCCACGCATGGCGCACGGTGCCCGCCCCGCGCCGGGGTGAGCTGGTGCGCCTGCTGGGCGAGGAGCTGCGCCGCGAAAAGGAAAACCTGGGCCGTCTCGTGACGCTGGAATGCGGCAAGATCTACCAGGAAGGCCTGGGCGAAGTGCAGGAGATGATCGACATCTGCGATTTCGCCGTCGGCCTGTCGCGCCAGCTCTATGGCCTTACCATCGCCTCGGAACGCCCCGGCCACGCGATGCGCGAAACATGGCACCCGATGGGCACCTGCGGCATCATCACCGCCTTCAACTTCCCCGTCGCGCCCTGGTGCTGGAACGCGGCACTTGCGCTGGTCTGCGGCGATCCGGTGATCTGGAAACCGTCGGAGAAAACCCCGCTGACCGCGCTGGCGGTGCAAAAGATCTGCGAGCGCGCCATGGCCGCCTTTGGCGACGACGCGCCCGTGGGCCTCATCCAGGTGCTGATCGGCGAGCGTGATCTGGGCGAGGCGCTGACCGCGTCGAAAGACGTTGCCATCATCTCCGCCACCGGCTCGGTGCCGATGGGCAAGGCGGTGGCCGCAGATATGTCCAAACGTCTGGGCCGCACCATTCTGGAGCTCGGCGGCAACAACGCGATGATCGTCGCCCCCTCGGCCGATCTGGAAATGGCCCTGCGCGCCATCGTGTTCTCTGCCGTCGGCACCGCCGGCCAGCGCTGCACCAGCTTGCGCCGCCTGATCGTGCACGAAGACATCTACGACGCGCTGATCCCGCGCCTGATCAAGGCCTACGAGGGTCTGCCCATCGGCGACCCGCTGGCCGACGGCACCCTGGTCGGCCCGCTGATCGACCGCGCCGCATTGGACGCCATGACCTCCGCCCTGGAGCAGGCCAGGGCCGAGGGCGGCACCGTGCACGGCGGCGCGCAGGCGCTGGCGGACAGCCACCCGGATGCCGCCTATGTGCATCCGGCGATCGTCGAAATGCCCGGCCAATCCGCCATCATGCACAGCGAAACCTTCGCCCCGATCCTCTACGTGGTGAAATATTCCGACCTCGACCAAGCCATTGAAATGCAGAACGAAGTGCCGCAGGGCCTCAGCTCCTGCATCTTCTCGACCGACGTGCGCGAAACCGAATATTTCCTCTCGGCAGCGGGCTCCGACTGCGGTATTGCCAATGTGAACATCGGCCCCTCCGGCGCTGAAATCGGCGGCGCCTTCGGGGGCGAGAAGGAAACCGGCGGCGGCCGCGAAAGCGGGTCCGACGCCTGGAAAGGTTACATGCGCCGGCAGACCAACACGGTGAACTACTCACGCGAGCTGCCGCTTGCTCAGGGGATCAAATTTGACATCTGATCTGGCTTCCTGCCTCTGGCACCAGACCTGCCAGGAAACCCCCGCCTTCCCGGAACTCACCGGGGAGGCGACGGTCGATCTTGCCGTCATCGGCGGCGGCTATACCGGCTGCTCGGCGGCCCTGCGGGCGGCGGAACTCGGCGCCTCGGTGCAGCTGATCGAGGCGGCAGAGATCGGCAGCGGCGGCTCCGGCCGCAATGTCGGGCTGGTGAACGCGGGCCTCTGGCTGCCGCCCGAGGACATCAACGCCCATCTCGGCGCCGATGCCGGCAACCGCCTGTCGGCCCTGCTGGCCGGCGCCCCCGCCCTGGTGTTCTCGCGGATCGAAAAGCACCGCATCAACTGCGAGCCGGTGCCCCGCGGCACCCTGCACTGCGCCCATGCGCCCTCCGGCATGAAGGATTTGCGCCGCCGCCACGCCCAGCTGCGCGCCATCGGCGCCCCGGTGGAGCTGCTGGACAGCGCCGAGACGCAGGCCCGTGTCGGCAGCCAGGCCGTGCACGGCGCCCTGTTCGACCCGCGCGCGGGTACCATCCAGCCGATGGCCTATGCCCGCGGCCTCGCCCGCGCCGCGGCAGAGGCCGGGGCGCAGATCGCCTGCAACACCCCCGCCACCGGCCTGACGCGCACGGCAGAGGGCTGGCGCATCAGCACCCCGCGCGGGGAAATCCGCGCCCGCCAGCTGATCATGGCAACCAATGCCTATGCCCGCGCCATCCCCGGCTATGACGCGCCACAGCTGATCCCGGTGCATTATTTCCAGGCCGCCACCGATCCGCTGCCCGACGATCTGCGCGCGCAGATCCTGCCGGGCGGCGAGGGCTGCTGGGACACGGCGCTGGTGATGTCCTCCTGGCGGCTGGACATGGCCGGACGGCTGATCATCGGCGGCATGGGCGCGCTGGACCATTTCGGCAGCGCCCTGCACCGCAGCTGGCTGGCCCGCAAGTTGGCCGACCTGTTCCCCAACCTCCGAGACATCCCTTTGCGCAGCTACTGGCATGGACGCATCGCCATGACCACGGAACATCTGCCCAAGATTCTCGATCTGGGCAGCGGTTACGCCTGCTTCGGCTATTCCGGCCGCGGCATTGGCCCCGGCACCCTGTTCGGCAACGCAATGGCCGAAGCTCTGCTCAACGGCGACCTGTCGGTGCTCCCGGTCTCCCCGATCCAAGACCACGCAATTCCCTGTGCCGGTCTACGCAGTCTCTATTATGAGACGGGTGCGACACTGACCCATATGGTCAGCAACAGATAAAGAGCGGGCCACATGGGCCCGCCCTTGATGGTTCAAATCAGTCACACGCGGCGATCGCACGACCCAGCTGCTGCAACAGAGACGGGTAAAACTGCGGCCCCGGCTCAAGGTTGGCTCCGAGCGGATCCAGCACCGCCGTACCGGCACCGGTCCCCTCCAATACCGTGGCAACCAGCCCCGGATTGAACTGAGGCTCGGAAAATACGCAGCTCACGTTGCGCTCCGCCACAACCTCGCGAATTTCGGCAATCCGGGCCGGGCTCGGCTTGTCCGCGTCCCCCAGCGAAATGGCGCCCGCGGCGGCTAGGCCGAACCCTTGCTCGAAATACTGATAGGCATCGTGGAAGACGATGAAGTGCTTCGAGCGGAACGGCTCCAGCTCCGCCGAGACACTGGCGACGGTTTCAGCAATCTCCTGCTTCGCCGCGTCGGCATTGGCCCGGTAGGCTGCGGCGTTGTCCGGGTCATGCTCCGCCAACTCGGCGGCGATCACATCCAGCCAGACCTGCGCATTGGCCGGCAAGAGCCATGCATGCGGATCGGCTCCACTGTGATCATGGCCATCGTGGTCCCCGTGGTCGCGATGCGCATCGTTGTCTTCGCCGGATTGGCCATGTTCTTCGTGGTCATGGCCGTCGTGGCCATGCGCTTCGTGACCATGCGCTTCGTGGTCGTCGTGACCATGGTCGTGCCCGGCATGACCGGCCTCGTCCTGCGCCCCATGGTCGTGGCTATCATGGTCATGCCCGCCGTGATCATGGCCTTCATGTGCGTCATGGCCGTGATCGTCGTGCGCCTGCCCGTGATCGTCATGCCCATCTTCGCCACCATGGTCATGGGCCTCGAAACGCGCCCCTTCGCGGAAGGACAGGACAGTGGTGCCATCGACATCCAGAAGCTCGATCCGGTGCGCATCGGCGGCCAGCTCTTCCAGCGGGCCGGCCAGCCACGGGGTCAACGACTCCCCCATCCAGAACACCAGGTCCGCCTGATCCAGCGCCCGCGCTTCGGAAGGGCGCAACGCGTAACCATGCGGCGAAGCCCCCGGAGGCACCACCAGGGCAGGTTCACCCACCCCCTGCATCACGCGCGCCACCAACCCGTGAACCGGTGCGATATCTGTCGCCACCTGCGGCGCCTCAGCCCAGGAGCCCCCGGCGCCTGCCAGCAAAGCCACCGCTGCCACGCCCATCTTTTTCATACCTGCAATCCGCATATCGGCCCTATGTAATCTTATAACATCACGCGCTTGATAAACGTCATAACATAACATATCAAGAGGCAAATCTTTTGCCCAAAGGATCATCATCCATGGAGTCCATCGGCTTTGCCCCGCACAATCACAGCAATTGCATCCAGGACTGCATTGCTGCCGTCGACAGCCACTGTCGTCTGAACGGGCTGCAGTTCACCCCGGTGCGGCGACGGGTGCTGGAAATCCTGCTGCAGGAACACCGCGCGATGGGGGCCTATGAAATACTGGACCGTCTGCGAGAGGAGGGGCTGGGATCGCAGCCGCCCGTCGCCTATCGGGCGCTGGATTTCCTGGTAAAGAACGGCTTTGCGCACAAGATCGAGCGGTTGAATGCATTCATCGCCTGCGCCCATCCGGGGGAAAATCATGCGGCCTCCTTTCTGATCTGCCGCGCCTGTGACGCGGTGGCGGAAACCCGGCGCGAACCTTCCCAGGGCCAGTTGGGACAGGCGGCGCGGGAGGCGGGTTTCGTGATCGAACGCGCCGTGGTCGAGGCCGAGGGCCTCTGCCCCAAATGCCAGCAGGAACCCCCGGCATGAGCCTGATTTCCCTGCAAGACCTCAGCGTGCGCCACGGCGGCAACACGGTGTTGTCAAAGGTCAGCCTGAACATCGATCCGGGCGAAATCGTCACCGTGGTCGGCCCCAACGGCTCCGGCAAGTCCACGCTTCTGCGCAGCATCATCGGCGCACAGCGCGCCACGGCCGGCGCGGTGCGCCGCGCGCCGGGCCTGCGCATCGGCTATGTGCCGCAAAAGCTGCATATCGACCCGACGCTGCCGCTAACGGTGCGCCGGTTTCTCAGCCTGCCGCAGCGTGTCAGCGACCGCCGCGCGGCCGAGGCACTGGAGCAGGCAGGTGCCGGCAACCTGGCGGCCCGCCAGATGGCGGACCTGTCCGGCGGCCAGTTCCAGCGCGTGCTGCTGGCGCGGGCGCTGCTGTGCGATCCGCAGCTCCTGATCCTCGACGAGGCCACCCAGGGTCTCGACCAACCCGGCTCCGCCGCCTTCTACCAGCGCATCGAGAAGGTCCGCCAGGACCTCGGCTGCGCGGTGCTGATGGTCAGCCACGAGCTGCATGTTGTGATGGCGGCCTCCGACCGGGTGATCTGCCTCAACGGTCATGTCTGCTGCGAGGGTGCGCCGGAGCATGTCGCCTCGGCCCCGGAATACCGTGCCCTGTTCGGCACCGGCACCCAGGGCGCTCTGGCGCTCTACCGGCACGAACACAACCACAGCCATGATCACGATGGCCACGACTGCGCGCATGATCACCACCACGAGGCAGCGGAATGATGGGTTTGCTTGACGATTTTCTGATCCGCGCCGCTCTTGCCGGCATCGGGGTGGCGCTGGCAGCGGCGCCGCTTGGCTGTTTCGTCGTTTGGCGCAGGATGGCCTATTTCGGTGATGCCACGGCCCATGCGTCTATCCTGGGCGTGGCGCTGGCGCTCAGCTTCGACATCTCGATCTTTGCCGGCGTCCTGGCGATGGCCCTGGCGATGGCGACAACCGTGTCCGCCCTCGCCGGGCGCGGCTATGCGATGGATACGCTTCTGGGCGTGCTGGCCCATTCGTCGCTTGCCTTCGGCCTCGTCGCGGTCTCGTTTCTGTCCGGGGTGAGGATCGACCTGATGGCATATCTGTTCGGGGACATCCTCGCCGTCGGGCGTGGAGACCTGGCCGTGATCTGGGGCGGCGCTTTGGTGGTGCTGGCCCTGCTGTGGTGGCGCTGGTCGGCGCTGCTGACCGCGACATTGAACCCCGATCTGGCCCATGCGGCAGGTATCGATCCACGCCGGGAGCAGATGGTACTGACACTGGCGCTGGCGGTGGTGGTTGCGGTTGCCATCAAGGTTGTCGGCGTTCTTCTGATCGCAGCAATGCTGCTGATCCCGGCCGCCGCGGCACGTCCTTTTGCACGCACACCGGAAAGCATGGCCGTGGTTGCCGCGCTGTTGGGAATGCTGGCCGCGACGGGCGGGCTGCAACTGGCCTTCGTGTTTGACACACCCGCCGGCCCCAGCATCGTGTGCCTGGCGGCGGTCAGTTTCGCAGTTTGCAGCCTCGGCAGCGCACTCTACCGCGGTCGCCCCTGAGCACCCTTCCGGCGCGGCAGATGAAACAGGACCCGCAGCGACCGTGCTGCGGGTCTTTTCTGCATCAAGTGCCCGTGCTTTTCAGGGCATCAGGGTCTCCGACGCGGGTCCATTTCTGAATGGTGTCCGACAGTGCCTTCTTGTTTATCGGCTTGCTGAGGAAATCATCCATTCCCGCACGCAGGCATTTTTCCTGGTGGCTCTGCAGCGCATTAGCGGTGAGGGCGACAATGGGACAGCTCTCGCTGCCGGTTTCCGCCTCGAGCCGACGCATTTCGGCCGTGGCCTCCAGGCCGTCCATTTCCGGCATCATCATGTCCATCAACACGATGTCAGGCCGGTGTTCCCGGAACATCTGCACCGCCTCAACACCATTTTTGGCAATCCGAATGTCCAGCGGAGCATCCTTCAGCATCTTGGTCACAACCAGCTGATTGGTGCGATTGTCCTCTGCCAGCAATACGCTGACCGGCTTGGCAATCTCCCGCGGCTGCACCTCCTCGACATCCCGGGGCTCGGTCGGCTCAACCGCCCTGTCCAGGGCGCGCGTTATGACTTGCCGCAACTGCGCGGCGCGCACCGGTTTCAGAATGAACTCACAGGCGCCGATCGCATCGCAATCACTCCGGTTCAGCGCATGTTCGACCGAAGACAGGATGATCACCGGCACCTTGCGGAACTCCGGCATGGCGCGGATTCGCTCCGCAAGCTGCCGACCGTCCATCTTCGGCATCTGATAGTCCAGCAGGATGAAGTCAAACTGCTGCCCGGTGAGCTGCGAATCCGCCAGGATCTCCAGCGCCTCATGGGCCGAAGCCGCGGCCTCCGATTTCACGCCCCAGCTGTTCAACCGCTCGGACAATATCATCCGGTTCAGTTCCAGATCGTCAACCAGCAGCCCGCGCAGCCCAGCGAAGCTGACGCTGGCAGAGGGCGGCCGCGCTTCAACGGTACCGCCTTCTTTCAGCGGCAGTTCCAGCAGGAATTCCGACCCCTGCCCCGGTTCCGAGGTCACCTCGATGGTGCCGCCCATCAACTCCAGCAACCGTGCAGAGATCGCCAACCCCAGGCCGGTGCCTTCAAAATTTCGCGTCGCCGCGGTGTCGACCTGCTCGAAGGCGCGGAAGATCCGGCCAAGACGCTCCTCGGCGATGCCGATACCCGTGTCAGAGATCCGCAGCTGCAGCACATGCCCGCCACCCGGCTGCGGGCGGCCGGTCACGTCGATATAGACATATCCCTCGTTGGTGAATTTCACCGCGTTTCCGGCAATATTCGTGATGACCTGCCGGATACGCCCGGCATCGCCCTCGAAAACCTCGGGCAACGCGGGGTCATAGCGCATGGCGATTTCGATCCCCTTGTCCGCCGCCCCGGGCGACAACAACGTCACCACGTCTTCAATCGCGGTTTGCAGGTTGAACGCAACCGGGGTGAGCTCGACCTTGCCGGCCTCGATCTTCGAGAAGTTCAGGATGTCGTTGATGATCGTCAACAACGCCGACCCCGATTTCGCGATGGTTTCGGCGTACATCTTCTGGTCTTCGTCCAACCGGGTTTCCTGCAACAGCTCGGCCATCCCGATCACCCCGTTCATCGGGGTCCGGATTTCATGGCTCATGTTGGCAAGAAATTCCGACTTGGCCCTGTTGGCGATGTCCGCCGCCTGGCGCGCCTGCTCCATCGCGTACTCACGCTCATCGCGCTCGGCAAAGGTTTCCTCCAGGACCCCGACCGAGAAGTCGAGCGCCCGAAACTCGCGGGAGGCATACCACGGAAGCGGCCGGATCGGGCTCCGCAGACCGGCGATGGCCCCCGACATCCGCTTGTGGATCCGGTGCAGCGGACGCAGGGCCAGGACATTCACCAGCAGCAGCACCAGAAGGGACAGGGCCAGCACGGGCACCACGGTCCAGATGATGATCTGGCGCACCCGCGCATTGACCAGCGCCTTGCCATCGCGGGTCGACCACTTGACCACCATCGTGCCGAAGGACGCACCCTCAAGCTCGATCGGGCGCTCGTACATGACATAGGTATCAGAGGCGGCCTGCCCCGGCGCCGAAGAGGCGGCCAGAACCCGGCCGGAGGGATTGCGGATCTCGATGGCCAGAAGCTGCGGCATACGCGTGACGGCTTCGGTCAGCCCGGTTTCCAGAACAGGGACATCCTCGACGATGATGGATTCCAACATCATCCCGCTGAGCAGCGACACCGTCAGGTCGGCATTTTCCTTCAGGTGTTCTTCCAGGCGATGCACTTCCTGGCGCTTGGCCAGTTCCCCAACGGCCAGACCGACCACTGTGGCGACGACCAACAGGGACAATACGATCTGGAAAAGGATGCTCGTGTGTTTCATCGCCGCTGTCGCCGCCTCAGAATGCCAGGCTGCGCTCCATGGCCCGGCGAATGATGTCATAGTCTTCGTCGGCTCCGGTCAGGAAGCCGTTCTTCGAAATCTTGCGCACACGTTCCTCGTTTTCCGAGGACAGCATGACCTGCCGCATCGCCTCCAGCACCTCCGGTGCCATGTCAGCGGACGCCAGCCAGGGTTTGGTCACATTTTCAAAGGAAGCAAGCACCCGAATCGGCACGCCCTTGTCGGCCAGCTTCTTATAGGTGCTTTCCTTCAGCGCCCCTGCGGCATACTTTCCCGCGCCCACGGCTTCGCCCACCAGGTCATGACGGCCGAGGTAGGCGAACTCCGCCAGGTCTTCACTGCTGATCCCGGCCTCCAGCAGATACTCCTGGGCGAGATAGCGTCCGATCGTCGACAGCTCGTCCCCGAATGCAAAACTCTGCCCGGCGAGTTCCTCGACCGACTGAACCGGACTGTCGGCGTGAACCACGATCACCCCGTTGAACCGCTTCCCGCCATTCTTCGATTCCATGGCGATGATGCGGATGTCCGGATTTTCCTTCATCACATGCACATAGGACGCCGGGCCGAAGCGGGCGAAATCCACCTCGCCGGCGGCCAGCTGGCGGATGCCCTCTCCATATTCCTTGGCAATCTTGAGACGGATGGTCACAGGCTCACCCAGCCGTTCGGACATCCGCTCGGACAGGAAGGAGAGGAACGGCTGATACTGGCGCACTGTCGCAGTCGGCTTGTCCGCCGCATAGGTGCCGAACATCAGTTCGGTGTCGGCTTGCGCCGAGGCGGCATGCAGCAGGCCAGCCGTCACGGCCAGGGCCAAGCGAAACCGCCCGAGCGAGCGGCGAAAAGGAAGACTTGATAACAGGAACTGGCTCACGGCAATCGCCTCCTAACTGACCACGGTCGGCACCACTTTCGACCATTCGCTTCTCTTTCATCTCACATTGCGAGAAAGACAACGTTAACGCGCCAAATTTTATCGGAAAAATTTGTGCTTCTTTTATCGACGAGATAACATCTTAACGATTCAGTAATATTTACGTCATCTTTTAGACAAATTCGCCACAATTCAAATCGCCAGCACGTCTGGCTCAGCAGGAACCGCTGTGAACAATTCGCATTCCTCCCATCCGACCAGCTCCGCCCGCAAACTCACAGGCCAGCTCCTTGTTCTTGTGTCTCTTTTCTGGGTCATGCCGGTTGCAGCCTTCGCTATCCCGTCACCCGAGCTGGTGATCGGCTCCGTTTCCTCCCTCTCGCAAGTCTTTGCAGTGGGAATTGCCATGATCTCGGGCCTGGGGGCCGTCATTGCAACGAAACTGGGTTTTACCCCCAGGAAGGGCGGAACTCCTGCACGCTACCCGGTCAAGCTGATTGCCGGCTTGTCTCTGGCCGCCGTGGCGTTGGCAATCGGCAATTACTGGCAATATTCATCACATCAAAAGGCAGAGCTGGCCCGCTTGCAGGCAACATTGACCCGGCCTGCCCAGTTTGACGGCACCGCCATCAAGGACGCCAGCCTCAAGGAAACCAGCTATTCCAAACAGGCGGACCATCCGCTGGGCATCAGCACCGCTGATGCCGCCGCCGCCCTCGAGGACGGCTCCACGCTGTTCTTCGACATCCGCGAGACGGGCGAAAACGCCATGGGCACCCTGCCGGGCGCCACCCACATCCGGTTCCCCGATTTCCTGCAATCCCGCCCGGTGCAGCCCGGCCAGAAGGTCGTTCTGTTCTGCCACAACGGCAACCGCAGCTCCGAAACCTGTGCCAAGCTGGCGGAAATGGGCATCGACTGCAGCTTCATCAAAGGCGGCATCGAGAAATGGATCGTCGAAGGTCGCGATTTCTCCGACAAGGACGTCAAATCCCTGTCCGACCTCCGGGCAATCCCCGAATACCCGGGCAAGGACGTCCTGCTGAGCACGGATGACTTCAAAGCCCTGCTCGAGACCGAAGATCTGCAGATCGTCGACACGCGCTATCCCGGTGATTTCGCCTCGGGACATCTGCCCGGCGCCATCAACATCCCGATCCGCAAGATGACGACCAGCGACCTGATGCAGCAGATCGCGGCGCTGGATCCTGACAAGCCGACGATCGCGGCCTGCTATGACCGCCGCAGCTGCTTCATGAGCCAGGTGCTCGGGCTGGAACTGTCGCAACAAGGTATCGATTTCCGCGGCCGCTACACGCTGCCCTGGGAGTATTTCATCCCGTCGGCGCCCAAACCGCACGTTCAGGACTGGCTGGCCGAACAGCAGACCGGCCTTTGGGACCGGGCGATTTCCGCGCTGTCCGCAGCACTGCTCTGGGTGCATGAGCGCAGCCACATCCTCCTTGGCCTGCTGGCACTATCGGTCGTCACCCGGCTTCTGGTGCTGCCGGTCGCGCTGAAATCCGAACGCGATCAGATCATCACGGCTGAAACCGCGGATGAACTGAAGAACCTGAAGGCGCGCCTGGCCGATGATCCCGTCCGCAAGGCCCGGGCGGTGCAGGCCTTCTATGCCGAAAAAGGCCTGACACCGATGCGGAACCTGACCGCATTGCTGTTCCTTCCGGTGATGATGCTGGGCGTATCCGCGGCACAAAAGGCCAGCGCGAGCCTGCAAACCTCGTTCCTGTGGATGCCTGACCTGGGCGCACCCGACCCGCTGTTTGTCATGCCCGCGTTGTTCTGCGCCCTGGCCGCCGTCTACCTGCTCTGGGCGGTGGCCAAGACCCGGCGCCAGAAACAACTGTGGATGCTGCTGGGGGTGCCCGCGCTGTTCGCCATGGTCTTTGGCCTGTCCGGTGCCGCCAATGTCTATCTCTGCTTCAGCCTGACGCTGCTGCTGGTCCAGCGCGCCTATGTCACCGGAATGCACCGCAGGATCGGCGAGGCGCTGGCCCTGCGCGCCCATCAGCGCAAGCTGTCCAGGCTGCCGCGCGGCGTGATCCCGATGGGCTATACCGAGGAACTGTCTGAGGCCGGCAACAAGGCGCTGCGCCTGTCGGTGCTGAAAAACGCGGGCCTGCCGGTGCCCGGTGGTGTCATCCTGCGCACGGATGCGATCCAGGACTACCGCGCCATGACGGATGCGCAAAAAGATGCCTTTGCCACACAGGTTTTCCAACTGGCGGGCGGCAAACCGGTCGCTGTGCGCTCCTCTGCCAGCAACGAAGACGGCGCCGACCAAAGCTTTGCGGGGGTGTTCGACTCCGTTCTGGACGTGACGGCCGGGACCATGCGCGCGGCTCTGGACACTGTCGTTGACAGTTTTGCCTCCGACCGCGCGGCAAGCTACGCCGCCGAAACCGACAGCACCAGCCAGGGCAACATCGTCGTTCAGGAGATGGTGCAGGCCGAATACGCCGGTGTGCTGTTCACGCAGGATCCGATGGCCCCCGGGATGTCCATGATCGAATGGGTCAAAGGCTGCGGTGAGGATCTGGTCTCGGGGCGGGTAACGCCGGTCTCCCTGCGATTTGGCCGCTATACGGGCCTGCCCGCGAGCCCCGATCAGCATCAAGCGTTGGACGTGACGCCGCTGCTGCAGCTGGGCAAGCAGATCGAGGAGATCTTCGGCGCCCCGCAGGATGTGGAGTGGGCCTATGCAAACGGCCAGTTCCAGATCGTGCAAAGCCGCGACATCACCACCCTGTCGCTGGGAAGCGAGCAAGAAAGACTGCGTTTGGAAGAATGGCGCGACATTCTCGAACGCTACGCGACGGCCGAGCCGGACCAGATCATCCTCGAACAGGATGAAATGTCAGAGGTTCTGCCCCGCCCCACGCCCCTGTCCTTCTCTCTGATGAGCGCCCTTTGGGCACCCGGCGGCAGCGTTGATATGGCCTGCCGCGAGTTGGGCGTCCCCTATGGGCTGCCCGAAGGACGCGACGGGCATTTGGTCAACCTGTTTGGCAAGACCTTCGTGGACGTGTCGCTGAAACAGGAGATGACGCTGAAACTGACGGCTGCAAAAGCCAAGCAGCTGCGCAAGAAAGCACGCCCGATGATCGCGCGCTTCCGCAACGACGTGCTGCCGCAGCTGACAGATGACCTCGCGATCTGGCAGGCGCTGGATTACGCCGCACTGCCGCAATCGAAACTGATCGAATGCATCGCCGATCTGCGCCGCATGTTCGTTCAGGACATCTACCTCGAGGCGGAGAAGATCAACATTCTCGCAGGCTTCACCATGGGTGAGGCCAGTGCGGCGACCGCGGGGGATCCTGCCCTGCGGGCCCACCTGATGCACGCGGAACTGCCCAATGCGCCCTCCAGCCTGCTGGCCTCCTGCACCGGCGAGCACGGCGAGGCCCGCGCGCTGCAGCTGATGGGGCACAGATCGATCTTCGATTATGAGCTCAGCGCCCCCCGCTACCGCGAAGCGCCCGCTTTGCTGCAGTCTTTGCTGGTGACAAGCGTCGCGCCGATTGGCGCTGTGCCGCCCCCCGCCAATCTGCCCGCGGAGCTGGAAGACGTCGTTGGTCTGGCCATCGCCTACCAGGACCTCAAGGAACACGCGAAACACGAGGCGCTCCGCGTGCTGGCGGAACTGCGTCGGGCCTTGCTGGCCCTCGGTGCGACCAGCGGATTGGGCGATTTGGTGTTCCACCTGACGTTCGACGAGATCCTCGACGGCAACTGGAGCGACGGTGCAGCCTTGCAGGCCGTGGCAAAGGCGCGCGCCGAGACCGAAGAGCTCCGCAAGAAATCCGCCCCGACCTCCGTTTCGCTGACCCTGCGCGATTGCGAAATGCTGTCCTTGGGCGCAACACCCCACGCCACCTCCGGGGATTTGGGCGGGACGTGCGTTGCGGGCAACGGCAAGGTGACCGCCCGCGTATTCTGGGTCGAGGATGAAAGCACCGTCGATCCGAGCGCCTTCGAGGGGTTCACCGACGGCGATATCCTCGTCTGTCGCATGATCAACCCTGCTTGGCTGCCGTGGGTCCAGCGTTCCGGGGCCGTGCTGAGCGAGGTTGGCGGCTGGCTGAGCCATATGGCCATCGTGGCCCGCGAGAAGGACATATTGATGCTCGTTGCCTGCAAAGGTCTGACCACTCTGTCGCACGGCGAGATCATCACCGTATGCGACGATGGCAGCATCGAACCGGAGCAACTTGCAGATCTGAAAGTCGTTTCCGCCTGACACGCTCCGGCATTCGCCTGACTTGGACCTGATCCGACCGTCCCTGCGCCGCAGGGACGGTCTTTTTGCGGCTGGCCCGTTGCGCGCCGGACCTCCCGGCAAGGCGAAAACATTCGTTTTGGGATTGCCATTTCCCTAACGAATGTTCTGATAGCGACATGGATCCACACCTTGCCCCTCAGAAGATCGCCCGATTGCTCCAGCATCTGAAAGACGAGATGGAGCAGCTTCCGCCCCGGCTGAAGGCGGCGGCCAAATATGTCGTGGACCACCCGGGGGACTTTGGCCTCGACACGATTCGCGTCTCGGCGCAGAAGACCGGCATCAGTGCCAACAGTTTCGTCCGCCTGGCCCAGCACCTCGGATACGACAGCTTCGACGGTTTCCGGGCCCCGTTTCGGGCCGCGCTGACCACCGGGCAGGATTCCGGGCTTGGCCTCGACTGGCTGGACAACATGGCCGCCGAGGGGCCAACCGGACAGCTGCAGGCAAAAGCCGCGCGCAATCAGATCAACATCGTCTCCCGCTCCCTGCGACTGATGTCGGCGGACCGCACGGAGGCAATTACGACAACCTTGCAGCAGGCGCGCCGCTGCTATGTCACAGCCACGCGGTCCTCATATGCTCTGGCGTATTACTTCCACTACGTCGGCCGCATGGCCTTGCCGACGCTGGAACTTGTGCCCCGTCACATGGGCGCCGCATTGGACGACTTGCTGGACATCTCCTCGCAGGATTGCCTGCTCGCCATGACCTTTGCGCCCTATTCGGCCGGCACCATTCAGGCGCTGCGACTGGCGAACGAACGCGGGGCCAGGGTCATCCTGATTGCCGACAGCGAAGTCATCGCCCCCGGCATAAAGGCCGACCATACGCTGGCGGTTGCCTCCAACTCTCTCCACGCCTTCGGTGCGATCGGCGGGGCCATGACAGTCCTGGAGTGCCTGCTGACGCATCTGATCGACGCGGGCGGCCCCGACGCCCGTCGGCGCATGGAGGCCTATGACACCTTGCGTCAGGACAGTGGCGCCTATTGGCCGAGCGCGAAACTGCCCCGGACCCGCCGCTAGGCTCTCGTCACGGTTTTCACAGCAGGCGACGCCCGCCCGGCGCAGGCCCGCAGGCTGTGTTAATCACAGCCGCAGATCGGCTTCATGCGGTTCGAGCAGGTATTTCAGGTCATAAACCACGGCATCCTCAAGACCGAGGCCCCGGATCGCAGCCGCGCCCATCTCCCGGAAATCGGCATGGGCAACGGCCAGCACCACGCCGGAATAGCGCTGTTTCTCCGGGGACGCGACCAGTGAAATGCCGAATTCGGCTTCAGCCTCCGCCGGGTCCGCATGGGGGTCGTGAACGTCGACGCAGACACCGTATTCCTCCAGCCCCCGCACCACATCGATCACCCGTGTGTTGCGCAAATCCGGGCAGTTTTCCTTGAAGGTCAGGCCCATCACAAGCACCCGCGCGCCCGCAACGGGCAAGCCACGGCGCAGCATCGCCTTGACCATCTCCGAGGCCACGTAGTCTCCCATGCCGTCATTGAGACGCCGACCCGCCAGCAGGATTTCAGGATGGTAGCCCAGTTGCTCGGCCTTGTGGGTCAGGTAATACGGATCCACGCCGATACAGTGCCCGCCAACCAGCCCCGGACGGAACGGCAGGAAGTTCCATTTGGTCCCCGCGGCCTCCAACACCGCCTGGGTGTCGATCCCCATGCGATTGAAGATCTTGGCCAACTCGTTCACCAGGGCGATGTTGATGTCACGCTGGCTGTTTTCGATGACCTTGGCGGCTTCGGCCACCCGGATGCTGGGCGCCTTGTGGGTCCCGACCGTGACGATCTCCTGGTACAGCGCGTCAACCCGCTCCGCCACCTCTGGCGTCGATCCCGAGGTCACCTTGACAATGTTCTGAAGTCGGCGCGTCTTGTCGCCGGGGTTGATCCGCTCGGGGCTGTAGCCTGCAAAGAAATCTTCGTTGAACGTCAGCCCGGAGCGCGCCTCCAGGACAGGCACGCAGTCTTCCTCGGTCGCGCCGGGATAGACCGTGGATTCATAGATCACCAGATCGCCCCGCTTGAGCACGTCACCGACAACCTCAGAGGCGCTCAACAAGGGGGTCAGATCGGGGCGGTGGCTGGCATCAACAGGCGTTGGCACCGTCACGATGTAAATCGTGCAATCCGCGATCTCGGCCGGGTCGGAGGTGAACCGCAGGTGCTTTGCGGCCGCCAGGTCCTGCGGGTCCAGCTCACGGGTGCGGTCGTGCCCCTCGCCCAGTTCGCGAACGCGCGCGGGATTGATGTCAAAACCGACCACCTCCCGGTATTCGCCAAAAGCGGCTGCCAGTGGCAAGCCGACGTAGCCGAGCCCAACCACGCAAATCTTCTCCTGCCCGCCGCTCATGCCATCAATGCTCCTTTTGTCTATCTGCCCACATAATGTCGGCCCCTAGGGAGGTTCAACCGTCGCGGCCAGGTTTCGACGCCATGCCGCAATCACGACTGAGGGAATTGCCCCATCGACACCCCCACAGGCCGCCAGCGGACGTTGAGGGAGATGGGCCGTGACATCATCGGCAAGGCAGCGCCTCGCGGCCTTCAGGATCACCCCCCGGCACCAGAGTGTCACGCCAACCCAAACAGGTCGCGCGCCGCGTTTCTCTGCAAGGCGTCTGTGCTGACATTGCCGCTGTACACGGCGGGTGACGTGACTGGATGGCTGCACCAGGGCGCGCGCATCTTGCTCTGCCGCGATCGCCCCCCTAGGCTCGGCGACGACCAGGGAGGCGCGCGATGACCACAGCCAGAAATCTTCTCGACAGGTTGAACCTGCGCAGCCCGATCATCCAGGCGCCGATGGCCGGTGTCTCCACTCCCGAACTCGCTGCCGCGGTATCGAACGCAGGCGGGCTCGGCTCACTGGGTCTGGGGGCCTCGGGGGCGGACGGCGCACGCCAGATGCTGCGCCAGACGCGGGCGCTGACCGACCACGCCATAAACGCCAATGTCTTCTGTCACCGCCCGGCGCGCGCCGACGGCACCCGCCAAGCGCGCTGGCTGGACCGGCTCACCCCCGAGTTCGTGCGCTTTGATGCCACCCCTCCTGCAAAGCTGGACGAGATCTACACTTCGTTCCTCGCGGATGACGCCATGCTCGACATGCTGCTCGAGGAACGCCCCGCGGTGGTCAGCTTCCACTTCGGCCTGCCCGATGCCACCCGCATCGCGGCGCTGAAGCAACGCGGCATCCTGCTGCTGGCCAGCGCCACCTCGCTGGCCGAAGCCCGCGCCTGCGCCGCTGCGGGTATTGACGCCATCGTCGCCCAGGGCTGGGAGGCCGGCGGCCATCGCGGCTGTTTTGATGAAAACGCCCCCGACGCGCAGCTTGGCACCTTTGCGCTCACGCGGCTGTTGGTGCAGGCGCTGGATCTGCCGGTGATCGCCGCCGGTGGCATCATGGACGGCGCGGGTATCCGGGCCGCACTGGATCTGGGCGCAGTGGCGGCACAGCTCGGCACCGCCTTCATCGCCTGTGACGAGACCAGCGCCAATGCCGCCTACCGGCAGGCGCTCGCATCCGAGGCGGCACAGAACACGGTGATGACGCGGGCGATCTCAGGCCGCCCGGCGCGCTGCCTGTCGAACCGGTTCACCGCATGGGGCGCGGAGGTGCCCGACGCCGAGGTGCCGGACTACCCAATCACCTACGACGCAGGCAAGGCGCTGAACGCCGCCGCCGCGGCAGCGGGTGAACCCGGCTATGGCGCGCAATGGGCGGGCCAAGGCGCACCGCTGGCGCGCCCCATGCCCGCAGCCCGGCTGATGGAGGTCCTGATGCAGGAACTGGCGGCGGGTTAACCCTCGGCCAGCACCCCCAGCGCGTTGCGCAGCACGTCGCGCCCGGCGGTCAGCCCGTTCACCTTTTCCAGGATCGCGGCGGCATCAATGCCGTGGTGACGGTAGAGATCGCCAATGCTGCCGGTCTGGCCAAAATGCTCAACCCCCAGCGGGATCGTCTGATGACCGGCAACCGAGCCGAGCCACGACAGCGTCGCCGGGTGGCCGTCGATCACGGTGATGACCTTGCAGTGCCGTGGCAGATCGCCCATCAGCCGCTCCGCGTGGGACCGGGCCTGCGCATTCCCGCGCGAGCGTGCCCGCTGCGCCGCGCACCAGCCCGCGTTCAGCCGGTCGGCGCTGGTCACCGCCAACACGCCGATGTCGCGCCGCCCCTCGCCGATCATGCCCGCGGCCTTGATCGCCTCGGGCGCGACCGCACCCTGATAGGCAATCACCACCTCGCAGTTCGGCCCCGGCTTGCGCAGCCAGTATGCGCCGTCGATCACCCCCTGGCGGAAGTCAGGATCTGACCGCTCCCCCGGCTGTTCCAGCGCGTTGGTGGTCAGCCGCAGATAGACCGAGCCGCCGGTCTCGTCGCGCAGCCAGGTGCGCTCGTCCGGGTCGCCCTCGCCATCGCGCTGGAGATAGTCAAACGCCCACTCCATGATGATCGCCAGCTCGTCGGCATAGGCCGGCTCAAACGCCGCCAGCCCGTCCTGGCTCATCCCGATCAGCGGCGTGCCGATGGATTGATGCGCGCCGCCTTCGGGTGCAAGCGTCACGCCCGAGGGCGTGCCCACCAGCATGAAACGCGCGTCCTGATAACAGGCGTAGTTCAGCGCATCCAACCCCCGCGCCACAAAGGGATCATAGACCGTGCCGATCGGGATCAGCCGTTTGCCAAACAGACTGTGCGACAGGCCCGCCGCCGCCAACAGCAGCATCAGGTTCATCTCGGCAATGCCCAGCTCGATATGCTGGCCCTCCGGCATGAACTCCCATTTCGCGGTCGACGGGATGCGGTGCTCGATAAAGGCATCCGCCTGCGCCGCCCGCGCAAACAGCTTGCGCCGGTTCACCCAGGGGCCAAGGTTGGTGGTCCCGGTCACATCGGGCGAGGTGGTCACGATGCGCTCCGCCAAGGCACTGTCGCCCTTGGACAGATCATCCAGGATCTTGCCGAACGCCATCTGGGTCGAGATCTCGCGCCCGCCCTCCAGCCGGATCTGCGGCACCGGCAGGCGGCTGTCCTGATAGCGCCGCGGCCCCTTGGCAAAGAACGGCACCTGCGACAGGAATTGCCGCAACGCCGCCGGGTCTTCGACGCCCGCCAGCGGCTCCCACTCCTCGCCCTCGGCGACGCCCATCAGCTTTTGCCACGCGGCAAACTGGGTGCTGTTCATCAGCCCGCCGTGGTTGTCCTTATGCCCCGCAATCGGCGTGCCCCAGCCCTTGATCGTATAGGCGAGGAAACACACCGGGCGGTCGTGGTCGATGGCATCAAAGGTCTCGGCCATGGTCTCGACGCAGTTGCCGCCGAGGTTCTCCATCAGCGCCGCCAGCTCCGCATCGCTGCGCCGCTCGATCAGCGCGGTGACATCACCCTGATCGCCCAGATCATCCAGCAGCCGCTTGCGCCAGACCGCCCCGCCCATGAAGGTCAGCGCCGAGTATTCCTGATTGGGGCAGGCATCGATCCAGTCGCGCAGGCGTTCGCCGCCGGGTTCCTCAAAGGCGGCACGCTGCAACACGCCGTATTTCACCCGCACCACGTCCCAGCCAAAGGCATCAAAGATCTGCTCGATGCGCTGAAACAGCCCCTCGCGCACGATGCCGTCCAGCGACTGACGGTTGTAGTCGATGATCCACCAGCAATTGCGCAGATCGTTCTTCCAACCCTCCTGCAGGGCCTCGTAGATATTGCCCTCGTCCAGCTCGGCGTCGCCCACCAGCGCCACCATGCGCCCCATCGGCGCATCGCTGCCCCAGCTCTTGGCCGCAATGTAGTCCTGAATGATCGAGGCAAAAGACGTCACCGCCACCCCCAGCCCGACCGAGCCGGTGGAGAAATCCACATCGTCAATATCCTTGGTCCGGCTGGGGTAGCTCTGCACCCCGCCATAGCCGCGGAAGTTCTCCATCTTCTCGCGGGTCTGGTTGCCCATCAGATACTGCATCGCGTGGAAGATCGGGCTCGCGTGCGGCTTCACCGCCACCCGGTCTTCCGGCCGCAGCGCCGAGAAATACAGCGCCGTCATGATCGACACCATCGAGGCCGAGGAGGCCTGATGCCCGCCCACCTTGATGCTGTCCGCCTTGGGGCGGATGTGGTTGGCGTGGTGGATCATCCAATGCGACAGCCACAGCAGCCGCTGTTCAACGGTTTTCAGATGGGTAGGATCAGCGGTCATGACGGGCTCCGGCTTGGGCGTCAGGTAGCAGGCAGCGGGCCGAGGTCTGGCCCGCCGCACACAGATAGGTCAGGTTCAGGCCGCGTCGCGGGCCGCTTGCGGCAGTGCCATGTCCAGATCACTGATGATGTCGGCAACCTCTTCCAGCCCCACCGAAAGCCGGATCAGCCCGTCGCTGATGCCATGTTCGGCGCGCTCTTCCGGGGTGTAGGTGGAATGGGTCATCGAGGCCGGATGCTGGATCAGCGTCTCCGCATCGCCCAGCGACACCGCCCGCTGGATCAGCTTCAGCGCATTCATGAAGCGGATGCCCGCCTCCATGCCGCCGTCGATCTCGAACGCGATCATCGCCCCCGGCTGCGCCATCTGACGGCCCGCCAGATCATGCTGCGGGAAGCTCTCCAGTCCCGGGAAATGCACCGCTCCCACCGCCGGATGCGCCTCAAGGTAGCGGGCCACATCCATCGCCGAGGCACAATGCCGGTCCATCCGCAGCGCCAGCGTCTTCAGCCCGCGCAGGATCAGCATCGCGTTGAAGGGCGCCATCACCGCGCCGGTCATGTCCTTCATGCCAACCAGCCGGATCTCGGTCACCTGCTCGGCGGTGCCTGCCACCAGACCGGCAACAACATCACCGTGGCCACCCAGGTATTTGGTCGCCGAATGCACCACGATGTCCGCGCCCAGCTCGATCGGGCGGGTCAGATAGGGCGTGGCATAGGTGTTGTCCGTCACCACCTGCGCACCGACCGAATGCGCGATCTCGGACACCGCGGCAATGTCGACCAGCCGCATGTTGGGGTTCGCCGGGGTCTCGAAATAGACCACCCTGGTCTTGTCCGACACCGCCGCGCGCAGGTTTTCCGGGTCGGTCATGTCGACGTGGGTGATCGTCACGCCCCATTTCGCCAGCCCGTGCCGCATGAAGGCAAAGGTGCAGCCATACAGCGTCTTGTCCACGATCACCTCGTCGCCCGGTGACAGCAGCGTCCACAACACGGCGGTGATCGCGCCCATGCCGCTCGACAGCGCCAGCCCGGCCTCGGCCCCTTCCAGCGTCGCGATGCGCTGCTCCAGAAGATCGCAGGTCGGGTTGGAAATCCGGCTGTAGATATGGCCCGCGCGCTCGCCTGCGAACATCTCGCCGCCGGCCTCGGCGGTCTCGAAGGTAAAGGTCGAGGTCAGGTGCAGCGGCGGGGTCAGCGACCCACCGTTGTCCTGCGGATCATAGGCGTGGTGGATGGCGCGGGTGGCAAAGCCGGGCTGGCGGGTCATGGCAATCTCCTCAAACTCATTTTGGGATAGTCTGCGCCCCTCGACCGGGCGAAAGATTGCAAATTATGCCAAGGTTGGTCTATGTATTGGCAGATTATGCCAATTTGGAGCGTAGAAGGTCGCATGGATAGCAAGGACAGGCAGATCGTGCGCGCCCTGCAGCGCGACGGGCGGATCACCAACCAGGAGCTGGCCGAGACGGTGAACCTGTCGCCCTCGCCCTGCCTGCGCCGGGTGCGCAACCTGGAATCGCGGGGCGTGATCCGCGGCTACAGCGCCGATGTCGACGCCGCCGCCTATGGTCTGCCGATCACCGTCTTCGTGCGCATCCGTCTGGAACGGCACAATGAATCCGATGTGCAGAACTTCGAGCGCCGCATCCGCACCATCGACGAGGTGCTGGAATGCCACATCATGACCGGTGCCATGGACTACCAGCTGCGGGTGCTGGTGCCCGACCTCGCGGCCTATGAGGATTTCATCCGCAACCGCATCCATCCGATCGGCGGCATCGCCTCGATCGACACCAGCTTTGTCTACAGCACCGTCAAGAAAACCGCCGTGTTTCCGCCCCGCGGCTGACGGCTGCGCGGCGGAATGTAAGCGCCGTCAGATCGCCGCGGCGGCCTGGGCCAGCCAGCGGCGCGCCGGTTCGCTCAGCCGGGGGGCCAGCAAATCCTGCAGCTCTGCATGATAGCCGTTCAGCCAGTCGCGTTCGGCGCTGCTCAGCGCTTCGCGGATCAGCATGTCCGTCTGGATCGGCGCATAGGTCATGTTGCGGAACGCCATGAAGCCATCCGCCTCCTCGACGATCTCGAACAGGTTCTCGATGCGGATGCCAAAGCGCTCGGCCTCGTAGTAGCCCGGCTCGATCGACAGCACCATGCCGGGCGTCAGATCCACCGGGTTATGGGGTTTGCCGATCCGCTGCGGATGCTCATGCACCGACAGCCGGTGGCCGATTCCATGGCCGGTGCCATGGTCGTAATCCAGCCCCAGATCCCACAGCGGCCGACGACAGATGGCATCGATGTGATGCCCCTGCGTGCCCCTGGGAAAGCGCAGCGTCGCCAGCGCATGAAACGCCTTGAACACCGCCGTATAGGCGCGGTCATAGCCCTCGGGGCGCACTCCGAAGGCAAAGCTGCGGGTCGCATCGGTGGTGCCGGTCTCGTACTGGCCGCCGCTGTCCAGCAGATAGGGGTTCTGCGGCAGCACCGGCGCGTTGCGCTCGGGCGTGGTGGCATAGTGGCACATCGCGGCATTGCCGCCCGCCGCCGAGATCGAATTGAAACTCTCGCTCAGGAACCCCGGCTGCGCCCGGCGCAGTTCCAGGATCTTCTCCTCCGCCTCGCGTTCGCTGACCGGGTTGCCCGCCGCGGCCCGTGTCGGCACGGTCTCGGCCAGCCAGGCGCTGAACTCGGTCCACGCAACCCCATCGGCAACGTGGCAGCTGCGCAGACCTTCCAGTTCCACCGGGTTCTTGACCGCCTTGGTCAGGGTCAGGATGCCGGGCTCGGGCAGCACCTGCGCGCCCGCCGCCTCAAACGCCTGGCGAAAGGCCACGGGCGAGAAATCCGGATCGATCAGCACCCGCTGGCCGGGGCTGACAAGGGTCCGCATCGTCTCCAGAACATCGCCCGGCGGGCAGATCTGCACGTTGCCGGGCAGGCTCTCGCGCAGCCCCGCCTCCAGCTTGCCCGCCTCGACAAACCAGCTCACCCCGCCATCGCGCCCGGCCAGCAGAAACGACTGCGGCATCGGGTTGAAGTCCACATCCGCGCCGCGCACGTTCAGGAACCAGGCGATGTTGTCGGGCTGCGCCTCGGCCAGGAAATCGGCGCCGCGCGCCTCCAGGTAGGCCATCAGATCGGCGCATTTCTCGGCACTGCTGCGGCCCGCGAACTGCTGCGGAAAGGGCGAGATCGCCCCCATCGGCGGCGCGGGCTGGTCCAGCCAGATGGCATCGACCGGGTTGGGGCTTTGCGCCGCCATCGTGGCCCCGGCCGCCGCGCAAGCCGCCGCGAAACGGTCGTGCCAGGCGGGCGGCAGATGCATCGCGTCATAGCCCACGCGCCAGCCCGCGGCAGCCTTGCGCCGCAGCCAGTCCTCCGGCGGCTCGTCAAACAGGTGGTGGTGCGAAAACAACGGCCCGGCGCATTCATTGCCCAGCTGCACGCTGTAGCGCCCGTCGACGAAAACCGCGACGGTTTCCCGCGTGACCACCGCCATTCCGGCAGAGCCGGTGAAGCCGGTCACATAGGCCAGCCGCCGATCATGCGGGGCGACGTATTCGCCCTGGTGGGCATCAAAGCGCGGCAGGATGAAGGCGTCCAGCGCACGGGCCTCCAGCTCGGCGCGCAAACCCGCGATCCGGTCGGCGGTTCCGGTAAAAAAGGTATCAGGCATGGGTATTGATCTCTTTGACATGGTGGCAGGCAACCTCGCCGCGGCCCTCATGGGCGGTCAGCCGGGGCTCCTGCTGTTTGCAGATTTCGCTGGCATGGGGGCAGCGCACGTGGAACGGGCAGCCCGGCGGCACATCCATCGGCGAAGGCAGCTCTCCCTGCAGCCGGATGGCGCTGCCCTTGTCATCCGGATCCAACGAGGGCGCGGCACTCAGCAGCGCCTGCGAATAGGGATGCGCGGGGCGGGCAAATAGGGTCTCGCTGTCGCCGATCTCGACGATCCGGCCGAGGTAGATCACCGCCACCCGGTTCGACACATGCCGCACCAGCCGCAGATCATGGGCGACGAACAGGATGGTCAGGTTCAGCCGTTCCTGCAGCTCCAGCAGCAGGTTCACCACCTGCGCCTGCACCGACACATCCAGCGCCGAGACCAGCTCATCCGCGATCAGCACCTCCGGCTCCACCGCCAGGGCGCGGGCAATGGCGATGCGCTGGCGCTGGCCGCCGGAGAACTCATGCGGCAGCTTGCCCGCCGCGTCCTGCGGCAGCCGCACCAGCTCCAAGAGCTCCGCCACACGGGCATCGATTTCGCTTTCGGGGCGCATCTGGTGCACCCGCAGCGCCTCGCTCAGGATCTGGCCCGTCGTCATCCGCGGGTTCAGCGAGGAATAGGGATCCTGAAACATCATCTGGACCCGCCGGTTATAGCTGCGATCCGCGCGCGCGCCCTCGGCAAAGATGTCCTGCCCGTGATAGGTGATGCGGCCGCGCTGCGGCGTATAGAGGCGCACGATGCAGCGCGCCAGCGTGGACTTGCCGCAGCCGGACTCGCCCACGACGCCGAGGGTCTCGCCCTTCTTCAGCGCGAGGCTGACACCGTTCAACGCGTTCACCACCCTGCCCGGGCGCCGCTGGATCACATCCGCCAGCGTGCGACCCAGCTGGAACTCCAGCCCCAGGTCGCGGATTTCCATCACTGTCTCGCTCATGCGGCGTCTCCCTGTGCGGCACGGGCCGGGTTGAAACAGGCAAGGCTGCGTTGCTCGCCGACCGGCGCCAGCGCCGGGCGCGCGTCGAGACAGGCCGCCGTCCGGTTCGCGCAGCGCGCCGCAAAGGCGCAGCCCGGCGGCAGCGCATCGAGGCTCGGCGGCGTGCCCGGTACCGAATAGAGCTGCGTGCGCGGCGGCACGTCCTGCGGCACCGAACGCATCAGCCCCTCGGTGTAGGGATGGCGCGGGCTGCGCAGCACCTGCCGCACCGGCCCCGTCTCGACGATCCGCCCGGCGTACATCACCGCGACGTTCTGGCAGGTCTGCGCCACCACGCCGAGATCATGGGTCACCAGGATCACCCCCATCTCCAACTCCTCCGCAAGCGACAGGATCAGATCGAGGATCTGCGCCTGGATGGTCACGTCCAGCGCCGTCGTCGGCTCATCCGCCAGCAGCAGTTTCGGACTGGCCGCAAGCGCGATGGCGATCATCACCCGCTGGCGCATGCCGCCGGAGAACTGGTGCGGATAGTCCTGCAACCGCGACGCCGCAGCCGGGATGCCGACATGGTCCAGCATCTCGATGGCGCGGTCCCGTCGCGCCCTGCGGCCCAGATCGGTATGCGCCTTCAGCGTCTCGGTCAGCTGCATCCCCACCGTCAGCAGCGGGTTGAGCGAGGTCATCGGCTCCTGAAAGATCATCGCGATCTCGCGGCCGCGGATGCGGCGCAGTCGCCGCTCCGGCAGGGCGGCAATGTCCTGCCCCATCCAGCGCACCGCACCGCTGACCTCGCCATAGCGTCGCGACAGCCCCAGGATCGAGCGCAGCGTCACGCTCTTGCCCGAACCGCTTTCGCCGACCAGCCCCAGCACCTCGCCCTTGCCGAGGCTGAAGCTGACATCGCGCACTGCCGGCAGCACCCGGTCACCGCGCCGGAAGGTGGTGCACAGATTGCTGACCTCCAGAATGGGTTGGCTCTCAGTCATCGTCGCCTCCTCAGCCGCGCGGCCGCAACAGGTCCGCCAGACCGTCGCCAATCAGTGAAAATCCCAGCCCCGTCAGCACGATGGCAATGCCGGGCATCAGGCTCAGCCACCAGGCGGTGGTGATGAAATTGCGCCCCTCGGCGATCAGCACGCCCCATTCCGCCTGCGGCGGCTGCGCCCCCAGCCCCAGGTAGCCCAGCGACGAGCCCAAGAGGATCGCCAGCGCCATGTCGGTCATCCAGTAGACCACAACCGGCGTGATCGCGTTGGGCAGCAGGTGGCGGAAGATGATGCGCCGGTCCGAATAGCCCATCACCACCCCCGAGGCGGCATAGTCATTGCCCATCTGGGCAATCACCTCGGCCCGCATCAGCCGGGCGTAATAGACCCAGCCGACCAGGGTGATGGCGATATACATGTTGACCAGCCCCGGCCCCAGCACCGCCACCACCGCGATCACCAGCACCAGGAACGGGAAGGTGATGATCGCATCCACGATGCGGCCAAAGATCATGTCGGCAAGGCCCCGGTAGTAGCCCACCAGCGCGCCGACCACGACGCCGATCACCAGCGCAAACACCGTCGCCAGCACCGCCATCTGCATGTTCACCGAATAGGCGGAGATCACCCTACTCAGGCTGTCGCGGCCCAGCATGTCGGTGCCGAAGGGATGCGCCCAGCTCGGCGGCTGGCGCACCGCGGTATAGTCGATGAAATTCGGATCATAAGGCGCAAACAGCCCCGGCGCGACCGCCAGCAGGGTCGACAGGCCAATGATCACCATGCCGATCACGAAACCCGGCTTGCGCAGGGCGATCTGCAATCGGCTCTTCTGCGGCGGCGCCGCCGCGGCGGATAGGGGAGATGTCTCGGTCATGTCAGGCGCATCCTCGGGTCCAGCGTGCTTTGGAACAGGTCGGTCAGCAGGAACACCACCGACACCAGCACCGCGAAGGTCAGCGTCAGCCCCTGGATCAGCGGGTAGTCACGGGCGAAAATCGCCTCCAGCATCAGCCGCCCGACCCCGGGCACGGCGAACACGGTTTCCGTCACCAGCGTGCCGCTCATCAGGTTGCCGATCGACAGCCCCAGCAGCGTCACGGTGGAGATCATCGCGTTGCGCAGCACATGGCGGCCCAGGATCAGCCGATCCGGCAAGCCCTTGGCGCGGGCGAACTGGACATATTCCGCGTCCAGCACCTCGATGATCGCGGACCGCAGGTTCCGCATGATGATCGCCGAGGTGTATAGCGCCACCGCCACCGCGGGCAGGAACAGGTGATAGAGCTTCTCGATGAAACTGCCGCCATAGCCGCCGACCGGGAACCAGCGCAGCTGCGCGGCCAGAAAGGTCAGCAGGATCAGGCCGATATAGAACACCGGCATCGACAGGCCGACCTGGAATACGGTGCGGATCACGGTGTCCGGCCAGCGCCCGCGGTTCAGCGCCGCGACAAAGGCCAGCGGCCCGGCGATCAGCAGCGACAAGGCGACCGCGTAAACGGTCAGGAACCCGGTGACCGGCAACCGCTTGGCGATCACCTCGGTGACCGGCGCGCGCATCAGGATCGACTGACCCAGATCGCCCTGCAGCGTATTGGTCAGAAACAGCCAGAACTGCACGATCATCGGCTCGTTCAGGCCCAGCCGCGCCCGGATCGCCGCCAGGTCGGCATCCGACGCCCGGTCGCCGGCGATGGCGATGGCGGGATCGCCCGGCAACAGGCGCACCAGCACGAAGATGATGACCATCACCAGGAGGAAGGTCGGGATCATCAGCAGCAGGCGTTTCAGTATGTATTGGACTCTGTCCATCGCAGTCTCCGTCGCAATCGGCGCCGCCGGACCGGCCGGCAGCGCCAGGCAACCCTCAGGCCCGCATCAGCGGCTGATGGTTGCCTCTTCAAAGACGTTGTTGCCGAGCGGCGTCTGCACATAGCCCTCGACAGCCGTGGACACGGCCACCGCAAAGGGCGTCTCGTACATGAACAGCAGCGGCGCTTCCTCGGCGTAGATCTTCTGCATCTCGGCGTATTGCGCCGCGCGCGTCTCCACGTCCATCTCGGTGGCCGAGGCCTTGAACAGATCGTTGAACTTGGCGTTCTCCCAGCCGGTGCCCACCGCGTTCGCCGTCGGCGTATAGCCCAGCCAGCCGGTCACCTGGCTGGGGTCGTTCACGTCGTTGACCCAGCCATAGGTATGGATGTCGAAATCGCCCGAGCGGTTCTTGGCCCCGCGCGTCGCGCCGTCGACCTGCTCCACCTTCAGCTTGATGCCCAGGGGCGCCCACATCTGCTGCAGCGCGGCAAAGATGGTGCTGTCATCCGCCGATCCGGCCAGCGTGGTGAACGTCACCTCGGTGCCCGGCGCGATGCCGACCTCGGCGATCAGCGCCTGCGCCTTTTCCATGTCATAGCCGTAAAGCGGGTCCAGATCCGCCGCCAGGTGGGTCGCCGCCGCCATCAGGGGCGAGGTCATCGGCTTCCCCGCGCCCTGCAGCACCAGCCCGATCAGCGCCTCCTTGTTGGTGGCATAGTTCAGCGCCTGCCGCACCCGCGGATCGGCCAGCGGATTGGGGGAGCCATCAGCGCGGGTCTCGCGGGTGTTGATCGGCGAATAGATGATCCGCGTCGACGGGTAGAGGTTCATCTTGATGGTCGGGTCGGCCTGCAGCTCCGGCACCCGCGAGAACGGGATGAACTCGGCCACATCCACCTCGCCGGCCTGCAATTTCAGGATCCGGGTTGCATCATCCGGGATGATTTCGAAATGCACGCCGTCCAGATAGGGCAGCGGCTTGCCGTCCGCGCCTTTGCGCCAGTAATGCTTGTTGGCGCAGAACTCCATCGAGGTGCCCTGCTCGAAACCGCAGAGGTAAAACGGCCCCGACCCCGCGCCGGGCCCGCCGGCGGCAAAGATCGCGGCGGATTTCTCCTGGTCGGTGGCCCCTTCGGCCGCCTCGAAGGCCGCCTTGGACACGATGCCGGTGGTAAAGGTGGCCAGCATCTGCAGGATCGTCGGATCCGGCGCCTTCATGTGCAGCGTGATCTCGCGCCCCTCGGCCGTGACCTTGTCGATCGATCCCAGCAGACCCGCCCAGGGGCTGAGGTCAGGATTGCGCGCCCGATCAAGCGAGAACACGACGTCCTCCCCGGTGATCGCCGTGCCATCGGAAAACGCCACCCCCTCGCGCAGCGTCAGCGACACGGTCATGCCGTCCGGCGACACGCTGTGCGCCTCCGCAAGGCCGGCCACGACCGAACTGCCATCGGGGCTTTGCCGCAGCAGCGTGTCGAACAGGCTGCCGACCATCCAGATGTCGGGATTGCGGTCTGCATAGATCGGGTCGATCAGGTTCGATCCGTCATAGCGGGCAAAATTCAAGATGCCGCCGCGCTCCTGCGCAGCCGCCGGTCCGGCCAGGGCTGCGGATAGGACGGCGGTGACCGCCAGCAGAGATTGTCTCATGGATGCGCTCCTCCCAAAGCGATTCTCGATCCTGTGGAGGCAGCATACATCCAGATCTCACAATTACTAAAACTTTTTTTAGTGGCGTTAAAATCTAAGGCAGCGCCGCAGCCCTGCACCCCACCCCGTCAGTCCAGCTTGCCGCCTTTCACAGGTCGCGTGCTGACCCACATTTCCACCGATCCCTCATCGCCCAGAACCTTGGAGTAATGCGGCTTCGACGTGTCGTGATGGATCGTGTCCCCGGCTGACATGATGTGCACGTCTCCATCCAGATGATATTCCAGCCGACCGGACAAAAGATAACAGAACACCTCCCCCTTGTGGCACATCTTCTCCGACACATGGCCTGCCGGACGGTGAATGATCGACGGGTAGAACAGCGCGCCGGCAAAGCCCGGCCCCAGCTTCTCATACCGCCGCCCGCGCGTTCCCAGCGAATAGGTCTGACGCTTATCACTCGGAATATATTCGGAAAATTCTTCCGGCACGCTCAAAAGCTGCTCGATGCTGGTCTGCAGCGCCGCGGCGATGGTCATCAGCGACGACAGCGAGGGTGAGCTGATGCCGCGCTCCACCTGCGAGATGAACCCCGTGGTCAGGTCCGCCTCTCGCGCAACCTCCACCAGCGTCTTGCCCAGGGCCTTGCGGCGATGGCGGATCGCTGCGCCCAGCTGCGCGGGCTGATCGTTCTTGCTCTTCTTTTCGCCTTTGTTGGATCCGTCCATCTGTCTACCTTCGCAATCTGGGCGGGATGCAGCCCCGCAGTCTGCTCCTCCCCTGCCACCAGGCTCGGAACAGGCGGAACCATAGCCAAAGACCATTCAACTTGCACTGCAATAATTTTAGTCAGGCTGTATTACCATGATCGCAATCCGGCGGTCATTTCCGCCCCCCTGCCCTCCCAAACCACTCAGCGCCGCATGGCGTTGACGTCGCCGACAGTCTATAAGGCAGCGCACGCATCGCCTCGGACGCCCCTTTCCGGCGCTCTGGCCGGCCGCAACTGGCAAAAAACACTTGCACGAATCCCGCGGTTTATCCAATAGTCACGAAAAAGCAGCGGCAAACGCCAATAACCGTGAACACGCAAGCGGGCAGAAACACGCAGCAGCTCGCATCCACGGACAAACGGCAGAGCGGCGCAGGACAAACGGGCAGACGAACGCATATGGATCACACCTACACCCCGGAAGACCTGAACGCGGTCATCCGCCAGCACTCCGAATGGCTTGCCAATCAGCTGCACGCGCAGCGCGAAAGCCTGTTCCCGCCGAATGCCTCGAAAACCATGCGCAAATTCACCTCGGGCGAGGCCGCGGCCCTGCTCGGGGTCAATGATTCCTACCTGCGCAAGCTGCATCTGGACGGCAAGGGCCCCTCGCCCGAGCTGACCGCCGGCAACCGCCGCCAGTATTCCGCCGAGGACATCCAGGAGCTGCGCGTACTACTGGAAAAGACCGCCCGCAAGCCCGGCGACTACCTGCCCGGCCGCCGCCGCAACGAGGACGGCACCGGCTACAAGGACCACCTGCAGGTCATCGGCGTGATGAACTTCAAGGGCGGCTCCGGCAAGACCACCACCTCCGCCCACCTCGCACAGCGCCTCGCGCTCAAGGGCTACCGGGTCCTGGCCATCGACCTCGACCCGCAGGCCTCGCTGACGGCGCTGCACGGCGTCCAGCCCGAGGTCGACCTGCTGGAAGGCGGCACCCTGTTCGATGCCATCCGCTACGAGGACCCGGCACCGATCCGCTCGGTCATCCGCAAGACCTACTTCCCCAATCTCGACCTCATCCCCGGCAACCTCGAACTGATGGAGTTCGAGCACGACACCCCCCGCGCCCTGTCGCAGGGCAACGCCGGGCTGTTCTTCTTCCGGGTCAAGGACGCGCTGGCACAGGTCGATGATGACTATGACGTGGTGGTGATCGACTGCCCGCCGCAGCTCGGCTTCCTGACCATGTCGGCACTCTCGGCCGCCACCGGCGTGCTGGTGACGATTCACCCGGAAATGCTCGACGTGATGTCGATGTCGCAATTCCTGCGCATGACCGCCGACCTGATGGACGTGATCGCCGAAAGCGGCGCCGACATGAGCCACGACTGGATGCGCTACCTGCTCACCCGCTACGAGCCGTCGGACGCGCCGCAAAACCGCATCGTCGCCTTCCTGCGCACCATGTACGGCGACAAGGTGCTGAACGCGCCGATGCTGAAGTCCACCGCGATTTCCGATGCCGGCCTCACCAAGCAGACCCTCTACGAGGTCGAGCGCAGCGCCTTCACCCGCGCCACCTATGACCGCGCAGTCGAAAGCCTGAACGCCGTCAACGACGAAATCAGCCAACTCATCCAGCAAACATGGGGACGCGAATGACCAGCCGCAAAAAATCCCGCATGTCGATGCTCGACAGCCTCGCCGCCGCCGGAGCCCCTGCCCCGGCGATGACCGCGCAGGCCAGCTCGATGATGTCCAGCAACCGTGCCCTGCGCTCGGCCCGCGACGCGGTGGATTCGCACCGGGTCTGGGATCTGGAACCGCATCAGATCGAGGACACCCGCGTCAACGACCGGCTCGACCCCAATGACATCCTCGACCTGCGCGAGGCGATCGAGGCCAACGGCCAGACGGTGCCGATCCTGGTGCGTCGCCACCCGACAGAACAGGACCGCTACCTGCTGGTCTATGGCCGGCGGCGACTGGAGGCGATCCGCAATTCGGACAAGGTGACCAAGGTCCGCGCCCTCGTGGCCAACCTCGATGACGACGCCGCCGTGCGCGCGCAGATCTCCGAGAACATGGCGCGCCGCGATCTGTCCTTCATCGAAAAAGCCCTGTTTGCTCAAGAGCTTGTGGAGAACGGCTTTGGCAATCAGTCGCAGGTTGCCGAGGTGCTGACAGTCACCAAGTCGGCGGTTTCCATGGCGATTGCAATTGCCGAGACGATCACCCCGGAGCTGATCCGCGCAATCGGACCCGCCCAGGGCATCGGTCGCCCGCGCTGGGACGCTTTGGCCAAGGCCATCGCCGAGACCAACCCCAGCCGCGACCGGCTGATCGCCATCGCCGAGGACGTCTACAAGACCTTCACCATCGAGGCCGTGACCGAGGGCAGCAACGCCGATCCCGCGGATCCATCGGTGCTTGCCTTCGAGGCGGTCTTCAAGGCCGTGGCCCCGGCCCCGGAACCCAAGGCGGCAAAACCGGCCAAGCGCAGCAGCTCCAGGGCGCAGGCGCTGACAGTCGGGGGGCGCAAACGCGGCGCCACCCTGCGCCGCACCGCAAAAGGCGTCAGCCTCGAGCTCGCCAGCGGCGGTTTTGCCGATTGGCTAGAAGCCGAAGCGCAAACGCTGATCGACGACCTTCACGCCCGCTGGCAGCAGCAGGCCGAAGACCATAACGCACAATAATCACAGGAGGCACAGAGCAGACCAAAAAAGAAGGCCCCGCAAAGCAGACGCTCCACGAGACCAACTTGTTTCTAGCACTCTCAAGTTAGTGGCCGGAGCCTCCAACCGCAAGTCCAAAGCGATTCGCGGGCCGCTCTTTTTTTGTCTTTCGTGAAAAAAACATGGGGTACATGCCAATCACGCCTTTTGGGCGAACAGTGGACGCTGTCCTGCTGCAACAGCAGGCCGCCGCCACTGAACCCTCCCCTGCGGTCGACAAATGGGACGCGCTGCGGGCCCTGGCCGCCGCGCGCAAGACGTATCACCTCAGCGACCGTGATATAACAGTTCTGCAGGCGCTGCTCAGCTTTCTGCCAGCCAAGACGCTGGACACCCGCACCAACCCGCCCGTGATCCACCCGTCCAACCGCGCCATCTGCGAGCGGCTGAACGGCATGCCCTGCTCCACCATGCGCCGCCATGTGGCCCGGCTGGTGCAGGCGGGCGTACTGATCCGTCGCGACAGCCCCAACGGCAAACGCTACGTGCGCCGTTACCAGGGCGAACGGGTCGCCTTTGGGTTTGATCTCAGCCCCTTGGCCAGCCGCTACGGCGAATTCTGCACCGCCGCAGAAGCTGAACGCGAGGCCCAGCTGGCGCTCAAACGCCTGCGCGAAACAGTCAGCCTGATGCGCCGCGACCTCGCCAGCCTCACGCTCTGTGGCATGGCCGAGCAGCCGGACCTGACGGTCTGGAACCAATATGATGATCTGGCCCAGCTCACCGCCCGCACGCTGCGGCGCAAGCTGACTCTGGAGCAACTGCGCCAGCTTGAAATTCAGCTTGGCGAGGCACTGGAGCGTCTGAAATCACTGCTCTGCCCGCCCCAACCCACGACCGAAACCAGTGCGGACGCAGCAGAATTGAACACCAATGACGCTGAAAATGAGCAGCACTATCAGAATTCCAAGAAAGACTCTTTTGAATCTGAACCGCAGCCCTTGGAAGACATCGAAGCAAATCAACAAACGAAAATTGCCGAGACAACAGACAAGCCAAAAGCAATGACGGCTTCAATTGATCGTCCATCCAATGCTCAGAAAAATCACGGCCCCAAGTTGCCTTTGCGATTGATTGCAACCACCTGTACTGAACTGGCAACCTATGCCGAGACGCCACTCACCAGCTGGCCCGATCTGATGCGTACAGCGGAAACCATCCGACCAATGATGGCTATCTCGCCTCCTGTCTGGGAGGAAGCAAAACGCAGCATGGGTGCAACAGAAGCCGCTGTGGTTCTCGCTGCCATGCTGCAACGTTTCAGTGAAATCCGCTCACCCAACGGCTACCTGCGCCACCTCAGCGCCAAGGCTGTGGAAGGTCAATTCACCAGCGCCCCGATGGTGATGGCGCTGGCACGCAGCGAGGCCGCCTGACATGCGTAGACCCGGCCCCAACACCAGTCAGGTCGTTGCCGACCGCGTCCTGGGGATCAGTTCAGCTTGCCTGGCACTGGATCCAGGCGTTTCAGATCCCGGGCATGGCGGGACAACCCAGGTGTCAGCGGAAACAGCGCCGCTTGCACCGAGTGGTAGATGTCGGGTTTGCCGGGGAATTGGCGTGATATCGGACGGTTTTGGTCGTCAAGCTCCGGGTACCAACCCCCGCGCCCATGGTCGATCAGATGCGCATCCGCAAAGGTCCAAAGACGGCGATACCATTCTTCGTCTTCTGCACGACCTTCCAGTTTCAGAAGCGCTGCCATGGCACCAATCGCCTCCGTCACCGGCCACCAATATCGATCCGCAATCGCCACTTTGCCACCGTCGCCGAGCGTGTAGGCAAAGCCGCCCAGGTCCCAGTTCCAGGCATCCTTCAGGGCCTGTTCGATAAGGCAGCGCGCATGTTCTGACGCAGCGCTTTCAGGGCGCCCGCTCAGATCCCAATGTTGCAGCAGCAGCCGACCCATTTCGAACGAATGCCCCGGTGTTGTGCCCGCGGGGCGAAACATCGGATTGCCGCTGTAGCTTCGGTCGATCTGCCAGTTGGCATCATAATGCTCCGGCAACCGCCAGCCTTCCTGCGGCGCAATTTGAGCCACGAAGAAATCCAGAATACGCCCAGCCCGGTCCAGAAAAGTCCCACGTCCGGTCGCCTCATATGCGGTCAGCAGCGATTCCACGGAATGCATATTCGCATTCATGCCGCGGTAGTCCGAAAACGGTGTCCAATCCCGGTTCCATTCATCGGCGAACAGCCCGTGTTGTTCCTCCCAGAACTTCTCCTCCATCAGGATCCAGGTCTCATCAAGGAGCGCTTCGGCGTTCGGATGTCCCGCCTGCAAGGCGCTGGCAGCGGCGAGCAACACGAAGGTATGCCCATAGGCCAGTTTTCGGTCACCTGCCGGCGCGCGACCCTCGACAGCCCAGAAGTACCCGCCATGGACAGCATCGTGGTGGTGGCTGCGCAGGTAGCGAAGCCCATGGTCTACGATGTCTGCCGCACCGGGGTGGCCGAGCATCTGCGCCAGTGCAAATGAGTGCACCATGCGTGTGACGGTGTGCAGCTCGCGAAATTGGCCCGGTATCGGCGCACCTGAGAAATCCAGCGTGTGAAACCCGCCCGCCGGATCGACGCTTGTCGCGAAGAAGTCAAATTGCCGTCTGGCCTCGCTCAGCAATGCGGCCCGGTGGCCGGTGTCTTTGATCCACAGTTGGCTGATGTCGGTCGGGCTGTTGGCAATAATATCGGACATCGGGGACTCCAGATTTGCATCGTTGCATGTCATCGGGTTGTGCGCTGTGCGGTATGGGGTCGGTGTGACCGGGCCTCCTTGCACGGGGAAGATCCGGGTCGGTTCTCAGCGAGTTCACAACTGTGAACTTCCTTTTGCGCGGCCCGTTTTTGCCTTTCCTCGGGTGACCTGCGAGCGCTTAGGCTGTGCTACTTTCCGTAGTCCCTGCATCCAGATCAGCCGCCCAGGGCGGGTTGGCTCCGGAACGTGAGACATTGATCGCCGCGACCCGTGCGCCGAGGGCCAAGGCGCGCTCCAGACCCTGTGTACACAGGGTCTTCAGGCCACTTTCCGCCAGATGTCCCTGTCGCCAGAGACTGGCGAGAACGCCAGCGTTGAAGGTATCCCCGGCACCAACCGTGTCCACCACCGTAACCCGCGGGGCGGCAACCTGCACCGTGTCGTGACCGGACAGGTAGCCGACGGCACCGGCGCTGCCGCGGGTGACGATCACCAGCGCCGGACCACGCGCCTGAAGCTGCGCTGCCTTGTCGGCTTCGTGGGTGCCTTCGGGGATCAACCAGTCCAGATCCTCGTCCGAGACTTTGACGATATCGGCATGGCGCAGCATCCGGTCGAGCCGTGCGCGATAGCTGGCGGGATCACGGATGAAGGCGGGACGGATGTTGGGATCCAGCATCACCGCGCGGCTTTCGCCCTCGCGTTCGAGAAGCGCAGCATAGGCTTCGGCACCCGGTTCGCAGGCCAGGCTGATGCCGCCGAAATACAGCGCGGTCACGCGGTCTGGCAGCGTCGGCATGTCGGCGGGGGTCAGCATGCGCCCGGCGGAATTCTCATCAAAGAAACTGTAGCTGGCGTGGCCATCGCGCAGTTGCACAAAGGCGAGGGTGCTGGGACGATCACTGGTCACGCAGAGCGCGGTGTCCACCTGGCTATCGTGCAGGGCCTCGCGCAGTTTCTGGCCGAAGAGGTCGGTCGACAGGCCAGTGACCATGCCGGTGTCTATTCCCAGACGTCCAAGAGCAATTGCAGTGTTGAACACCGCACCGCCGCAATTCGGCACATAGGCCTCAACCCCGTCTTGGGTCGGGGCGGGGATCATGTCGATCAGAGCTTCGCCACAGCAGAGGATCATGAGGGCACCTTTCGAAGTCACACGGGTCACGGTCGCACACACTGCTGTCCTGCAGGCATGTGATTCCGCGAAACCAAGCCGCAAGGCGGTGGACTTGTCAATTAGTTTATGAACTTTACAAACTAATCATTGACGTATTAACCTATGGTTGAGTGGAGGAAGATTCATGGCGGGACCGATGGTCGGCGGCAGCGGGGCAGGCGTGGATGCAGGGGTGAACCAGCGCGGCATCCGCGACCACAACGCACGTCTGATCCTGTCGATTCTGCATCGCGAACGCGCGGTGGCTGGCGCAGAACTGGCGCGCCGAACCGGGCTGTCGCGGCCGACCGTCTCGACCATCCTGCGGGAGCTGGAGGAGGCGGGCCTGCTGCGCCGGGGGGAGCCGCAGCGGGGCAGGGTGGGCAAGCCCTCCGTCCCGATGGAACTGGTGCCGGAGGGCGTCTTCTCCTACGGGCTGAAGATCGGTCGGCGCAGTGCCGAGCTTTTGTTGCTGGATTTCACCGGCGGCGTGCGGGACCAGTTGCACCTGACCTACGACTACCCGCTCCCGGAGGTGGTCTTTGGGTTCCTCGAAAACGGTATCGCCCGGCTGGGCGCGACGCTGAGCGAGGACGCGCGTGCGCGGATCTGCGGCATCGGCATCGGCACGCCCTTCGAGCTGTGGAAGTGGCACAACCTCACCGGCCCGGCGGCGGAGCGGTTCCGGTCCTGGAAGGATGTCGATTTCGCGCGCGAGGTGGCGGCGTTCAGCGATCTGCCGGTCACGGTGGTGAAGGACACCACCGCGGCCTGCCAGGCGGAGCATCTGTTCGGTCGGGGCCGCATGTTGCGGGACTATGCCTATTTCTTCATCGGGGCCTTCATCGGCGGCGGCGTCGCGTTGAACGGAACCGTGCTGAAGGGGGCGACCGGCAATGCCGGGGCGCTGGGGTCGCTGGGGGCTGCCGGGGGGCAGGGCGGTCGACGGCAGCTGGTGGACACGGCCTCGCTGCACCTGCTGGCCACGCAGCTGGAGGACGCGGGGCTGGACGCCAGCCGGTTGTGGCAGCGGCCGCCGGACTGGCGCGGCCTGGAGCCGGCGCTGGAGCCCTGGCTGGAGCAAACCGCGTCGGAGCTGGCGGCGGCCTGCCTGTCGGTCTGCGCGGTGATTGATTTCGAGGTGGTCCTGATCGACGGCGCCTTGCCGCCGGCGGTGCGTGCGGATCTGGTTGCGCGGGTGCGCCGCCGGATCGGGGCGCTGGATGCGCGCGGGCTGATCCTGCCACGGATCGAGGCGGGCGAGGTCGGGGCGAATGCGCGGGCCGTGGGGGCGGCTTGCTGGCCATTGCTGGAACAATACCTGCTGAACAGCCACGCAGGCGCTGCCGTGGCGGCTGCGGAGGGGCGCGGGTGAGGTCAAAATAGAACGGTCTGCGCCCGCGCCGAAGGTCGGGCTGCGCCGCAACAGGGAGGTTGAGACGATGAATTGGGCACTGATCGGGGCAAGCACGATTGCCAGCGAAAACATGATCGGGGCCATCCGCGCCCAGTCCGGTGCGCAGATCGGCTGGGTCGTCAGCGGTTCTGCCGAGCATGCCGCCAGCTATGCCGAGGCGCATGACATCCCGCGCTGGACGGTGGACCTGGCCGAGGCGCTGGCGGATCCGCAGGTGCAGGCGGTCTATATTTCCTCGACCAATGAAAAGCACCATGGGCAGGCGCTGGCGGCGATTGCCGCGGGCAAGCATGTGCTGTGCGAAAAACCGATGGCGCTGAGCCGCAGCGAGGCCGAGGAGATGATCGTCGCGGCACGCGATGCCGGGGTGGTGCTGGCGGTGAACCATCACCTGCGCAGCTCGGCGGCCATCAGGGCGATCCGACGGCTGCTGGACGACGGGGCGCTGGGGCAGCTGCGGTCGATGCGGATCTTCCACGCCGTTGCCTTGCCGCGGCATCTGTACGGCTGGCGGCTGGACCAGCCCGCCGCCGGTGGCGGGGTGATCGCGGATATCACCGTGCACAACGCCGACACGGCCCGCTTCCTGTTGCAGGAGGACCCGCAGTTCGTGGTGGCCGAAAAGGCGATGACCGGGCTGGGGCAGGGGGTGGAGGACTCCGCCATGTCGGTGTGGACGATGCCCTCGGGGGTGATGGTCTACAGCCACGAGAGCTTTACCCATCCCTTTGCCAGAAGCGGGCTGGAGATCCACGGCAGCGAGGGGTCGCTTTATGCGCGCGGCGTCATGCAGGAAGGGCCGGACGGCGCGATCGAGCTGGTGACGGCGCAGGGCAGCCAGCCGGTCTCGTATGACTGGCGGGGCGCCTATGATGCGGTTGTGGCGGATTTCATGCAGGCGGCGGCCGAGGGGCGCGCGCCTGCGGCCAGCGGCGTGGACGGGCTGAGATCGCTGATGGTGGCGGAGGCGGTGCGCCGGGCGGCGATGACCGGCAAACGGCAGGCGCCGGAGTATGGCGATCTGACATGACCCGGATGGCGGCGGGCAAACAGGGTGTGAGGCTTGGAAGAAAGGATATCCTGAAGTAGCGTTTCAGAGGCGGCGGCGCTGGGGAGGCGCATCTTGCCGCACGCGGGGCCGGATCAGCCTCGCCCCCTCTTTCGGGGCGCGCGGCGGCCAGAGACGGGATCGGTGCCGCAGGGCGGGAACCGCACGAGCATAAGACAAAAAGTACAATAAAAACAACGCATCAACATGGAGGAGATTGATATGCGTAGATTTATTGGAAGATCAACTGCATTGGCGGCGACGTTGCTGGCAACCACCAGCCTCGCGCAGGCGGCGGACGTGGAGGTGCTGCATTGGTGGACCTCGGGCGGGGAGGCCGCGGCGCTGAACGTGTTGAAGGATGATCTGGCGGACCAGGGCATCGGTTGGGTCGACATGCCGGTGGCCGGCGGCGGTGGCGAGGCGGCGATGACCACGCTGCGCGCCCGGGTGACGGCGGGCGATGCGCCGACCGCGGTGCAGATGCTGGGTTTTGACATCCAGGACTGGGCCGCCGAGGGCGCGCTGGCCAACCTCGATGACGTGGCCAGCGCCGAGGGCTGGGACGCGGTGGTGCCGGCGGCGCTGCAACGGTTCTCGAAATATGATGGCCATTGGATCGCGGCGCCGGTGAACGTGCATTCGACCAACTGGGTCTGGGCCAACAAGGCGGTGATGGACGAGCTGGGCATCGCCGAGCCAAGCAGCTGGGACGAGTTCATCGCGGCGATGCAGAAGGTCAAGGACAGTGGCCGCACCGCGCTGGCGCATGGCGGCCAGGCCTGGCAGGAGGCGACCATCTTTGACGGGGTGGTGCTGTCGACGGGCGGTGTCGATTTCTATCGCAAGGCGATGGTCGACCTGGACCCGGAGGCCCTGGGCTCGGACACCATGAAGGAGGTCTTCGACCGCATGGCGACGCTGCGCGGCTTCGTGGATGACAACTTCTCGGGGCGCGACTGGAACCTGGCCTCGGCGATGGTGATCAACGGCGATGCGGCGTTCCAGATCATGGGGGACTGGGCCAAGGGCGAATTCCTGAACGCGGGCAAGGTGCCGGGCGAGGATTTCCTGTGCTTCCGGGTGCCGGGATCGGCGGGCATGGTCAGCTTCAACTCGGACCAGTTCGCATTGTTCGAGGTGCAGGACGAGGAAGCCAAGAAAGCCCAGGCCGCGATGGCGAGCGCGGTGATGTCGCCGGAGTTCCAGTCGGCCTTCAACGTGGTCAAAGGGTCGGTACCGGCCCGCACCGACGTGTCGGACGAGGCCTTTGACGATTGCGGCAAGAAGGGCATGGCGGATCTCGCGGAGGCCGCGGAGTCGGACACGCTGGTCGGCTCGATGGGCCATGGCCACGCCAATCCGGCCGCCGTCAAGAACGCGATGTATGACGTGGTGACGGCGCATTTCAACGGCGAGTTCGACAGTGAAGCCGCGGTTGAGGAGCTGGTCAACGCCGTCGAGGCAGCGATGTGATCGCAGGCGGGGGCGGCGGCGCGTGCCGCCGTCTCCTTGCGACCGGCCTGCGGGTGGCGGGGGCCACCTGCGTGTTGATTTTTCAGAACATGGCCGCAGCCTGGCTGCGGACAAGGAGGAGCCATGGCGCATCCCGCTACCAAGGCGGATCTTCGCACGCGTCTGCAGGACTGGCTGCCCAAGCTGGTGCTGTCGCCATCGCTGGCCGCGATGCTGGTCTTTGTCTACGGGTTCATCATCTACACCGTCTATCTGAGCTTCACCGACTCCCGGATGCTGCCGAGCTACGACTGGGTCGGGATTGAGAATTACGTCAAACTGTGGGGCTTGCGGGCCTGGTGGACCGCGGTCATCAACCTCGGCATCTTTGCCAGCCTCTACATCCTCATCTGTACGCTGATCGGGCTGACGCTGGCGATCCTGCTGGACCAGAAGATCCGCGGCGAGGGGACGCTGCGGCCGATCTACCTGTATCCGATGGCGCTTAGCTTCATCGTCACCGGCACCGCCTGGAAATGGATCATGGACCCCGGCATCGGGCTGGAGAACACCATTCATCTGTGGGGCTGGGAAAGTTTCGAGTTCAACTGGATCAAGGACCGCAACATGGCGATCTACACGGTGGTGATCGCCGCGGTGTGGCAGACCAGCGGTTTCGTGATGTCGATGTTCCTGGCGGGGCTGCGCGGCATCGACAACGAGATCCTGAAAGCGGCGCAGATCGACGGGGCCTCGAACTGGAGCCTGTACCGGCGCATCGTGATCCCGCTGCTGCGGCCCGCGTTCCTGTCGGCCTTCGTGATCCTCGCGCATCTGGCGGTGAAATCCTATGACCTGATCATCGCGCTGACCGGCGGTGGGCCGGGGCGGGCCACCGAGCTGCCCGCGACCTTCATGTATTCCTACACCTTCACCCGCAATTCGATGGGGATCGGTGCGGCCTCGGCGGTGATCATGCTGATGACCATCGCGGCGATCATGACCCCCTATCTCTATGCCGAGCTGAAGGAGAAGACGTGATGGCCGTTGCTGAACAAGACACTGCCGTTCGCACCGGGCGCGGCACCCGGATCTTCATCTATGGCATCCTGCTGCTGTTCGCGCTGTTCTACATGATGCCGCTGTTCGTGATGGTGGCGAACTCCCTGAAGCCGCTGCCGGAAATCACCGGCGGCAACATGATGGCGCTGCCCGAGACCTGGACGGTCGAGCCCTGGCTGAAAGCCTGGTCCACGGCCCAGATCGGGGTCGAGCCGACCGGCCTGCGGCCCTATTTCATCAATTCGATCCTGATGGTGGTGCCCGCGGTTGCGATCTCGACCATCCTCGGCGCGCTGAATGGCTATGTGCTGACGAAGTGGAGCTTTCGCGGCGACAAGATCATCTTTGGCCTGTTGCTGTTTTCCTGCTTCATCCCGTTCCAGATCGTGCTGATCCCGATGGCGAACCTGCTGGGCAAGATGGGGCTGGCGGGGTCCATCCCGGGGCTGGTGCTGGTGCATGTGGTCTATGGCATCGGCTTCTCGACCCTGTATTTCCGCAACTACTATGCCGTCTTCCCGACCGAGCTGGTGCGTGCGGCGATGATCGACGGCGCCGGGTTCTTCCGCATCTTCTGGCGCATCATGCTGCCGGTGTCGGGGCCGATTGCCGTGGTCTGCGTGATCTGGCAGTTCACCAACATCTGGAATGACTTCCTGTTCGGTGCGTCCTTTGGCGGCCAGAGCCAGCCGATGACGGTGGCGCTGAACAACCTGGTCCAGTCCTCGACGGGCGTGAAGGAATACAACGTCCATTTTGCCGGCGCGATCCTCGCCGCCCTTCCCACTCTTCTCGTCTACATCGTCGCCGGGCGCTATTTCGTGCGCGGGCTGATGGCAGGCTCCGTGAAAGGATAAGCCCATGGGGTTTCTTGATATTCGCAATGTCACCAAATCCTATGGCCTGGTGGAGGTGCTGCACCAGGTCGATATCGAGGTGGAGGAGGGCGAGTTTCTCGTGCTGGTCGGCCCCTCTGGCTGCGGCAAGTCCACGCTGCTGAACATGATCGCCGGGCTGGAGAGCATTACCTCGGGCGATATCGCGATCAATGGCCGGGTGGTGAACGGGGTGCATCCCTCCAAGCGCAACATCGCGATGGTGTTCCAGTCCTACGCGCTCTACCCCAACATGACGGTGGGGCAGAACATGACGTTTGGCCTGGAGATGCACGGCGTGCCCAAGGCCGAACGCGAGGCGGCGCTGGCGGATGTCGCGCGGCTGCTGCAGATCGAGAATCTGCTGGATCGCAAGCCCGGCCAGCTGTCCGGTGGTCAGCGGCAGCGGGTGGCGATGGGGCGGGCGCTGGTGCGCAACCCGGATGTGTTCCTGTTTGACGAGCCCTTGTCCAATCTGGACGCCAAGCTGCGCGTCGACATGCGCACCGAGATCAAGAAGCTGCATGAAAAGCTGAAGACCACCATCGTCTACGTGACCCACGACCAGATCGAGGCGATGACGCTGTCGACCCGGATCGCGGTGATGTATCAGGGCTATGTGCAGCAGCTCGGCACCCCCAAGGAGATCTACGACACGCCCGCCAATGTCTATGTGGCGACCTTCATGGGCAGCCCGGCGATGAACGTGGTGCCCGCGCGGGTGGGCCAGCACAACGGGGTGCCGCATGCGGTGGTCACGACCCAGGATGGGCGGGCACAGGCGCTGCGCTTCAGCCAGCCGAACATGGCCGCCTGGGAGGGGCGCGAGATCCTGCTGGGGCTGCGCCCCGAGGCGATCACCGACCCGGAGGGCGCGGACCGGAATTCCTCCAACATCGTCGGGCTGAGCAACCGGATCGGGGTGACCGAACCGGCGGGGGCCGATACATTCGTGACGATGGAGCTGGGCGGCAGGGATGTGATCGCGCGCATGCGGGCGGATGCCAATGTCGCGGCGGGGCAAGAGTTCTCCTTTGCCGTCAACATGGAGAAGGCGGTGGCCTTTGATCCCGAGACCGAGAGGCGGATTGCGCCGTGACGGCAGCGGGGGCCGCAGGGCAGGGCGGAGATGGGGTGAGGCAGAGCGCCGCCTTGCGCGCGACCTTGCGATTGAAGATGCAGCGGTGCCGGGGTAACAGCCGCGCCGGGGACCGGATGCCGCTTGGCGGCCACAGAGCAGGGTAGCAGTCATCATGGCACGCAGACCGACGATCATCGATGTTGCGAAACAGGCCGGCGTGTCGAAGTCGACCGTCAGCCTGGTTCTGCGCAACAGCCCTTCGGTGCGCGAGGAGACCCGGGTGCAGGTGCGGCAGGCGATGGCGGATCTGGGCTATGTCTACAACCGCGCGGCGGCCACCATGCGGATGGCGAACGCCGGGTTGATCGGTCTCGTCATCAACGAGTTGCGCAACCCGTTCTTTGCCGAATTTGCCACCGCCCTGCAGATGGCCCTGGCCGAAAAGGGATATGCGGCGGTGATTGCCAATGCGGGCGAGGATGCCGGGGTGCAGCACCAGGTGGTCGGCTCGCTGATCGAACACGGGGTCTCGGCCTTCATCCTGTGCCCGGCCTATGGCGAAACCACGGCCACCTTCGATGCGATCGCGCGGGCGGGCGTGCCGGCCATGCAGATGCTGCGGCAGGTGGACGACAGGTTGGAGCAGTTCCCCTTCATGGCGCCGGACTACCACGCCGGTGCCCGCATGGCGGCGCGCCACCTGGTCGAGCAGGGCGCCCGCAAGGTGGCGTTTGTCGGGGGGCTGGAAGGGCGCGCGGTGACGCAGGAGCGCGAGGCCGGGTACCGCGACGAGATGCAGCGGGCCGGGCTGGCGCCGATCGTGGTGACCGGCGACTCCACCCGCGCCTTTGGCCGTGCCAGTGCCGCGCAGTTGCAGCGGACGCAGCCCGATGTGGATGCGGTGCTGTGCTTCAACGACCTGGTGGCGCTGGGGATGCTGGCCGGGTTCAGCCAACAGGGACGCCGTGTCGGCGAGGACATCCTGGTCTGCGGCTTTGACGATATCGAGGAGGCGGCGCAGAGCCATCCGGCCTTGTCATCGGTTCACTGCGACATTGCCAGCATCGGCGGCCTTGCCGCGCAAACCGTGGTGCGGTGGCTGGAAACCGGAGAACAGCCGGCCCCGAGCACGCGAACCCCGGTCGGGTTGTCGCGGCGCCAGTCCAGCGGCAGCGCGGCGACCGGGGCGGGCTGAGCGCGTTGCCGGATCAGTCGGCGGCGGGAAGGCGCGGCACGCTGCCCGCGGGCAGGCGCGCCCCGAGATGGCGGATCACCTCTGCGGACATGGCCTGGCCATGGCGCACGGCCGCGCCGGGGGCATGGCCGAGGAAGCGCGCGGCGAGGTAGCCCGCGTTGAAGGCATCGCCGGCCCCGGTGGTGTCCCGGATGCCTTCGACCGGGGGGGTGTCGATGCTGTCATCGCCGTCGTCGCTTCGCAGCACAACCGGTCCGGCCCCGTTCTTGACCACCACTTCGCGGACGCCGAGGGCCGACATCCGGTCGAGCACCGCCTGCGGATCCGTGTCCTGCCAGTTGGCCTGTTCGTCGTCAAAGCTGGGCAGGGCGATGTCGGTCACTTCGAGGAAGGCGGGAATGGTCTCGCGCACCTCGGTCCCCGAGGACCACAGCGCGGGGCGGATGTTGGGATCAAAGGAGACTTTGGTGCCGTGTCTGCGGGCCGTTGCCAGTGCGTCCAGCAGGTTCTGGCGCGCGTTGGCCGACAGGATGGCAACGGTGATGCCAGAGAGGTGGATCAAGCCGGTGTCCGCAAAGGTCTGCGCCAGCCACTGCGGGTCATCGGCGAGGTGGCGGGCGGCCGACTGGCCACGCCAGTAGTGAAAACTGCGCTCGACGCCATCAAGCTCGATCAGGTAGAGGCCCATGGTGCGCTGCGGATCGCGGGCGAGCGCGCTGGTGTCGAGTCCGTCGGCGGCGAGGCTGGCGGCAAAATCCGACGACAGCGGGTCCGTACCGATGCGTGACGCAAAGGCGGTGGTCGCGCGATCGGCCAGCGTCTGTGACAGGTGCCAGGCCGTGTTGAACGTATCGCCGGCAAAGCCGCGCCGGTACTGGTCGCCGCCGATCGGCGCCATTTCGACCATGGCTTCGCCGATGGCGACCACGCGGGCAAAGGGAAAACCTGTCATCGGGTACCTCTGTTGGTTCAGGTCGGCGACCGTGCCGGGCACCGTGCCAAGCTGCTTATGGAACGTTCCACGATGGCGTAGTATGCGGCCGCGGTCTTGTCAACTGCCGCGGGGGTCCGGCCGCCGGGACGGCGTGACCGGACCGCGGCAAAGGGTTACAGCGCGGTCAGCCGCTCCAGGCTGTCCGGCATCTGCGCCAGCGTCTCGTCCAGTCGGCGGCGCCAGGCGGGGCCGTTTTCGCGGGCCTCTTCATAGGCTTCGGCCAGGTCCTGGGGGCGGGTTTCGGCCAGCACCTCGATCAGGAAGGCGGCCTGGGCGCGGTCCTTGCGCGCCTTCAGGTCTTCGGCGCGGCCGCGGCGGCGACTGGCGACGATCAGCTTGTGGATGGCGAACCGTTCTGGGCGGGGCACCTGTACCAGGACACCGCTGCGGTAAAGGAGCGGCACCTGCACCGGTTCGGCGATGAGGTAGTTGAGGTAATGCAGGCTTTGGGCGCAGACCCCCAGTGCGGGCAGCTCCCGCAGGCCTTCCTCGGCGCTGAAGGAAGGGGTGAGAAATTCCACCAGCGTGGAGCGGTCCGTCTGGCGCCAACGCCAGGTCCGGCCCGGCTCCAGCGCGGGCAGGGGGTCGAATTTCAGTTGTGAGAAGACGTCCGCCAGGGGTTCGTCCACCTGGTCCTGAAGCGCCACGGACAGGCGTTCGAAGCTGGCGATGTCGATGTCGTCGGTCATTGCGGATTGGTCAAAGCCGATACGCACGCCCAACTCGCCCTCGTAGAGGCGAAAGGCATGGGTGCCGACCAGAGTGCCGCCGAGCCGGAATACCCCGGCCCGCGCCATTGCCATCAGCACCTGACCGGTCTGGGCATCCGGCATCAGGTAGCCCTCGGCCCGCAGCACCCGCATCAGCCGGGCCCGCTCGCGCTCGCTGGCCTTGGCCTGGCGGGTGATTTCGGCCTGCCGTTCGAGCCGCGCGCGCAGCTCTGGCGTGTCTTCGCCGATGTACCGGTCGACCACGTCATTGCCGAGCCGGTAACGGTCGTACCAGTAGTGTTTGTTGCCGATGGCCTTGCGCTGGGGGCTGCCCCTGAGCGTGCCGAGGCTGCTGTCGCGCAACAGGCGCAGGAGATCGGTCCAGGCGGCGACACCGATGGCGCTGTGGGGGTGGATCATGGCGCTTACCCTACAAAGTATTTTTTGTAGGGTAATACAGTTGGCGATCTTACCCAACGAAAATTTTTTTGTGGGGTAGGGTTTCTGCAGGGGACGCCCGTGTTCGCCGGAAGGGTCAAAGGTGAATGGGATATGGTGTTTCGCGGCGGTCTGTGGCAAGGAAGCGCCAGCCAGTGACATGCCGCGGCATGGCGCAAGCCTGAAATCCTGACAAATTCTGTATTTCCAAGGGGGCCATCCATGGTTTTCCGTACGCTTGCCTGTGCCGTTTCCTTGATGGTGGCCACGCCGCTGCTGGCCGAGACCGTCACCGTCGACACCTTCCGCGGCCCTGCCGAGGCACCGTTGAAACCCGAAACCGTCGCCGTCTTTGATGTAGCTGCGGCGGACACGCTGACGGCGCTGGGGGTGCCGATTGCCGGAACGCTGAACGCGCTTTACGTGGACTACCTGGATGAGGTGGCGGAGACGGCGGCCGATCTGGGGACCTTCTGGGAGCCCGACGTCGAGTCGCTGCACGCCATGGCGCCGGATCTGATCGTGGTGGGCAGCCGCAGCTCGGACCAAGTGGAGCCGCTGTCGAATATCGCCCCGGCGATCGACATGACCGTCAGCTATGACACCATTCCGGACGCGCTGGCCCGGCTTGCGGCCTATGGCGAGATCTTCGGCCGCCAGGAGCAGGCCGCAGCGCTGCGGGCCGAGTTCGAAGCCCGGCTGGCGCGGGCAAAGGCCGCCGCGGCGGGCAAGGGGACGGCATTGGTGGTGATGACCAACGGCCCCAAGATCTCGGCCTATGGGCGCGGCGGGCGCTTTGGCTGGCTGCATGACAGCGTCGGCCTGCCCGAGGCCGCGCCGCAGATCGGCGAGTCGGTGCATGGCGAAAGCATCTCGTTCGAGTTCATTCAGGAGACCAACCCCGACTGGCTGATCGTGGTGGACCGGCTGGCCGCCATCGGCCGTCCGGGCGAGAGCGCGGCGGCAACGCTGGACAACGTGCTGGTGCGGGAGACCAAGGCCTGGCAGGCGGGGCAGGTGGTCTATCTGAACGCCGCCGACATCTATATCGCGGGTGGCGGCATCCAGTCGATGAACCGCACCCTGGACCAGCTGACCGCGGCGTTCGAAGGCCGCTGAGCCGGTGGCCCGCGCAACGCTGATTGCCCTTCTGGCGCTGCTCGCGCTGGTCTGCGCCTCGCTGCTTGCGGGCGTGGCGGGGCTGGATGCGCGGGCGCTGCTGACCTCCGGCGAGGGCTGGGAGCTGATCCGCGACAGCCGCCTGCCGCGCACGCTGGCGGCCTTGCTGACCGGTGCGGCGCTGGCGGTGGCGGGGCAGATCATGCAGTTGATCGCGCAGAACCGCTTTGTCGAGCCGATGACGGCCGGCACCGGCCAGAGCGCGGTGCTGGGCATCCTTTTGACCTCGGTGCTGCTGCCGGGGGCGGCGCTGCCGGTGAAGATGGCGCTGGCGGCGCTGACCGCGCTGGTGGGCAGTCTCGGCTTTTTTGCCATCACCCGGCGGCTGCCGCCGACCCAGCCGCTGCTGGTGCCGCTGGTGGGGCTGGTCTATGGCGGCGTGATCGGGGCGGCCACGGCCTATGCCGCCTTTCAGGCCGACATGCTGCAATACCTGGAGATCTGGCTCGGTGGGGAATTCTCCGGCACCATGCGCGGCCGCTATGAGCTGCTGTGGCTGGCCGGGCTGGCGGCGCTGGCGAGCTACCTGGTGGCGGACCAGCTGTCGATCCTGGGCCTGGGCGAGGCGGTCAGCCTGAACCTGGGTCTCAACTACCGGCAGGTGGTGCTGGCGGGGCTGGTGGTGATCGCGCTGGTCTCCGGGCTGACGGTGGTGACGGTGGGGATGATCCCCTTTGTCGGGCTGGTGGTTCCCAATCTGGTCAGCCGGGTGGCCGGCGACAATTTGCGCCGCAGCCTGCCGGTGACGGCGCTTGCGGGGGCGGCGCTGGTGCTGGCGGCGGACCTGGCCGGGCGGCTGCTGATCCACCCGTTCGAGATCCCCGCGGCGACGGTGATCGGCATTCTGGGCGCCGCTGTCTTCTTGTGGATGCTCTATGGCCGGGGGTCGCATGCTGCGTAACCGAATGCTGCTTTTGGCGCTGGCCCTGCTGGCCTGCTGTCTTGCCTACCTGTTCACGGGGGTGAAGGGCAGCTGGGAGTTTGCGTTGATGTTCCGCGGCCAGAAGCTGGCGGCGCTGCTGCTGGCGGGCACCGCGCAGGCGGTGGCGGCGGTGCTGTTTCAGACCATCACCGGCAACCGCCTGCTGACGCCCTCGATCATGGGGTTCGACGCGCTCTATATCCTGCTGCTCAGCGGCATGGTCTTTGCCATGGGCGCGCAGCAGTTTCTGCTGCTGGACCGCCAATGGGTGATGGCGGGGAGCGCGGTGTTGATGTGCGGCGCCGCGCTGGCGCTGTTCGGCGCGGTGCTGCGGGCCGGGCGCGGCGACCTGATGCGGATGGTTCTGACCGGGGTGGTGCTGGCGGTGATGCTGCGATCGATCACCAGTTTCCTGCAGCGGGTGATCGACCCGAATGAATACGCGGTGGTGCAGGCGGCGTCTTATGCGCGGTTTTCGCGGGCCGAGACCGACCTCGTGGCGGTTGCCGCGCTGCTGTGCCTTGTGGCGCTGCTGGCGGCCTGGCGGATGCGGTTCCGGCTCGACGTGCTGGCGCTGGGGCCGGTGGCGGCGGTGTCGCTGGGCGAGGATCCGCAGCGCGGCCAGTGGCAGGCGCTGCTGGTGATTTCGCTGCTGGTGTCGGTCTCGACCGCGCTGGTGGGGCCGGTGGCGTTCTTCGGGCTGCTGGTGACGGCGCTCACCTATCTCGTGCTGCCGACCCACCGCCATGCGGTGCTGCTGCCCGCGAGCGCGATGATGGCCGGGGTGGTTCTGACCGGCGGCCAATGGGTGATGGAGCGGGTGATGCATCTCAGCACGCCGTTGAGCGTGGTGGTCGAATTCCTGGGCGGGCTGGTGTTCCTGGCGTTGTTGCTGAAAGGGCTGAAACAATGATCGAGATTCAATCCGTCAGCCACCGGATCGGGTCGGCGCAGATCCTGACCGATGTGTCACTGCGGCTGGAGCGCGGCGGGGTGATCGCGCTGGCCGGGCCCAACGGGGCGGGCAAGTCGACGCTGTTGTCGCTGATCGCCCGGCTGCAGCCGCTGCAGCAGGGGCAGATCCGGGTGGACGACATGCAGCTGGGCCGATGCGACGACCGCGCGCTGGCGCGCAAGCTGGCGATCCTGCCGCAGCAGGTGAACGCCTCGAGCCGCCTGACGGTGCGCGACCTGGTCGGCTTTGGCCGCTATCCGCATCATCGCGGCCGCCCCACGGCCGCGGACCGCGCCCGCGTCGAAGCGGCGCTGGCGCAGTTCGACCTTGGGCCGCTGGCGGACCGCCAGCTGGAGACGCTGTCGGGCGGCCAGCGCCAGCGCGCCTTCGTCGCCATGTCCTATGTGCAGGATACGGATTTCCTGCTGCTGGATGAGCCGTTGAACAACCTCGACCTTGCTGCCGCCCGCAGCCTGATGGCGCAGCTGCGCCAGTTGGCCGACGACCAGGGGCGTACCGTCGTGATCGTGCTGCATGACATCAACTATGCCACCGCCTATGCCGACCGCATCGTGGTGCTGAAGGGAGGACGCGTGGTGGCGGACGGTGCCCCGGCGGAGACCGTGACGGCGGCAATGCTGGAGCAGGTCTTTGGCACCGCGGCCCCGGTACACAGCATCGGCGGTCGCCCGGTGGTGCTGGTCTGATCGCAGCGCGCGTCGCGTTCACGAGACCAGAGCAGACCAATCCTGAGCGGCCAGACAAGGGCAGGCAGGCGCTGGGGCAGGGGGCTGAAACGCGGCGCGCCCCTTAACATGCACTTGCATGTCAAGGGGAAACTGCCTAAAAGCCGGGTGAACCGCCTCGCCAGCCCCGTTTCAGGGCAAGCCCAGCACGCAACCTGAAACTTGGGGAACTACCATGGCTGCCTTCACCGCGCCGCGGGCCCGCCTTTTGTGCGGCACCGCTCTTACCTTTTTGTCCGCTTTGCCTGCTGTTGCGCAGGAGAGCACATCCACCGTCCTGTCGCTGGACCCGATCGTGGTGCGCCAGCAGGACCCGGTCGGCGATGCCGCTGACCGCGACAATTCGGTCTACGTGGCCGACGCCGAGCTGGACCGGGCGCGCTCCGGCGACCTGAAGGACGTGTTCAGCGGGATCGCCTCTGTCTCGGTTGGGGGGGCGATCCCGATTGCGCAGAAGATCTTTGTCAACGGCATCGACATGCTGAACCTGACCGTGGCGCTGGACGGGGCCTTGCAGAACAACCGCGTGTTCCACCACGTCAGCGCCAATGCCTTTGACCCCGGTATCCTGAAATTCGTTCGCGTCGACCCCGGCGTGGCTGCCGCCGACACCGGCCCGAATGCTGTGGCCGGCGCGGTCATCATGGAGACCGTGGATGCCGCGGATGTGCTGGCCGATGGCGAAACCTTCGGTGGCACTGCGCGGCTGAGCTACGGCGACAATGGTGCGACGTTCAGCCGGTCGCTGACGCTGGCAACCCGTTCGGGTGGTTTCGAGGCGCTTGGCTATCTGAAATCGGCCACCGGCGACGATTACGAGGATGGCTCGGGCAACGTGGTGCAGGGCACCGCTGCGGATCTGCAGAGCCGCCTGCTGAAGCTGGCCTATGAATCCGACACCGGCCACCGGCTGGAGCTGACCGGCCAGCAGATCAGCGATGATGCGATCCGCCCCTACCGCTCCAACATCGGCGAGGTGATCGGCGGGCGTCCTGTTCCGCTGACTCGGCGTTACGACACTGAACGCACCACCTACAGCCTGCGCTACGAGAGCACGATCGACACAGGCATGTGGGATCCCGAAGCGGTGCTGGGCTATTCCGAGGCCGACGTGCGGGTGCCCGAGCCCTATGGCAGCAAGGGCGTTTCCAGCACCCTGTCGGCCAAGGTGCAGAACACCTTCCATCTGTCGCAGAGCAGCACCATCGTTGCCGGTCTGGACTATTACGACCGGGAGTCCGAGTACTCTGACCCGTCCACCAGCGGGCTGCGTGAAGCTGCCGACAACATCGGCCTGTTCGCCCAGGCCCGGCTGGAGCCTTCGGACCGCTGGAAGCTGTCGGCGGGCCTGCGGTATGACTGGCAGGACTTCACCGGCTCTGGCGGCCAGGAGCTGAGCGTGTCCGGTGCCAGCGGCAACCTGTCGGCGCGCTACAAGGTGACGGACGCGCTGTCGCTGCGGGCAGGGTATTCGAGCGTGTTCGGCGGCATCCAGCTGGAAGACAACTATGTCTTCGATCCGGGCTGGACCTATGCCGGGCTGCAAAGTTCGCGGGCCGAGAATTTCAACCTGGGCGTCGACTGGAGCGCGGGCAATCTTACGCTGGGGGCCGAGGTCTTTCGTACCGAGGTCGAGAATGCGCGTGAAAACTCGGGCAACATCGATTTCCAAAGTGAAGGCTACAGCCTGGGCGCGACCTATGGCTGGCTTGGTGGTTTCGTGCGGCTGAGCTTCACCGACAGCGACATCGAGCTCAACGGCGGTTCCACCGGCAGCTACGAGGCGCGCGATCTAGGGGCGCCGCTGGGCCAGGTGCTGGCATTGCAGGTCCAGCAGGAACTGCCGCAGTACAGCCTGCTCGTGGGCGGCAGCCTGGATCTGGCCCGCGACTACGACACCGGCGGAGCGGGCACCCAGGAGCTGGACGGCTATGAGGTCGTGAACGTCTTCGCCGAATATACCCCGCCGTCGCTGAACGGCGTGACCCTGCGGGCGTCGGTGCAGAACCTGTTTGACGCGGACTACGCCGACCGGGCCACCTATGGCGGTGAATATGCTTCGATCGTGCCGCTGAAGGAGCCGGGACGCACCTTCATGATCGAGGCGGTCGCGCGGTTCTGAGGATCAGCCGTGAAGCCGCTTGCGGCGCGGCTTCACGGCAGCAGCTTGATCAGCAGGCGCGACAGGGCATAGGCCTCCTCGGTGGTCAGATGCTGGCCGATCTCGGTCTGCATCGCCTCCCAGTAGGTTGGCCAGATCTTCGTATGCAGCCCGGCGCCGCGGTCGGTGAGAAAGAGGATCTGCTTGCGCCGTCCGTCGGCGATGAATTCGCGCCGCAGCAGCCCGTCCTTTTCCATCCGGGCCACATGTCGGGAGAGCGCGTATTGCGGCACGAACAGCTTGTCCTCCAGCGCCGCCATCGGCTGGCCGTCGGCACCGGCGCGCTCCAGTTCGAGCAGGATCTCGTACCAGATCGGGTCATTGATGCCATGGCTCTTCAGCGCCCGCGCGATTCGCGGGTGGAACTTGCGGTGGGCGCGCATGATGTTGAACCAGGCGCGATTGTAGGCAATCGCTTCGTCGTCGTCTCCGAAGAAGGCGGCGTTCGGCGAGGGGCCGGGGCGGGTGGTCATGGTCGCGTCCTTTCAGGTGGCACCAATGCAAACGCCCAGAACGCAGACCAACGCCGGGCGCGGCGTGTTGAAACGGTTTAAAATCAATATCTGCCAGTATCTTGGCTATTATCAATTCTAAGGAGCAGCAATGCAAACACGCGCGGTTTTCCACTCGGCGCAGGCCGCAGGCCTTTATACGCGCCTCGTCCGCCATTTCGGTCACAAGATCCCGGTCGTCGAGAGCCCGGAGGGGGCGGAGCTGCAATTCGTCTGCGGTCTGGCGCAGCTGCGCCATGACGCGGATCGGCTGAGCATTCACGTCACGTCCGGGACCGCGGCCGAGCTGGCGCAGACCTGCGAGGTGGTGGAAAGCCATCTGCTGCGCTTTGCCTTTCGCGAGGACCCGGCCCCGCTGGAGTGGCATCGGGGCTGAGACCCGTGTGGCTTTTCCTGTGGATATCGAAAACAAGATATTGACGGGTGGCTAGGCTATAACCCTATATGGAGTGGCTTTGGTGCCTGTGATTCACATCAGAGGCTAAGAGGGAAACCGGTGTAATTCCGGTGCTGCCCCCGCAACTGTAAGCGGCGAGTCAAACCCCATATGCCACTGGCGCACCGGCGCCGGGAAGGCGGGCCAGACGTCGGAGCCGCAAGCCAGGAGACCTGCCAGGGCTGATGAGACGTGAACCACAGGCGGCGGGCCTGGGTGCGTGGACCGGCCTGCCCCCTGCAGCGCCGCCCGTGACCCTGTCCCCTTGTCCGCAACAGCAGATAGGGACCAGACCAATGACCATCACCGTGTATTCCAAACCGGCCTGCGTGCAATGCACCGCCACCACCCGCGCACTGGATGCGCGCGGGCTGGCCTATGAGGTGATCGACCTCAGCGAGGACAGTGCGGCGCTGCAGAAGGTGCAGGACATGGGCTATCGCCAGGCGCCGGTGGTGGTCGCCGGGGAGAGCCATTGGGCGGGCTTTCGCCCCGACATGATCGCTCGCCTGGCCTGACGCCGTGGCGGGGCTGGTCTATTTCTCCAGCGGCTCCGGCAATACCCATCGCTTTGCCACGCGGCTTGGCCTTGCGGCCACGCGCCTGCCGCTGCGCCACGGCGAGCCGCTGCCGCAGATCCTCGCGCCCTTCGTGTTGATCTGTCCGACCTATGCGGACGGGCAGGGGCGCGGCGCCGTGCCCAAGCAGGTGATCCGGCTGCTGAACCAGCCGCCGCTGCGGGCGCTGCTGCGCGGTGTGATCGGCGCGGGCAACCGAAATTTTGGCGAAACCTTCGCGCTGGCGGGCGACGTGATCGCCCGCAAATGCAATGTGCCGGTGCTGTACCGCTTTGAATTGGCCGGCACCGAAACCGACATCGCCCGCGTTCGCGCCGGGCTGCAGAAATTCTGGGGGACGGAATGCTCGATTCCAGCGTAACCGGCGAGCGCGACTATCACGCGCTGAACGCCATGCTGAACCTTTATGATGCGGAGGGAAACATCCAGTTCGAGGCCGACCGGGAGGCGGCGCGGCAGTATTTCCTGACCCATGTGAACCAGAACACCGTGTTCTTTCATTCGCTGGATGAAAAACTGGGGTATCTGGTTGAGGAAGGCTACTACGAGGCTGAGGTGCTGGAGCCATATGACCGTGCCTTCCTGCACCGGATCTGGGACGCGGCCTATGCGCATAAATTCCGCTTTCCGACCTTCCTGGGCGCTTTCAAGTATTACACCTCCTATACCTTGAAGACCCGCGATGGCGGCCGGTACCTGGAACGCTACGAGGACCGCGTGGTGATGGTGGCGCTGACGCTGGCGCGCGGCGACGAGGCGCTGGCGCTGCGGCTGATGGAGGAGATCATTACCGGCCGCTTCCAGCCCGCCACGCCCACCTTCCTGAATGCCGGCAAGAAGAGCCGGGGCGAGCTGATCTCCTGCTTTCTTTTGCGGCTGGAGGACAACATGGAAAGCATCGGCCGCGGCATCAACTCGGCGTTGCAGCTGAGCAAGCGCGGCGGCGGCGTGGCGCTGATGCTGACCAACATCCGCGAACATGGTGCGCCGATCAAAGGCATCGAGAACCAGTCCTCCGGCGTGATCCCGGTGATGAAACTGCTCGAAGACAGCTTTTCCTACGCGAACCAGCTGGGCGCGCGGCAGGGGGCGGGGGCGGTTTACCTCAACGCGCACCACCCTGATATTCTGCGCTTTCTCGACACCAAGCGGGAGAACGCGGATGAGAAGATCCGTATCAAGACCCTGTCACTGGGCGTGGTGATCCCCGACATCACCTTTGAATTGGCGAAGAAAAACGAGGACATGTACCTGTTCTCGCCGCATGACGTGGAGAAGGTGCACGGGGTGCCATTCTCGGAGATTTCGGTCAGCGAGCGCTATCACGAGCTGGTCGATGATCCGCGCATCCGCAAGCAGAAGATCAATGCCCGGCAGTTTTTTCAGACCCTGGCGGAGATCCAGTTCGAGAGCGGTTATCCCTATATCATGTTCGAGGACACGGTGAACGCTGCCAATCCGGTGGCCGGGCGCATCACCATGTCGAACCTTTGCTCGGAAATCCTGCAGGTGAACGAGGCGTCGGAGTTCAATGACGACCTCAGCTACAAGCACCTGGGCACGGATATCTCCTGCAATCTGGGCTCGATGAATATCGCCAAGGCGATGGATGGCGGCGATCTGGCGGCCACGGTGGAGACCGCCGTGCGCGCGCTGAGCGCGGTGTCGGAGATGAGCGTGATCGACTCGGTGCCCTCCGTGCGGCGCGGCAATGACGAAAGCCACGCGATCGGCCTGGGGCAGATGAACCTGCACGGGTTCCTGGCGCGCGAGCACATCCACTATGGCAGCGCCGAGGGCATTGATTTCACCAACATCTACTTTTGCGCCGTGTTGTATCACGCGCTGCGGGCCTCGAACAAAATCGCGCAGGAGAAGGGCGAGGTGTTCAAGGGTTTCGAGCGGTCGACATATGCCGATGGCCGCTTCTTTGACGACTACGTCAGCGCCGACTGGCTGCCGGAAACCGATCGGGTGAAACAGCTGTTTGCCGAGGCGGGCATTGCCATTCCCAGCCGCGCGGACTGGCAGGCGCTGAAGGCCGATGTGATGCGGCACGGGCTGTATAACCGCAACTTGCAGGCGGTGCCGCCGACCGGCTCGATCAGCTATATCAACAATTCCACCTCCTCGATCCATCCGATCACGTCGAAGATCGAGATCCGCAAGGAGGGCAAGATCGGCCGCGTCTACTACCCCGCGCCCTACATGACCAACGACAACCTGGAATTCTACCAGGACGCCTATGAAATCGGCCCGGAGAAGATCATCGACACCTACGCCGTCGCCACCCGCCATGTGGATCAGGGCCTGTCGCTGACGCTGTTCTTCAAGGACACGGCGACCACCCGCGACATCAACCGCGCCCAGATTTACGCCTGGAAGAAAGGCATCAAGACCATCTACTACATCCGGCTGCGGCAGATGGCGCTGGAAGGCACCGAGGTGCAGGGCTGCGTGTCCTGCTCGCTGTGACGGTTCGGACTGACAAAGGATTTGACGAGATGAGAGACCTTCCCACCGCCCGCGCCGTGCCGCGCGCGATCAACTGGAACCGGTTGCAGGACGACAAGGATCTGGAGATCTGGAACCGGCTGACGGTGAACTTCTGGCTGCCGGAAAAGGTGCCGCTGTCCAACGACATCCAGAGCTGGTCGCAGCTGAAACCGGAGGAACAGCAGCTGACGATCCGGGTGTTCACCGGGCTGACCCTGCTGGACACGATCCAGAACACCGTCGGCGCGCCTGCCTTGATGCCGGATGCGCAGACCCCGCATGAAGAGGCCGTGCTGACCAACATCGCTTTCATGGAAGCGGTGCATGCGCGCAGCTATTCCTCGGTGTTTTCAACCCTTTGCCAGACCGCCGAGGTGGATGAGGCGTTTCGCTGGTCGGAGGAAAACGAACACCTGCAGGCCAAGTCGCGGCTGATCCTGGATGAATATGACGCCGCCAGCCACCCGCTGAAGAAGAAGATCGCCAGCGTGTTCCTGGAGAGCTTCCTGTTCTATTCCGGTTTCTACCTGCCGATGCACTGGTCGAGCCGCGCCCGGCTGACCAACACCGCCGACCTGATCCGCCTGATCATCCGCGACGAGGCGGTGCATGGCTATTACATCGGCTACAAGTACCAGCGCGCGCTGGAACGGCTGGATGGCGCGCAGCAGCAGGAGCTGAAGGATTTTGCCTTCTCGCTGCTGTTTGACCTCTACGACATCGAGGGGCGCTATACCGAGAGCCTTTATGACGGGTTGGGGCTGACCGAGGATGTGAAGCACTTCCTGCATTACAACGCCAACAAGGCGCTGCAGAACCTCGGCTATGAGGGGCTGTTCCCGGACGAGGTCTGCGCGGTGAACCCGGCGATCATGTCGGCGCTGTCGCCCAACGCCGATGAAAATCATGACTTCTTTTCGGGCTCCGGCTCATCCTATGTGATTGGCAAGGCGGTCGCGACAGAGGATGAAGACTGGGATTTCTGACGCCTGTCGCCGCGCCCCCCGCCAAGGGGGCGCGGCGTGTGTCCAGCGGGGCCGGGCGGGGCTGCTTGCCTAGTGCGCGCGGCGGGTGCCGGTGGCAGTGGCAGCGGCCAGATCCCAGAACAGCCCGGCCATGCAGCGCAGCGCGTCGCGGCAGACCGGTTTCAGCACATGTTCGTTCGGCGCGTGCTGGGAGCAGCCGCGATAGGAATGCGGAATCCAGACCGTCGGCAGGCCGAGGATGTCGGCAAAGCTGTCGTTGGGCAGCGATCCTGCGAGGTTCGGCAGGATATGGGGCGGTTTGCCCGCGGTCTCAGCCAGCGAAGCGGCGGTGAAGGTCACCCAGGGATCGGTCGGATCCAGCCGCGTGGCGCGGAAGAAGCCGCGATCATGGGGCACGAGTTTCACCGTCTCGAACCCGTGGGCGTCCAGATGGCGGCGCAGCGCGGGCAGGATGTCCTCGGGGTCGGTGCCCACCACGTAGCGCAGCTGGCAGGTGGCGCGGGCGTAGGGTGCGATGGCATTGACCGGCGCGTCCGGCACGCCGCTGGTCATCGCCAGCACCGCAAAGGCATTCCAGCCGAACACCCGCTCTGCCGGGGTCAGGCTTTCCTCGCCCCAGTCGGTGTCAATGCTGGGGCCGTCGCCGCCCTCCAGCGGCAACCCGTCAAGGGCGGCGCGCACGCTGTCGGTCAGGCTGTCGGGGCGCCATTCGGCGATCTGAATCTGGCCGCGGCGGTCGCAGATGGTGGCCAGCGCATGCGACAGGATGATCGCGGGATCGGCCAGCAGACCGCCCCAGTTGCCGGAATGATGCGCGCCCTCGCGCAGGTCCAGTTCCAGATCAAAACTGACACCGCCGCGCGAGCCCATGAACATGGTCGGCGTGTCCGGCTGCAACCGCGGCCCGTCCGAGGCGATCAGTACGTCGGCCTTGAGACGGCTTTTCTGTGCTTCAAAGAATTCAGACAGCCCGGCCGATCCGGTCTCCTCGGACATCTCCACCACGATTTTCACGTTGAAGCCAAGGTGGCCGCGCTCGGCCAAGACCGCTTCCAGCGCGGCGATGTTGATCAGGTGCTGGCCTTTGTTGTCGGCGGTGCCGCGGCCATAGAGCCGGTCGCCTTCCTCGACGAGCTCAAAGGGTGCGAGACCTTCGCGCCATTGCTCGGTCTGGGCGCGGATCACGTCGCCATGGCCATAGGTCAGGATGGTGGTCAGCGCCGGATCCTCGATCCGCTCGCCCACCAGCAATGGCCCGCCCGACGGGTCGGGGTTGTCAAAGATCTCGCAGGCAAAGCCCGAGGTTTCGAGCCGCGGCTGGATCACCTCCTGCAAGTAGCGCAGCAGGGCGGGGGCGGCCTCGGGGTTCTGGCTTTCGGTCGGGTGGGCAACCCAGGCGGCGAGGTCGGACTGGAACGTGCCGTCGTCGAAATAGCGGCTGGCGCGCGCGATGGCGCCGCCGCGTCCGGGATCTTGGCTCATGTGGTCTCCGTCTTCTCAGGGATGGCGTCGCCCCAGGGCGACATGATTTCGGTGCAGCCGCTGTTGCGCCCGTTCCGGCGCAGCACGCCCGCGGGGCAGGCGAAGGCATAGGGAAACACGGTGCGGCGGGTCGTGGTGACCGGGTGGCTGGCACGCAAGGCGGCCAGCACATCGGCGGGCAGGCTATCGTCGGCCACGACCATGTCGCCTCCCGAGACATCGATGCGCGGATGGTGGAAGGCGGCCTCCGCATCCATGCCGAAATCGGCGACAAAGGACGACAGCTGCGTCATCGCCGAGACGATCTTGCGCCCGCCCGAGGCACCAAAGGCAAAGCGTTTGCCACCCGCCTCGCCCAGCACCGGGCAGACGTTCATCAGGCAGCGCTTGCCCGGCGCCAGGGAGTTCGGTTTGCCCGGTTCCGGGTCGAACCACATGATGCCGTTGTTCATCAGCAGACCGGTCTGCGGCGACACCACGCGGGAGCCGAAGATCGACAGCAGCGTCTGGGTCTGCGACACCATGTTGCCGTGCCGGTCGACCACCGAGAAGTGGGTGGTGCAGCCCGGCGCATTGGCATCCTCGCCATCATCACCCATGCCCGCCAGCCGCTTGGCATAGGCCGATTTCAGCGCCGCGGCATAGGCGGCAAAGGCCTCGGCGCCGGGCTGGTCACCGGGGGTGAAGGCCGTTTCCAGATGCGCCAGCGCATCGCGGAAGGTCGGCCCGGCGGTCAGCCCCGGCATCACGTCGAAGCGGGCGGCGCGGTAGTCGAAGGACAGCGGGTCCAGCAGCTCGGCGTGGTAGGATTTGAGGTCTTCGAGAGACAGGAAACCGCCCTTGGATTGCACGTCGGCGGCCATGGCGGCGGCGATATCGCCCTCGTAGAAATCGCGCGGGCCTGCCGCGGCCAGATGGGCGAGGGTTGCCCCCATGCGGGACATGTCGATGCGCTTGTCGGACAGGCTGGTCCAGCCCGCAATGGTCGGCCATTGGCCGTCCTCAAGGAACAGCGCCGCGGCGTCGCGGTCCTGTGCCAGCGCGCGGGTGGCGGAGGCGATGATCAGCGCCGCGTACCAGTCCACGTGCAGACCTTCCTGTGCCAGCGCGACGGCGGGCTGCAACAGGTCGTGCCATGGCATCCGGCCAAAGCGGGCGTGGGCCTTGGCGTTGCCGTCGACGGTGCCGGGCACGGCGATCGCGGTTGCGCCCTGCACGTTGCGGTCGTCCACCACCTTTTCCCAGGGGAAGAGATCGCCCGCCTTGCCCTCGCCTGACAGCGGGTAATGGGCCACGTCCAGCCCCTGCGGCGCGCGCATGCCGTAGTTCAGCGCATAGGCGCGGCCCTCGTCCGCGCGCCACAGCATGGCGGCACCGCCGCCTGCCGGGCCGCTCATCCACGGCTCGACCACGCCGATGGCAAAGGAGACCGCCACCGCGGCATCCACGGCATCGCCGCCCGCCGCCAGCACCTCGGCGCCGATGCGCGCGGCGCGGCTGTGCTGGGCGGCAACCACGCCGTATTCGGTCTCGATCACGGTTTTGCGCGTGACCTGGGTTTCGGAAAGGCTTGGTATCATCGCTGTCCCCTCCTATGCCGCCGGGGCCTGGGCGCCGTAGAGGTGGCATTCGACCCTGCCGTCCTCGGTCGGCACCGTCAGCGGCGCGGCCTGGCTGCACTGGGGCATTGCCTTGGCGCAGCGCGGGTGGAAGTGGCAGCCTTTGGGCGGGTCAATCGGGTTGGGATAGGCGGCACCCAGATGGGTGTCGGGCACGCCCATGCCGGGATCCGGCGTCAGCACCGATTGCAGCAGCGCGTCCGAGTAGGGATGGCGGCGGCGGTCGAACAGCCCTTCGACGCTGGCCTCCTCGACGATGCGGCCGAGGTACATCACCGCCACCCGGTTCGCCAGATGCTCCACCACCGCGAGGTTGTGGCTGATGAACAGATAGGTGAGGCCAAATTCGCGGCGCAGCTCGCCCAGCAGGTTGAGGATCTGCGATTGCACCGACACATCCAGCGCCGATGTCGGCTCGTCGCAGATGACGATCTCGGGCTTCATGATCAGCGCGCGGGCAATCGCCACCCGCTGGCGCTGGCCGCCGGACATCTGGCTGGGGTAGGTGTTCATCACCCGCGCGGGCAGGCCGACAATGTCGAGGATCTCGCGCACCGCCTTTTCCTGGCTGGCGCTGTCGCCGACATTATGCACCCGCAGGGGCAGCGAGATGATGTCATAGATGCTTTTGCGCGGGTTGAGCGAGGAATAGGGATCCTGAAAGATCGGCTGGATGCGGCGCGCCAGTTCGGAGCGGTTCTGCGCGCCGATCTCCTTGCCGTCGACCAGCACCTGGCCCTCGGTGGGCTGTTCCAGCCCCAGAAGGATCTTGGCGAGGGTGGATTTGCCGCAGCCGGATTCACCGACCAGGCCCAGCACCTCGCCGCGGCCGATCCTGAGCGAGACATCATTGACCGCCTTCAGCGGCTTGGGGGTGGCGAACATGCCCTGTTTGACCTGATAGGTCTTGGTCACGTTGCGCAGTTCCAGAACGGGGGTATCGCTCATGCGGGCACCTCTTGGGGGCTGGCGGCACGGCCGTCGGGATGCACACAGCGGAAGCTGTGGCGCCCGGCCTGCTGCTCGCGCAGGGGGATGGGTTGGCGGCAGGCGTCAACGGCATGGTCGCAGCGGGTGCGGAAGGGGCAGCCCGAGACCTCGCCCACCAGCGAGGGCACGATGCCGGGAATGGTGCCCAGCTCGGCGCCGCGTTCAGTCTTGCCCGGCACCGGGATGCAGCGCAGCAGGCCGCGGGTGTAGGGATGCGCGGGTGCGCCAAAGACATCCGCGGCGGGGCCGGTTTCCACCAGCTCGCCCGCATACATCACCGCCACCTTGTCGGCGACGCGGGCCACCACGCCCAGGTCATGGGTGATCAGGATCATCGCCATGCCCAGTTCCTTTTGCAGATCCACCAGCAGCCGCAGGATCTGCGCCTGGATGGTCACGTCGAGCGCGGTTGTCGGCTCATCCGCGATGATCAGCTCCGGCTCGCACATCAGCGCCATGGCGATCATCACCCGCTGGCGCAGGCCGCCCGACAGCTGGTGCGGATATTGCGACAGGCGGCTCTTGGCGGCGGTGATGCCAACCTTTTCCAGCAGCTCCACCGCGCGGGCGCGGGCCTGTTCACGGCTGACCTTCTTGTGCAAAAGCAGCGCCTCGGCCAGCTGATCGCCAATGGTATAGGCTGGGTTGAGCGAGGTCATCGGCTCCTGGAAGATCATCGACATGCGCAGGCCGCGCAGCTTGCGCATGCCGCGCTGGCTGGTTTTCATCAGGTCGATGCCGTCGAATTCCATCCGGTCGGCCCGGCGTGAGATCTTCTTGCCCAGCAGTCCCATCAGCGCCAGCGAGGTGAGCGACTTGCCCGAGCCGCTTTCGCCGACGATGCACAGGGTCTCGCCGCGGTTGAGGTCGAAATCGATGCCGCGCACCGCGTGCAGGGTGCCGCCGCCGACGGGGATGTCGATGGTCAGGTTGCGGACGGAGAGTATCGGTGTGTCTGTCATGCCTGCCTCCCTCAGTTACGGTTTTCAGGCGCGGTGACGTCGCGCAGACCGTCGCCCAGAAGGTTGATCGACAGCACCAGCGCAAACAGCACGAAGCCGGGGATCAGCACCAGCCAGGGCTCGAACAGCATCATCTGCTTGCCCTCGGAGACCATCAGCCCCCAGGAGGGCGTCGGCGGCTGCACGCCAAGGCCGAGGAATGACAGCGCCGCTTCCAGCAGTACCGCATGGGCCATTTCCAGCGTGATCACCACGATCAGGTTGTTGATGATGTTCGGCATGATTTCCGACATCACGATGCGGGTGTTGGAACAGCCGATGGCGCGGGCGGCGGCGACATATTCGCGGCCCTGCACCTGCAGGGTCGAGGCGCGCATCACCACGGCGAAACGGTCCCACAGCAGCAGGCCCAGCACGGTGATCACCACGGTCAGCGAGCCGCCGAAGATGGCCACCACCGCCAGCGCCACCAGCACCACTGGCATCGCCAGGCGCACGTTGATGAGGAAGGTCACCACCGCATCAACGCGGCCGCCGAAATAGCCCGCGGCAACCCCCATGGCGGTGCCGATCAGGCCGGAGATCAGCGCCGCCACCAGGCCGATCAGCAGCGACACGCGGGCGCCGTAGATGAGGCGCGACAGGTAATCGCGGCCCAGGTGGTCGGTGCCCAGGGGGTGCTCCCAGCTGCCGCCGAGGAACACCGGCGGCTCCATCCGGGCCAGCAGGCTTTGGGCATAGGGGTCATGCGGGGCGATCAGCGGCGCGAAGAGCGCGACAATCACCAGAAGGCCCAGCACGATGCTGCCGATCAGCAGGCCCTGATGGCCGAAGATGCGCTTGCGCAGCAGCTGGCCCGGGGTCGGGCCGGTGATTTCCTGAAGAAGAGGATCTGCAGTCTGGGTCATGTCATCCGGCCCTCATGCGCGGGTCCAGCCAGGCGTTCAGCACGTCGGCAAGGAAGGTGAAGACGATGTAGAACATCGAGAAAACAAGGATCAGCGCCTGCACGGTGGGCAGGTCGTTGCGGCTGATGGATTCCCAGGCCAGGTAGCCCGCGCCGTGCAGCGCAAAGATCGATTCAACCACGATCGAGCCGCCCAGCATGAAGCCCATCTGCACCGCCGCCAGCGACACCACCGGGATGATGGCGTTGCGCAGCGCGTGTTTGAACATCACCAGCCCCTCCGGCGCGCCCTTGGCGCGGGCGGTGCGGATGTAATCCGACGACAGCACCTCCAGCATGCCCGCACGGGTCAGCCGCATGATCGCGGGCATCGCGTAGTAGCCCAGCACGATGGTCGGCATCACGAAATGCAGCGGCGTTGCGGTGCCCGATGGTGGCAGCCAGCCCAGCTGGATCGAAAAGACCACGATCAGGATCAGGCCGAACCAGAAGCTCGGCATCGCCTGACCGGCCACCGACAGGAACAGCGCAAACCGGTCGAGCAGCGAATTGGGGCGGATCGCGGCAGCAACCCCCAGCGGCACCGCGGTCAGCAGCGCAAAGGAGATGCCGCAGACGCCCAGGGTCATGGTGATCGACAGGCGTTCGGCGATCAGCCCGGCCACCGGCAGTTTGAAATAGTAGCTTTCGCCAAAATCGCCCATCAGAGCGCTGGACAGCCATTCCCAGTATTGCAGCAGCATCGGGCGGTCAAAGCCGTAGATCCGGCGGATGGCCTCGATGTCCTGGTCGCTGGCGTGTTCCCCGGCGATGGCCGCAGCGGGATCGCCGGACAGGAACAGCAGGCTGAAGGAGATCAGCGAGACGGTGAAGGCGACAAGGATCGCCAGCCCGGCCCGCTTCAGGATGAAACGCAGCAAGGTGAACCTCTTTTGCTGGGTATTGCAGGGACGGCCGCCGCGGCGGCGCATGCGGCGGCGGGGACCTGCCCCGCCGCCGCGCTGGTCCGCTTACTTCCAGTCCATGTCGGTGAAGCGCAGGACCTCATCCGGGGTGGGAGTATAGGTGACCTCGGGGGTGAACACGTAGTTGGTATTGTAGGAGAACATCGGCACCCAATAGGCCTCGTCCGCGATCTTCTTCAGCGCCTTGGAGTAGTTTTCCTGGCGCACCGCCGGATCGGTGGCGCTGTCGGCGGCATCCAGCCAGCCCGCCACTTCCGCGTCGCGGGCGTCATCCAGCGAGCCGAGCTTGAAGAACTGACTGGTGATCGCCGAGGTGTCGTTGATCGAGTAGGAGCCCCAGGTCTGAAAAGACACCGGCGAGCCGCTTTTCATGCGCAATTCGCGCAGGGCGGAATATTGCAGCATCTTGAAGTCGGTCTCGATGCCAACCGCGTTCAGGAAGCTGGCAATCGCCTCGGCATACTCGCGGTCGCGGTAGGCGTAGAACTCGGTCTTGAAGCCGTCCGGGTAGCCGGCTTCGGCCAGCAGCGCCTTGGCTTTGTCGACATCGTAGTCATAGCTGGTCACATCCTGATCGCAGCCGAACTGGCTGGGGAAACAGGCGGTGGAGATCACCTGGCTCTTGCCTTTCAGCAGGGCGCTGACCAGCGCCTCGCGGTCGATGGCATGGGCCACTGCCTGGCGCACGCGCACGTCGGTGAAGGGGCTGTCCTCGCCGGTGCGGCCTGCGGCATCCAGCGTCAGATAGCCGATCCGCATGGTGCTTTCATTGGCGACGGTGAACTTGCCCATCTGGTCCAGCTTTTCGGCCAGATCCGCGGGCACCTGCCAGATCAGGTCCAGCGAGCCGCTGAACAGCTCGGCCATCTGGGTGTTCACGTCCGGGATGGTGCGGATGTCGACGGTGCCAATGGACGGCTGGCCCTTGGGGCTGTCGTGGTAGCCTTCGTATTTTTCCAGCACGAAATGCCGCCCCGGCTCGACCGAGGTCACCTTGTAGGGGCCGGTGCCGACGGGCTTCAGCCCCATGCCGGAGGGGCCGGCTTCGGCGTAATATTCATTGGGGTACATCGACACCGGGCCGGAGAGGAACTCGATCGCCGCCGGGAAGGGCGCCTTCAGGTGGATGCGGACGGTGTACTGGTCGATCTTCTCGGCCGATTTCATCCAGTTCACGTTGCGCTGGGTCTTCACGCCGTTGGATTCATCCGCAACGAAGTTGACGGTATAGACCACGTCATCGGCATCGAAGGACTCACCGTTGTGGAAGGCCACGCCCTCGCGCAGCTTCAGCTCCAGCGTGACATCGTCGATCCACTCCCAGGAGGTGGCGAGGTTGCCCTTGTATTCGTTGGTTTCCGGGTCGCGGTAGATCAGCCCGTCCCAGACCGCGCGTTGCAGCACCACGCCTTCGCGCGAAGAGTTGAAGTAGCTGTCGACGTTTTCCAGCTCCTTGGTGAAGGCGACATTCAGCACGTCGTCGGACTTGCCGGCCTGCACGCTGGTGGCGGCGGTCATCGCAAGGGCGGCGGCCGGGATCAGGATGCGTTTCATGTTCTCTCCATGTTGGCTTCAAATCTCCACAGGTTGTGTGGCGCAGAGATGGGATTGCAAATTGTATTATTATATGATACTCGGTATCGTTATAGGGACCATAAAAGGGTATGCGCTGCCATGGCGTCAAGACGGAAAATCACCGGCCAGCCGGGGGACACCCCCGTTGAGGCGCCACGCAAGCAGGACACGCTTTATGTGTCATCCCTTGCCAAGGGGTTGAAACTGCTTAAGGTTTTCAATCGCACCAACACGCATCTGTCGCTGACCGAGATGGTCAAACTCAGCGGTATGGACAAAAGCGCAGTGCAGCGGCTGGCCAATACACTCATGGTTGAGGGCTTTCTGCACCGCGATCCGGATACCAAGCGCTTTCGCCCCACCCATGCCTGGCTGGGACTGGCCTATGCCTATTACTGGTCCGATTCCCTGGTGGCGCTGGCAATGCCCAAGCTGATTGAGCTGTCGCAGCGCCTGGGCGAGACGGTGAACATGGCCGAGCTGTCGGACACCAGCATCGTCTATGTCGCCCGGCTGCCCTGCCAGCGCACCAATTACGAGGCGACGCTGATCGGGCGCCACCTGCCGGCGCTGTCGGCCTCGCCGGGGCAGGCGATCCTGTCGACTTGGCCCGAGGCCGACTGGCGCGCGGCGGTCGAGACCTGGCCCCTGCGGCAGATGACGGCGCGCACGACCATGGACCGGGCCGAGCTGGCGCGTCAGATGGCGCGCACGGCAGAGCGCGGCTTCAGCATCACGCAGGACCAGATGATCCTGAACGAGATTGGCATCTCCGCCCCGATACGCGGTGCCGATGGTCTGGCCCATGGGGCGGTGCAATGTTCGGTATCGGCCTTCCACTGGACGCCGGAGCGGGTCGAGCGCGAGCTGGTGCCTTACCTGCTGGATACCGCCAACTCTATTGCCCCGGCTGGGCGGGGCTAGCCCTGCACCCACGCCGCATCGCTCCCGAGCGCGTGCATATGTATCACATGCATCTGGCTGCGGAGGCCGGTTCTTGGAGGGGGCGGTGTTTGAGCAGCGCCTTGGGGCGGTTTGGGAACGGCCCGCCGCCTCAAGATCCGGCAAATTCAAAAAGCTGTCGAATTTTGTTGAATTAGGTCTTGCGACTCATCCTGGGTGTCCGTAAAAGCCCCTTCACCGGCGGCGCTGAGGCGCTGCTGACACGCCGGAGAGACGGCGGGACGCGCTGGAGAGACAGCGGCATCTGTTGGATGGAACGAGGCGGGCGCGCTGTGAGAATGGCGCAACGGTCCTGTTTTTGCCTCCGGGTGTATGCTCTTTGACATTGATGGATAACTGAAGAGATATGTGGGCGGTTTGGTTCATTTCGATGGATCAACGTCTGTATATCGCGCCTTTAGGCAAA
>JGI12316J15309_10000215_pt1 | contig 182868 bp, 133 predicted proteins | sample MarCyaLeptolynsp_FD_15309 | JGI IMG/M metagenome (IMG submission 15309)
ACATCTCCGGATCCAGTTGATTTCCTGGTGGCAGTTGGATGCCTGGACGATCGGATTCGCCCCCCAACCCCCGCTGGGGGGGCTCCGCACCCCTCCGGGGCGCCACTCCAGCTCCGGGCTCGCTCCGCATGCAAGCTCGTCTCGCGCGTTCGGAGCTGAAGGGCGTCCGACTTCGTCGGATGCTCTTTGCTTGCGAAGGCGGCTGGACTTCAGACGGCGCCGTCGACGATGGCCGCCCGACTTGATCGGTTGCTACAAACGCGCGCCGAACTGGACTTCAGACCACGCTCGCCCCCGCGTACCAACGGTTTCCGGAGATGTGTTGAACGTTGAGCCGCTGGGGGGGCTCCGCACCCCTCCGGGGCGCCACTCCAGCTCCGGGACTCCCAATGATGGCTCGCGCCATACGTCCGGAGCTGGCGGGCGTCCGACTTCGTCGGATGCTCCTTACTCGCGACGACAGCTGGACTCATGGCCACGCTTGGCCCCGCGCGTCCGTCCGCGGCTGCTTCGTTGGCTACAGGTCGACCAGAATCGAGCAGCAGGTGAGGGCTCCATCGGCCTTCCTCACTTCGCTGGTTCCCACCTCGATGATGGTAATGTCGAGCTCCTCGAGGGCTGCTCGCGTGGCGTGGCAGCCTCCGGGCAGGATGGCCGTGCGGCCGACCCCCACCGCGTTACAGGCGTGCGCCTCCTCGGCGGGAACGACGATGACGTGGGGCACCTCGAAGCGACCCGGATCGATCGTGTCCGGCGCCACGAGCACGACGCCGCCGACGGGTGACGAGCAGACGGACTTGAGGTGCAGGGCGTTGGTGACGGGGACCGGGACCACACCAAAGCCAAGCGGTCCGAAGACCCTTGCGAGCATGGCAATGCCTTCGCCGTTACTGCGGGCGCTTCGGCCCACATAGAGCGTATCGCCCACGCGGAGCACGTCGCCACCATCGAGCGTCGCGGGCGCCTCCATGACGTGAATCTGGAGCCCCAGAGCCGTCAGCGCCGTCCGAACGGGCCCGACTTCGCCTTCGCGCGACGGGTGCCCCACATGCGTGATGAGCGCGTGCCCTCGATGCACCACCGCCTGGTCCTCGACGAAGACGCAGTCGGGGTGGGCGTCGTCCGCGTCCAGATGCACGACGCGGTCCACCATGCCTTCAAGAGCCCTCACATAGGCCGCGTGCTGCTTGCGTGCCTTGTCGACCTTGATGGGACGTGGGTCGCTGGAGACCGCGTCCACGAAGCTGTCGGGAATGCTGCGGACGATGGCGGCGCGGGCCTCGCTCATAGGATGAACACCAGGTAGTAGAGCAGCTTGGTCATGATGTCGTCGGCCTGTTCGTCGTTGTGGAACGTCGTGTAGACGATGCGTCCCGTCCCGGGCGCCGGCTGGTAGGAGATCACCATGGGGCCGGCGTGGGTCACGAAGTCTACGGCCGAGAAGAGGTCGGGGCAGTCGGCGCAGCCCACGACCTCGCTGGAGTCGCAGATCCCGTCGCCGCAGACCGCGGGGCTGGGCGGGTCCACGTGGACGATGCCTTTGACGTGGACCTCGGCCACCGGAGCGGCCTCCTGCACAGCGATGAGGGGCCCGGCGCCGTAAGTGGTCGTGAACGTCGTCGTGCCCACATAATCCGCCAGGTTCTGGTCGTCGATGGTGGCCGCATAGGTCTTGTTGCCCTGAACCACCTGGGGCCCGTTGTTGCTCGGCCCGTTGGGCAGGTCGTTGCTGCCGAAGAAGTCGATGGCGTTGGGGAAGGCGGCCTCCAGATACGCCCAGGCCAGGTCCGAGGCGTACAACGAGCCGCCCTGATTGACGAATTGGTTCAGGTTGGTGCCGATCTCCGGGTACATGTTCACCCAGTCCTGGGCCGCGCTGCCGCAGTTGAAGAAGATGATCTTGTACTGGTTGAGCCAGGCGGGGTCGCGCAGCATCTGCACGGCCTCGATGTCGTCGGGGTGGGTGTCGTTGTAGAAGTCGAACGAGTAGTCGTAGACGTCACCGGAAATGCCGAGGTCGGCGAGCAGATCCTCCTGGTGGTCCCACTGACCCCAGAGCACGGCGATGGGGACACTGTTGGAGGCGAAGCAGACCTTGGTCAGGGCGCCGGTGTGGTCGGTCAGTTCACCGGCGTTGACCACCAACGGATACTCGCGCTCCCACTGGCCGATGGTGACGGTGACCACGTGGGTGCCGCAGGGGAGGTCCGGGAAGTAGTAGGTGCCGTCGGGCAGTGAGTAGGTCTGGTACGTCTGCACGGTCCCGTCGCAGGTCGTGGCCGTGACCGTCACGAGCGCGCCGGAGATGTTGGTGGTGGCGTTGGGGGCACAAACGAGCCCCTTGAGGGCGCCGTAGCCACAAGGGGAGCCGCAGTTGCCGCTGGTCTGGGCGTCACTGCTGGCGTCGGTCACCGAGACGTAGCCGTCGAAGGGGATGTCGGGGGCGCCGATGATGATGTCGGAAAGCGGTGGCGGGGTGTCGACGACCGCGTCCGGGGTCGTCGAGACATCCGCCGAGGCGCCATCGCTGAGGGCGTCTACGACGCCTGCGTCCCCGCCCGAGGTGTCCGTGCTGGCATCGGCCCCTGGGCCTCCGGAGCACTGGCAGGGCCCGAAGGTGTTGTCAGCCGAGCAGACCTGAATGCCCTCGCCGCCGCCGGGACAGGGACAGAGCTCCTGCTTACCCTGGACACAACCGGGCACGGTGTCGGAGCAGGCAGCGACCAGGAGGCCAGCGGCGCCGCATAGGGCGGCGAGCACGAGTGTACGCGTCATGAGAGATCCCTCGCTGTGTGGCGAACGGGGTGCATACCCCAGCCGTTCAGGGGCTCTCAAGGATTGTTTTGGGCGTGTACAGTGTCGGCGTGCTGGCCGTTCTCCTGATCATGGCGTCCGCAGCTGCGGCGCCACCGAGCTACCCGCCGCCGACGCTGGACGCCAGGCCGTTCGTGTCGAAGGCGAATTGGCGGGTGTATGCGGTCGAGTACGCGCGTTCGAAGGGCGTCGCGACCAAACGCCTGGTGGCTGGAGGCGCCCCGAAGGGCCAGGTCGACATGAGTTGGCACTTCTACGTCGCCGTCGGTCACGGGCGCGTCGTCATGGTGGACGCCGGCAGCGATCACTTCGCCAAGAAGGGCTACCTCACACCCAAATGGTCCATCGCCCGGTCCAGAACGGTCGTCGCCAGCTTGGCGCAGCTCGGGCTGAAGCCCGTCGAGGTCACGGATGTGGTCCTGACTCACTTCCACTGGGACCACGTGGGCGGGGTGGCCTCGCTCCCCAAGGCGCGGGTCCACATGCTCCCCAAGGAGTGGGCGAGGGTATCCAAGAACCTCCGTGGGCCCGTGGAGGCAGGCAAGCGCTACGTCGGAACGGGGTCGCTTCCGCCGGGATTTCTGGTCACGGAGGCCGGACGTCATACCCGCCACCACGCGATCGTAGAGGTGGCTTGTGTCCCCAAGCCTATCGTGGTCGCCGGGGATGGGATCTACCTGTGGGACAACCTCCGCCTGAAGCGGCCGGTCTCGCAGAACACCGATCCCAAGCGCAGCGTCCGCGAGATGCAGGCCGTCGCCAAGCGCGTGGGGCAGGCGCGGGTCATCCCCGGTCATGACCCGGCTGTCTTCACCCGTTACCCTTCCGGAGTGGACGGTGTCGCGCTCATCTGCCGCTAGGGAAGGGTCAGCGCCCGCGCCTCATCGGTCAGGCCGTCGAGACGGCCCATCAGCTGCTCGAACGGGCGCCGGTTCACGATGTGACGCCAGACCTCTTCCGGGACGATCTGCTCGAGGTCACGGTGGTAGCGGACCAGGTCGTACCAGGGCACCGTGAAGTTCAGGTGGTGCTCGAAGTGCAGCGTGATGTTGAACGGCATCAGCACTGGACGACCTGGGAACAAGGTCGTGCGGGAGCGGAACATGGGGTCCGGCTCCTGGCCGATGGCGCCGCCGTGCTCCATCCCGCCCTTGGCCAGGTTCCAGGCGGCGACGACGTGCACGCCCCAGAACATCGCCACCGGTATCGGCCAGCCCAGCAAGATGCCGGTCAACGGAAGCAGGGTGGCCCAGATCACGACGAACGCGATGATGGCGCTCTTCGTGCTGCCTGCCTTCCCGCCCTTCTTCCTCTTGCGTCCGACGGTGCGGTCGTAGAACAGGAAGCCGGGAATCAGCAGGTACTTGAGCGCTGACGACTTGAACTCATCGCCGACGGGAAGGCTGAACCGTTGCGGGTCCGATTCCTCCAATGGGCGGACGTGGTGCTCCAGGTGGCCGACGGCCCAGTGGGTGTCGTAGTGAACGCCGAAGAGCACCGATACCGACCAGCCGAAGGCTCGGTTCCACCACCGCGCGCGCGCCTTGTCGCGGCTGATGACGAACATGTTGTGGGACGCTTCGTGGACCACGAGGATGAACAGCCCGAAGTAGAGCAGGCCGAACACGATCGCAGCCACAGGCAGGTAGACCCCCCAGTGGAGGTGCTGCCCGGCGATGACGGTGCCGACGATTCCGGCCAGCAGGCCGGCATAGGCGCCCACATTGATGGCGTTGTGGACCCAGGGCGTCTTGGTCTTGAAGTGGTACTGCGACCCCGCCTGGATCGCGTCGTAGACCCACTGAGCGTGCTTCTTGCCGTGCCCGGCGTGCGCGTTCTCGGGGGTGACGTCCTCAATGCTGGGTGCGGGTGCAGCGACCATCGCGTGACCTTTACCGCTGCAGCCTCCCACATGTCCAACCTGGAGTGCGTTCGCCCCGGTTCTAGGACCCCACGGCCATGTCCGGAGCGACCCGCGAACCGACGTCTTCGAGCACCGCTCGCGCCGCGGCCATACCGCTCAACGTGCACAAAGGCACACCACCACCGGGGTGCACGGTGCCTCCCGCCAGGTATAGACCGCGGAGCTCACGGACCCGGTTGCCGGGCCTGGTAAAGGCACTGCGCGCAGAGTTCGATGCCGAACCGTAGATGCTGCCGCGGGAACCCGGGAAGCGATCCTCCAGCTGCTGTGGCGTCCGAGACCAGACGATCTCGGCGTCTGCGTCGACCAGGCCAAGGGCCTTGATACGCGTCATGACGAACTCGCGCACGCGGGGCTCGTCGGTCTCCGCGTTGCTGCCAGGCTGGATCGCGGGCGCGTTGACCATCGCGAAGACCGGCACCGAGCCGTCGTCGAACGGCGCACGCCCGTGACTGAGGCTCTGGTCGCACAGGTAGATGGTCGGCTCCTGCGGTACCCGGCGATGGTCGAAAATGTCCTCGAACTCCGCCATGTACCGGTCCGGGAAGACCACTGTGTGGGGTGCCCGGGCGCGCCGGCGCTTGGACTTGATGACGTAGTTGATGGCCGACATCGACGGATCCAGGTTCTCGACCCGGGACCGCATCGCCTTGAGGCCAGGAGCCAGCTCCATGGCGAGGTGTCTGACATCGGCGTTGCAGACCACGGCGTCGGCATGCAGTTGAGCGCCTGACTCCAGTTCGACACCGGTGATTCTTCGCCAGCGGCTGGTGATGGCGCTGACCCGGGTGCCGGTGACGTATTGCACGCCCAGCTCGCGGCCGCGCTCTACCATGGCCGTCGCCATCGAGCCCATGCCGCCCTCGAGCCCGTGCGCCCCCATCGCCATGTCGACGTGGGCGATGCAGTTCAGCGTCGCCGGAGCCCGACGGACGTCGGAGCCGTTATAGGTGGCGAACCGCATCAGGATGTTGCGGACGTGCGGGCTCTTCACACGCTTGCGGATCGCTTGCCACATGGTCCGGGTCGGGTCGATGTGGCGCAGCTGGGTCAGCGTGCTCCATTTCATCCGCGACAGCGACCGTAGGCTCGGGGAATCGCCGTAGACGAAGTGGGGGGCGCTGGCGGTCCAGATCTCCTCAGCGTATTTGAGGAAATCGGCCATCTCGTCGCGGGCCTGGCGCCCGTACACGGCACGGATGTCCGCCAGCGTCGTATCCAGTTCCGGGCTCGTGTAGAGGCTCGAGCCATCGGCGAACATGTACTTGAACGTCGGATCTAGCCGCCGAAGCTTCACGCGCTCCCGCAGCCGCGTTCCACTGAGCGCGAAGAGCGTGTCGAACACCTCGGGCAGAGTCAGCAGGCTGGGACCGGTGTCGAACTCGACCCCCTCGGCGTCGGCGGTGCCGGCCTTGCCCCCAAGCTGGTCGGCGGCCTCCAGGACCGTTACCGCAACGCCTCTCGAGGCCAGGGCCAGGGCGGCCGACAGGCCTCCGAACCCTCCTCCGACGACGATGACGTGGCGCTTCATCAGCGAGCTCCTGCGGGCTGGGTGAACCGCCGGGCCAACCGGCTCAGGCGGGTCTGGCGCTGCCCCTGGAAGAGGGGCAGCCACATCGAGTTCTTTCGCGGGCGGGCGACCCGCATGTTCACCAGGAAGCGGTGACGGTCCATGTCGATCCGCGACGGGCGGATGAGCTCCAGGCTGCCCGGGGTCGGCGCCGGTTGGCCGCCGACCGAAACGGTCGGAAGGTATCGCAGGTAAAACGGACCGTTGTCTACACGATCCCGCGCAGCCAGGCTCATGCTCATCCAGGGCAGGGCGACGTCGCTGTCCGTGTCGAACAGCGTCACCTGGTCCCAGGTCGCCATGCCGTAGAACGTCCGCCGCGGCCGCTCGAGCCGTGCGTCCAGCCGCACCACCTTGCTGAGCCCGTCCGGGGCGATGTCGATACCAAAGGCGCTTGGCGTGTCGGCGTCCTCCTCGGGCCAGAGGATGTAGAAGATCCGGTCGTGGCCGCGCATGTCCCGGGTGTGCCCCCAGGCCCAGTGATCGATCCCCAGGTCGTGGAGGCCGTTGGGGCTGGCATTGCGGTCGTGATACGCCTCGCCGCTGACCGTGAAGGCCGGCCCGTCACCCAGCGACAGCACCGCGTGCCCGTGGGCCGGAGCGGCCACCGGGGTCCAGTCGTGGGGCGCGCCGAAGTCCAGGTCGATGCCCGTCAGTCCGCGGGGCACGGGCCCCTCTGCCGTGATGGTGCCCACGACGCGGACGCCGGCGTCTTCCACTGGGCAGTCGAGCGACACGGTGGTGGTGCGAAAGGAGCCGTCGGGGCTGAAGCTGCCCTCGATGTGGGTGTCGCCAAACCGCCAGGCGAACGCGCCGTCCCACTCCGCTTCTTCAGGCTCGAACTCGCGCAGCAGGTAGAACGACGGCTCGCCGCCCTCGTAGACCGCGAGGTTCAGTGACGGCCGAGAGCGCGGCGTGTCTCCTTGGCCGCGGCGGGCCTTCGACACGTACCCCGGTAGAAACGGCAGCCCGAAGGACCAGATGAGAACCAGGCCGTTGCGATCCTGGTCCAGCAGCTCCAAGTACCACCACACAAACCCGCCTGGGCTCTCCATCGGACCGGTCGGGGCAGGGCGTCGGGCGTCGTCGAAACGGATCATCGGGGCCTCTTTCGCGTAGGCGGCGCCAGCAGGGATTCACTGGCAACGGACTGTTCGATGCGCCGTCCAGGCACCGGGTGCGCGATCCGGAAACAATCCGCGTTTTCTACGGGAAACGTATCCTATATAAGGCTTGCCAGTCGGAAAGGTTTTTCCGTTCAGGCGTGCAAACCCACGCACCTGCTCGAATGCCCTCGCATCGTTCCCCCTGTGACTGAGATGCAAACCCATATCGCCATCGCAGGAGACGGGCCAGCGGCTCTGTTCCTCGGAGTGGCATGCGCCGAGGCCGGCCTCGACGTGGTGATCTCCGGCCCGGGCATCGACCTGCCGTGGACCAATCGCTACGGCGCCTGGGCCGACGAGCTCGACGGGCTGGGGTTGCGCAGTGCCTACGCGGACGTCTTCGACCAGACCGACGCCTGGATGGGCGAGGGAGAACACCGCCGTCTGGACCGAGGGTACGTGCGGCTCGACTCCGATCGCCTGCAGTGGCTGCTGATGGACCGGTTCAACGACGCCGGAGGGATCCTTGTCGGAGCCGCCGTAGAGGCCATCCGGCCCGCGCCCGGCGGCGCCAGGGTGGAGCTCGACAACGGCGACACCCTCCGGTCCACGGTCGCGGTAGACGCCACCGGCGGTCGGAGTTACCTGACCGAACGTCGCGGAAAGGCGCGTTCGTTCCAGACAGCGTACGGCATCGAGTGCACGCTCACGGGAGAACAGCCCTGGGCCAGAGATGCCATGACGCTCATGGACTTCCGCAGCCCGGCCGGAGAGCCAGGCCCCAATGATGTGCCGACGTTCCTGTACGCCATGCCGCTGGAAAACGGTCGTTGGTTCCTCGAAGAGACCGTGCTGACGCGTGGGCCAATGGTGCCGCCCGATCAGCTGCACGAGCGGCTTCAGCGTCGGCTCGCTGCCCTGGGCAACACCATCGTTGACGCCTCCGGGCAAGAGCGCTGCGTCATCGCCATGGACCTTCCCCGACCCATCGAAGGGCAGGGTCACGTGGCTTGGGGGGCTGCGGCCTCGATGATTCACCCCGCCACCGGCTACTCCCTCGCCTACGTGGCCAACCGCGCACCCGTCGTGGCGGCCGTGCTCGCGCACGAGCTGCGACGCCCGGGGTCAGACACCCCGCGTCGCGCCCTGGCGGCGGCCCAGGATGCGGTCTGGAGCGCGGATGACCTGCGCACCGACGAACTCTACCGGTTCGGCGCCAGCACCCTGGCGAACGCCGACCTCGTGCGCTACCGCCGCTTCTTTGGAGCCTTCTTCGAACTCCCCGAAGAGGTCTGGCGCGGCTACCTCTCGCGGACCCTGTCCCCGACCCAGCTTCGCAACGCGATGCTGGGGCTCTTCGCCCGGCTCAACCCGGGTCTGCAGGCTTCGCTGGCCTCCCATGTGGTGCGTCAGCCGGGCCGTGTTCTTCGGGGACTCCTCCCCGATCCGCGCCGCATGTGGCGCAGCTCTCAACGCAAAGGCCAAGGACAAGGACTCCTATGACCGTCAGCGGACTCTCCAAGGTCGCCCAGCAGCCGTCGCTCCGGTTGCTCGGCGACGACGTCGAACGCGCCGTGGCCGCAGCGATTGACCTCGCTAGCGGGCTCATCGACGCCCACGCGTGGGAGCCTCTCAAGAGCATGTGCCACGAGCACATGGGGACAGGTGGGAAACGCTCGCGCATACGCTTGTGTCTAGAGGTGGCGACCGCGCTCGAGGTGAGCCTCGAGTCGTGTGTGCCACTGGCCGCAGCCGTGGAGCTGCTCCACAACGCCACGCTGGTACACGACGACCTGCAGGATCAGGATACGGTGCGGCGTGGCAAGCCCACCCTCTGGGCGCGCCACGGCGCGGAGCAGGCCATCACCGCCGGTGACCTGCTGCTCATGCTGCCCGCGTTGGCCATCGAGGACGATGCGTGTCAGGCGCAGGTGGCGCTGTCGCTGGTGCACGCGGTTCACCGGCGAGGCGTGACGGCAGCATCCGGCCAGGCGCTCGAGTGGGCCTCGCTGTCCACCGCCCCGGACTGGGCGACCTACACCCGCATCTGTCGGGGCAAGACCGGCGCGCTGTTCGCGCTCCCCGTAGAAGGCGTCCTGCTCCTGGCCGATTGGCCACGTCGCCGCGCTCGGGAAGTAGGCGACTGGGCCGCCAGTGTGGGCACCTTGTTCCAGATCCACGACGACCTCATCGACCTGTGGGGCGATAAAGGCCGTGGCCAGTGGGGCAACGACCTGCGCGAGGGCAAACCCAGCGCACTCACAGCGGCCCACCTGGAGCTTCACCCCCAAGACAAGGGCGCATTGACCACGCTGCTCAGCGCGCCGCGGGACCAGACCACCGACGAAGACGTGACCTTCTGGCGCGACCGCCTCGCCAAGGCTGGAGCGCTCCAGCTGGTGGTGCACCGGGCCAACCTGCTCCACGACCGGATGACGGTCGGCGCGGAGAGCTGGTCCGACGACTCCCCCGTGCTGGCCAAGGCCCTGTTTGCCTTCGCCGACAAGTACCTGGACGCCATCAACGAATACGCCCGCATCGCTGCTACGCACGCGGCCGCCCTTTGACCATCGACCCCACGCAGTAGCCGAGGACCCACCATGCCCGGAACCTTTTCCCATACCCCCCACGCCGTCGTCATCGGCGCAGGCTTCGGCGGTCTCGCCGCTGCCGTGCGTCTGCGCAGCATGGGCTACCGCGTGACCATGCTGGAGGCCACCGAGCAGCTCGGCGGCCGGGGCGCGGTCTGGAAGCGCGATGGCTTCAGCTTCGACGCCGGCCCCACCGTCATCACCGCCCCCTACCTCTTCGACGAGCTCTGGGAGATGACGGGTCGCAAAGCCGAGGACTACTTCACGCTCAAGCCCGTGGACCCGTTCTATCGGGTCAAGTTCGACGACGGGTCGTCGTTCGACTACGTGGGCGAAGAAGACCGCCTGCTGGCCAACATTGCCGCGTTTTCTCCAGGCGACGTGGAGGGCTACCAGAAGATGGCCGACCACTCCCGGCGCATCTTCGAGATCGGCTACCAGCAGCTGGCGCACACCCCGTTCACGCGCCTGACCGACATGCTGCGGGTCATCCCCGACATGCTGAAGCTGGAGAATCACCTCAGCGTCTACTCGCTGGTGTCGCGCTACATCAAGGACGAGCGGCTGCGGCAGGTGTTCACCTTTCAGCCCCTGCTCATCGGCGGCAACCCGTACAACTGCAGCAGCATCTACATGCTCATCCACTGGCTCGAGCGGAAGTGGGGCGTCCACTACGCGATGGGCGGCACGGCCAGCATCGTCGCTGCGTTCGGGCGGCTTCTGGACGAGCTCGAGGTGGACATCCAGCTGAACACCCCGGTGGAGAACATCGAGGTCTCTGGCGGAAAGGTCCGCGCGGTCTGGGACGGTCACGGCCGCCGTCACGCCTGCGACATCGTGGTCAGCAACGCCGACCCGTCGATGGTCTACACCAAGATGATCGACAAGAAGCACCGCCGGAAGAACCGCGACTGGCTCATCAAGATGAAGAAGCAGTCCATGAGCCTGTTCGTGGCCTACTTCGGCACCGACAAGCTCTATCCCGACGTGGCGCACCACTCGATCCTGCTGGGGCCGCGCTACAAGGAGCTGCTCGAGGACATCTTCGAGCGCAAGATCCTCGCCGAAGACTTCAGCCTCTACCTGCACCGTCCCACGGCAAGCGACCCGAACGTCGCGCCCGAGGGGCACGAGGCCTTCTACGTCCTGTCCCCGGTGCCGAACAACCGCAGCGGCATCGACTGGGAGCACCGGCACGAGGAGTACCTCAACCGAATTATGAACGCGCTCGAGGAGATCTGCCTGCCGGACCTCAACAAGCACACGGTGACCAAGTTCGCGGTGGACCCGCGTTACTTCCAGCACCGTCTGCGTAGCTACGATGGCGCCGCCTTCGGTCTAGAGCCGCGGCTGAGCCAGTCGGCCTATATGCGCTACCACAACGCCTCGCCGGATGTGCAGGACCTCTACTTCGTCGGCGCCAGCACCCACCCGGGAGCAGGCGTCCCCGGCGTCCTGAGCGGCGCCAAGGTCCTCGACACCGTCGTCCCCCAGGTGGCCAGCCGTGCGCAGATGCCGATGGCCCGCCCCAACTCCCGCATGCAGGTGGCCTGATGAACGCCGAAAACCGCCAATCCAAGCCCGGCCTCGCCGACTTCGCGCGCCGCAAACTGCGCGTTCCCAAGGACTTCGACAGGGTCGCACGCAACTACGACCTGCTGACCGGGATGAACCCGGGCTACAAAAAGCACCTCCGTTGGAGCGCTGAGCGCCTGGCGGCGCCGAGTCACGGCAAGCTCCTGGACCTGTGCTGCGGCACCGGCCTGAGCACCGAGGCGCTTGCCAGCGTATACCCGCACGCGACTATCGAGGCCCTCGACGGCTCCCAGGGCATGCTCGACGTGGCCGCCAAGAAGAAGAACCTGCAGCGGGTCAACTTCGTCCAGGGCGACGCCATGAACCCCTTCGGCTCAGGTCTGGAGGGCCCCTACGACGGGATCCTCATGGCCTACGGCATCCGGAACATGACCGACCCGGACAAGTGCCTGGAGCGGCTGATGCTGATGCTCAAGCCCGGCGGTCGCATCTGCTTCCACGAGTACTCGGTGCGCGACTCCAAGCGGGCCGCCCTCATCTGGAAGGCGGTCACCGGCGCGGTCATCATCCCGTCGGGGTGGCTGACCAACCCGGGGTCGGACATCTACACCTACCTGCGCAAGTCCGTGCTGGAGTTCGACGGTGCGTCGGCCTTCCAGGAGCGGCTGCGGCGTCACGGCTTCATCGACGTCCGCGCCTTGCCCATGGACGGCTGGCAGAAGGGCATCGTGCACTCGTTCGTGGCCACTCGCCCGCTCTAACGCGGCACCCTGGAGGAAGACACATGGCAGTGGGGCTGAAGGCCGAAACGCTGTATCCCAAGAGTGGCTCGCACCGGGTATCGCCGGGCGAGTCCCGCTCGGTCACCATCGTCGGTGGCGGTCTGGCCGGCTGTGCCGCCGCGGTGATCCTGGCCGAGCGTGGGGTCGAGGTCACCCTCATCGAGGCGGAGGCGTCACTGGGCGGCCGGCTTCGGGGCTGGCGGGATGAGCTGAAGGACGGGACGCAGTTCGAGATGGACCGTGGGTTCCACGCCTTCTTCCGCCAGTACTACAACCTGAGGGCGCTCCTGACCCGCATCAAGAGTGACCCGGAGATGGGCAACCTCATCCCGTTGACCGACTACCCCCTGCTCGGGCCGGACGGGAAGGCCGAATCCTTTTCCGGGCTCCCCAAGACCACGCCGCTGAACCTGATGTCGCTGGTCATGCGGACGCCGACCATCAAGCCGCGCGACCTGCTGGGGATTCCCACCTGGCCGACCTTCGAGATGCTGGCCTATGACGAGGCGTCGACCTACCGGCGCTTTGACGACATGACCGCCAGCGCCTTCATGGACTCGCTCAACTTCCCTGCCGAAGCACGGCAGATGCTGTTCGAGGTCTTCGCCCACTCCTTCTTCAACCCCGAAGAGGACATGTCGGCGGCGGACATGCTGCGCATGTTCCACATCTACTTCACGGGCAACCCGGAAGGGCTCATCTTCGACGTCATGGACCGCCCCTTCGACCGCGGCCTGTGGCAGCCTCTCCAGCGCTACCTGGAGCGCAACGGCGTCACGCTGGTGCTGAGCAGCCGGGTGGAAAGTCTGCAGAAGAAGGGCGATACCTGGCGGGTGCAGCACTCCGCCGGCAAGGCCATCGCCAGCGATGCTGTTGTCCTCGCGCTGCATGTGCCGGCACTCAAGGCGCTGGTGGCGGCCTCTGAGGGCATCTCGGTGGGGGGTTGGGCGGACCGCGTCCAGGCCCAGCAGCCCACCAACGCGTTCGCCATCTGGCGCATGTGGCTCGACCAGCGCGCGGGCGAAGATCGAGAGCCCTTCGCGGGGACTGCAGGCCTCGGCATCATCGACAACATCTCGCTGTACGAGCGGTTCCACGATGAGTCGGCCCACTGGAGCCTCCACCACAACGGCGGTTCGGTCGTCGAGCTGCACGCCTACGCGCTGCCCGACGCCATCAAGGACGACCCCGAGGCGGTCAAGGCCCAGCTCTGGCAGGGCATGGTCGACGCGTATCCGGAACTCGAGGGCGCGACTGTCCTGGACGAGCGGTTCCGTATCGACCAGGACTGCCCGGCGTTCCCACCGGGTCACGCCCACGTTCGCCCGACCACCGACACCCCCCACGATGGGCTGGTGCTGGCCGGCGACTTCGTGCGGCTTCCCTTCCCGGCGGCGCTCATGGAAGCGGCGACGTCCTCGGGCATGCTGGCCGCCAACAAGCTGCTCGAACGCTGGGGCGTCCGGGGTGAGCCGCTGACCACGCTGCCGCGCAAGGGCATGCTGACCTCTCCGGCGGAGGGTCGGGTCGCCCGAGCGCGTCGAGCGGTTGCCACCTGGCGCGAACAGGGACGCTTGTTCTTCGGCCGCCGCCCACAGGTGCCGAAGCAGGCCGCGCTGACCGGGCCCGATTGGCAGCAGGCGAGTCCGGCCCGCATTCAGCGTTCGCTGGACGACGCGATGCGTCTGCCGGCGGGTGGCTGGTACGTGGTCGACGCCAGCCGCAACATCGGCCAGTCGCCCAAGGACTACATCATCGACGGACGCGAGATTGTCGTCTGGCGTGATGTCGTTGGGGGGCAGCTCAAGGCCGGTCCTGCGTCGTGCCCGCATATGGGCGCCTCGCTCGCGTGCGCAAAGGTCGAGGCCGGCGAAATCGTGTGCCCCTGGCACGGCCTGAAGCTGGGCAACAGCCGCCACGGCAGCTGGGCGCCGATGACCATGTACGACGACGGTGTGCTCGCCTGGGTGCAGCTGGAAGACGGGACGGCGAAGACGCCGGCGCCGATCCTTCCGCCAAGGCCAGCGCAGTACATGGACGCGGTCATCGTCATGGACGCCAAATGCGACCCCGAGGACGTCATCGCCAATCGGCTGGATCCGTGGCACGGCGCCTGGTTCCACCCGTATTCCTTCGACAAGCTGGTGGTCACCGAGGTGACGGATCAGAAGATGGAAATGCGGGTGTCCTACCGGGTCGCAGGCCCAGTCGTCATGGAAGTGGACGTGACGTTCCATTGCCCCGATCCGCGGACCATCGTCATGACGATCGTCGACGGCGAGGGCGTGGGTTCGGTGGTCGAGACCCACGCGACTCCGGTCGGACCCGGCCAGACGCGCATCATCGAGGCGACGCTGGCGACCTCGGACCGAAAGGGGTTCGGCCGCGTGCAGAAAGTGGCGCGGTTCATTCGGCCGTTCATTCAGCGCTCCGCGGAGCGCCTCTGGGTGGACGACGTGGCCTATGCCGAGCGGCGCTACGCCCTGAGGCAAAAGGGTGAAATCGACGACCGCCTGGTTCGGGTCGGGTAGGCTGGAGGCACACCATGCGCAACATCCTCACGCTTCTGATGACCCTCGCGATGGCCAGTCCTGCCGCTGCGGCCAAGCCCGACGCTCCCGACATGAGCGGCACGTGGGCCGAGCTTCGGGTGCTCACCGAGGTCCAGCCGGTCCCGTTGGTGGGCAAGGTCACCATCGCCCAGCAGTTCCTGTCGCTGCACAAGCTCGCGGCGGATGGCAGCAAGGTCGCCTCAAAGGGCAAGATGTGTGGTCTGCGGTTCGAAGCCAGCCACAAACGCCTCCGGCCCAGCGTCGCCCAGAGCTTCCTGGACGCGCTGGGTGTCCTCGAGGGACGTTCGAAGCTGCAGTACAACAAGAAGCGCAAGCGCTGGGAGCTGTCGGCCAAGAAGCGCTCGGACGTGCTGGGAGCCAACCTCAGCCGCCCCGACGACAAGCTCCCGGAGGATGCCGATGACCCGCGGGTGACGGACCCGGACAAAGACGGTCGGCCAGGGGTGACCGTCAGCGTGTCGGGGCTGGCCAACGGGAACCTCTACCTGATTCAGCGGGTAACCACCGCGCTGCGAGGTATCGTGCGCGATAAGAACACCGTGGACGGGATTGTCACCTGGAGCCGCGACCAGAGCGTTGTCGGCGCCAGCTCTTTCATCCTCCGCAGCCCGCCCGAGGGCGTGCCGCACAAGGACCGGAGCAAACACTTCTTTCGGCTGCGCCGGGTGCCGGAAGGCATGACCTGTGATGGGCTCCTGAAGACGGCCGACAGCTTGTTTCGCTTGAAGGCCAGCGCAAAACCGTGATGGCCGACGGACGCTTCACGGAGGTCGTCGCATCCAGCCGCCGGATCCTGGATGACAACGCCAAAACCTTCGCCCTGGCTGGCAAGCTCCTGCCTCCCGCGGTGCTCGACGACGCGGCCGTGGTCTACGCCATGTGCAGGGTCATCGACGATGCCGTGGACGAAGCCGCCGACGCTGAGGCTGCACGCCAGGCGATCGACGCTCTGACGGCGGAGTTGAGCGGTGAGGCCCAGCGACGCCCGCTGGTAGCGTGCTTCGTGGAGACCTGTGAGCGCCTGAACATTCCCTTCGTCGCGGCCGCCGAGCTGGCCAAGGGGGTGGCATCCGACGTACTGGCCGCTCCCGTGCGAATGACGTCGGACCGCGAGTTGCTGCGCTACTGCTACCGGGTCGCCGGGACGGTGGGGCTCATGATGTCGGGCGTGCTCGGCGTCAGTGACCCCAAGGCCGCAGCCCACGCCATCGATCTGGGCGTCGGTATGCAGCTGACCAACATCTGCCGTGACGTCCTCGAAGACGCCCGAAACGACCGGGTGTACCTGCCCACCGACCGCCTGGCGCGCTACGGAGCGACCCCCGGGGACGTCATCGAGCGGCCCCACGCTGTCTTCTGCCAGCTGGCGACCCACAAGGTGGTCGAGGACCTTCTCGTCATGGCGGACCGCTATTACGAGAGCGGACGCGCCGGCCTCCGCTACATCCCACCCACACGCCGTGCTGCGATTGCGGGTGCTGGAGCTGCCTATCGTCGCATTGGCGATGTGGTACGCAGCCGCGCCTTCGACGTGGGTCAAGGCAGGGCTGTGGTGTCGCTGATGGACAAGCTCCTGCAGGTGGTCGGGTCCGCCACGGTGGCCAGCATCGCAGGGTTCACGCCCGAACCCGATCATGATGAGGGCCTGCACATCCATCTGGCCGGCCTCCCGGGAGCGGCTGTGTAGTCGCCGCTGTCTGTCGACGTTCGATGGGCATCGACCACGACTGCCGGAGCGTGACGCGACATGTGACATGTGGGTGCAGTGTCACAGTTCGTACGCGGTAAGCCCTGGGAATTGCAAGAAGCCCGGCTGGCATGCCCCTTGCTCACGACGACCCTGCCAATCACCAAGGAGCATGGTCGTGACCGAGGTCAGCAACGCACCCGCCATTTCCAACGAGACGTCGAAGTCGGCCAACAGCTCTCAGGACAACCAGGGCGGCGGTGGCATTCGCCAGAGTCTGCGCTCGATGGGCGGCTACGCTGAGCAGATGCAATCGCTGCGGCCAGTGCAGATGCGCGGCGGGGGTGGGACAGGCGACATCCACGCCGCCGCTGCGCACGGGACCTCGGGTTCGGGGGGCGCGCTCCCGCACCTCGACCGCATCCAGCAGTCCTTTGGGCGTCATGACGTCAGCGGCGTCGAGGCCCACGTCGGCGGCCGCGCGGCGGAGGCTACCCAGGCCATGGGCGCGACGGCATATGCATCTGACGGCGCGGTCGCCTTCGGTCAGTCGCCCGACCTGTTCACCGCGGCCCACGAGGCGGCCCATGTGGTCCAGCAGCGAGGCGGTGTGCAGCTGATGGGTGGGGTGGGCAAAGCCGGGGACGCTTACGAGCGCCATGCAGACGCGGTCGCTGAGAAGGTCGTCGCCGGCCAGTCCGCCGAGGGGCTCCTGGACACGATGGCCGCGGGGCGGACGAGCACATCAACAGGAGCAATCCAGCTCAAAGAGGGCAAGCGCTCGCTCATCGTTGGCGGCAACATCTCGCCGACCTCGGGCGGGAGCTTCACCATTGGGTGGGCCGGCAAGAAGTGGAAGTATATCGAGCTCTCAGACGCCAAGGTGACCGTTACGGCCAAGCCGACCAGCGCCAAGGAGCTGAAGGCCGACCACGAAGAGAAGGACGTCGAGGGAAGCCTCGATGTCGCGGTGGGCGATGGGACGAAGGCTGGCGCTGACCGCCACGACAGCGATCCCAAGCAGGAGTACGAAGCGACGGATGGAGTGAGAACACCGGCCAAGGCGGCTGAGAGCCACCCGTCAGCGAAGATCATCGAAGCGAAAGCGAAGAAGAAATGGGCGGGGCCCGCCTTCGCGGAATTCTCGGGCGCCCTGGGGGCGGATGGTTCGCTGGGTGTCGGGCTGCAAGCGGGCGGTGAGTGGGACAACGCCACCGCCAAGCTCGACCTGAAGCTCTTCGAGGCCGGTCCCCAGTCCGAAAAGGATGAGAATTCGGTCGAGGACGACGATGGCGGATTCTGGAAGGTGAAGGTGCTGGCCGCGACGCCCTCGTTTACCTGGAAGGGGCTATGGAACATCGATGGGGTGAACTTCGAGGTCGGAGCCACTGCTCAGTTCACGCTCAGCCCCAACATGGCTGGGGTGGCTGGCAAGGTCGCCAACATGGCGATGAAGACAGGGGCGGGCGAGCTGGCCAAGGACCTTGTCGGGATGCCCTTCGCGTTCGTCGAGGGAGGCTACGAAACGCTCAAAGCGGCATATCTGAACGTCCTCGCGGGAAAGGAGATCGACGCGTTCGCGACGATGGCCAACAACGAGTCACTCAAGATCGGTAGACATTTCGTCGCGGGTGTCTTGGGCAACAACACCGGGCTGGGCTCGAGCTCGGGCAAGAAGTGGTTCCTCAACGCGTACGCGCTCCGGAAGAAGGACCACCCGGAGATGACAGAGGAGCAGTTCCGGGCGGCGCTGCTGTCGTCGACGGCCTGGCAGGAGCAGGCACAGGGGCAGATCGCTCAGCAGGTCAAACTCGTCCTGTTCGAGGTCTGGAAAGAGGCGGTCAAGGACACGGTCCACGCCAAAGACTTCAAAAAGGCCGCCATTCGTTTGTTCGACAGCGAAGACCCCCCGGAAGCGAGTGGGATCACCGTTCCCAAGATCGTCGACCACGACAAGCCCAAGGACGACGGGTATTCGGACGAACAGATCGAAGAGATGAAAGGAGAGGGGCGGGCCAAGCATGGCCAACGCGCCATTGAGATGCGCGACCAGGCTTCAGCGCTCGGACACAAGCTGCAGAAGCTCGCAGCGTCGCACCCAAGCGTCATCAGCCATCACACCAGAGGCAACAAGTTCTTCTTTGCCGGGCTGGCCAAGCAGAAGGAGAACACTCACATCACGCTCTACGAGGCGGCCGAACTCTATGTCGACGCTATCGAGGCGTACGCCGCAGGCTTCAAGGTGGTCAACCAGGACGTCGAGGTTCCTGAGCGCGAGCGTGGATACTGACGCCTCTTTGTCCGGGGCTGAAGCCACCGCGCTGGTGTTTACTATCGGGTCGTGACGGTACTCATCGAACGACTTGCTCCCGGCCCCGTGGACGTCATCGGGGACGTCCATGGGGAAATCGAGGCCCTGGACGCCCTACTGGTGCGCCTGGGCTACGGCGCGGATGGTAGCCATCCGGACGGCCGACGGTTGGCGTTCGTGGGCGACCTCATCGACCGCGGTCCGGACAGCCCCGCCGTGTTGCGGCGTGTGAAGGCACTCGTAGACGCTGGCGTGGCGCAGGCCGTTCTGGGCAACCACGACATGAACGCGCTGCGGAACAATCCCCATGTCCGGCGCTCCGGGGAGGGTTGGTGGTACGGGCGGCGGGACCACTACCACCGCGACAGCCTGTTGGTGGACGAGGAGGAGAAGCGAGAGGTGTTTCTTCCGTTTCTTCGGTCGCTGCCGTTGGCCCTCGAGCGGAAGGACCTCCGAGTGGTCCACGCGTGCTGGCATCCGGACTCCGTCGCGACCGTCAAGGCCAGCGGATATGCTGACGCAGAAGGCCTGTTTGCCGACGTCGACGCGCGCAACGGCCCCATGCTGGAAGCGCTCAAGGCAGCATCGGAAGCCGCCAAGAGACCCTACGACATGCATCGCGAGTCCACGCCAGTGCCCTACCTGAAAGACGTGGCCCGGTACAACGAGGTGAAGGTGATGCATCACCCGGTGCGCGTACTGACCGGCGGGATGGAGCGCGACCACAAGACCGCGTTCTACGCGTCGGGAAAGTGGCGTTTCGCCGAGCGAGTCCCCTGGTGGAACGACTACGCCGGCCCTCCCGTCGTGGTGGGGCACTTCTGGCGTCGCCGAGAGGGTGGCGGGCCGAAACTCTTCGGTGGTGCGGGGGCGTCGGACTGGTTGGGGCCGTCTCGGAGCGTCACCTGCGTCGACTACTCGGTGGGGCTGCGGTTCAAGGATCGGCGGGCGGGGCGCACCGACTACACGACGCATCTGGCGGCGCTTCGCGTCCCTCAGTGGCGCCTGGTGTTCGAGGACGGGGTCGAACTCCAGATGAGTGCTCCGGGTCCACCCGGCCTTGGAGATAGTGCTTTACGGCCGTAGCGCGTCGTGATTTGTCGGTGGCATGAGCGACATGGACCGACGTACGTTTCTCGCCAGCGTAGCCGCCGGCTCGGTGGCACTCCCGATGTTCCTGAAGGGCTGCGCCGAGGAGACCACGCCTGGGCCCACGATCATCGACGATGGCGGGACGCCCTTCGCCTTCGACCCTGATGGCGTCGCTCAGGACGACACGCTCTTCCCCATCCCGGCCCAGTCGGGTGCCGTTCGGGCGGAGTCGGTCATCCTCACGGCGCTGGCTGCCGATGGCGCCGCCAAGACGCTTCGGGTCTGGCGCGACAGCGAGGTTTCCGGCGAGGTCATCCTGGTCAAGGACGAGGCGATCACCGCCACCGACGGCTACCTGAAGACGACGGTCGATGGCCTGCGTCCCGGCACCTGGTACAGCTACGCGTTCTTCGCCGCTGGGGCAGGCGAGGGCGAGGTCACGTCCCGCACCAGCATCGGGCGCTTCACGACGGCCTGGGGCGACGGGGTCCTTCAGCCCATTCGGGTCGCGGCCACGGCGTGCACCAACCACGCCAAGATCCCCTTCCCGGCGATGACGCTGACGGCCGAGCGCGATTTCGACGTGCTCTGCCACCTCGGAGACATGGTCTATGCCGACGGCTCCGACACCACCGAGGAGTTCCGGCAGGTGTGGATCACCAACCTGGAGTCCCAGGGCTACCGCGACGTGTTGTCCAAAGCGTCGATGTACCTGACGTTGGACGACCATGAGGTGACCGACAGCGGCAGTCGCTACGACCTTCCGCCGGACCACTACCAGCGGGGTCTCGACGCCATGTTCGAGGTGGAGCCCATCCCCCGGGTCGGTGTCCCCACCAGCAACCGACTCTGGGACAGCTACCGTTGGGGCGACACGGCCGAGTTCTTCGTCCTGGACTGCCGCACCGAGCGCAAACTCGAGACCTTCGGCACTGACGATCCCATCTATGTCTCCAAGGACCAGCTGGCCTGGCTCAAGCAGGCGCTGTCCGACTCGCCCTGCGTCTTCAAGATTGTCCTGACGTCGGTGCCCATCCTGGGATTCCCGGGTTGGCCCGCGGAGGGCGACCGCTGGGAGGGCTACGCCCAGCAGCGCGACGAGCTACTCGACCACATCACCGACACGGGCATCGGCAACGTCTGGTTTCTGACCGGCGACTTCCACATGCACTACGTGGCACGTTTGGAGCCCGAGGGGCCACGGTCGAAGCTCTGGGAGATCATGGTGGGGCCAGGCGGGCCATCCTTCTCCAACCCGCTGCTGGGCATCGCGGAACTGGAGGGCACGGTCGAGCAGTACTTCCCTGCGAATCAGTTCGCGCATTTCGAGCGTTGGACCACGGCGACCTGGCTGACCTTCGATCCGGAAGCCGAGACAGTGACGGTGGTGATGCAGCGCCCCGACACCAACGAGGTGCTCTACGAAGCGACGTTGACCCAGGATGGCCCTGTCTGAGCGAAGTCAGGCGTTGGGGGAGGCCGTAGTCGCTGCGGCCGTCCCCAGAGCACTGAGCAACCAATGCGCGTCCGGGGAGTCCACCAGCTCGACCTGGGCATTCACCGGACCGCCGACGCGCTGCTGGTCACGCTCCTGGATACGGCCGCGGGTCAACGCGGCGCCGCCAGAAGGAAGGGGGACCGCCATCAGGATGATGTCGCCAACCTTCGTGGACCCGCCACCGACGATGGTGGCGTCCAGGCGCATGCCGGTGTGGCCGTAGATGGCCAGGAACGCCACCTTGCCATCGGGGAGCGTGGTGCGGCCCTGGGCTAACGGCGGCTGCGCGTGGGGGCGACCGACGTGGAATGCATCTGGGATAGGCTGTGCCCTGCTTGGATTTGGGGTCGTTGGGACGCCGGGAGAGTCCCAGCCGGCAGTGCGGCCGCGCCGGTGTTTCTGCTCCTCCAGGAGCTTGGACAGCTGCACGGCGTCCCGGGGCCGGTCTTTTGGGTTGTTCGATAGCATCCGCCGCACCAGGGAGCGGACGTCGTTGGGCACGCGGAACACGACTCGGGGCGGGAAGCTGGGTATCGCGTTCGGACTGTCCTGCTTGCGGAAGGGCGGGGCTCCGCTCAGCATTTCGTAGGCGATGCAACCGATGGCGTAGACGTCGGCGGCAGCGTCGCCGTTGAGGTTGAGGAAGCGGCGATGGACCTCGGGGGCCCGATACTGGTCCGACGAGACCACGGCGTGCCGTCCGGTGTGTCGGGTGGAGACGACCTTGGCCATGCCGAAGTCCAACACAGTGACGTGGTCTTTCCGACCGGCGCGGTTGCTGATGTAGATGTTGTCGGGCTTGAGGTTGTTGTGGACCACCTGGCTGGAGTGGGCCTCCCCTACGGCAGCGGCGATCTGACGCAGGATATGAAGGCTGCGGGCGACCGGCAGGCTGACCTCGGCGTCCATGAGCTCACGCAGCGTCTGCCCCCCGCTCAGAAGCTCCATCACCAGGAAGGTACGGCCGTCTTCGAGAAGGCCGGTGGCGAATACCGAGATGGTGTTGGGGTGGCTGAGTCGGGAAACCGCGTTCACCTCGTTGCGGACCTGCGCCATGACGTCGCCAATACCGCGGTCGGGGTGGGGCAGGACCTTGATCGCCACGTCGCGCTGCATGTCGTCGCGCCACGCCCGGTAGACCTCGCTGGTGGGGCTGTGGCTCAGCAGCTCCTGCACGTCGTACCGGTCCACCAGGGTTTCCCCCACCAGGCTCGGCGTTTCGATGCGTTTTGGAACGAGCTCCATGAAGTCTCCTGACGCTCGAGGACGTCAGAGCAAGGGCAATGCCAAGTCCGAATGACAGCAAAGGCGCGGAGCACGCTCTGTCGGATGCGCGTGCGAGTGTGACCTGACACGCTCCGCCGTGGGGCATATCCCCCAGTCGGGTCGGCCATCCGAGGCAATCACGCCCGCCTGCCACGGCACGGAAGTTGCTGAGGCATCCAGCTATGAAGAACCTCCTCCGATCCTTTTCAGTCGTGCTCGCCGCTGCGGTGCTCTCGCTGGGCGGGTGCGCCACGACCTCGGGCTCCCAGAGCGGCGACGCACTCGATGACCAGCCAGTGCTTATTCTGGCCACGCAGGACTATGAGCTTCACCTGCGAGGCGGGGAGGTCGTGATGGTGCGGACGAAGGAGGACGGCCCTGCGACCTCCGCCACCGAGGAGAAGGTTCAGAGCTACCAGAAGTTCAAGAACCTCTACGAGCTGCGCAGCGGTGAAGAGCTTCCCCCCGTGATGCCCGAAGGTGGCGTGGTCGTGACGGGCTGGCGGGGCCTGGACTGCGTCCGACCTGGCCGGTCATGTGGGCCACAGCCGGCGGAGCCATCGCAAGAGAACATGGTGAAGGTGAAGGTGACCTTCGGGCGCTAAGCCCACCGCGTCAGGCTTCCCGGCTTGGTCGCGGTGGTTTCGGTTGCGATGTAAGGAAGCGTAAGTGGACGCGCGGCAACCGTGAGATTCAGATAGAATCATGCCCATCATGCGTCTGCTGGCCGTCTCAGCCGTTCTCGCTGTCGCGCTCGGAGCCTGTATCGAGAGTCAGGCCGTGCGCTGCAGTGACGGAACCCTCTGCGGTCCCGGATTTCGATGTGCGGCCCTGGACGACCAGCGCGAGACCAACAGCCAGGAGCCGCCGACGTGTGTGCTGGCGTCCTGCGGCGATCGGATCAAGGACTCGCCGCAGGAAGAATGCGACGATGGTGACGGCAACGCAGAGGCGCCCAACACCTGTCGGCCGGGGTGCATCCTGCCGCGGTGCGGCGACCGCATTGTCGACGACGCAGCGCCTTACAACGAGGTGTGCGAGCCTGGAACGTCGAGCGACCCCGACGGTACCTGTTCGCCGGATTGCCGCTCCACGGGCAAGTGCGGCAACGGCATCGTCGATCGCCATCTGGAGTCGCCCGAAGAGTGTGACGATGGGAACCTCCGAAGCGGCGACGGTTGCTCTAGCCGGTGTAAGCCAGAGGTTCTGCTCTGGTCGCCGCTGATGCCCCGAGGGCTGGGGAATCGCTATGGCCACGCCATGGCTAGCGACGCCGAGCGGATGGTGGTGTTCGGCGGTCACGACGGCGACGAGGTGCTCGGAGACACTCTGGAAAACGTGGGTGGACGAGGCTGGTCAGTCGTCGAGCTGAGCACCGCTATGGTCCCGGCGCCCCGATGGACTCACGGCATGGTCTGGGATACGGCTCGAGGGTGTTTCGTCATGGCCGGTGGCGTCGGATCTGACGGCGAATTGCTTCAGGATACCTGGGAGTTGGATGCCACTGGATGGCGCCCCGTCGTCACCGATGCGTTCCCCAGACTCCAACAGGCTGTGAGCCAGACGCCTCAGCCGGTTCGCATGGCGTATGACGAAGCCCGCGGCGTCACGGTCGCGATTGTCAGCGCCGATGACGACTCAGCACCGGAAACATGGGAGTACGACGGGCAGCAGTGGTATGCCCTCGATGTCGAGACCCCCGAGGCCAAATCGTCGCCGGTCGCGTTCTACGGAGGCGTTGTCCAGAAGGTGGCGATGGTGGCATTGGGAGCGGACAACACGGTCCACTACTTCGATGGCAGTTCCTGGCAGATGTCGGAGCACCCTTACGTAGGGAAGGACGTTCCTATCGCGGCGCAACGCAGGCTGGCCTATCACGCCGGCAGGGACGCTCTGTTGCTCAGCCCGTCATTGGCATTGTCGGCCCCCATCTCCCCCTATGTGTTCACTCATGACGGCGGCTGGGCGCCGCTGTTGGCCTCAGAGATTCCACCCACGCGGTCGCACGGATGGGCACAGCACCGGCCCAGCAACAGCGTCTGGCTCACTGGAGGCCGGACCAGCGGTGCTGTCTACGGACACACCTGGACCGTCGACGTCTCGTCGGACTGGAGTGAAATCCTGGACCGGGCGACACCTGATGCAGCAGGTGCCGCCGCGATGGGCTACGACCCGCTGCGAGACCGGCTGGTCGCTTTCGGCGGTGATACCGACGTTGTCGCCGCGGGAGGTACGTGGGAGTTCGATGGAACCCAGTGGACCCGTCGCAGCATCATCGGCCCCACAAAGCGCAACGACGGAGCCCTCGGGTGGGCCGGCAGCCGCGACAGCCTCGTGCTCGTGGGGGGGAACGTCAGCCGACCCATCCCGGACAGCCAGAGCTTTGACGGGACCTCTTGGGTCGATGACATCAACGCCGGCCCCCGAGGACCCAACGTGTCGCTGTTCGAAGACCCGGTCGCCGGCGACCTGTATGCTCATCAGTCCCTACAGGCAGGGAGCTTCTCGACGGATGGTGCCGGTCTCTGGCGATTTGACGACCCGGATTGGACAGCCATGTCCGGGCCCGGCGGTTTTTTGCTCCGCGACCGACCCGCGTCGTACGGCGTCGACGCCGCACGGGGCGTCTTGCTGAGGCTGTCGTTTGACGACCAGGACGCACCCGAGTGGTCGGCGTACGATGCCACCACCGAAGAGTGGCAGCCCCTCGATCTCGAGGTCTCAGCGACAGCCACACGTGCGATGCCATCGGTGTGGTATCCGCCATGCCAGTCCATAGTCTGGTTTCCACCCGGTGAGCTGTCGCCCTGGTCAGAGGTGCTGTTCGGGGATGCAACGCGTGCCGCAAGCCCTGTGGCCGTGCTGGGAGAGGGGCCGCGCTCGTTCACTCGCCAACTCGCCTATGATGCGAGACGACGACGGATCGTTGCCTACACCAACGAGGGGCTTTTCGGGCTGGAATACACCAATACCGACGCGGTCGAGTCGTGCGTGACCCCCGGGGACGAAGACGGCGACGAACTGGCTGACTGCGCCGACCCCGACTGCAACTTCGACCCGGCGTGCGTCGGCAAGAGCGAGACGGATTGCGGCGATGGCGTAGACAACGACGGTGACGATGACATCGACTGCGCCGACATGAACTGCGGCGGACTGCTCTGCGGGGACGCACATCGATGCTACGCTGCGGCCTGCCAACCCATCGTGTCCCCCACGGAGTAATGTCGACTCACGCCACCCAACCTGGGCCTGACGCCTACGCCAAGACCCGCCTGCCGGGTGCTGGCACCGTCGCCAGCGGCACGGACGCCACCATGGTGACTCCGGGCGGGCCCACCAACCTTGACCCCGGCCACCGCGCCAGGGTGGGGCACTACGAGTTCATCCGTCTGTTGGGCCAGGGCGGCATGGGCAGCGTACATCTCGCGCGCGACACGCGACTGGGACGCAAGGTTGCCATCAAGGCGGTCCACTCGGACCTTGGGGACCAGCGCGAGCGGTTCCTGCGTGAGGCACGGGCCACCGCGCGCTTTCAGCACGAGAACATCGTCGTCATCCACGACGTCCTGGAGGAGGACAGCCAGCTCTTCATGGTGCTCGAGCACCTGTCGGGGCGCCAGCTTCGCGACCTGATCGTGGGGCGGGCCATCAAACCCCGGCGGGCCGTCGAGTGGATGATCCCCGTGGTGCGTGCGCTGGTCGCTGCCCACGAGCGCGGCATCGTGCACCGTGACTTGAAGCCCGAGAACCTGTTCCTGACCGACTCCGGCCTCATCAAGGTCCTCGACTTCGGCATCGCCAAGATGGTGGGCGAGCTGCACGCTGCCTCGGGGGAGATTGGAGGAGACACCGAGCGCCTACACCAGGCGGATATGGTGCAGGTGACCCAGGAGGGCGCCGTCGTCGGCACCATGCTTTACATGGCCCCCGAGCAGTGGGCCGGCGAAGAGGTGGACGGCCGGGCGGACCAGTGGGCGGTGGGCCTGATGCTCTACGAGATGGTGCTCGGCCATCATCCGCTGAGCGGCCGGACGGTCGTCGAGCTGGCCAACGTGGCGCGCGGCGAGGAGCCGCTGCCGCCGATTGGGCAACTGCTCCCAGAAGTGCCGGGCGACCTCGAGCGCGTCATCACCCGGTGCCTCGCCTTGTCGCCCGACGACCGGTTTGGCAGCACCTCGGAGCTGCTCGACCAGCTTCAGGCGATGCTCCCGACGCGGTTTGCGCCCCAGCTCGGTGCCGACGCGACGCCCTATCCGGGCCTCGCCGCGTTTCAGGAGCGGGACGCAGCCCGATTCTTCGGGCGCTCGCGCGATATTGGCCGGGTCGTAAGCCGGCTCGAGCAGAACCCGCTGGTGGCGGTGGTCGGGCCCTCCGGGGTCGGCAAGTCGTCCCTGGTCCGAGCCGGCGTCCTGCCGACGCTCAAGGCACACGAGAACTGGGAGTGCCTGGTCACGCGGCCGGGTCGTAACCCCCTGGACGCCCTCGCCGCGGTCCTGCTTCAGGCCAGTACCGCCAGTGGAGTGACGACGGGAGACCCCCTGGAGAAGGTCGCCCTGATGCGCCAGCAGCTGATCGACTCGCCCGGCAAGTTCGGCGAGGTGCTGCGGGGGCGCTGTACGACCAAGGGGTCGCGCCTGCTCCTGTTCGTCGACCAGTTCGAGGAGTTGTTCACGCTGGCGGGCGAGCTCGAGGAGCGCCAACTGGTGCTCCGGTGCCTGTTGGGGGCCGCCGACGATGCCGGCTCGCCCGTGCGGGTGGTGGTGTCGCTGCGTTCCGACTTCCTGGACCGGGTCGCCGAAGCACCGGATTTTCTGACCGAACTGACGCGCGGTCTGGTCGTCCTTCAGATGCCGAAGTGGGCTCAGCTGGAGGAGGCGCTGGTGCGTCCAGCGGAGCTGCTGGGCTATCGCTTCGAGGACGACGGCATCGTCACCGACATGATGCTGGCGCTGGAGGGGCAGCCTGGCGCGTTGCCGTTGCTGCAGTTCGCGGCGAGCCACCTGTGGGAGCAACGCGACCGGGACCGAAAGCTCCTCACGCGGCGGTCCTACGACGGCACCGGCGGCATCACCGGGCTTCTGGCCTCACACGCCGACGAGGTGCTGGCGGGACTGCCCAACGACACCGTCGACCTACAGAAGGCGGTCTTTCGACGGCTGGTGACGCCCGAGGGGACCCGGGCCGTGGTGGGCAACGACGAGCTGTCGGGCCTGGGCCGCAAGGAGCAGGTCTCGGCGCTGCTGGACCGCCTCATCTCGGCCCGACTCTTAGTCGCCCAGCAGCAACCCGAGGGCGGCGCTACCTACGAGATCGCCCACGAGGCGCTCATCGAGGCGTGGCCGACGCTGCGCCGCTGGCTCGCCGAGGGCAAGGAGCATGCCGGCTTCGTGGCGCGGCTGGCAGCGGCAGCGCGCGAGTGGGACGGCAACGGACGTCCCAACGGTCTCCTCTGGACGGGGGAGTCCGCCGACGACGCGCGTCACTTCCGGCGGCACTACCTGGGGCCGCTGGCGCCGCGGGAACGGGACTTCCTCGACGCCGTCCTCCAGAACGCCCTGAGGGCGGTCAAGCGTCGTCGCTACGCCGTCATCGGCATCATCGCGGCGCTCGTGGCCATCGTCATCGCCGGCGGCGTGGCACTGGTGCGCATCAGCGCTGCGGAAGAAGACGCCAAGAAGAAAGCGGACGAAATTACCCGCCAGTCGACCAGGATCGAGCAGGCCAACATCGAGCTACAGGCTCAAATCGATGCTGTGAAGAAGGCGGAGCGCCGCCGACTGGCCGCCGCGGCCAAGGCCAAAGAGGCGACGGAAGCCGCCAAGAAGGCCCGCGACGAGACCAAAAGCAAGGCCAAGGACCTGCAGCTGACGCGGGAGCAGTTGGCCGAGCAGAACAAGACGCTGAAGGCCACCGTCGTTGAAGTCCGCGCCGCCAAGAAGCGCGCCGACGAGCTGCGCAAGGCCGCGGAAGCCTCCAAGGCCGAGGTCACGGCCGCCAACAGCAAGCTCGAGGCCCAGAAGCGGAAGCTCGAGGCCCAGAAGCGCGAACTGGAAGCCAAGAAGAACAAGGCAGAGCGGGAGAAAGCCGCCCTTCAGAAGCGGCTCAACCGGCTTGAGCGGGGCAAGCTCCGCTGAGTCTCAGAAGCGGATGCTGAGCGAGCCGCCGCCGAGTCCCGGGGTCACGCTCACCTGCGGAACGACAGGCTCTTTGACCACTTCAGGCTGGTTCAGGACGAACAGAATCGCGCCCGCCACCACCGCGGCGCCGCCCAGCGCGAACATGGCGTACGAGGCGTCGCGCAGGGCGTACCCCTCATCCTTGAGCGGGCCTTTGCCAGCATCCTGCTCGGCCTTGGAGCAGCCCGAGTCATTGGCGCAGTTTTCACGGGCCCAGGTGTCATGTTCGTTGACGAGGCCGTCACCGACGAACCACATCGGCAGGCCCGCGGCACCCACCAAGAGGCCCGCCCCGACAACGACATAGGGAACGTATTCGGCGTAGGGGTAGACCGTTGTCGACCGCATCTGCGGCACGAGCACGACGTCGACCACCGTCAACTCGCCACCTTTGGCGGTCAGCTTCACCGACGTGTCCACGTATCCAGGCTTGCGCGCCACAGCCACGTGGGCGCCAGCAGCCACGGCGCGCTGCTCGCCAGCCTTGATGGGCTTGCCGTCGAGTTCGAGCTGCGCGTTGCCGGGTTTGGAGCGAACGGAAACGGTTGCCACGAGGGCCCTGAGCATGCCCTTGAAGCGTTGGGCCTCGGCGAAGTTGGCTGAGCTGAGCGGGCCCTGGCCAAAGCGCAGGGCCCGTTCGAGGGACTGGGATGCCCGCACGTACTCGCCCAGGTCCAGGTATGCCACCACCATGTTGAACCGGATCGAGGGATGGTCCCACAGGGCGACGGCAGCGCGGTACTTCTCGAGGGCTTTGCCGTACTCCTTGTTGCCGTAGAGGTCATTGCCCGTGGCGTAGAGCGCCTGGGCCTTCGTCTGCGAGGCCTGGGGGACGCCCTTGGACCAAGGGGTGGGCGCCTCGGCGGGCGCGTCAGCGGCAGCGGTGTCGGGCGCCTTGGCATGCGCCGCCGCCGGCCCGGCGACAACGATGAGGGCCAGCAGCGCTGCTAGCAGCGAGCGTCGTAGGGCTTTAGCCGACATGAGATGGGCCTCCTCGCAGGCCGTGATTGCCCAGGGCGCTCTCGGGATCGGACAGCATCTGGCAGAAACGCGCGATGATGACTCCCGCTTTGACCCCGTCGAACAGGCGGTGGTCGAACACGTATGTCATCGGCAGCATCGGGCGAACCTCCGGAGAGCCGGCCACCGGCACCACCTCGTTCTGGACAGGCATGACTCCCAACAGACTGCCAATGCTAATGAAGCGGCGCGGTGGAGTGAAGCCCGCCCCGTGAATCATCGCACCCTCCGGCATCGGCACGCTGGAGCCGACGTTGCTGACCACCACGGTCAGCGGGAACTGTGACCGGATCAGGGTCTCCAGGGGCCCCAGGCGGAAGAGCGCGTCTCCGGCGCTGAGCAGGCCGTTGAACAACCAGCGCGGGATCCTGGCGGCGGTCGGGGCGAGGGTGGCGAAGACCGGGTCGTCCGGGGTGTTGCTGCGCTCGGACCGCACGCGCTTACGGGTCATGCGCGCCAGCTCTCGCAGGGAAAGACGCTGCGCCTCTTCGACGATCACCGCACCGGTTTCACCGCGGCTCGCTCCGTTGAGCGTCACTGGCATCACGACGCCCACCTGAGGAAACCGGAGCGTCTGGCCGCCACGGCTGATGGCCGCGTTGGCCACGGGGAACTCGGCATACGTGCGAGCCAGGCAGGCCACGACCACATGCTGGACGGTGACGTGACCCGAGTCACCGTCGGTTTCGGCGGCGTTGAGCTTCGCCAGGTAGTCACGCATGGGCTGAAAGTTCGCCGAGAACGACAACGACGCGTAGGGGTTGTACGGCGGGTAGGCCATGTACCACGTCAGGAAGCGCCGGATGAGGTTCATCGGCGGTCGCTCTGGCGGCGTCCAGCGGAGAGGCATGGCAGCATTGTAGTCCGAGCAACATTTTGTTGTCGCCTCGCCGCCTTGTTATCCCCCGACCAGGTTCCGATACAGTGGGGGTAATGAGCGACACACTCGACCGAAGAAGCTTTCTCGCAGCCGGCGCGGCTGCAGCAACCGCCGCTGCCTGCGGCCAGGACAGCGCCGTAAACCGGTCCAGAACGGCACCGGCCGCGCCGACCGCCCAGAAGGCCGCGGCCTCTGCGGCTGTCACCTCGACCACGGAGCCACCGACGGTGAAGACCGAACCGCTGACGTTCCCCTGGAGCACCGAGGATCCCTTCCTCTTCTGCGCCTACCACCTCGATGCGTACCCCAAGGGCAATGCCCGTATGGGGCCGGAACGGCCTCTATTGGCGGGTCGTCGGATGGGCAGCGACTTTTCGCGCAAGGACGGCTGGTCGATGTACCACGGTCAGGTGGTACCCGGTTTCCCTCGCCACCCGCATCGAGGCTTCGAAACCGTGACGGTCACCCGCGCGGGATTCGTCGACCACAGCGACTCGCTGGGCGCCACCGCCCGATACGGTAAGGGCGACACCCAGTGGATGACCGCGGGCAAGGGGATCGTCCACGCCGAGATGTTCCCCATGCGCTTCCAGGACAAGGACAACCACCTGGAGCTGTTCCAGGTCTGGCTCAATCTGCCGGCCAAGAACAAGATGGTAGACCCGTACTTCGCCATGCTGTGGGCTGAGTCCATCCCGAAGCACACACTGACGGACGCCAACGGCAAGAATACGCTGGTGACGACCATCGCGGGCGGTCTCGCCGGTCGTACGCCGCCATCGCCACCGCCTGACAGCTGGGCGTCCGACCCGCGGGCGGCGGTCCGCATCTGGACCATCGACATGGACCCCGGGGCTCAGTGGGTGCTGCCCAAGTCCGAGCCGGGCCTGTCACGCACGCTCTACTTCTTTCGGGGTGACACGCTCACCGTGGCGGGCCAGACGGTGACCACCAATACCAAGATTCGCGCCCTCGAGTCGGATCGGGACGTGACCCTGATGGCCGGCGCGAAGAAGGCGGAGATCCTGCTTCTGGAGGGGCGGCCGCTGGCCGAGCCAGTGGCGCATCACGGCCCGTTCGTGATGAATACGCGCCAGCAGCTCCAGCAGGCCTTCACCGACTATCGGCAGACCGGGTTTGGTGGCTGGAAGTGGCCCAACGACGCGCCGGTGCATCCTCGCGACCAGGACCGCTTCGCCATCCACGTGGACGGTCGAAAGGACGTTCCGTCCTGAGGTTTCAACAGGTCAAGACGACCTTGCCAGTGACGCCGCCGCCTTCCAGTAGTGCATGTGCGGCAGAGGCGTCAGCCAGTGGGATGCGCTGGGCGACTACCGGCGCTACCCGCTCCTCGAGGCGCATGGCCAGGAGCCGCGCGTAGTCGTCACGGCATGCTCGCCAGTTGGCCGCGGGCGTCACCGAGATGCCGTAGAAGCGGACCTTGCGTCGGTCCAGCCTGAGCTTGAGCCGGAGCATGTTGCCCGCGGTGCTGGCTGCGCCGCGCAGGCCGTCGTCGCCGGAGAGGCCGTAGACGACCAGGGTGCCGCGGGGGTCGAGGACCTCGTAGCTGCGCATGAGGTTGCTGCCACCGACGCCATCGAAGACCGCCCGAACGCCCTCGGGTTCCTCCGTGGACAGGCGCGCGACGAAGTCCTCATTGCGATAGTCGATCGGGATGCCTCCCAACTGCTCGACCATGGGGTGCTTGGCGGCGGACGCTGTGCCGTAGGCTTTGATGCCGGCGTCAGCGGCCAGCTGGAGCAGGGCGGTGCCGACGCCGCCCGAGGCGCCATGGACCAAAACCCGGTCGCCGGCGGACAGAGACGCCAACCGAAACAGCAGCTGGCAGGCGGTGATGTAATTGAGCGCGAGGCAAACCGCTTCGTCGTCGGGCACGGGGTCGGGGATGGCCACGAGGCGGTCAGCGGGCACGTCAACGTGGCGCGCGTAGCCACCGATCCCGATGGTCGGCAACAAGACGCCGACCCGCTTGCCGCTCCATCGCAACGGCACACCGTTGCCGAGCGCCTGAACCCGGCCGGCGATGTCGTAGCCCGGGGTGAAAGGCGGCTTGGGAGCTAATCCCGGTGCGCCTTTGCGCCGCATCACATCGCCAAAGGCCACACCGGCCGCAGCCACCCGTACACGGACCTGGCCGGGACGAGGAACCGACGGCAGCTCGACGGTTCCGAGCTGCAAAACGTTGGGGCCTCCAAACTGGCGGATGAGAATGCGCTCGCTCTGCATGGCTACTGAAACCATCCCATGGACCGGCCTTCTCGAAAACGCCGACCCAGCAGATGCAGCGCGTGCCCGGGCACCTCGTGCCAGGGCAGGGGGTCAGGCGCGAACCGTTCCGCGGCGTAGTTCACCAGGCCCACGAGGCTGAAAAACTCGGGCGGGCAGGCGTTACCCTCCGCGTCGGGAGCGGGGTATTCGAGACGCTCGGCGCGAGCGATCCAACCGTCACATCCCAGGAACCGCTGATAGTAGGTCTCGCGGTCGGCAAGGATCAGCGAGGCGATGGCGTTCTGTCGCCGCGCGCGCGACGTCTGATGGGCCAGCAGCTCCTCCACCGAGGCGCGCAGGCGCGGCAAGCCTTCGGGATGGGTGTGGACGATCTGGAGGTCGAACACCGGCATGCCCCGGTGGTAGACCAGCTCCAGGTGCCGGCAGACCGAGCGATGCCGCGCCCCCAGGCCACTGCCGGTGCGCAGGTTGTCGAGCCCGACGTGGGCCAGGATGAAGGGCTGACGCACCCACGGGTGTCCCAGTGGGGCGCCGTCATAGTTCTCCTCGGCGGTGACGTCGGCGCTGACCACCCAGGGGGTCATCTCCAGCTCGGCCTGCCGCAACTGCCACGCGGTGGGAAGTCGCTTGATCCAGCCGGCGTCGAGGAACACGCTGAGGCGTCGGCGCAGCCACTGCTCGTAGTTGGCGGCGTTCATTCGATTGTGTAACATGATTGTGTTATACGCATGGTCTGCCGGGAGTGTCCAACCTGAAATCGCTGGCCGAGAGCATCGAGAAACGGATGGCGTTGCGCATCCTTCGTGGGGAGATCGCGCCTGGTGCGCGTCTGCCGCCTGTCCGTCAGCTGGCAGCGGAGATGGAGACCACGACACCTACGATTCAGCGGGTCATCGACCGCTTGAGCACGGCCGGACTCGTGAGTTCGCGGCGGGGGAGCGGCGTGGTCGTGCGCGACCCCACCCGCAACTTCGACCCCTGGCTGCTTCCGCTGTGGCTGGAAGCGCTCCAGGACCAGCCGGCCCGCGCAGCCGCGCTCCTTGGCGATTTCCTGGAGCTGCGTCGGGTCGTCGCAGCCCATCTGGTGCGGACGCGTCGCGACAAGCTCGTCAGGGCCGTGCCCACGCTGGCGGACCTCGCTCGACAGTTGGGCGAGGCGACGACCACCGACGAGGTCATCGACATCGACCAGGCGATTACCCGCACCGTCGTGGAGGCGGCAGAGCAGGGGGCGGTCACGGCGGTGTTTGGCATCACCGAGCGCGTCATTCGTGACGTACGGCCGGTGGCCGAGGCGCTCTACGGCGACCTTCCTGCGTACCGTGAGCGCGTAGCGTCGGTGGCCCACTGCGTCGCCCTGGCTGACCCGGACCGGGCGGCCAACGAAATGGTAGCGACGCTTGAAGGGTGGGACCGTCGGACCTGTGAGCGTTTCGAGGCCTCGCTTTCGCGCACCTGAGAGCGCTCAGAACACCTCGACGTCCACCGATACCGGCTGGCTGTCGGCGTGAGGCCCAGCAGCGAAGACGTAGGTCCCGGGCATCGTCACCCACTCGAAGTTCTGGAGTGTGCTGAACACAGCCAGCTCACGGCGGTCGACCGTCAGGGTCGCGGTGGCTGTCGCACCAGGGGCGACCGACACGGGTGCCGCCGACACCAGCTCACGTACGGGGCGCTCGGGGTTGTTGCTCTGGGGCGCTTCCATGTAGAGCTGGACCACCTCGATGCCACCGACCGCGCCGGTGTTGGTGATGTCGACCTCGAAGGTCAGGCTCTCATCGTCCGAGGTGGTCTGCCGGACCGCGTCATAGCTGAACGTGGTGTAGGAAAGCCCGAACCCGAATGGAAACTTCGGGGTCACGTTCTGGCGATGCTGCCAGCGGTAGCCGTGCCAGTAGTCGTACGTCACGTTGAGCGAGACGTTGTCGAACTCCGGCAGGTCCGCCTCGGCCTCGGGCCACACCATGGGTAGCCGACCCGAGGGGTTCTCCACCCCAAGCACCAGGTCGGCCACCGCGTGGCCACCCTCGACGCCGGGATACCAGACCATCAGGGCGGCCGCCGTGGCGTCGAGCCAGGGGTCCAGGATGAGGGCCCCGCCGCCCATCAGGAGCGCCACCGTCGAGCTGTTCAGTGCCGACGTCGCCGCGATCATCTCCGGCTGAGGCGCGGGCAGCGTCAGCTCCTCGCGGTCGCCGGCGGCGATCCCGCCTTCGCCTTCCTCGTTCTCGGTCAGGCCGGCCACCACGAAGACCGCGTCCGCAGCGCCGATGGCTGCCTCGTCCTCGGAGCTGAAGGGGAACTCGCTCACGTGGGTTACCGCCGAAGCGGGCAGGGCGGCCTCGAGCCCCTCGAGCAACGTTACGACATCGCTCGGCTCGACGTTGCTCGACCCGGTGTCGCCGATGTTCTCCTCCGCGGCCAGCGCGCCGACGACAACGACGTTGGCCAGGCTGCTCCCTGCAAGGGGTAGGAGCCCATCATTGTGCAGCAACACCGCCGAGCGCCTCGCCGCTTCCCGCGCCAGCGCCCGCGTCTCGTCGGTCTCCAAAGCCGCGGGGTCCGGTACTGCCGGGTCCGAATCCAGCTCGTAGCAGAACTGTGCCCGAAGGACCCGGCGGACGGCATCATCGATGACGTCCATCGGTACGTTGCCGTTTTGGACCGCGGCCACCAGGGGCTCACCATAGAAGTCCGCCGCGGGCATCTCGATGTCCAGCCCCGCCAGCGCTGACTCCACCGTGCTGCGCGTCCCGAAGAACCAGTCGGACATCACCAGCCCGAGGAAGCCCCAGTCCCCTTTCAGAATATCCCTGAGCAGCAGCGGGTTCTCCGCGCAGTACGCCCCGTTGACCAGGTTATAGGCGCTCATGATGGCTGCCACGTGGGCCTTGGTGACCACGCGGCGGAAGTGCGGAAGGTAGATCTCGCGCAGGCTGCGAAGGTCGATGTCGACGTCGACCTCGAACCGGGTGTCGTCGATGCTGTTGACCGCGTAGTGCTTGGCCGTGGCCAGCACCTTCTGGGACTGAACCCCCTCCACATAGGCCGCGCCCATCTCGCCCAGCAGCCACGGATCCTCGCCGTAGGTTTCCTGGGAACGCCCCCATCGCGGGTGCCGGAGCACGTTGATGCACGGCGCCAGGATGACGTTGGCGCCATACGCCCGGAGTTCGCGCGCCATGGCCACGCCCACGCGCCGCTCCAGGTCGGCATCGAACGTGGCCGCCCGGGCGACGCCCACCGGGAACGCGGTGGCCGGGCCAGCCCAGCTGGACACACCACGCGGGCCGTCGAGCATGCGAAGTCCGGGGATGCCCAGCTCCTCGATGGATGCGGTCTCCCACACGCCGTCGAGGGGGAGCGGCGTGGAGCCCGCCATCTGGCTCAGCTTCTGCTCCAGGGTCATCTGCTCCAGCAGCCCATCGATGCGGGCCTCGACAGCTTCCCAGTCGGCGCCGCAGTAGCCTTCGAATCGGGCGGGGTCAGGGCCAGCTTGCGTATCCGGCGCCACATCAGCGCTGGCCACATCGGCGTCGCCAGCTGCGTCGGGAGCGTCAGTGGCCGCAGCGACGGTGGTCTCCGCGGGACACCCGGCTGACACAAGCATCAGTGTCGGGACAAACAGGGCTGCGAGGGGCGGTAAGACAGCGGGCATGGCGTGCATGCCCGCTGGATATCACAGCGCCGCCAACACGTCCTCGGGCCGGCCCTCGAGCAAGAGGGCCGCATGACCGACCGGAATCACGCCGTCACGACCGGCGATCTCGTCGACCGCGTGCTGGGCGGCTCGCAGCTGGAGGCCCGTGACGCCACGCCGTAGCCGGCCCGAGCTCTTCAGCTCGAGCACCGCCGCGCGCCGCCGGTCCGGACGCCGCGCGGCCATGTCGACCACCACGAAGTCGCCGCAGGCGCCTTGCTGGTGCGTCCGGTAGAGCCACAGGTTGCGGCGGTCCCGCAGCAGGTCGAGCGCGAAGGCTCGTTCCGGCCGTGTCAGCGCATACGCCCAGCGCACGTCTCCAGCTAGCCCGGGGCCGAGCTGTTGGCGAGTGACGCGCCGTAGGCAGAAGCCGACCCGAGGATTGGCCAGGCTGAACGGCAGCCGCAGGGTGAGCGGGCTTTTGATGGAGGATGACATGGGAACACCGTGGGCCAGAAGCTGGGCACGGGGCGGATGTGCGGCAAGCACTCTCTTGTGGTCAGCCCGTGTCAGGCCATGTCAGGAGCCATGGCGCATGGGCGTGGCTATCTCTCACGGGTGAGCAAGAGAGGTCACTGATGAGACATCGCGTAGAGCCCGACGATGTCGATTGGTTTATCACCACAGGTGCCCGCGGGGCACGTGGCGCCGCAGGAATGCTAGCCGCCGTCGTGGTGACGATAGGTTTGGGAGTGGGGCTGGGCATCCTGGGTGCGAAGCCGGCGGCCATGGGGTGGGCCATCCTGGCGCTCCTACTATCGATGGTCGCCATCGGTGGATATGTGTGGTGGTCCAGCAAAGTCGCGCGGGATGCCGCAACCATTGCGCGTTTGCTAGAGGTAGGCCCCCCACTGGGCCTGCGGGTCGAAGTACGCCTCATCCAGACGCCCTATATCGAGACCGGTGATCGCTGCGAAGTTCGCATATGGACCGCAGACAGCGGACCCGCTTGCCTGGTGTTCGTCGATGGCGACATCGAGCCGGCGACCGCTCTGACGCGCCGGTTGTTCCCGAGCGTCCAGCCAACCGTGACCTATGCCCCACTTTCGCGCCTTTGAACGTCAGGCCAGGGCAGACCACTCAAGACAGATCGGTCAGCAGCGCGGCCTATAGGGTGAGCAGGTAGGCCAGCACGTCGTTGACCTCCTGGCGGCTGAACGTGGTGATCTTCCCGTGCTTGGCGCCTCCGCCGACCCGCTGGTCGGTCAGGAGTGTCCGCAGCGGGAACGGGTCGGTTGCGGCGACGCTCGTCTTGTCGGCCTGCACCTCGAAGCCCGCCGCGCCGCTCAGCAGCAGCGGGTAGTTGTCCCAGATGCCGACCAGCGACGGGATGGGGGCCACTTTCGGCTTGGCGTCCTGCATCTGCGGCCGCAGGGGCATCAGGATGGGCGTGCCGACGTCGAGGAGCTTGCCCCGGGTCGCCATGTCCTGGTCGAGGGTGAACTGGGGAGCCGGATGACAGCTGACACAGTCCTTGTCGATGAAGGCCTTCATGCCGGCCACGGGGTTGCCGGCCTGGGGCCGTTTCTCGGCCTTGGCGCGGGGCAGGTCGAGCCGGGCTGGGGGCTTTCCATCCACCGGCGAAAGATGAGGATTCGGCAGCGGCACCAGCATCTCGCTGTACATCGCCAGCGCCATCACCTCGCGCTTGTCGGGGGCCGGGTTGTTGCGCCGGTTCCAGGTCAGGATCTTGTGCGCCATGGCCTTCATGGTCGGGAAGCGGATCGGGGTGAAGTAGGGGGCGGTCTCGCGAGCGCCGCGGAGAGAGGGGGAACGGTAGATGCGGACGAGGTTGCCCTTGGTGAAAAACACACCCTCGTCATGGCCGTCGGGGTGGCACCCGTCACAGCTCATCTGGGATTGCCCGTAGTCGGTGTAGAACAGCGTCTCGCCAAGCCGCCGGGTGCGTTGGGTGTCGGGGCGGGGGATGGTCAGCGTCCTGGTCACCGTCAACGTCCCCTTCGAGGCCTTGGTGATGTCGACGACACTCACCGTCGAACTCAGGCGGTTGAGAACGGCGAGCTCCTTGTTGCCCGGCATCAACGCCAGAGCCTTGGGTCCCGAATGCAGCTCCTTGCCCGTTCGCGGGCGTTTGTGTGTTCCCTCGAACTCCTTGGCCGGGCGGATCAAACGCGTGCCCTTGGGAGGAAGAATCTTCACGTCTCCGAGGACCGCCGACTTGGCAGTCGTATCGCTGTCCAGGAGCTTGCCGAGGTCATAGGCCACGACGCGACCGGTCGAGACACAGGCCAGGTAGGCCAGCCCCTGCTTAACATCCACTGCGAGATCGCCGGGCACGCAATGGCCGGCTGAGACGTGTCGCACGAAGGCCTTGGCCTTGGGCTCGAGCACGCCGATACCGCCATTCATGCTCGCGTCCATCCGCTCCGGGTTGGGCCCGACGTTGGGGCCCACGCTGGCCACCAGCCCCACCGGTCCGCCGTCGGCGCGCTCTACCCAGGCCACCGCGCGGGCACTCTTGCCGCCCATGATGCGCTTCTGGAACGGGGCGGTCGGGCCACCGACAATGCTGGTCTTCACGGTAGGCCACACCCTCGCCATGGGCGCTCCGGGCTTGCCCAGCGAAACGTCGCCGGCGGACATGTTGCCTACCAGCAGGGTGCCGTCGGCACTGAGGGCGACGGGGCGCGGGTTGGGGCCGGTCGCGATGGCGTCGCCCTCCAAGCGAGCTCCCTTCTTCAGGTCCACGACCTCGACCGTGTCGGAGACGTGGTTGGTCACGTAGGCGCGGTGGTTTCCGCTATCCACGACCAGGTCCTGGCTCCCGCGCGGGACCTTGATGGCGGACACGCGCTTGCGCGTGCTGGCGTCGTAGAGCTCCAGCAACCGGGTGAACTCATAGGCGACCACGACCTGTTCTTTGCCGCCCTCGGGTCGATACAGCGCCAGCCCCCGAGGGCGGTCCTTGGCCCGCATGGCGGTGGGTGGTTTGTTCGGCGCCAGCCACCAGAGCTCGTCGGTCGTGGGAGACGCGATGACCAGGGTGCCGTCGCTGGTGGCAACCATGGCGTACGGGGTGGGGAAATTGGCGTCGTCCACCACCGTCAGCGTGGCGGTGCCGGGGAGTGGCTTGCCGTCCTTGTCGACCACGGTGACGGTCTTGTCGGCCGCGGCAGCGTTCTGGGGGTAGGGCGTCCGGGACGCTGGCATTACGGCGGTGAGATGCCCCGCGTCGACAACGTGCGTCTGCAGCGTCTGGTCACCGACCTTCACCGTCGCGCCCTCGGCGAACCCCTGCCCGTACACCCAGAGCGGGTAGTCCGTCTCGTTGGAGATCAGCCGCGGCCCGACCGCCACCAGCCGCGGGCCAGGCGGTGTGGCCTTCTCGGCCGGGGAAGGGGCCTCGGTGGCGTTGGGCTGCTGGGTCGCTGCATCCCGGGGCGCAGCGCTCGTGCTGGCATCCCTGGCCTTGGCGGTCGCAGAGCCAGGCTTCGGAGGGGTCTTCGACTTACACGCCGTGACGGCCGCGGCGAGCGCGACCGATACGACGAGAAGCGCGCGCATCAGCGTTGGGGCATGCATGTCCGGGAGCATATACCGCGGCACGCCGGGGTACACGCGGCCTCCACGAACCGCTCGAAACGCTCTGTCTCAGGGCATCGGCTGAGCCGTGGCGCGGGGCCACAGGTCGGTCTTCGGGTCGTAGAGGAGGGTGCGTGCGGTGGTCCGAAGCTGCCCGGTGATAGTCTCCCGGATCCGCAGCTTCAAGCTTCGGTCCTTGCCATATCTGAACGTGGTTTTCAGGTAGGGCACTACCGCCGGGTCTCCCATGTGAAAGCCCAGTAGCAATCCCCCCTGCCGCCGGGGCTTCTGGGGGCTCTTGAAGTCGAACCAGGCGATCTCGCGGTGATGCTCCTCCTCGTACACCGTGACCGGGTGGTGGACGTATCCGAAGATCACCGCCAACTCCTCGCGGCCGTCTCCGTCATAATCCTTCAGTTTGGCGATGCCCCATCCGAACTGACTGTGCGCGTCCTTGCGCGTGGGGATCGCCGTGGTCGAGAGGAGCTTGCCGGCGGCGTCTGCTGTCACGAGGAACGGAGTGACCCAGGTGCAGGGGTTGGGAACCGAGTCGTTGTCCCCGCAGTCGCTGCCGGTGACGATGTGGACGCCGAGGTACCCGAACAGCTTCGGCGCCACGGGTCCGAGGTAGTGGCTGACGCGGTACTGCCCGGCCTTCAACGGCGCGGTGGTTTTGAGCGCCGCCCTGATGACGCGTTTCTTCGGACCCGCTGCTTGCGCGTGCGTCGACAGGCCGAAGCCAAGCAGAACCAGTCCCAGCAGCACCGTTCTCATGCGCACCTCGTCTCACCGGTTACCCCTGAGGTTATCGCTTTGGCGTGGTGCGGCGACAAGGGTGTGGGCATGGAGACCTTCCGAACCCTCGTGCTACTCGTCGTGGCGCTCATCCACCTGGCGCCCGGCGTCGGCGTGCTTTCCTCGGCTCGACTACGTCAGCTCTACGGCGTCGCGCCCCAGGACCCGACCCTGCTGCTGCTGATGCGGCATCGCGCGGTGCTCTTCGCCATTCTTGGCGCTGGCTTCTTTGCGGCAGCGTTTCAGCCAGGCCTTCACGGGCCTGCTCTCCTGGCGGCGGCCGCAGCGCTCGGCAGCTTCCTGACCTTGGCCGGGCGGGGAACCACCAGGACTGCACACATCCGACGGCTGGTGGCCATCGATGCAACCGTGCTCCTGGGGGTCATCGCTGCAGGGGGCAGCCTGCTGATGTGACTACCAGGTGCCCGTGCTCGGCATGGACGCCCAGGGTTCCTTGATCGGCAGCGCCTCGCCGTCCTGAAGCAGCTCGATGCTGATGCCGTCCGGGCTACGTACAAACGCCATCCGCCCGTCCCGGGGCGGCCGGTTGATAGTCACGCCGCCGGCCTGGAGCCGCTCGCAGACGGCGTAGATGTCGTCGACCGCGTACGCCAGGTGCCCGAAGTTACGGCCGCCGGTGTAATCCTCGGGGTCCCAGTTGTGGGTCAGCTCCACCTGAGCCTCGTGCTGACCCGGGGCCGCCAGGAACACCAGCGTGAACCGTCCGCGCTCGCTGTCGCGCCGGCGTATCTCCTCCAGCCCGAGCAGGTCGCAGTAGAACCTCAGTGACGCGTCGATGTCGGTCACACGGACCATGGTGTGCAGGTATTTCACGTGGGTTCTCCTATTGCCCCAGGCCGACGAACCGTTCGATGAGCACCGGCAGCATCTCCCGTGTCTGCTCCAGGATGCCGGTCCGCCAGGCCTCATCGACGGGCAGGTAACCGGCGAAGAACGTGGCCTTCATCTGAGTCTCGGCCTCGGTGGTGGTGTAGCCGTGGTGGTGGCCCTGGTTTTCCAGCTGCACGTTGACGAGCGATTGGACCGCACCGCCGTCAGTCTGACTGTTCAGGGTCCCGTACTCCATGGTCATGCCCAGGTAGACCTTGCTCTCGGCCGCCGCGAGGTTGCCCACGTAGATGATGGTGTCGCCGTCGGTCTCGTAGAAGTCCGGGTTGTCCGCGCCGGTGTCGATGGAATAGCCCTCGAACACCGTCGCCATGGCCTCGGGCGTGCCCAGACCGGGTGCGCCGAAGAGATGCAGCTTGCCGGTCTCCCCGTAGCCGGTGTGGAAATCCATCAGGAACACGCGCGCATGCTCGGCGATGGCCTCCCTGAGGACCGGGTCCAGCAGGTTTCGGTTGGGCTCGAAGTCCGCGCCGCCGTAGTAGACGCCCTGGGGGAACTGGTACTGGCCGCGCAGGATGGCCTCCTGCAGCGCCGCCCGGTCCTTGTCGGCGGCAAATACCAGCGCGTCGAAGGCCGCGCTCTCGATGGCCTCGGGGCTGACGGGTTCGCTCTTGTTCAGAAAGAAGTCGATGTCGGCGTAGCCCGCGTTGACGGTGTCGAACAGGGACGCGTCCACCGAGAAGTTGCGGTTGAGGTCGACGTTGTTCTCGCTGACCCGGCGCTTGTGTCGGAAGCCCCAGGGGTTCACGGCGTGGATGAACATGACGCTCAGCCGCGACAGGTCCACCGACGGTAGCTGCTCGTCGACGAACATCTGGACCGCCGCCGAACCGGCGAACGCCTCCACCCCGTGCACGCCCGACATCATGATGAGCAGCCCGGTGTCGGCTCCTTCCGGGGCCTGTGCGGGGATGGTCGTGACATCGATGGTCAGATCGTCGTCGGTGGCGCTCGGCACCGACAGTGCCTGCATGGTGACGCCGACGTATGTCTGGGCCAGCTGCTCACTGGTCGCCAGAAACCGGGTGCGGGAAGCGTCGTAGGATTCTGGGTAGTAGGCCAAAAGCCCGGTGGGTGGTGGGGATGTATCGCCGCTCACGTCAGCTCCTACGGCAGCGTCCGGGGTTGGGGTGCTCGCCTCGGGGCATCCCGCGATGGAGACCACCGCGCCGAGTCCCAACAGGGCAACCAGTGTCGGTTCCCAGCAATGCATCGTCTTTCCTACAAACACCGCAGGTAGGCCACCAGGTCGGCCAGCTCCTGGGGCGTCAAGGGGCTCGTCACGCCGTGCAGATCGCCCTCGTTGGCGACCGTCAGGACGTCCATCAATGTCGCGGCGCTTCCGTCGTGCAGGTAGGGCGGCGTGGCCCAGCTCGCCACCAGGCTTGGCGTGTCGATCCCCGGCAGCGGCCCGCCGAGGCGCTGGCCCGACGCTGCGGTGAGCGTGCCGACGTCGTAGAGCTCCGCACCGCTGTCGGTGAATCGTGGCCCGCTGTGGCAGCCGGCGCAGCCCACCTCCACCGAGTCAAAGAGCGCCTTGCCGGCCTGGGCCTCGGGCGTCAGCGCTCCGTCCGGACCGCAATGGGGGCTGACCCAGTCCTCGGCCAGCGTCGTGACGTAAGCGGCCAGCGCGTCCAGGTCCTCGCTCAGGCCCGCCTTCGGGGCTCCGAGCGTCTCACGGGTGGCCTCGAAGTCCGCGTCGCTGAGCAATCCGGTCCCGTCAAAGTGACCGCGGATGTCGTTTTCGAAATCCTGGATCTCGTCGAAGTTGGCGGTCCAATGCACGGGGCCGTCCCCAACACCGGCGCGACCAAGCAGTGTTGGGGTGTTGCGCAACCCCTCGCCGCGGTCGGTGAAGTCCCAGGTCTGACCGTCGCTGTTGCCGTCGAGATGGCAGTGCGCGCAGGCCAGATACCCGTCTTTGGTCAGCCGGGCGTCGAAGGAGTCGTTGAACAGCTGCTTGCCCTTGAGAATCTGTGCGGGCAGCGGCTCCTGCTCGACCAGCGGCAAGCGCGCCACGGGCTGAGGCAGCGTCGAGAAGTCGGTCACGTCGTAGATGACGATCTCACGTGACAGCGCGGCGTCCACCACCAGGAACCGATCGTCGGCGCTAAGCGCAAGCCCCGACGGAGCGAAACCTACGAACAGAAGACTGCCGGATTGGTTGCTGGCCAGCCTGTCGTAGCGCTCCACGGCGCGGCTGCCGCGCATGGCCACGAACAGGTAGTCTCCGCGGCTGGACCACGCCGCCGCCGACGCCAGGCCGCGGTTGTCGAACTGCTTGCGCGCGGCGAAGTCCTCGACGCCGTCGGTCCCAAGGAACGACACCGTGCCACGCAGGACAGTGTCGTGACGAAGGGCGTCGCCGGTCTGAAAGACGCCCTCGAAGATGTTCATCTGGGTGTGGGGCAGGGCGGCCTCGTCGCCTTGCGGAGAGACGAGGATCTGGTCGAGGTAGTTGGGGACGCCACCGACTTCCGTGTCCGAGGATATCTGTGGGTCGACCTGCAGAGTCAGCGACTCGACCGCGCCGGTGTCGGGGTCGACCAGGACCACCGCGCCGCCGGTGGAGGGCGAACGCCAGCGGGAGACCGCGACCCGGCCGTCCGGCCATAGCGCCACGCCACGAGCGTCGGGGACGGCAGCGAAGACCTCCATCGGCGGCGGGTCCATGGTCAGGTCGAGCACCGCCAACTCGCCCGTCCCCTGCAGCGCGACGAAGGCCCGGGTACCGTCGACCACGACCCCGAAAGGCCGGGAGCCGCGAGGGAAGGTGATCGCGCGGCTGACCTGGGCGTCGACCACGCTGAAGGTCACCTCCTCCACCGTGTCAGCGTCCGGGCAAGCGACGAGTGCAACGTCCGGTTCCAGGACGGCGGCCACGGTCCGCGGCCCGCCGCACACGGTCACTCGCGCCCCCACCGACCAGTCATCCTGCTCGCGATTGACCAGAACGACCTCGTCGGAGTCCGGGCTGACCACCAGGAACTGTTCGTCGGTCTGGGGCTCGGGCACGCGCAGCACGCTTCCAGATTCACGCGGCGTCCAGCTGGGACGCTGCGTCACGGAAACCACCAGGGACGCGGAATCTTTGCCCCCAGGGCCCGTCGCCGTCAGCACGACCTGATAGCGGCCGGGCTCGGCGTAGCTCGCCGACACCGCGTCCCCTTCGGCACTGCTGCCGTCGCCGAAGTCCCACGCGTAGGCGACCGCGCCGGTGGATGCAGTCGCCGAGAACGCCACCTCGTCGCCCACGAAAGCGTAGCGTGACGCCCCCGGCTCGGCGACGACCGGAACCGGTGCCGAAGCATCCCCCTCAGCGCCGGTGTCGGTGGTGCTGTCGGTGGCGGCGTCCGTGGCCACGCTGTCTGGCGTCGTGCTCGGTGGTGTCGCTGGCTCCGGACAGGCCGACAGCAGCGCCAGCAAGGCAACCGCGATGCGCCTCACGGCATACCTGCGGTGGTGAAGACGACGGTGTAGGTCTCGGCCAGCGGGTTGCCGTTGTAGTCCCTCACGCCGCCCGCTGGGAGCTCGAACGTGTAGCTCTTGCCGGGTTCCAGGGCCTCGGGCCACATGTTCAGGATGTTCTCCTGGACGCTGAAGGTCCCATCGACGCGGGTCAGGGCCGGGTCGGTGCCCGTCTCGTAGAGCCGCACCGAACCTTCCCACGCGGACTTGGGGGCGATCATCTCGTTGAAGACCAGCCCCAGACGCGATGTGACGGCCAGGTCGACGGCCCCGTCGGCGGGCCATGCCCAGAGGATCTCCGGCGGTGTCGCGTCTGGCTCCTCCGTCCACGGTGCGGCCGACGTTCCTTTGTCGCGCTCGGCGTCGTCATCGACCGACAGGAAGGCGATGTTGCCGATGGGGGTCACCGTGTCCAGGTCGCCGACGAGGTCCATGCGGGTCACCTCGGTGATGTTGTCGAGGTCGCGGACGTCGTACAGCGCGGCGAAGTTGCTCTCGCCCACGAAGGCGAAACCTTCTTTCACGAAGACGTAGCCGCCGTTGCCGTCGCTCTGGTAGCCCCCGGCGCGGGTGGGGTTGGTCGGGTCGGCGATGTCGTAGACGATCACGCCGCCGCCGCCTTCCTTGCGGGCGTAGAAGATGTAGGAGCCGTACATGTTGGAGAAGTAGGACTCCCGCGGCTCGCCCTCGGCGTCCACGACCTCGAAGTCTCCGCCCGGGATCGGCTGTGGGTCGGCGGGGTCGCTGATGTCCAGCACGGCTGAGCGGGTGCCTTCCGCCGACGTGACCACCAGCAGGTTGCCGATGGCGTGAATCTGGCCGGCACGGAGGATCGGCTCGAAGGGCCGAATGGTCACCAGCTGAGGCTCCTCGGGGATGCTGAAGTCGAACACCACGACGCCGTTGTCGGCCGCCGCCACGTACGCGTACGGCGCCTGGAAGAACACGCTCAGGCTGACCCGGGCGTAGGCGTCCGGGTAGAAATAGCCCTCGAACATGGCCGGCGCGATGGCCGCCGGCTCGGCGGTGTCGGTGACGTCCCAGATCTGGACGCCGCCCTCGAACGGATTCCGCAGATGGTTGACGACCGTGAGCCAGCGTTCCCCCATGCGCGCGAAGCCCACCGCATGGGTCTCGCGCATCTCCGGGTCGACGCCGTAGCCCGTCTGGACCGGGTCACATGGGTCGCTGATGTCGAAGAAGGTCAGGCCGCCGTAGCCAAACTCTGGTGCCCACGGCATGCACAAGAAGCCGTCGAACATGACCACCAGGTTGTGGTGGTCGTAGGGATCCGCCGGCCCCCCGTCGAGGAACGCGCAGTTGGCGTACAGCTCGCTGGTATCGAAGGTCACCGCCGGTCCGCCAGGCCCGGTATTGGTGAACGCCGGCGAGAAGTCGTCGGGCGCGGGGTAGGGGTTGCCCGGCGGCGGCAGCTCGACCGCCGCATCCGCATCCGCTGCGCCGACATCGGCGGCGGTGTCGGACGCGGGGGTTGCCGGGGTGGCGTCATCGCAGGCGGCCCACATCAGTGCGAGGGCCGCCACCATCGGAGTCAGTCGGTTGGCGCTTGTCATGGGGGCGCCGACTATACCTCAACCGCCGCTTGGGACCGCGGACAATCAGTCCCGGGTACAGACATCCGTGCCAGACACGTCCGTACAGCTGTAGTCGGCCCAGTCGCACTCGTCGCCAACGGGGCATTCCAGAGCGCAGATGGCGTCGCCGTCGATGGTGTGGCAACCCCAACCGGTCCCATACGCGTCGGTGCAGTCGGTGTCCCCCGTGCAGCTCAGTACGCACGTGGCGGTGGAGCCGGCGCCCAGGTTCTTGCACAACCAGTCGGCGCTGGCGCAGTCCGAGGCGGCGGTGCAGCCTTCGCAGACCCCCACCTCACTGCCGTCCGGGTCGGCCACACAGCTGCCGACGCAGGCCTCGTCGATGCTGCCATCGCAGTCGCTGTCGACCCCGTCGCACAGCCGCACCTCAAGCTCGTCCTCCTGGCTGACCAGCTCGTCGCAGGTCAGCGTGCTGGTCGTGCCGCAGACCACAACGCCCCCACCGCATAGCCCCGTGCCGCAGCCAGCACCCTTGTCCAGATCGGACCCGTCCCAATCGGTGAACTGGACGGTGCCGTCGACGAAGGCGTCATCGACCGTGCCGTCGCAGTCGTTGTCCACGCCGTCGCAGCTGGTGGCGTCGTCGGCCGCGGCGTTGCCCGCTGTGCTGCACGCCAGCGCTGACGTGCTGCCACAGACCACCACACCACCGTCGCAGGCGCCCGTGCCGCAGCCCTCGCCTTTGTTGAGCGTGGCGCTGTCCCAGTCGGTGAACTGTACGGTGCCGTCGACGAAGGCGTCATCGACCGTGCCGTCGCAGTCGTTGTCCACGCCGTCGCAGCTGGTGGCGTCGTCGGCCGAGGCGTTGCCCGCTGTGCTGCAGGCCAGTGCTGAGGCGCTGCCACAGACCACCACGCCGCCATCGCAGGCGCCGGTACCGCAGCCGGCGCCCTTGTCCAGCGTGGCGCTGTCCCAGTCGGTGAACTGGACGGTGCCGTCGGTGAACGCCTCGTCGGTGACGCCGTCGCAGTCATTGTCGATGTTGTCGCAGCTGCTCGCACCGTCGTTGCCCGCGGCCTTCGCCGTGCTGCACTCCAGGGTCGTTGCGGAACCGCAGATGACCACGCCACCGGCGCAGGCTCCTGTGCCGCAGCCCTCACCCTTGTCCAGCGAGCTGCTGTCCCAGTCGGTGAATTGAACCGTCCCATCGGTGAAGGCTTCGTCAGTGACTCCGTCGCAGTCGTTGTCGACGTTGTCACAGCTGGTCGCCCCGTCACTACCAGCGTTGCCAGCGGTGCTGCAGGCCAGGGCCGAGGAGGAACCACACACCACGGTGCCGCCGGCGCAGGCGCCGGTACCGCAGCCTTCGCCCTTGTCCCTGTCTGCCCCATCCCAGTCGGTCAGCGTCACGGTACCGTTGATGAACGCCTCGTCGGTAGCCCCGTCGCAGTCGTTGTCGGTGTTGTCGCAGCTGTTGGCGTCGTCGGCGCTGGCCAGGGTCAGCGTGCTGCAGGTGAGGGTGGTGGCGTTCTGGCAGACGACCTGGCCGCCGGCGCACGAGCCGGTACCACAGGACTCGCCCTTGTCGCGCGCCGCGAAGTTCCAATCGTCGAAGGTCACGGTTCCATCGACGAAGGCGTCGTCGGTCACGCCGTTGCAGTCGTTGTCGACGTTGTCGCAGGAGCTGGCGTTGTCCGCAGACGCGTTCCCGGCCGTACTGCAGGTCAGGCCGAAGATGCTGCCGCACACGACGGTGCCGCCGGCGCAGGCACCGGTACCGCAACCGTCACCCTTGTCGCGGGTGCCACCGTCCCAGTCGGTGAACTGCACGCTGCCGCCCACAAAGGCGTCGTCGGTCACGCCGTCGCAGTCGTTGTCGACGTTGTCGCAGCTGAAGATGCCGTCATTGCCCGCGTTGCCCGCCGTGTCGCAGACCAGGGTGCTGCTGGACCCGCACACGACGGTGCCTCCGGCGCAGGCGCCCGTGCCGCAGCCCTCGCCCTTGTTGCGGTCGCCACCGTCCCAGTCGCTGAACTGGACGGTGCCGTTGATGAACGCGTCGTCGGTGGTGCCGTCGCAGTCGTTGTCGATGTTGTCGCAACTGTTGGCGTTGTCGTTGCCCGCGTTGCCCGCGGTGCTACAGCCCAGCGTCGTGCCGTTGACGCACACGACGGTGCCGCCCTCGCAGGCACCGGTGCCGCACCCCTCGCCCTTGTTCTTGTCGGTGCCGTCCCAGTCGCTGAACTGAACGGTGCCGTTGACAAAGGCATCGTCGGTGGTGCCATCGCAATCGTTGTCGACACCGTCGCAGACGTCCTGACCGCTGTTGCCGGCAGTGTCGCACACGAGGCTGTTGCCGGTGCCGCAGACCACCGTGCCGCCCGCGCAGGCGCCGGTGCCGCAGCCGTCACCTTTGACCCGCGTGCTGCCGTCCCAGTCGCTGAAGGTAAACGTCCCGCCGCTGAGGAACGCCTCGTCGGTGGTGCCGTCGCAGTCGTTGTCGACGTTGTCGCAGACGTCCTGGCTGCTGCTGCCGTTGGAGCTGCAGGTCAGCCCGGTGAGCCCCTGGCAGATCACCGTGCCGCCAGAGCACGCCCCCGTGCCGCAGGCGGCGCCTTTGCTCTTGGCGCTGCCGTCCCAGTCGGCGTAGGTCGTACTGCCGCCGCTGATGAAGTCGTTGTCGACGATGCCGTCGCAGTCGTTGTCGTCGCCGTCGCACACGTCGTTGGCGATCTGGGTGTGGCTGCTGCAACGCAGGGAACCCGTGCCTGCATCACAGACCACCGAGCCGCCGCTGCAGTCACCGACACCACAGCTTGCGCCCTTGACCAGACCGGTGGTCCCGTCGAGGTCGGTGAAGGTCACGCTGCCGCCCGTGCCGTAGTCTTCGTCGGTGCTGCCGTCGCAGTCGTTGTCGGTGTCGTCGCACACCTCTTGAGAGGCGTTCGCGGCCGTCGAACAGGTCAGCGCGCCGCCGCCCGGCGCGCACTCGACGAATCCACCGTTGCAGGCGCCGACGCCGCAGCCGTCGCCCAGGGTCAGCCCGGTGGCTCCGCCTGGGTCGGTGTAACTGACGGTGCCTCCCGTCTTGTAGTCCTCATCGGTGCTGCCGTCGCAGTCGTTGTCGACGTTGTCACAGATATCCGCGCTGACGTTGTCATAGGAGTTGCAGGCCAGACCCACGCCGTCCGACGAGCAGACCACCGTGCCGCCCTGACACGCGCCCACGCCGCAGTTGGCGCCTTTGGCCAGGTTGCCGACCCCGTTGAGGTCGGTGAAGGTGACGGTGCCGCCCGGCTCGAAGTCCTCGTCGGCGGTGCCGTCACAATCGTTGTCGGCGCCATCGCAGATGTCGGCCGAGGCGTTCACGTGGGTGGAACAGAGGAGTCCAAGGCCATCCGGTGAGCACTGCACCTGGCCGCCAGCGCAGAGGCCAGCGCCACAGCTGTCGCCCAGCACCAGGCCGGCCGTGCCGTTCAGATCGGTCAGCGTGACCGTCCCGGCGCTGCCGAAGTCCTCATCGGTGAGCCCGTCGCAGTCGTTGTCGAGCCCGTCACAGATCTCCGGCCCGGCGGCGCCCCCTGTGGAGCAGGTGAGGGCGAGCCCGGCGGCGCCACACTGAACCGTGCCACCGGCGCAAACGCCGGTGCCGCAAGTGTCACCTAGAACGAGGCCGGCGGTGCCGTTCAGGTCGGTGTAGGTGACCGAGCCACCGGCGCTGTAATCCTCGTCGGTGGTGCCGTCGCAGTCATTGTCGACGGCATCGCAGATATCGGGCGCCGCGCTCCCGTGGGTGGAGCAGGCCAGCGAGGATTCGTCGGAGCCGCACTCGACGACGCCGCCGGAGCACGCACCGGTGCCGCAACTCTCCCCCAGGAACAGGCCCGTGGTGCCATCGAGGTCGGTCAGCACCACGGTACCACCCGCGCTGTAGTCCTCATCAGTGAGCCCGTCGCAATCGTTGTCGACGGCGTCGCAGGTGTCCGCGCTGGCGCTCGCGGCGCTGCTGCATTCGAGCTGGGCGCCGCCAGCCCCGCAGACGACGGTGCCGCCGCCGCAGCTCCCCGTGCCGCAGCTGTCCCCAAGCCCCAGGCCGGAGCTTCCGTCCGGGTCGGTGTAGGTGATGCTCCCACCGGGGCTGAAGTCCTCGTCGGTGCTGTCGTCGCAGTCGTTGTCGAGGCCGTCACAGATGTCCGCTTCGGGCCCCTGACCGCCGAGACAGAAGACCTGGCCCACGAACCCGCCGCTGTTGACGCACACCCGGGTGCCGAAGGTGCAGATGCCGATGTCGCTCCCACAGGCCGCACTGTCCTGGGTCTCTGGGTTGCCGTCGTCGATGGCCCCGTCACAGTTGTTGTCGATCCCGTCGCACTTCTCGACGGCCTCCGGATTCAGCGTCGGGTCGTTGTCGTTGCAGTCCACCGGCGGCGCCCACCCGTCGCCGTCCTCGTCCACGAAGCCGGCCCCGCAGGGCTGGTCGCCACCGAAGCAGTCCTGATCGACCCCATCGCCGCACTTCTCGGGAGCGTTTGGGTAGACGTTCGGGTTGGTGTCATCGCAGTCGTCGCCAGCGAACCCATCACCGTCGGTGTCCCCAGCGACGCAGTCGGTGACCTGGCCGTCGCAGTTGCGGTCGCACAGCGTCAGCGCGTCGGGCTGCCCCTGGAGGGCCAGCGGACAACAGGGCTCAGGGGCGTCAGGGTAGAAGGACGAGTCGTAGTCGTTGCAGTCACCGGCGCCCGGGTCGAAGCCGTCGCCATCCGCGTCGTCCGCCTCGCAGCCCTCGTTGACGGCGCCGTTGCAGTTGTTGTCGAGGTCGTCTTCACAGTCCTCGGCCGGGGCGGCCTGCGCAGCGGTCGAGCAGCGCGCGGTGGTGGCGTCCACGCACTCGACCACGCCGCCGGCGCAAACACCCTGGCCACAGGCGTCGCCTGGCGCCTTGATGGTGCCGTCCTCGACCAGGAAGAACCCTTCATCGGTCTCGCCGTCGCAGTCGTTGTCCACGCCGTCGCAGGTCTCGGCCAGGCCCGGCGCCACGTTGGGGTCGCCGACCCCGCAGCCCGCGGCGACCTCTTCGCAGTCCGGAACCGTATCGTTGTCGGCGTCCACGCAGGGTACGTCCTGCCCGTCGCAGTCCTGGTCGATGATGTCGTCGCACGGCTCGCAGGCATCTTCGACCGCCCAGGGATTGGCGGTCGCCACGGTGGGTTCGCAATCCGACGCGGCCTCGGCCCCAGCGTCGCAGCAGCCGCTGATGCTGCAGTCGACGAAGCCGTCCCCATCGGCGTCGCAATCCGCCGCCAGAGCACGCATGCGGATGTCTGTGATACTCAGCGAGGTGAGGTTCACCTGGCCCACGTACTGGGTCGCTGCCACGTCGCCAATGAGCCCGGTGGCCACCAGGGTCACCGTCCCGCCGGTGAAGGTGGTGCCGCCGTACGGGATGGACACCAGCACCGGCTCGACCACTGGGTTGGCCAGCACCAGGGGCTGGTCATTGGCGTCGGGCTCGGTCGGGTAGCGGGTACCGTCCTCGTGGATGAAGAGCAACCGGAGCGTCGTCAGGGACTCGCCACTGGCGGGTGCGTCGGAGGAGATGCGCAGGGTGAAGACGTCGACCGCCACCTCGTCGGGACAGCCAGCCCCCGTGAGGGTCAGCATGACGGCGCACAACGTTGTAGAGAGCCGCTTGGAAAGCATGTTCGTAGTCCTGGTCATTCCCTGTCCGGTCGGGAGTATAGGGATGCGGTCCACTCGTCGCGACCGCGCGGCGATGAGACTGCGTGGGGACGGTTGAGTGGGCAGCTGGCAAGCGCCTACACTGCGCGGCGATGAAGACAGCAGCCGAGTACATCCAGAGCCTGCGAGAACGCACCCTGCGCCTGTGGATCGACGGAGAGCGGGTCGATGACCCGGTCGACCACCCCAAGATCCGCCCCGCCGTCAACGCGATCGCCGCCACCTACGCGCTGGCGCACAAGGACGAGACGCGCGAGCTGGCGACCGTCCACTCGGACCTCATCGGAGCCCGGGTCAATCGGTTCTGCGGCCTGTTCCGGGAACCCGTCGACCTGGTGAAAAAGCTGGAGTTCCAGCGGGTTCTGGGGCGCCTGACAGGGACCTGTTTCCAGCGCTGCGTGGGGCTCGATGGCATCAACGCGCTGTTTATCGCGACGTGGCAGAAACCAGGGCATGACCGCTTCGTGCGCTGGCTGACGGAGGTGCAGCGGGAGGACCTGACGCTCAACGGCTGCATGACCGACCCCAAGGGTGACCGCAGCAAACGGCCCGTCGAACAGCCTGAACACTACCTGCGCGTGGTGGAGCGGCGCGATGACGGCATCGTCATCAAGGGCGCCAAGCTGCACCAGACGGGCGCCGCCAACGCGCACCGGATCCTGGTGATGCCGGGCCAGGCGCTGCGGGAGGGTGAAGAGGACTTCGCCGTCGCCTGCGCTGTGGACGTCGGCGCCGACGGGGTGTCGATGGTGCTGGGCCGGCAGCCGTCCGACGGGCGCCGAGGGGGCCCGGACGCGGGCAATGCGCGTTTCGGAGGCCAGGAATGCGTCGTCCTCTTCGACGACGTCTTCGTCCCCAACGACCACGTCTTCTTCGACGGTGACCTCGAGGCGGCCGCGACCCTCGTGGACGCCTTCGCGGGTTTCCATCGCAGCAGCTACGGCGGCTGCAAGCCTGGCAATCTCGACGTCCTGACCGGGGCCGCGGACCTGGTGACCCGGATCCACAACGTCCGGCGGGCGCCCCACATCCGGGACAAGCTCGTGGAGATGGCCCACCTGACCGAGACCATCTACGGCCTCGGGCGCGGCGCGTGCAGCAAGTGCACCCGACACGACGCCGGCATCTGGCAGGTGGACCGGGTGCTCGCCAACGTGACCAAGCACCACGTCACCAAGCTGCCGTACGAGATTGTCCGGCTGGCCGAGGACCTCGCCGGGGGCTCGCTCAGCACGCTCCCCTCCATCGCCGACCTGGACCACCCGGAGCTGGGCGAGCAACTTCGCACCGTCGCCTATAGCCGTGAACGCGCCCAGGCCCTGCGCCTTATCGAGTCGCTGACCTACGGCGCCGGCTCCGTACCGTTCCGGATCGAATGCATGCACGGTGCCGGGTCGCCGCAGGCCCAGCGTATCGTGCTGGAGCGGAACATCGACTGGGACAGCAAGGTGTCCCGCGCGCGGGTCCTGGCAGGTCTGGACGCCGATACCGAGCTGCCGGAGGTTCCGTGAGGCGCCTTGCGACAGCGTTGGCGCTGCTGGGCGGTTGCGCGGCATGTGCGAGCCCGGGGGGCGGAACCTCGCCGGCGCCAACGCCTGATGGTGCCGCGTCGTCGGACTCTGTGACCTTCCTCGACGCGGCCCCTCCAGACGTGCCCCCCGATATCCCCGCAGTCCCACCGCCCCGGCCCGTCGGTTTGACCCATCACGGCCTGGACGGGAACCGCTATGCGGAGGGGCAGGGCGCGATGTCCGCGGGCGTGTCGCCCACGACCGTGTCTGTCCCCGGAACGCTGACCTGGGCGGCCGGTGTCCTGGGGGGAGACGGCCATCCCGTCTGGATGCTGGTCGACGCCGATGGGTTGGCCACGCTCATACGTCAGGATGGCGGCAGTCTGACCGCGGAGGCATTTTCCGCGAACCTGGCGCCTGGCCAGCCCCCTGCCTTCGAGATTGCGAGCGACGGTAGCGTCAATCTGTGGTCCAAGGCCCTGGACTCCGGCCTTACCCACCCTGTGGACGTGACAGGGAGCGGCAGCCTGGTGTTCGTCGACCGTGACGGCCTCGTGTCGGGGCCCGGCATGCCCGACGACGTGCCTGCGTTACCCGATGCTCGGATCCTCGCCGCAGGCGATGAGGTACTGTTCCTCGGAGACCCGACCTCGCGCTACAGCCATGCCGTGCTGGGGGATGGCCTCGAGGCCGAAGCCATCGTGTGGGTCGCCGACGGGGTCGCTCGAAAGGCCCTGATTCCCGCTCCTCAGGTGATCGAGAGCATCGCCCCGCTTTGGGTGGACCTCGATGGTGATGGCAGCCGCGAGGTCATCGTCACCGTCAGCGACAGCGGAGCAGGGGCCCGCCTCCGAGTGTACGGGGCCGACGGCGAGCAGCTCGCGGAGGGCCCGCCCGTGGGGCAGGGCTTCCGCTGGCGTCACCAGCTGGCGGTGGCGCCGTTCGGTCCGGACGGGGCGCTCGAGATCGCCGTGGTGAAGACGCCGCACATTGGCGGGGTGGCGGAGTTCTATCGGTACACGACGGGCAGCGCCGACCTGGCATTGGTAGGCGAGCGTCCGGGGTACACGAGCCACACCATCAACTCCCGCAACCTGGACAACGGGTTGGCCGCAGACGTCGACGGCGATGGTGTCGTGGAGCTGCTGGTCCCCAACTTCAACCTCGACGCGTTGTGCGCACTGTCGCGACCGGACGCTGACTCGGTGGCCGAGGATTTTTGCGTTCCGACACCCGCCAAGCAGCGTGCGAACATGGCAGCGGTCACCGACGGGGCAGGGCGCCTCTGGGTCGGTGTCCCCTACGAAGGCGGCTTCGCCGTGTACTGACGGCGACCATCCGTCGCTTTGACCGGCCAAACACGGCCCCGCTACACTGGCTGCGATGGGCGACGGTGACCGCTGGTTCAGCAGTTCCGCCGCCGACAAAGCCCGGTGGCTGGCCGGCGTGTCGGTGGGATTCCACGCTGCGTACGCGCTCCTGGGCTGGTTGACACTCGAGTTCCGACCGTACGACCACCTGGACTACGGCGTGATGGCGCTGCTCTTTCAAATCACGCTCGTGACCACACCGGTTTACGCTGTCATCTGGGCTGTAGGTGCCGGCGAGCGTTTGCGCGCGAGTCGTGGCTACATTGAGATCTCAGCGCAGGCTTACGGGATCGGAACCGCATTGGTGATCCTGTTTGTGGGTCCGTTTCACAGCCTGACCTGGATGGCCATCCTCGGGTCGCTGGCGGTGGGGCTGATGTGGTTTCCCACCCGCTCCATCATCGGCGCCATCCTCACCGCCGTCGCCATCATCTTCGTCGGCACGGGCCTGGGGCACGCCGAGCTGATCCCGTTCGCGCCCCTGTTCGACACGCCGCCCGAGATCAACGTGCCGTGGCTGGTCACCATGATCGGGCTGCATCTGGTCTTCGGCGGACTGTTCGCCGGGCTGCTCTGGCGGGGTGTCCGCCTCATCCGAGCCCAGGCCCGAGAGCTGGAACGGCTGGCCGCCACCGACGCCCTGACCGGGATCTTCAACCGCCGCCGCATCGTGCGGGCGCTGGCCGAGAGCATCGATACCTACGACCCGACCTCCGAAGGCCTCGCCGTGGTCCTGGTCGACCTGGACGGCTTCAAGCTGATCAATGACCAGCACGGCCATCTGGCCGGTGACAGGGTCCTGGTGGAAGCCGCCCAGCGCCTGGAGCAGGCGGTCGCAGACGCAGGGTTCGTCGGGCGCTATGGCGGCGACGAGTTCGTCCTGGTGTTCCCGAACGTCTCACGCGCGACTGCCGAAGACCTCGCTGAACGATGCCGTTCCGCGCTGGCCACCATCGCCGAACACATCCCTGAGGCCGAAAAGCTCGATGCCTCTGTAGGCCTGTACCACCTCACCAACCCGGGAAACGCGGAGGGTGAGGTGCTGCTCAAGCGCGCCGATGACGCGCTCTACGAGGCGAAGCGACGGGGCAAGGGCCGCGTCGTCACCTCGCAGAGCATGGACTACAGGCTGCCGACGTCGTCCTGAGTCAGTTGGCCACCCTCGCTGAGCTGCTGCGTCAGGGCGTAGTCCTTGAGCTTGCCCAGGTTGACCTTGCCCATCTGGGGCACGGTCGCCAGCTTCTCGATGCTGTGGAACGGGCGGGCCGCCATGATGCCGTCGACGATGTTGGACTTCAGACCCGCATCGTCGTCGAGCTCGTCGTAGGTGCCGGTGTTGACCACGTCGAGCACGAGCTCCGCCTCTGACAGGGAGAATCCGACCTGGTCCCAGTAGCCCAGGAACGCGTCCCTGTGGGGCATCCAGCCGCGCTCGAGGGCGTGGGAGAGCAGTCCGTCGATGGTGTTGGCAGAGATGACCAGGTTCAGCTCGCGGATGCTGCGGAACGGGTGGTCGTCTTCGGTCACAGGCAGGCCATCGCTACCATCGCGGTAGGTGATGAGTGCCTCGGCCTGCCGCTCGGAGAGGCCGGCGTCGACCTGCAACACCATCTTGGTGGTGCCGGGGTAGTTCACGTAGCGCAGCAGCGCGACGGCGTTGCCAGAGCCCTCCACGGGCAGCGGCGCTTCGGGGGCGTCGCAGGCGGCCAGAAAAACGAAGGACAGGGAGAGCAGCGAGGTCAGGGCTGCATGAAACTTGGGGGTGTAGCCGATCATTTGATCCACTCCTTTGTGCCCGATGCCCCGTTGATGGGGTCTCGAGAGTCGAGAATGAACCGCGGATTGTTCTTACCTGGGGAAGGGGCATCGGGAATTGTTCTGTCCGATGTCGCCACGGACCTTCCGAAGGACGCAGGGGAACCTGCAGCACCGTCCGACGTGCGTCAACCCGGATCGTTCATGAAAAAGTCATTTATGTGACGCGAATGTGTCCGGGTGTCGCGATCCCGAGGGCTTACGTGACCGCTACACGTGCACCAGGGTCTGGATCACCGTGCCCGAAGGCAGTTTACTGCGCCCTTCGAGAGCATCCAATTCGAGGACGAAGCCGCACCCGGCGACCTCGCCTCCGGCGTTCTGGACCAGCTCGACGCACGCCGCTGCGGTTCCGCCCGTCGCCAGCACGTCGTCGATGATGAGCACCTTGGCGCCCGGCGCAAAGGAGTCCTTGTGGATCTCGAGGGTGTCAGACCCGTACTCGAGGTCGTAGGACACCTTGAACGTCTCGCGCGGCAGCTTGCCTGGCTTGCGCACGATGACCATTCCGATGCCCAGCTCGTGGGCCAGGGAGGCGCCAAAGATGAAGCCGCGCGACTCGATGCCCACCACGGCGTCGAGGCCGGCATCGCGCCAGCGGTCGGCGAAGGCGCCGGTCACCTCGGCGAAGGCCTGACCGTTGGACAGCACCGGCGTGATGTCCTTGAACGTGATGCCGGGCTTCGGGAAATCGGGGACATCGACGATGACGGCTTCGAAGTCGTACGGCATGGGGCGGCTCTTCTGTGCGTATGGGTGTGTGTGTCAGTCGTTCGGGAAGCGCGCCTGCAGCTGCTGCATGGCGGCACCATCGGTGGTGTCGAGCTGGAGCGGCGTGATGGACACGTAGCCATCGAGGATGGCCTCACAGTCCGTCCCCGGGTCCCGATCCAGCTTTGGGAACGAGCCGCCGATCCAGACGTAGGGCCGCCCGCGCGGGTCGTCACGCACGATGATTTCGTCGCGATAGGAGCGGTGCCCCAGCTTGGTGAGGCGCACGCCGCGCAAGCCCGGGACGCCGGCCCAGCTGTGGGTGGCATCCCGGTCTGGGGCGGGGAAGTTCACGTTGAGCAGGAGACCGGGATCCAACTTCTGCTCAGCGACCTCGGCCAGGACCTGCGTCACCGCCGGGGCCAGGAGGTCGAACTCGAACCGCTTATAGGTGGCCAGGGACATCGCGACGCCTGGGATGCCCTTGATCTGCCCCTCGCGGGCGCCGGCGACGGTGCCGCTGTAGAACACGTCGTAGCTGAGGTTGGGGCCTCGGTTGACCCCGGAGAGCACCAGGTCGGGCGGTCCGTGCTCGGCCATCAAGTGGCCGAGCGCAACGAGCACACAGTCCACCGGCGTTCCGTCGACCGACCAGCGCTTCGACTCGAACTTGCGACAGCGCAGCGGGTCGTGAAGCGTGATGCCCTGGCCGACCGCGCTCTTTTCGGTGGCGGGCGCCACCACGGTGACCTCGTCGAAGACTTCGCGGGCACACCGTTCGAGCACATCGAGGCCAGGCGAGAAGATACCGTCGTCGTTCGTGATGAGGACGCGCTTCACGGGGCCGCCTGTCCCGCGGACGGGTAGGCGCACACATTGGCTGCGCAGAACAAAGGCAGGCCAATGTCGTTGATGGCGTACTCGCAGTCGTCGTCGGTGAAGCATGACTGGCCCTCTTTGCGAGGGCCGGAGCAGAGCGTCTCGCCCTGAACCTCCAGGCAGAACAACACGTCCGAGCACGTGTCCAGCAGGGCAGGGTCGACCCCTGGCGTCTCGAGCATGCAGGGGTAGCCGCGCAGACCGACCACGCGGTCCTCGCCCGGCTCGTCGTAGTCGACGCAGCCGGCTACCATGGGAAGCAATGCGGCGCTCAACAGCAGGGCCAGCATCGTAGCAGTGGGCTTCCTGGTCACGTCCATGGGCCGCTGAATACCGGCTACCCTTCGTGGAGGCAACCATGATCATCGATAGCCATGCCCACTTCGAGCCTCGGATGTTGGAACTCGACCCGATGCTGGCCAAGATGGATCAGGCCGGCGTGGACCGTGTGGCGCTGATTCCCGCGATGAACGACACGCTGCCGCACACCCCGGAGAAGCTGCTGGCGCTGATGCGAACCCTGATGCAGCGGGCCCCCGGGAGGGCGGTGGCGGAGGCGATTCACCGCGCCCTGCTGACCCCGGAGGGCAATCTTCGACTGCAGGGCGACATCTACGAGATCTACGCGCGACCCGACAACGACAGCGTGGCGGCAGCGCTGCGCGCCCATCCCGACCGGTTCTACGGCTGGATGTTCCTGAACCCGCGGAACAACCCAAAGGTGCTCGACGAGCTGGAGGAGTTGCGCAGCATCCCGGGCATGGTGGGCATCAAGCTGCACCCGCATTGGCACGACTACCGGACCGAGCTACTCAACCCCATCATGCGACGTGCCCAGGACCTGGGCCTACCGGTGCTCATCCATCTGGGCTTCCGAAAGCGAGGAGCCTTCAAGGACCTCTGCGAGAAGTTCCCGGGCGTGAACATCATCTCGGCCCACGCCGGGTTCCCGTTCTATCAGGACCTGTGGAAGTACGGACGCACGGTCCACAACCTCTATGTGGACCTCAGCAGCCCGTACATCGACGAGGCGCTGGCCCGCGGTGCAGTGGAGGTCATGGGCGCCGAGAAATGCCTGTACGGAACGGACAGCCCCTACGGATTCCATGATGGCGAAGACACGTACGACTACGGGGCCATCAAGGGCTGGGTCGAGCGGATGCCTGTGTCGTCCAAGGAGCAGGCGCGGATGTTCGGGGGCAACTTCCTCGGCCTCATCAACGCGTAGCGACGCTCCGGCGAGCGCCCCTACCAGGGAGGCGGCGCACCCAACCTCCGGGCCACCTTCGCGGCGGACTCTGCGCCACCCTCGAGGAGCGGAATCCCGTTGCCGGCGTAGCTCCCGCAGAACCACACCCGCCGCCCGCGCTCCCGATGCAACTCCTGCATCCGCTCCAACGCGGCTACCGTGTAGCGGTTGACCGTGGGGCGCTCGAACTCGGCCTCGGCGATGACATGCTCCTCACGCGGCTCGATGGTCGGCGCCCACGTCTGGAAGATGTCCGGCCGATTCCGCAGGTTGGGCTGGACCGCGTTCAGGTAGATGGTCGCCATCGGCATGGCGAAGGCCTGGTCGACGAAGAAGTTCACGCTAGCCCACGCGGACTTCCGAGCCGGGGCCAGCCTGGGGTCGGTGTGCACCACCACGCGGCTGCTCTCGTAGCCCCAGGCCGAAAGGATCTCCCGCTCTGCCTCACTCGCGTCCGCCAGCAGCTGGGTCGCGTGGTTGGCCTGGGTCGCGATGACCGCGTGGTCATACGTCTCCGAGGCGCCATCTTCGGTCGCCACGACGACGCCGTCGTCGGCGCGCTTCACCGACGCCACCGGGTGCCCGCAGCGCTGCTCGACGCCGGCGGACAGGCGCGCCACCACGTCCTGACTCCCATCCGACGCCCGCAGGACGCCTCCGAAGAACACGCCCCGGGCCATGTAGTCCAGGATGTGGGCCGCCGGGTAGTTTCGCGTCGCCTCGTAGCTGCACGTGGCGATGGCCGCGAAGGCCGGCACCAGGAATCCCTGAGCGAAGTCGTGGGAGTAGCGCCGCGCTGCCATGTACTCGGCCAGCGACTGGTCGCCTACGCGCCCGCTCCGGAGGTCCAGCAGCCCCTGGCTGTAGAACTTGGCGAGCCCCGCCATGATGCGCATGGACGGGCCTTTCAGCGCCGACTTGTCCGGGAGGTAGGGGAACGAGAGCCCAGCCACGAACGCGTTTGCGTATCGGAAGTAGGTCTCACCGTTGGCCCGGTTGAAGGACGAGGCGTAGTCGGCAGGCTCCACGCCTACGCCCACCTGGGCATACAGGGCCAGCAGGTTGGGGTAGTAACCCGGGTAGAACACCCGCAGCGGCACATCGACGTCCACGGGCTTGGGACCGGAGTCCGCCAGCCGCAGCCCATGGGCGCCCATACCCAGCCTCGGGGCGCGCTCATAGATGGTGACGTCGTGCTTTCGGTTCAGCATCCATGCCGCCGAAAGCCCCGCAATTCCGCTGCCAATGATGGCTATCCGCACGCGCTCGTCCCGGTCAGGCGGCTACATCCGAATCGTAGCTTCCAGCTTGACGCCCTCGAACTCGGGGAACACCCGGCAGACGCCGCCGGTGCACCGCAGGCCGCCTTTCTGGCTGCCGACGAACAGCCGCACGAAGTTGGACTGACTGAAGCGGTACTGGATGATGCCCGCAAAGAACTTGTTGCCCCGCTCCCAGGAGGCCTGGTCGTTGAGGTACTCGAACTGGAGCGTGAACGACCAGTGCGGCGACCAGTTCCAGCTGGCGTACATGGTGCCTTCGGCGAAGTCGTCCTCAATTTCGGCGCCCACGTCCTTGTGTCGGAACTCGTGGCGCCAGTGCAGCTGGATGTTGTGCGGCCCATCGATCAACAGGTTGAAGTCCAGGTCCCAGTGGATGACGCGCAGGCGGGTCAACCCTTCGATGTTCGCTTTGGTGACCGGGTCCGTTCGCTGGCAGTCGGGGCACTCTTCCTGGCGGTAGCCCGCCTGGACGATCCAGCGGTCGCCGCGCCGGTTCTTGTGCTCCCACACCGCGTACGTGTGCATGGTCCACTCCTTCTCCAGCGGGGCGTTGTAGAAGAAGGCCGACGAGATGGAGAGGATGTTCTGGTTGTCCGGGAGCCGGTAGTCCAGCCGCAGGTGGCCGCCGGTGACGTCGGTGTTGTTGACGACCTCCTGGTCATAGCGCTCCAGCGAGGGCGGCACGACGTAGGTGAAGGTCTTGTCGAGGATGCCGTTCTTGCGATGGGTGTTGGGGTGCGGCGACGACCGGATGTCCCAGTTGTCGTAGTGCTTGAACTCGAACAGCATGTTGAAGCGGCCCGTGTACAGCGTCGCTTCGGTGTAGAACGCCAGTCCGGTGTCGGTCTGTGGCGTCACGCGAGTGCCGGCGATGCGGTTGCTCGCCGTCTCCTGGTAGTTGGCCTCGACGTAGAGGTTGAAGACCTCGCCGATGTCGCTGAGTTGCAGCGTGCCGCCGGTGATCCACGTCCGAACCTGCTGCGGGTTGTTGGGGTCGGCCAGGTCGCCATCGGTCAACCAGCCGAGGCTGCTGGTCAGCGGTGAGTGGCGGCGCTCGATATCCACGCCGTTGACGCCAATGCGCAGCCAGTTGAGCGGCCGGACCACCACCCGTGCGGCGAACACCGCGTCCAGGGGGTCGGGAACGAACTTGCCGGTGACGTTGTCGATATTGGCGATGTTGACCAGACCGACAGCGGCCTTCACGGACACCAGCCTGTTACGCCACTGGACATGGGCGCCGCGCACGTTGAGGTCGAAGCCAAGCTCGTCGAACTTCCGCAGAGAGAGCGCCATGCCCCGTCCCAGCTGGACATAGTCATCCCCGATGCTGACCGTCAGCCGCTTGTAGCGGAACTTGAGCATCAGGTCTTCAGGGCGGATGTCATTGATGTACAGCCGATTGCCCTGAGCGTCCGGCCCGGGCGGATTGGCGTACACCGTCTGGTCGATGCGCACGCCGGCGGTCAAGAAGTCCCACTTGAGGCGCAGGTTGAGCTTGTTGCGCCAGACGAAGATGTTCTCGGGGTTGGGGTCGTAAAGCCGGTCATCGAGGACCGTGTTCAAGTCGAAGATGGTGGAGTTGGTAATCTCCAGCACCACCGGCTTGCCCTTGGTCTTGAACTGCACGGCACTGGCGGCCCCAGGCCAGCATAGCGCCGCAGCAAGTAGAAGCGCGGCGACGCCGCGACACCGTGATGGACCCATGGCTGTTCTTCGTCTCTCGGTCAGGACGATGGCACGCAGGGGCGGGTGAGCGCCGACCGAGCGGCCATGCCCCCTTCAACTACCACAAGAAGCGCCCCGTGGACGCTACTTCTTGGCCAGCAGACCCTTGATGGCGTCTTCCAGCATCTTGGCCTCGCTGATCTGGAACCCTTCGATGCGCCGGAAGATCTTCCCCTGTCGGTCGATGAGGATGGTGAACGGCGCCGTCAGCCGCGGGTTGTACGCGTTGGCGATGGTCGTGTCTTCGTCGATCACCACCGTGAAGGTGTATCCGTGCGAGCGGATGTAGGGCTTCACCCCCGCCACCGTGTCGGCGCCGTCGAGGCTGATGGAGATGAGCTTGAAGCCCTTGGGCGTGTAGGTGTCGTGCAGCCGCTGCAGCACCGGCATCTCGGCCTTGCAGGGCTCGCAGTAGGTGGACCAGAAGCTCAGCAGGACCACGTCCTTGCCGAGATAGTTGGCCAGGTCCACCTCGTCGCCGCCCAGGTCGTTGGTCACGAACGTGGCCAGTGAGGTCTTGTTCTTGGCGCCGCCGTTGTCGGTGCCGCCGCCGCTACCACCGGTGTTGGTGCCGGTCGCGGTGCTGCAGGCGACCGTCGTGAGGGCGAGGCTGGCGGTCAGGGCGACCAGGGTGACGAGTTGGCGTCCAAGTCGGGACATCATCGGTTTCCTCATGCTGGGCATCGGTTCGGTTGGCCGGGGAGGCCGGCATCATAGACGGTATGCCGTTGGCTACAAAGCGGTTGCACGCGGGAGGCTCTTATGGGCCTCCACCGGCTGCCGTTCGTCGGGCGTCAGCAGGTCGAACACCTTCCCCTTACGAAGCCCCCAGAGCCCGGTGCGCGCGGTAATGAAGCCGGTCGGACGGGCGGCCAGGTCGAACAGGGCGTGGGCGAGTTCGGTCGGGCGAACGTGGGCTCCGGCGACCAGGTCGGCGCGCCAGCGAAGCAGCGGTACGTCCGCGGGGATGCCCAATAGCTGGGTCTCCAGCTCGGTCGCAGTGTCGACATCCGCCCAGATGAGACCGTCGCGCACGTCGATCAGCCGGTCCCCTTTCTTGCGAGTCACGGTGATGGTCAGCGGCTCGTCGTCGTGTAGCCGCTGAACCGCCGCCACGAGCCGGTCGTGGTCCCAGACCCCGGGTGCTGCCAGGACGTACTCGGCAAGCTTGGCGCTGCGGGCCACGGACTGGGCCTCCTTGTCGAGCCCACCGGCGCGGAGCACAGCCAGCCCCGGATCGGCCACAGCGTTCAGCCGGCTGATGAGGTCGTCGATGGCGTATTCCTCGAGGGTCACGATGTCGACCAGCTCGCACAGGCTCTTCACCCCAAGCGGTAAGGCAGGGCCGTAAGCGAGTTGGGCCCGGGGCGAGAAGCCCTGGCTGTACTTCATGACCAGCCCGGCGCGACGCATCAGCCGCGGCAGGCTGCGGGCCAGGTCCAGCTGGGACGTCATAGCCACGGTCCCAAGCTTGGTAAAGTACAAGCGGTACCGGTGACCTGCCCCCTGCTCGGCGCGCAGCGGCGGCAGGTTCTGACCGCGCTTATTCTTCCGCACCGTCTTCCAGGCCGGCAGGTCGTCCTCGGCCCGGGGCTCGGGTGGCGCCTCGGCGCCGAGCACCTGCAGGAAGTCCTTCCGCTCCTGGCGCATCTGGGTCAGGTCGCAGGCGATACCACAGTGGTAGCAGACCAGCTTGCGTGCGTCGGCGTTGGCTTCCTCGAGGTTGGTGTGGTGCACCTGGGCGCCCTTGGGCTTGCCGCAGGGCGGGGAGAGGCGGTCCTTCTGGGCGCGGCGCCACTCCTGGGCCAGGAAACCGTCGGCCAGGCCCACGTCGATGTGGGACCAGGGGGTCAGGCCGTCGATCGGCCAGGTACCCAGGTAGTCCTCCGGGGCAATGCCCGACTCGGCGATGGCCTCGAGCCAGGCGTCCCACTGAAGCTGGTCGTCCCATCCGTCGAACCGCGCGCCGCGGCGCCACGCACCTTCGACCACGTCGGCGATGCGACGGTCACCGCGGGCGACGATCCCCTCGAGCCAGCTCACATGCAGCGCATGGTGCCGCACCGTCAGCTTGGTCCTACGCCCCAGCTCTCGCAGACGCGCCTGCTTTTCCTCGAGCTGCTCGATGGTGTCCATGGCCGCCCACTGAAAAGGCGTGTGGGGCTTGGGCACGTGGCTCGACGCCGCGACGGTTACCTGAAGCTCTCGCTTCTTGTGGTACTGCGCACCGATGCGGCGGGCTTTCAGGGCGACGTCGATGATGCCCTCGACGTCCTCCATGGTCTCGGTCGGCAGCCCGATCATGAAATAGAACTTCATGCGCCGCCAACCGCGCGAGAACACCCGGTGCGCCGACGCCATGATGTCGTCTTCGCTGATGTTCTTGTTGATGACGTCGCGCATCCGCTGGGTGCCGGCCTCGGGCGCGAACGTCAGGCCGGTCGCCTTGACGCTGCTGATCTCGTCCAGGAGGTCTTCGTCGAGGCCGTACGCTCGCAGCGACGACACCGACAGCTGTACGTTCTTGGGGCGCAGCCGCTCCATCACGTTCTTGATGAGCGGGCTGATGCAGCTGTAGTCCGCCGTCGATAGGCTGGTCAGTGAGACCTTGGCGTAGCCGCCGTTGTCCAGGGCTGCCATGACGGCGTCGACCACCTGCTCGGGGTCCCGTTCCCGCACCGGGCGATAGATCATCCCCGCCTGGCAGAAGCGACAGCCTTCGGTGCAGCCGCGCGCGATCTCGATGCTCATCCGATCGAAGATGGCCTCGGCCGCCGCGACGGGGCTGTCGGACGGGAACGCGTACCGGGAGATGTCCTCGACGATGGCGCGCTCGACCGGGTAGGGGCCCTCGGAACGCTCCTCGTCGATAACCAGCTTGCCGTTGCGCGGCTCCTCGGTCAGGACGTACAGCGACGGGCAGTACCATCCCCCCATGGCGGCCAGGCGCGTGAGCTGCTCGTGTCGCGATAGCCCCTCGCGCCGCCACCGGCCGATAGCGATGAGGCTCTTGGGCAGCAGCTCCTCGGCGTCCCCGACGAGGATGGCGTCGATGAACGGCGCCATCGGCTCGGGATGCGTCGCCACGGGGCCGCCGGCGATGACCAGCGGGGCGGCGTCCGGACGGTCCTCGGTGCGAATCGCCAGCCCGCTGAGGTCGAGCAGATTCAACACGTTGGTGAAGGTCATCTCGAACTGCAGCGAAAAGCCGATGACGTCGAAGTCCCGCAGCGGTCGGTGGGTCTCGAGGCTCAGCAGGGGCAGGCCGCGCTTGCGCAGCTCCGCCTCCATGTCGACCCACGGGCTGAAGGCCCGCTCACACGCGATGCGAGGGTCCTTGTTCAGCAGGCTATAGAGGATCTTGGTTCCCAGGTGGCTCATCCCCAGGTCGTAGAGGTCCGGGAAGGCCATACAAATGTCGACCTCGACCGCCTCGGGGTCCTTGACCACCGATTGGTACTCACCGCCGAGATAGCGTGCTGGTTTCTGCACGTTGGCGATGAAGTGCGCGTAGGGATGCGTGGTTTCTTCTGCGGCGTGAGCCATGTGTCGATGTCCCCGTAATGACCCGGCAATTGGCTCGCCAACCTACGAGGGCGATCTGACACAGTCAACGGATTTCGGGCCCTACGACGGCCTGGCCCCGATCGGCCTGTGGTCGGTATCGCTTGACACCAGGTCCGCACACTCTTTAGCTTTCGCGCCGCTCGCGCAGGAGTGTCGAGCCCAACCCATGAATATCTTAAGTGTAGGGGACCCTCTCATGTTGCTTCGAGCCTCGATCATCTCGGTGGCTGTCGCGAGCCTGGCGCTCGCCGGCTGCCCCGAAGAAACCGTGACCATCGTGATTTCGCCCGACGGCATCACCACCGCCGACAACGGCGCGGACGCCACCGGCGGCGACAGCACGGGCACCCCGGACGGCACCGGCACCCCGGACGGCACGGGCACCCCGGACGGCACCGGCACCCCGGACGGCACCGGCACCCCGGACGGCACCGGCACCCCGGACGGCACCATCAACCCGCCCACCGGTCCGCAGTACTGCTTCGAGATCGAGGGCTGCCTGATCGAAGAGTGCCCGAACCAGGACCAGGCTTGCCTGCAGGGCGCCATCGTCGGTGCCTGCAACCCGCCGACCCCGGCCGAGGGCCAGGCGTTCCAGCAGAGCCTGCAGTGCCAGGGCACCAACTGCGCCAACTTCATCAACAACAACGACCTGCCTGGCTTCCTCCAGTGCCGTGTCGATTCCTGCGGTTCGCAGGAAGCCAACTGCTACTCCGGCGGCACCTTCGGCACCGGCACCTGCAGCGCGCTCATCTCTTGCCTGGCCTCCTGCGCCCAGAGCATGGCTGGCGCCGACTGCCAGCGTAACTGCTACACGGCCGCCACCTCGGAGGCGATCATCGCCAACTTCGCCGTCTCCATCTGCATCAACATCGCCTGCCAGGGCAACCTGACCCAGCAGTGCGCGCAGCAGGCGCTGAGCCCCGGTGGGGCCTGCGAGGCCGAGGCCACCACGTGCGAGACCGGCGTGGCGCCGACCCCCGACGCCTCCACCGGCGATGCTGGCGGCACCGACGGCGGTAGCACCGACGCGGGCGGCCCGGACGCCGCCGCGGACGGAAGCTCGGCCACCGCGATCCACGGCTGCCTCGACGACGGCTCGGACTCGGTCGACATGACCGGCATGGCCGCCGTGAACATCACCACGGAGGCCGCCGCCTGGGTCGTGCCCCACAGCGCCTGCATCAAGGTCAGCGCCAACACCGCCGTGACCTGGGACGGCAACTTCACCGCCCACCCGCTGGTCGGTGGTGAGACCCCCACCAGCGACGCGACGAGCCCCATCACCGGGTCGGATCAGTCCGGCAGCTCGGTGACGGTGACCTTCGACACCCCCGGCGTGTACCCGTACTTTTGCGGCATCCACGCGACCAGCATGACGGGCCTGATCGTCGTCGAGTAGACGGCAGCCCCAAGCTCGGTTAGTTCAAGACCCATCGGGCCCTGCCCGGTGGGTCTTTGTCCACGCGAGACCCCTACCAAGGAAGAGAGGACACTACGATGCGCGCGCTCGCCACGATGCTGGTTCTGTCGTTGACGGTCCTGGTTGCCGGTTGCCCCGAAGAGGACAACGGCACCCCCGACGCGACGAGCACCCCCGACGCCACGGCCGACGCGGTCGGTGACGGAACGACCACCTCGGATGGGACGACGACTCCTGACGGCACCGGGACGCCCGACGGCACTGGGACCCCGGACGGCACCGGCACCCCGGACGGCACCGGTACCCCCGACGGCACCGGCACCCCGGACGGGACGGGGACTCCGGACGCCACACCCGACGCTACGCCGGCATCCAAGACGTGCATGGAGCACTTCGACTGTCTGCAGGACACTTGCGCGAGCGCGGATGCCGCTGGGCTGCAGGCCTGCATCGACGGTGCGGCTACCACCTGTGGGTTCGCCACCGACGGCAGCGACGCTGAGGGCGACCTCATCGCGGCCTATGGCGCGTGCATGGTGACCAACAGCTGCCTTCTCGACGGCTCCAAGACGGCCTGGGAGTGCTACACCGAGCAGTGCATCGCCGAAGCCGCCGCCTGCCAGGCGGGGCCGGCGTTTGGCGACGACCTGTCCTGCTTCGACCTTCGGGCCTGCAGCGACTCCACGTGTACCCCGGGCATCACCGGCCTGCCGGACTACGATTGCCTCCGTGAGTGCGCCGACGGGTACAGCCAGACTGCCGTTGAGCAGTACCTGGGGCTCCAGTACTGCCTGGAGGCCAACTGCGTTGACGCTCCGGACAAGGACGTCTGCTTCCAGCAGGTTCAGAACAACCCGGAGTGCTCCCAGTTCCTGGTGAACTGCCCGAACATCTAGTTCGCGCCCGAGCCTCTGCTCAGAGAAGCCCGCGTCTGCAATGGACGCGGGCTTTTTCGTGGCGAGGGGTCCGACCCTGGGGACAATCGGGCACGGGCATGGGCACGGGCACGGGCACGGGCACTCCTAGCGACTCCGTCAGCTCCCGTACGGCTGCGGCCGAATCATCTCCGAGGGCAGCAGGCGGTGCTTGTCCACTTCCGGGAAGAGGGTGTGGAGGTACGTCGCCAGCTTCTCGTTGGTCGGGCCATAACCGCCGCTGTACATGTAGATTTCGAGGTCTCGAACCACGTCCCGCGCCGTCTGGTAGCGTTTGTCGTGGTCGCGCTCGAGCATCCTGAGCATGATCGGCTCCACCTCGGCCGGAATCTGAGGGTTCCAGCTGCGTGGTGACGGGATGGCCTTGGTCTCGTGGAGACGAATGACGTCGTCGACGGACTCCACCGGATAGAGCTGTTCACCCGTCAGCATCTCGAACAGCACCAGCCCCAGCGAGAAGATGTCGCTGCGCGCGTCGGTGACGGCGCCTCGCGCCTGCTCGGGGGACATGTACGGCGTCTTACCGACCGTCTCCTTGCCGTCGTCGAGGTGCGAGTGGGTCAGGGCCTTGGCGATTCCGAAGTCCGCCAGCTTCACCACGCCGCCCCAGCCGGCGAAGATGTTCACCGGGCTGACGTCGCGGTGGACCAGGTTGAGCGGGCGCCCGTCGCGGCCTCGCTTATCGTGTGCGTAGGCCAGGGCGCGAGCAACGCGGCTGACCAGGAACACCGCCAGGTCGGGCGGAAGGTACTCGTTGCGCTCGTCCAGCCGGCTGTTGATGTCCTCGAAGGTCACGCCGTGGACCCACTCCATGACGATGGCATAGGTCCCGGCCATGTCGATGAGGTGGTAGACCTGCTGAATGTTCTCGTGAATCAGGTCGGCGACCAGCTTGGCTTCGGCGATGAACAGGTCGCGAAACAGCCCGCTGTCCACCAGATCGCGACGGATGGTCTTGATGCCGACCGTCTTCGTGAAGCCGCTCACACCCAGCTGCTCGGCCAGGAACACCCGACCCATACCGCCCTCAGCCACTTCCTGGATGATGCGGTAGGTGCTGACGTACTGGAAGATCTCGAGGTCCACCGATGCTCCTCTGAACGCTCTAGCGAACGCTACCAGCTTTACCGGGTGCCGTCATGCCGGGCTCATCCGTGCCTGTGCCCGTGCCCGGAGTATCGGAGTCACACGGAGGCGCACCGGCGGCAGAACGAGATCGCAACCACCTAGGGTCGAGACGCTGGCCTGAAGGTGTGCGAGCTGCCGTTTGGGACGACCGGGCACGGGCACGGGCACGGGCACGGGCACGGGAGACTTAGAAGTCGGGCATCCCGAAGTCGGCCTCGTCACTCGAGGTGCGGACCTTGTACTTGGGGGGCTCGGGAGGCTTGTTGTCGGCCACCCACTTCGCCCAGGCCTCGGAGTCCTGACCCAGCTGAGTCTTGGAGAGGATCCGGAGTACCGCCGCGATGCGGTGCGCCAGGTGGTCGGGGCCCTGCTGGAGGAAGCTGACCAGTGGACGAATCGCCCGTGGGTCGCCCAGGTCTCCGAGCCCCTGAACCGCTGCTCGAACCATCATGCGGTCAAGGTCGTCGGACAGCGCCGCCAGCAGCGTCGGCAACGCCTCATCGGGCTTGCCGCTGACCCCCAGCGCGTGCAGCGCCTCGACGGCCACGTGGACCTGCTCGCTCTCCGTCAGCGCCACGGCCATCGGCACCCCACGGGCATCGCCCATACGCGTCAGCGCCAGCGAAGCAGCCGCCTGCACACGCTCGTCGGTGGACTCCAGGGCTTTGGCGATAGGAGCCGACCGCCCGATGATCTCCAGGCCGTGAATCGCTCGCGCCCGCCACGCCACGTCCGCGTCGGGACGACCGATGAACTCCGCCAGCCGCTCTTCCAGCCGCCCGTTCAGTTCCGGCGAGTCTTGGGCCTCCACGACGCGCTTGAGCTCCGCCAGGATGCGCTCCTGGCTGAAGCGCTGGTCGACCTGGAGGAGTCCAAGGCAGCGGCCGTAGTAGCAGACGGTCGCCACACACTCGCTGTCCTTACGGCACGACTGGGCGCCACCGCTGATGATCTCCTCCAGCCGCTGCGGGAGGCCCGCAGCGGGCAGGGTCAGCTTGGCCGGGGCCTTGTCCTTGGGCGCCTCCGGTGCACCGCCACATGCACTCGGAACCGTCGGCACCAGGGCCAGGAGAGTCGCCATCGTCGCGATCGTGGAGATGGGCCGGCTCATCGGCAGTGCTCCAGCCAGCGCGCGACCATGGTGTGCTGAGTCGCGTCCCCCGGCATCCACTCAGGGTGCCATTGGACCGCGATGACGTCGGGGCGGTCATGGTGCATCACCGCCTCGACGAGGCCGTCGTCGGTGGTGGCCATCGGAGTCAGCGCGCTCGCCAGGCGGTCGATGCCCTGGTGGTGCACCGAGTTGACCATCGAGGGCCGGGCACCCACGTGCTGCTCCCAGCGCGCCACATCCTCGGACCACTGGAGGGCGTGGCTGTGGTCGGGCGCTCGGTCATCGGCTCGGTGGCTGACGGACGAGGGCCGGTCGGTAGGAAGGTCGTCCACCAGGCTGCCGCCCAGCGCCACGTTCATCAGCTGAATACCCCGGCAGATCCCCAGCACGGGACGCTCGCGCTCGAGGGCAGCCTCCAAAAGGGCCTTCTCCCAGTCGTCGCGGATCGGGTCCACGCCAACGTCCTCCCCGCCGGAGAGGATCAACGCTTGGCAATGGTCGAGGAAACCATGCGCCAGCTCCTCCAGAGCCTCCGAGGCGGTGTGACCGCCGGTGCCTGCCATGACCGGCATCGCGCCCACGGAGCGGACCAGCGCCTGCATGTCCACGTCGACGTACTCCAGGCGCTGGAGGCGATAGACCGTGCGGCCTGGGTCGGGGCCAAAGGCGTTGGGACTGATGGCGACCAGCGTCATAGACGATGGCTCATAGCAGGCCCGCCACCCCAGGACCAGCATCGGCTGCGTTGCTATGGGACGCCCAGGCATTTACTTTGCGTGACATGGGCAGGACGTTCGCAGCAATGCTGGTGGTGGTCGGGTGGTCGTTGACCGCGGTGACCGCGTGTGGAGACCCCGAGCTGGATGCCGACACAGGCGGCGTGGTTCCTGGGCCCGACGTCTCTGGGCAGCCGGACCTCGGGCTGGCGGACCTGCCGGTGGACGAGACCTTCGTGCCGCCAGACACCGGTCCCGACGTGAGCGTGGACACGGGTCCGGAGATCATCGCCGACCCGTGCCTGGTGCCTCCGTTCGACTTCCTCTGCCCCTGCGAGTTCAACAACCAGTGCGACTCGGGCTACTGCATCGCAGTGACCGATGACATCGTCGACCAGCGTTGCACTCGCCAGTGCGATGCCAACTGCCCCGAGGGCTACGAGTGTAAGTCCATCGCCGGCGCTGGCGACCCGGTGTTCATCTGCGTCCAGATCATCGACAAGCTCTGCGACCCCTGCTTCGCCAACAGCGACTGCCTGGTGCCCGGCGACCTCTGCGTACAGGTGGAGAGCGCGACGTACTGCGCCCGCAACTGCGAGACCGAGGCGTGCCCCGATGGCTACACCTGCAGCGACATCGACGGTGATCTGCAGTGCCTTCCCAACAGCGGCTCCTGCGCATGCCCACCGGGGGTCGACCTGACCAGCGACCCCGACCATTGCGGTGAGTGCGGCAACGAGTGCGAGTTCGACAACGCCCTGGCCGAGTGCGTCAACTCCGACTGCGCGCTGGGTCAGTGCAAGCTGGGCTTCTGGGACATCGACCTGGATCCCAGCAACGGCTGCGAGTATGCCTGCGATCAGGTGGCCGACAGCGACGAGCCGGACCCCGACCAGCTCGACACCAACTGCGACGGCATCGACGGCGACATCAACCGGGCCATCTTCGTAGCGCCCTACGGGGACGACAACGCCGCCGGGACACCGGATGCGCCCGTGCAATCGGTCGCCGTGGCGATCTCCAAGACCAACCCCAGCAGTGGCGTCGACCACGTCTACATCGCCGCCGGTAGCTACAGCGGCCAGGTCGTGCTGGCCGATGGCGTGAGCCTCTTCGGCGGATTCAGCGCCGATGGCAACTGGTCGCGCAGCCTGGCGGCCTACGAGTCGATTCTGCTGAACGAGACCGCCGACGCCAGCGGCGCCATCCGGACCCTGGTCGGCAACCAGCTCACGACGCCGGCCACCATCGCCGCACTGACCATTCAGAGCGCCAACAATCCCAGCACCTCTGGCTCGAGCTACTCGGTCTATCTCAACGCCGCCGGCGGGGCGCTCCTGTTCCGCGACTGTCGCTTCATCGCAGGCAGCGGTGGCCCGGGGTCGGACGGTGACGACCAGCCCAAGGCTGCCGATGGGGTTATCGGGCAACCTGGTGGAACCACGGACGATACGGACTGCTTCTGCGACGAGTTCGACACCTACGGTGGCAAGGGAGGCGCTCCGGGGAACGGGACCTGTGGCGGCGGCGCGGGCGCTGGAGGGCAGGGCGCCAACTCCGGATGCGGCGACGACAACGGCAGCGGAGGCGACGATGCCCCGGACGGCACCGCGGGCGGCCCCAAGGAGATGCCCGGGACCGATGGGGATGACGGCGCACCTGGCGATCACGGCACCGCCGGCGTGGGCGGCTCGGTGGTGAACGGGCTCTGGTCCGGAGCTGGCGGTGGGTCGGGCTCCAGCGGCCAGCTTGGTGAAGCGGGCGGCGGCGGCGGCAGCGGCGACGGTCACCCCAACGGCATCATCGGCTGCGCCGTGTGGGGCGGCGGTGGCGGCGGCGGCGCGTCTGCGGGCTGCGGCGGCGCGGGTGCTGAGGGTGGTACCGCAGGTGGCGGCTCGTTCGCGGTCTTCCTGGTGGACTCCAGCCCGGAGATTCGCGACTGCGAGCTATCCCCCAAGAACGGAGGCAACGGCGGCAACGGCGGCCGAGGTGGCGACGGTGGTAACGGCAAGACCGGGGGCCTCGGCGGCGGAGGTCACGAGGGCGCCGGCGATGGCGGAAAGGGCGGCGATAGCGGCTCGGGCGGTGACGGTGGAAACGGCGGAGGCGGCGCCGGTGGCCCGTCGTTCGCGGTCTTCCTGCACGGCAGCTCGAGCCCCAAGTGCGTAGGGAACACCTTCCTGCCCCTGGGTGTGGGTGGCATCGGCGGCGTCGGCGGCGACCTCGAAGGCAACGCCGGCGCGCCGGGCGACTACGGCAGCCTCAACACGGCCGCCACCCCGGCCTGCGATCCCGAAAACCAGTAAGAGACTCGGGCGTGACCACCGGCACGGGCACGGGCACGGTTCAGCGGAAGAGGTCGGAGATCGAGTCGCCGTCGTGGATGCGGCGAATGGCCTTGGCCAGCATCTCCGCGATGGAGAGGATCTTGAACTTCTTCGAGGCCTTGCCCTGCAACGGAATGGTGTCGGTGAACACCAGCTCCTCGATGACCGACTCCTCAAGACGCTGAACAGCGCTGCCGCTCAAGACCGGGTGGGTGAACGCAGCGGTGACCGAAAGGGCGCCCCGGTCCTTGAGGAACCGCGCGGCCTCGCAAAGCGTGCCTCCGGTGGCGACCTCGTCATCGACGATGATGGCGTGCTTGCCCTCGATGTCACCAATGAGGTGCGCGGCCCTGGCGCGCTCGCTGTCATCGAAGCGACGCTTGTCGATGATGCACATGGGAAGGTGCAACCGGTTGGCGTACCGCCCGACTTCCTTGGCTTCCCCAGCGTCGCCGGCGACCAGGACCCGATCCTTGAGGTCCTGCTTGCGCAGGTAGTCAGTGATGACCGGGAAGCCCTGCAGATGGTCCACCGGAACCCGGAAGAAACCCTGAATCTGCGGTGCGTGCAGGTCCATCGTGACGACGCGGTCGGCACCCGCTGTCTCCAGCAGGTCGGCCATCAGCCGCGCCGCGATCGAGATGCGCGGCTTGTCCTTCTTGTCTGACCGGACGTACGGGAAATAGGGCAGCACCGCCGTGATGCGCCCGGCCGAAGCGTGCTTGAGCGCGTCGATGGCGATCAGCAGCTCCATGATGCCTTCGTTCACCGGTGGCGCAGACGTCTGGATGATGAACACGTCGCAGCCGCGGACGTTCTCCTGGACCTGCACCATGAGGTTCTCGTTGGAGAACTTGGTGACCGCCAGCTTGCCCATCCGGACGTCGAGGATGTTGCAGATGCGCTTGGTGAGTTCGGGGTGACTGCTGCCGCCGAAGATCTTGAGCGGTCCTCTCATACTCAAACTCATGCTGTACCCCGGCCTGACGCGCGCTGCAGTGGATGACCCAAGGCCGGGACTAAAGGCGGGCCCGGCCCGTGTCAAGGGTGGGCTTGACGTCTGGGCGCGGAGCTGCCTAGAAGTGGGCCGCGGCGGGTGTATCGCTCGCGCCCCGGGCCATATCGCCCGCGCGCTGAATGTCCCCGTCCCGATCGAGTCGACTCTTTCCAGCACACACCGAGGGCACCCAGGTCACCCCTCGCTCCCACCACTCACTTCCTTACAGGAGGACCTCGTGAAGATTCACGAGCACCAAGCCAAAGAGCTGCTTCGCGGCTACGGCGTGCGCGTGCCCAACGGGCGCGTCGCGTACTCCGTCGATGAGGCGCTCAACGCGGCTCGCGAGCTGGGCGGCGACATCCACGTCGTCAAGGCGCAAATCCACGCCGGCGGACGCGGCAAGGGCGGCGGCGTGAAGCTCGCCAAGTCCATGGACGAGGTCAAGTCCCTGGCGGACGAGATCCTGGGTATGACGCTGGTCACGCACCAGACCGGCCCCGAGGGCAAGCTCGTCCGGCGCCTGTACATCGAGGAAGGCGCCGACATCGCCAAGGAGTTCTACCTGGGCGCACTGGTCGACCGGGAGAACGCCTGCGTGACGTTCATGCTGTCGACCGAGGGCGGCGTGGACATCGAGGAGGTCGCCGAGAAGACCCCCGAGGCCATCCAGTACATCCGCATCAACCCCGCGGTGGGTGTGCAGCCGTTCCAGATTCGGAACGCGGCCGCGCAGCTGGGGCTGTCCAAGAAGGTCACTCGCAGCCTCGGCAAGTTCATCCCGAAGCTCTACACCGCCTTCGTGGACCTGGACTGCAGTCTCCTGGAGATCAACCCACTGGCGGTCGACTCCAACGAAGACGTCTTCGCCCTCGACGCCAAGATGAGCTTCGACAGCAACGCCATGTACCGGCACCCCAAGCTGCAGGAGCTGCGGGACCTGACCGAGGAGGAGCCCTCGGAAGTGAAGGCCTCCGAGCACCACCTCAGCTACATCAAGCTGGACGGCAACATCGGCTGCCTCGTCAACGGCGCGGGCCTGGCCATGTCCACCATGGACATCATCAAGCACTACGGCGGCGAGCCGGCCAACTTCCTGGACGTGGGCGGTTCGGCCACGGCCGAGCGGGTGACCGAGGCGTTCCGCATCCTGCTGGGTGACAACGTCAAGGCCATCTTCGTCAACATCTTCGGCGGCATCATGAAGTGCGACGTCCTCGCCGAGGGCCTCGTCACGGCGGCCAACACGTTGGCCCTGGAGGTCCCTCTCATCGTCCGGATGGAGGGCACCAACGTCGAGCGTGGCCGTGAGATTCTCGCCGATAGCGGGCTGGCCATCACCAACGCAGCCACCATGGCCGACGGCGCTCAGAAAGCCGTGGCCGCGGTGCAGGGCTAGGAGGGCACATCGATGGCCATCTGGGTTAACAACGACACCAAGCTCATCGTCCAGGGCATCACCGGCTCCGCCGGCGCCTTCCACACCCGCCAGTGCATCGCCTACGGCACCAACGTCGTGGGCGGCGTGACCCCGGGCAAGGGCGGTCAGGAGTTCGACGGGCTCCCCATCTTCAACACCGTCGAGGAGGCCGTCGCGGCCACCGGCGCCAACACGTCCGCCATCTTCGTGCCGCCGCCGTTTGCGGCCGACGCGATCATGGAGGCGGCGTCCGCCGGCATCGACCTGGCGATCGCCATCACCGAGGGCATCCCGGTGATGGACATGATGAAGGTCAACACCTTCCTCAAGGACTTCCCCGGCACGCGTCTCATCGGGCCCAACTGCCCCGGCATCATCACCCCCGGGCAGTGCAAGATCGGCATCATGCCGGGCCACATCCATCAGGTGGGCCGCATCGGCGTGGTCAGCCGCTCCGGCACCCTGACCTACGAGGCCGTCGGACAGCTGTCGGCGCTGGGCATCGGCCAGTCGACGTGCGTTGGCATCGGCGGCGACCCGCTCAACGGCACCAACTTCATCGACGTGCTGTCGGCCTTCCAGGATGATCCGGACACCGACGGCGTCATCATGATCGGTGAGATCGGCGGCACCGCCGAGGAGCAGGCCGCGGCCTGGATCGCGGACAACTTCACCAAGAAGATTGTCGGCTTCATCGCCGGTGCGACGGCCCCTCCGGGTAAGCGCATGGGTCACGCCGGCGCCATCATCAGCGGTGGCAAGGGCACCGCGGCCGACAAGCAGGCCGCCTTGAAAGAGGCCGGCGTCGCGGTCTGCCCGACCCCGTCGGAGATGGGTGTGACGCTGCAGTCGCTGCTTTAAGCGATCAGTGCGGCGCTAGCCGTGCTGATCTGCCGGAGCCCGAAGGGCGATACATCACAACGATTCCAGACGCTTTGAGCAAGGGGGCGGCGAACGCCGACCGCTTGGTCATGTTGCGTCTGACCGCGCTCCCAGAGTTCCAACCGCACGGCGCGGTCGACGGTGAGTTCACCGGCGATCGCGCCGTTGCTGTTTCTGGGACGCCTTGGACAGCCACGCTCACGGCGTGCTTACCGGCACCGCCGCATCGCTGTTCTCGAAGCCGGCCTGCCCGGTCTGGCCGTCCCGGTTGTTGCCCCAGCACACCACGCTGGAGTCCCCTCCAGTGGCACACGTCGTTCGGTCCCGGGAGTCCAGCTGCACGGTGCCTGCCGTCGACGGGACGGGCAGCCAGGTGAGGTCGGATTCGACGATGTCGGCGACGCCCAATTGCCCCTGGCGGTTGTCACCAAGGCACTGGACCTCGCCGGTGTTGGTCACCACGCACAGGTGGGCCAGCCCGACCGCCACGGACGTCGATGGGGGCGGTACGACGTAGGCGATGGGTGGCTCAGCCCCCCCAACGAGGCATTCGAGGCCACCGTCCAGCAGAAGCGCGCAGATGCGGCTGCTCCCGACCCCGATAGAGGCAACCCCATTGGAGAAGGCACGCACTTCCAGGGGGCCTTCGTAGGGGCCACACGACACCGTGTCGCCGGACTGCACGCAGACCTGACTCTTCAGGGCCGCGAGGTCATCGACCGGTGTTGGGGCGGGGACAACGACGGGCGCGGCGGTGGAGTCTTTGGCCTGGATCTGCCCCCAACAACGAACCTCGTCGCCCAAGACCACACAGGTGGAGGCGGCCCCCGCGGCCACTTGGGAGATCGGCTGGCCGAGGTCGACCGTGTTCACGCGTGCCGCCGGGTCGGCCGAGCCCAGCTGCAGCGCGCTGTTGTCCCCGCGACAGTAAAGCGCGTTGGCGCTTCCGACCGGCACAGCGCACCAGTGCACGCCGCCGACGTCCATCGGGCCCTGCGTCGTGACGTCCACCACGGTGACTGGGGCCGGACCAGCGTCGGGAGTGCCCAGCTGCTCGACGCTATTGTCACCCCAGCAGGCCACGCTGTCGCCGAGCGCGTGGGCGCAGCCAAAGGTCGCCCCGAGGCCAACGGTGATGGCGTCCACGCCTGGAACGAGGCCGGGGCTCAACGTCAGCGCTCGGGCCCCGTCGCCCAGGAGGCCAGGCCCTCGCTCACCCCAGCAGACATAGCCGTCCGCCGTGGCTGCGCACCCGTGGGCGTTGGCCCGGGCGACCTGGCTGGCGTTCGCGCCCTCGGTGCCCACGACGGGCTCCAGCGGTCCCCACGTCACTTCACCCTTCTCCGTCCCCACGACGACCTCGGCACACTGGACATCGCCGACGGTATCCACAAGGCACATCGCGGCGTCAGACATGGCCGCGTCGCGCGCACCGGGGGCGGCGTTCTCCAGGGAAGAGGGGCCGAGGGGGCCAAAGCAGCTGACGCCGGCAGGGCCCACAAGACACGCTCCGCCGACGCTGTTGAGCCCAAGGCGGCGGACCGTCTCATCGGACCATGAGGGCGTCGAGCCTGCGCACGCGATGGCGCCGGCCTGTCCGATGCCGCACACCCGTCCAGCGGCAGTCGCCAGGTCGACCGCGCCGGCAAGTACGGGCTGCGGCTGCTCGAAGAGCCCCGTCGCTCCGAAGCCCCCCCCGTTGCCCCAACAGGCAACGACCCCATCGGCGAGTAGGGCGCACGCATGGTCAATGCCCGCGGTGACAGCCACCGCGTCGTCGATGCCGTCGACCTGCACCGCGGATGGCAGCACATCCACAGCGGGTTGTCCGAGCTGACCCGACAGGTTGGCTCCCCAACAGAAGACGTTGCCGGCGTCGGTGACGGCGCATGAGAACGCGAGCCCTGTGGCAACGCCCGTGGCGGTACCGGTGACGCCATCCACCAGGGCTGGCTCAGCGACCGACGGTGTGGCTGCCCCCACTCCCAGTTGACCCTGGTCATTGGCGCCCCAGCACGCCACCTCACCGTCGAAGACCGCGCAGCTGTGGTTGGGTCCTGTGGCTACCCGGCGAGGCTCGGAAGGCGCACATGACGGCACCCTCAGGGCAGTCCCGGAGACGCGCTCGCTGCCCGATGAACGCGGCCAGCCCGCCGCATGTCCGCGGACGCCGCCGGGCACGGCTGCAACACTGAGCAGCTGGCTGGTCGCCGCGGCCCCCGCGCCGAGCGCGAGGACGGAGCCATCGCAGCGGACCAGCGGACTGCCAAGCGCCGCGACCGTGGCGTCGGCACCTTCGGCGAGGAGCTCCGGAGCCTCCCCACCAGGTTGCCAGCGCCGCAGCCGCCAACCATCGCTCCCGCCGACCAGCCAGTGCGAGCCGCCGGTGTAGACCCAATCGCCAGATGCGCTCGCGCCCAGCGCCACGGCCGTAACGACCTCGGGGATGTCGGATTGGCCCAGGGCGCCCAGGCTCTGCCCGGTGGTCCAGTCCCACGCCTCCGTCCAATGGGAGCCCCCCGTTGCGACCAGCGCGTCGTTGGCGACGGGAAAGGCCGTCATGGGGCTCGACGTCAGGATCGGGTCCCCAGACGTGCTCAACGTTACCGCGCCCGGCGTTCCGGAAACCTGCAGCCTCACGATGCGGCTGCCCAGGTCCTTGGTGCTCTCTGGCGGGGACGTGCTCACCGAGGCTCCCAGTCGTCCTGCAGCGGGCGCGAACACGCTGGTCACCGTAGCGCCGACTTCGAGGCGGGCGGCTTCGGTGGTGATGGTGCCGTCGTAGTGGACAATCACGACATCGCCGCCCGCCCCGACGGTCCAATGCGAGCCGCCCGTGGCCCCCCACTCGACACCGTCAACGACTCTGGCCGCCGGCGTGGTCGCGGCAACGCCAAGGTCGTGTTGGGCCAGCGTCTGGCCATCGGCGGCGTTCAGCAGGGTCAAGAGGGACCCGTGAGCGATCGTCACCAGTCGCCCTTCGCCGGCGGGCGGCAGACACCGCGAGCCCACATCTGCCTGCCAGACCAGAGCGCCATCACGCGCCAGACCCAAAACGCGGCACGCGTCGCCATCGGTGGTGTGGTTGAGGGCCACGATGATCTCGGGCGCGCCGGGGCGCCAAGGGAGAATCGCGGGGCCTTGGGGCGTGGCCCCCTCCAACGAGGCCTGGGCCCAACCGTAGAGCAGCTCCGGCGCGACCTGGGCGTCTACGGCACGGGACCAGAGCCCCACCTTATCGACCCAGACCAGCTGAGAGGTCAGCAGGCCCATGCCCCAACGGGGCGCCGTCGTGACATCGACCGTCCCCGAAACCGTTGGGCCATCCTCCTCACACCCGTGGAACCCGAGACAGGTCAAGACGAGGAACATGCATGGTGCCAGTCGACTACGCATCGGCGTCCCTGTCCTCGACCATCTGCCCGGTATAAATCGTGACGCGTTTGGAGCTCGTCCCGGGCGGAGGAACCTCTTCGAGTGCCCGCTCGCGCCACGCCTCCATCTGGACGCGCATGCTCTGGAGGAACCCGCTGAGCTCCTCGAACAGCTCTGAGTCCTCCGCGACGTCGAAGCTGAAGGTGGTCCCTCCGTTTACGTCGTGCAGGCTCGCGTTGTACCGCCCGAGCCGCACCTTCTTGTTCACCGAGCGTACGACGGCCTGAAAGTGGTCCCACAACGCCGCCTCGTAGCCGTCGGCCGAGCCCATGGGGACGTGGTAGGAGGTGGCCTTGTACGTGGTCTCACCGGTGGGCCCACCACCAGGTTCCAGGCGCCCTTCGCCCTCGAGGCGCTCGACAAAGCGCCTGGCTGTTGCCGTTGGGACCTCCAGTCGATGGGCCAACTCTGCGACCGTCATCGGTCCGTCCCGGTACAGCATGACTACGGCGTCCGCCAGCGACGCAGAGTCCGCGCGGCGCTGTGGGATGGTTCGGTATTCGCGTGTGGCGCCCCGGCCGGTGACGCTCAGGACGCCGCTCTGCACCAGGAAGTGCAGCACCCCGCGAAGGCTGTCGGGTTTCACCCCGCGGAACGCGTCGGCGATGTCCTGATAGCGGGTCCCGACCCGATCGCCGCCCTCCTCGTAGACGAACCCATGCACCCGTTCCAACAGTGTCCGGGGACCCGCGTCGCCCGGCACCGCGTCAACCTCTTCGAACTCCTGCGCCAGCTTCTTCATCTTCGCGCGGAAGCCGGTGATGGTCATCTCGAGGGAGGCCGCGATGGCCTCCTGGGAGATGCCGTCACTGCGCAGCGTCTGCACGATGTCCAACAGGGTTTTCCCCGCGATGTCCGCGAAATGCATACGGAGAGGGTCGCGGGAGGCGAGGGTGGCAAACAGCTCCGCGACCAGCGGGACGATGCGCTCTACCAGGTTGGAAAAGTTCATGAGCCCGCTCCGTCCACTCCCACTCGGCGCTCGATACTAGTGATCCCCATGGGGGCTGAACACCCCCCACTGTTCTGGGGGGTGGTCTCACCCACTGTTCTGGGGGGTGCTCTCACCCCCGGGTCGAGCTCATCGTGACCGAGCGAGGGCGGCGGTCGGAGGAGAGCACGAGCACCATGACGGAACAGATGTATCAGGACGCCCAGCCGGCGCCCCCCAACCCCGACGCCAGCGCGGGGACCTCGACGACCTCGATGCCCGAGCTGCGTGGGATGACCTACGACCAGCAGATGAGCGTGCTGTCACCGATGTCCGGGGGATACCCCAGCGAGAACGACTACTCGATGACACGCCGGGAGCTCAACCGCGAGATCGCCGGGCAGAGCTACGACAACTACCCCATCTTGCCGGGCGAGGTGCCCCGACTGCCTCCCGACGTCCCTGCCGACGACGCTGCGATGTCGACGATGGATGATGTCCGTCGGTCGAGCTGGCCCGAGCTCGGCATGCCCGACTTCACCCCGGCCCAGGGTTGGGGCGCGGGCGACCCGCGTCACCTGAACGGTGACGGCTCTCGGGAGGGGTCGACCACCAGCCGGTCGGGTCGCCATACGCCGTCCGACCAGGACGGCCCGTGGCAGCAGAGTCTGACCGGGACGGTGGAACGGCAGGGGGACGAGGTTCGGGTGCGGGCCGGCAGTGAGGCCCGTCACAGCGACGGCTCAAGGCATAGCGGCGGCGTCATTGTGGGAACCGACGGCGTCGGCGGCGAGTTCAGCACGGTGAACAGCTCCGGCAATGGCGGCCAGGGGAGGGCGGTCCTCGGCACGGACCGGCAGGAGGCCCACCTGGGTGTGCAGGTCACCGACAGCGACACCGGCCGGCGCACTCAGGTGCAAGGGGGCGGTTTTCACCATCAGGACGCCGATGGTGGCGAGACCGTGGGTGTGAGTGCTGGCGTCACTCGCACGCAGGAGGGGCGGACCCGGGGCGTTGGCGTCGAGGCAAGCGTCTCTACCGATGCGGACGGCAACCTCGACGCCGTCTACGCCCAGGTCACGGCTCCTGTGGGACCGGTCCAGCTTCGCATCGCCGGCGGGTTTGCGGTGGAGGTGTCGGAGGTGGAGCACCTTGGCCCAAACAGGTACGCCGTGACGGCTCGCCGTACCCACCGGGCCGGAGTTGGGATGGGCGGACGCACCCAGCGAGGCCAGGTGTCCGCCGACTGGGACTGGACCGGGGCCACCTGGCAGCGCCACGTGTTCGGGTCGCGCTCGGAGGCCGCCGAGTGGCGCGAGGAACCCGACTACTCGGCCCTGGAGAGGCTCGACGGCGCCGAGGACGCGTTGGCGCTGGATGAAGACGAGCAGGTCGGCCTGAGTGAGGACGTGTCGCTCAGACTCGGCGTGTCAGGACGCTCCGGCCCCTTCTCCCTGGGCTTCTCCTTCACGACGAACGAACAGACCGAAGTACTCGTGACCCGCATGGAAGGTACCGATGTCGAGCTGGCCATCAGCCTCTCGGCCGAGCGGATACGCCGACTGACCCTCAGCCTGGGTGGGCTGTTCAGCATCGGGCTCACGGACTCGGGCGGCGACGAGCGGCAGCTCACGATGCGGTTCGACCTCGCGCAGGAGGCAGCCATCGAAGAGTTCGAACACCTCCTTTACTGCCACGAGCACCTCGACGAAGTCGTGGAAGCCTCAGCGTCAGGGGAGGGCCTGCCGTCGGGCGTCACCGTGGTCGGCTGGCGCGACGAGGATATGAGAGGAGGTGGACTTCAGCTCGGCGCGATGGGGCAGACGTTCGCGATGGGCGGGTCACAGACCGACATCGAGGGGGTCGACGAGCGAGGCGAGTATCGGGGCAACGCTGGAGGGACCCGGGACACACTGGGCAGCAACTCGCGTAGCACCGAGTTGGAGATCCTCGACTATGACGACGGCACCGAGGTCACCATCGACCATGAGGTCGACCTCAACCGCGTTGGGGCTACGGCGGAGGGGCTGGGCGACATCCTGGGCATGAGCCCCGGCGAGAGCATCACCTCGCGGGAGAGGACGGACCACGCATGGACGGTCGCCACCTCGATCGAGGGACGTGACCTGCAGCGGCTGGTCGAGTGGGTTCAGGCACGCGGTAGAACGCTGCCAACGCCAGGTAGCGCGGGGGGCTACGGTGAGCATCTCGACCGTCTGGAGCGACAGCTGACCCGGGCGGATGGTGACGCTGATGCCACGCGCGAGGCGTTGACGGAGTTCATGCGCAGCTGTGGACCCCGCGGTTCCGAGATCCTCCAGGACTTGCTCGAGCTCATCGGAGCGGGGCACGAGGTCAGCTTCGAGCACGATATCGCCGTCGATGGGCGACACCTCCCGGGCGGAGCGACGGCTGACCGAGCGCACGAGACACAGGTCAGCCGCCTCCGTCAAAGCATCGAAGACCCCGGCACCTCCACCGAGGACGTGCGGGAAACCATCTTTGCGGCGATGGAGGACGCCGAGCAATGGCGGGACGACCTGCAATCCAACGCGTACCCGGAGCTTCCGCGCGAAGCGACCCGAGAGGCCGCGGAAGCCGCCGAAGAGTACATCGCTGGCTACCAGGCGCTACTCGCCGACCTGGCGGCGCGCCCGACCATGAGCCAGGGACCGCAGGAGCAGCCGGAGATGACGGAACCCCTCATGAGCACCGAAGACGGGATGAGCATGATGCCCGAGGACGCTTCGGTGCTCGAGCTGGCCGATCGTGTCGAGGCCGTCGAACTGGCGCAGGCCGCAGGCCAGCGGGCGGGCAGTGCCCGCTACCTGGCTACTCAGAGGAAGGCTTGCTTGGAAGGGGCCGAGGAGCGTCTGTCCATGGCAGGCACCCTGGTATGGCCGATGGCGCGAGAGAGCGTGGCGAGAGGCGACAGTCGCTTCATCGACGGGGAGACTGCATGGGCCATGGCCGAATTCCAGTTGCGTCAGCTGCACAGCGAAGCTCGGGCCTATCAGGACAACGTCGCCACGTGGGATTCGGCAGAGGCTCGTAACCATCTCGACAATGCGATGTGGCGTGCCGACGACGCGCTGGCGGTCTATCAGGAAGCCGCCTTCTACTACGGCGACGCCCGCGATGCGTACGGCGAGGTTCACGATCGCCTGGTGGACGTGGCACCCGAGGTGTTCGAGACCTGGGAGGCCGAGCCGGATCTCTGACCGGGCAATCTCTGCTTGATTTTCGGCCTGGATTGGGGTTTGAGCACCCGCGAAACTCACCCTGGTACTAGGAGTCCCACCGTGGCCATCGAACAGACCTTCGCCATCATCAAGCCCGACGCCGTCGCCGCCAAGAACGCCGGCAAGATCATCACCATGATCGAGGACAATGGCTTTGACATCGTGGCCCTCAAGAAGGTCCACCTGACCCGCGACCAGGCCGCTGGCTTCTACCACGTGCACAGCGAGCGCCCCTTTTTCAACGACCTGCTGGCCTTCATGACCAGCGGACCGGCCGTCATCATGATCCTGAAGAAGGAAGGCGCCATCAAGGCGTGGCGCGACCTGATGGGTCCGACCAACAGCAACGAGGCCCCCGCGGGCACCGTGCGCGGCGAGTTCGGCACCAACATCGAGAAGAACGCCAGCCACGGCTCCGACGCCCCCGAGACGGCGGCGTTCGAGACTGCGTACTTCTTCAACTGCTTCGAGCGCGTATAGTCCGGGTGTGTCCCGCACTCTTCCCAGTCATCCTTCGAACAAGGTCGACGTCGCTGACCAGCGGCCCTGTCTGAAGACCATGACCCGCTCGGAGCTCGCCGAGTGGGTCGTGGAGACGTTGGGAGAGAAGCGCTTTCGCGCCGAACAGATCTTTCGCTGGCTTCACGAGAAGCGGGCGCGGTCCTTCGACGCGATGACCAACCTCTCCAAGGCCCTGCGCACAACGCTCGAGGAAACCGCTCGGGTGGGCGCGCTGGCCCTGGACGAGGTCAAGGTCGCGGCGGACGGCACGCGCAAGCTGTTGTTCACCACGAGCACCGGCCACCGCATCGAGTCGGTGGTCATCCCCATGGGCGACCGCGTGACGTTGTGCGTGTCGAGCCAGGTGGGGTGCAAGATTCGCTGCGACTTCTGCCTGACCGGGCGGATGACCGTGCGGCAGAACCTGAGCGCAGCGGAAATCGTCGATCAGGTCTATCACGCCCAGGAGAACCTGGAGTCACAGCCGCTGACGCTGCCTGACGGAGAGACTCCCAGCTCGGGGCGGCGCATCGCCAACATCGTCTACATGGGCATGGGTGAGCCGCTGGACAACTACGACAACGTCGTGCGCTCGCTCAAAAACCTGCTGGACGAGAAAGGCCAGAACTTCTCGGGCCGGCGAATCACCGTGTCGACGAGCGGCATCGTCCCGAAGATCCCCAGGCTCGGCGCCGACGTGCCGGTCAACCTGGCGGTCAGCCTGAACGCCAGCCACGACGCCCAGCGCGACCGCCTCATCCCCATCAACCGCAAGTGGGACATTGCGGCGCTGATGAAGGCGTTGCACGAGTTCCCGCTGGCGAGCCGGCGCCGCATCACGGTCGAGTACGTGCTCCTGGATGGGGTGACCGACACGGTCGAGGACGCGCGGCGTCTCATCGCGTTACTGCGGGGATTACGCTGTAAAGTGAACCTGATTCCGTTCAATCCGTGGCCCGGCGCCCCTTACGGCCGGCCGGCTCCCGAGGCGGTGGACACGTTCGGAGCGATGGTCAGGGACGCGGGCTACACCGTCACGATTCGCTACAGCAAGGGTGACGACATCGGCGCCGCCTGTGGGCAGCTTGACGGTAAGGCCGCCTGACTCACCGGGCGCGCAATCCGTCGGGAATGTCTCGCGCAGGGGCGCAGAGGGATCGTTAGAATTCTTTCACACAGCGGCTGACACCGTCACGAAGCACCTGGCTGCCGAATCAGGGAGGGACGTCGGGGCGGCACAGGTGGGGGGCGCAGAGGCGCAGGTGGCGGACCTGTCCTACAACGTGATGCCGCTCTGAGGTACTGACACCTCGATGCCCAGGGGCAGTCCGTCGGGAATGTCTCGCGCAGAGGCGCAGAGGCGCGGAGGGATCGTTAGAATCTGTTCACACAGCGGCTGATACCGTCACGAAGCATCTCGCTGCCGAAGTTCAGGAGTAGGCCGAGACGCTTGTCGGATAGGCGGAGATAGGTGAGGAGCTGCTTCTTGTGCACAGGGAGGACTGTCGGGACCGATTTGAGTTCCAAGACCAGGCTGTTCTCAACCAGGAGGTCCATCCGAAAACCTGCCGGTATCCGGATCCCCTTGTAGCGAATGGACACCAATACTTGCTCGAGGACATGGAGCCCTCGCTCCTCCAGCTCGTAGCGTAGAACTGCTTGGTAGACTTTCTCCAGAAGCCCCGGACCCAAAGCTGCGTGGACCTGGATAGCCGCGTCCACAACGGTACCTGAGAGACGATTCATCGGGTGCAAGGGTGACCTCCGGTTCGGCAGCCTTCCCCGAGCAGGATTCGCGCCAATGCTCCCCCACCAGTCTTCAATGACTTACGCCCCACCCGGAGGTCCACCGACCCCAGCAGGTGGGGACTCTACTCCCCATCACCCCTCTGCGCCTCTGCGCCTCTGCGCGAGACATTCCCAACGACCTTCCCCCCACAGGCGAGTCTACCTACGTCAGAGCGCTTCGGCCTGGCACGGTGGCTCGAAACCTGCGCCTCCGCGCCTCCACGTCGAGCTCACACCTGCGGCTTCTCCGCGAACCCAGCAGGCAGGAGAGCGGCGTTGCCGGCCCAGCCAACTATGCTTTGGACCGGCAACGCTCAGACGCGAGAGGCAGCGGACAGCGCCGTCCGCTGGAGAGGCAGAGGCTCGCGCACCCCTTATGACGTCGCGAAGGACCCAAACGTTCCACCCGGACACGATTTCGTGGCCATCCGGTCGCCAAGCGCTTGAAAACCAGGGGCCAGCGGCTACGGTTCCCAGCGATGAGCACCACACAGACGCCTCCCGTAGGCGACGACTCCGCACGCATTCATATCCTCGACGCCATCAAGGCTGCCGGTGGCACCGTCACCGTGGCCGACGTGGTGGCACGCTCAGGGGTCCCCCCCGCGGACACCGAACGGCTCCTGAACAAGCTGGTCCTCGACTACGAGTCCGCGCTCGACGTCGATGACAACGGCGACCTCCTGTATCGCTTTGACCCCGCACTCTCGGCGCGCCAGGACATCGTCGACGCTGACAAGAAGCGCCGTCGACGCGCCGCCCTCAGGGATGGTTTCATGCGCTTCTTCCGCGTGTGGACCGTCGCGATGGTGGTGGTTTACACCGTTATCTTTGCCCTGTTCATCATCGCCATCGCCCTGCGTGGGGCCAACAACATCAACGTCGGCGGCGGCCGAGGCAGCCGGACCCGGCGGGGAGGGCAGGGCGCCAGCGGCCTGGCCATCGTGTTCAACATCCTCGCCAGCAACATGACCTGGCGTTGGAACCGGGCGCTGCGCCAGAAGCTCCGCGACGACATCCGACATCGCATCGACCGCGGCGAAGACCCTTTCCGGTGGCGTGAGACCAAGACGGCCGAGGAGGACAGCAAGCCCAGCATCATCGACCGGACCTGGTACTGGCTCTTCGGGTCCGCTGCCATCGAGACTACCCCGCTGGAGCTCGAGAAGACCCTGATTACTTACGTCCGCGCCAAGAAGGGCCTCATCACCAACGCCGACATCATGGCGCTGACCGGCGAGACCTACGACAACGCCGACGCCATCGGTACCCGCCTGTGTGCTGCGTACGGGGGGGAACTCGACATCACCGAGGATGGCATCGCCGTCTACCGCTTCAAGAACCTCATGCTCAGCGCGGCCCCAGAAGTCGCCGAGCAGGTCCCTCGCCTCGGTTACCTCTGGCAGAGCCGCAAGCACGAGCACGAGCTGCGCCAGAATCCGTCGATGCTCATCCCCGGCCTCAACGCCTTCAACCTTGTGCTCAGCATCGTCATGTACACGACGATTCTCCCCCAGCTGGGGTGGATGAGCGCGCCAGCCATCATCGTCTTCTCGGGCATCCCGCTGGTGTTCAGCACGCTGTTCTTCCTCATCGGGGGCATCCGGATGATCCGAGAGGCTGCTGGCCGGGAGGAGTACGAGCGCGACAACCTCCGCATCGCGATGTACAGGCTCATCTTCGCTGAACGCCGGGCCCTCTCGATCCCTGGCGATGAGCGCCTCATCGGCGAGGCGGAGCTGGGCTGGTGGCGGGACAAGGTCGTCATCCAGCACGCCCCGGCAATCGCCCAGGCCATCCGTGGTAAGGTCCGGCAGTTGGCGGACGGGCGCACCGAGATCAGCGCCCAGCAGATCATCGACGAGATCACCCTCGTGGAGCAGCTTCGACAGGCCACGGGATCCCATTTGCAACCGGTGGGGCAGACGGTCTTCTCCAGCGAAGTGGACGACTTCGGGCGCGACCTGACGTCCGGCGCGCTGGAAGGCGAGATTGCGGCGCTCAGCGCCTAGCTTGCGCCCGTGATAATCTGCCGCCCGTGAGCGACGAACGCCTCATCGAAGACCGCTTCAAGACCTATCACCCCATCGGGATGGGGAGCTTTGCCGGGGTATTCTGGGGGCGTGACCAGACCAGCGGCGAACACGTCGCGCTCAAGATGCTCAAGCCCCAGGCCGCCGAGGTGAAGGACCTGGTGGACCGGTTCTGCCGTGAGGCGGAGATCGGCAGCCTGGTACAGCACCCCAACGCGGTGAAGTTTCTCCACTTCGGATGGTATCAGCCGCCCAAGGGTTCGGAGCGCCCATACATCGCGTTGGAGCTGGTGCGGGGGCTGCCGCTGGACGAGCTGCTCAACCACCGGCCGGGCATCACCCCCAACGAGGTGGCCTACATCTTGGCATCGGTCCTGGACGCGCTTCACGCCGCGCACATGGTCGGGGTGGTGCACCGGGATCTGAAGCCAGCCAACGTCATCGTCCAGGCCGCCCCGGAGCGGCTGCTTCGCCCGAACCCCAAGGGCGACGTCGCAGCGAGGCTGGGGGTGCCGGGTCTGGGCGATCCGCACTGGAACGACCTCATGCCCCTGGACGTCAAGGTCCTCGACTTTGGTCTCGGCAAGCTGCTGGAGGTCAATGATCGCCGCGTCGCCAAGCTGACGCAGGCCGGCATGCTGGCCGGCACCGCCCACTACATGAGCCCCGAGCAGGTCAAAGGCTCCGCCGATCTGAACCACCGCGCCGACATCTACGGCGCCGCCGTCCTGATCCATCGCCTCATCACTGGCAGGCCGCCGTTTACCAGTGAGTCCGTTGCCGAGATCGCCCGCGACCACCTCATGACGCCGTTGCCGGACCTCCCGGACCCGTGGTGCAACCATCGCATCGCGGCCATCTACCACCGGGGTGGGGCCAAGAAGCCGGAGGACCGCTATCAGACCGCAGCGGAGATGGCCTGGGAGTTCAAGACGATCTATGACGAGTCGCTCATGTTCGCGACGCCGCCCAAGTTCGAGACGCCACCGCCCGTCGTGAAGCCCGACAAAGGTGGCTTCTCGCGATGGTTGCGCCGGAGACTCCCCTCGCGTCGCCACTGACGACTCACACCCAAAAGAACGAACGTCATGAAGCGCCGCACCAGCATCCGTGACGACGAGTGGCTGGCCACCGTCCTGGCGGATACCAACACCCTGCTCATCGACCACGCCCACTGTGAGAAGAAGGCGGCGGCGTCGGCCCTCCATTTGATCGGCCGTTACTCCCAGTTCCCCGACCTCGTCTCGGAGCTGACGGAGCTGGCCCTGGAGGAACTCGGCCACTTCCAGGAGGTTCACCAGCACATCGTGGCCCGAGGGCTGGTGCTGGGGCCCGACGAAGGCGACCCGTACGTCCAGGCCCTGATGAAGCAGTGCCGCAAGGACACCTGGCAACATCGGCTGATCGACCGGCTCCTTGTCAGCGGCCTCATCGAGGCCCGAAGCCACGAGCGACTCCGCTTGCTCGGCAAGCACCACCCCGACGACACATTGCGCGAGATGTTTGGTCGCTTCGGGAAGGCCGAGGCGCGCCACGGCCACCTGTTCGTTGCCCTCGCGCGCCCCCACGGCGCCCCGGGCACGGTCGACGCCCGACTCGAGGAGCTGGAGACGTTCGAGTCGGACCTGGTCGACAACGCGCCGGTCCGCTGCGCGATGCATTGACGCAGTGGAGCTGCGCCAATTTTGACAACGACCCGGGCGGCTGAAACGCTGCACCACTGTGAACTTCTTCAGGGCCGCATGGGCGCAGGTTCACGCTGCGTTCCATCAGCAAGACACGCGCATCTACGCGGTCGTTCAGAGCCTGGTCTGGCTACTCATCCTGGTCAGCGTCGGCCTGTTCCTGGCGGAGCTGCTGTTCGGGATCCAATTTGAAGAGTCCGGGGCGGTGGTCATCCTCGACAACGTGATCCTGTGGATCTTCGTTCTCGAGATCAATCTGCGCATCCTGAGCTATCGGGACCGTGAGCTGAGCTTCTTCGACTGGGGGCCGGCCCAACGATTGAGGCTCCATGTGTGGACGCGATTCCGCTACTCGATGACGCCGCTGAACCTGGTCGACCTCTTCACCGTCCTGGCGGTCGTCCCCGAGCTGCGCGGGCTGAGAGCACTGCGCTTGCTTCGCCTGCTCCGCTCGCCGCGGCTGTTCAAGTACGCCAACCCCTTCACAGGACTTGCGCGGGCCTTCACCGACAACCGCTTCCTGTTCTACTTCGCGTTCTCGATCCTCGCCATCCAGGTGCTTTTCGGTGGCATCTCCATCTACCTCATCGAGGGCGCCACCCATCAGAACATCGACAACATCGCCGACGGGTTCTGGTGGGCGCTGGTCACGATTACGACCGTCGGGTTCGGCGACATCGCGCCCGTGACCCCCATCGGCCGTACCGTCGCCTCGGTGCTTATGGTCGGTGGTATGTTCACGCTGGCGCTGTTCGCCGGTGTCGTTGGTCAGACCCTGATCACCAGCTTCATGAGCCTGCGCAAGGAGCAGTACCGGATGACCAAGTTCATCGACCACGTCGTCATCTGTGGCTACAACCAGGGCGCCCGAATGCTGCTGTACGCGCTGCGCGACGAGCTGCGCGACGCCTCGCAGGTGGTCATCTTCGCGCCCGGGGAGCGGGACCCCGACGTTCCGCCTGAATTCGCCTGGGTCGACGGCACACCGACGAAGGAGTCGGAGCTCGACAAAGTCCGCCCACAATATGCGCGCGCGGTCGTCATCGTGGGGGCACGGAAGCTGTCGCCACCGCAGGCCGACGCGGCCACGATCCTCACGGCCTTTACGTTCCGTCGTTACCTGGCCAACCGTGAGCTGGAAGCCGACCGTCAGAAGCCCATCTACATCGTCGCCGAGATCCTCGAAGAGGAGAACGTCGACCATGCCCGCGCAGCCGGAGCGGACGAGGTCATCGAGACCACTCAGGTCGGGTTCTCCATGATCGCCCACTCCGTGGCCCAGCACGGCACAGCCCGGATCATCGGGCGCGTCGCACACGCCGGCTCCAACAGCCTCTACATCGGGTACCGGGTCGACCGCGAGACCTGCAGCCCACAGCCGTTCGGTGAGCTCGCCGCCCAGCTCAAGAAAGAGCACGACATCCTGGTCCTCGGGTACCGAAACAACGAGACCGGCGACGACCGCCTCAACCCGCCGATCGACGAGTTGGTTTCCCCCGGCGACGAGATGATCTATCTCAGCACCAGCGCAAAGTTGCCGGACTAGAACAACCAACCACTTCCCGACAGGACCACCATGCCCGGGTTGACCCGCCTCCTCAGCGAGCGCGCTCGCGCCGCCATCTCGACCGCCCTGGACACGGACGCCGAGCCCGACGTCCGGGAGTGCGCCGACGCGCGCTTCGGCGACTACCAGATCAACGGCGTGCTGCCTTTGGCCAAGGTTCTCCGAGACAACCCGCGGAAGTTGGCTCAGCGGGTGGTCGAAGCGTTGGACATCGCTGACCTGTGCCAAGCCCCGGAGATTGCGGGACCTGGCTTCATCAACCTGCGCCTCAAGAAGGAGTGGATCGCCGCGGAGGTCGGCCGTCGCGCGACCGATGACCGACTGGGCGTCGACCGTGCGGAGAACCCCAAGACCATCGTGGTGGACTTCTCCAGCCCCAACGTCGCCAAAAAGATGCACGTGGGCCACCTGCGTTCGACCATCATCGGTGACGCCATCGTCCGGACCCTGCGGTTCGTGGGCCACAACGTCATCGGCGACAACCACGTGGGCGATTGGGGCACCCAGTTTGGCATCCTGATCTGGGCGTTCAAAAACCACGCGAACGAGCAGGCCCTGACGGACAGGCCGGTGCCGGAGCTCGAGCGGCTGTACAAGCTGGGTACGGCCAAGGGCAAAGAAGACCCGGCTATCGCCGAAGCGTGCCGCGCGGAGCTGGCCAAGCTTCAGGCCGGCGACGAAGAGAACCTGGCGCTGTGGAACCGCTTCGTCGCCATCTCACGCGCGGACGCGGAGAGCATCTATGCACGGCTGGGCGTCCAGTTCGATACCTGGCGCGGCGAGAGCGCCTACAACGACGACCTCCCCGGGGTCGTCGACAAGCTCGCGGCAAAGGGGCTGGCGCGAGAGAGCCAGGGGGCCACGGTCATCTTCTACGGCGAGGACTCTCCCAAGGAGCTCCAGGACAAGCCCTTCCTCATCCGCAAATCCGACGGCGCCTTTCTCTATTCGACCACGGACCTGGCCACCGTCGATTACCGCGTCGCCCACGAGAAGGCCGACACGATGATCTACGTCGTGGACAGCCGGCAGTCGTTGCATTTCAAGCAGCTCTTCGAGGCTGCGCGCCTCGCCGGCTATCCAGACGTCAACTTCATCCACGTCGGCTTTGGCATGCTCCTGGGGGCCGATGGCAAGCCGTTCCGTACACGGGACGGAAAGACCGTGGCGTTGGTCGACCTGCTGGACGAGGCCCGGGAGCGGATCCTGCCCAAGGTGCGGGAGAAGTGGGCCGACGCCAGCGCCGAGGAGCAGGCCGCCATCGCTGGCGCTGTGGGCATTGCTGCGGTCAAATTTGCCGACCTGGGCCAGAACCTGGCCACCGACTACAAGTTCACCTGGGACAAACTCCTCGCCGCCGACGGCTACACCGGCCCGTACGTCCAGTACACGGCTGTGCGCATCAAGAGCATCTTCCGCAAGCTCGGCGACGACGGCTACAGCCCCGACGGCGCCAGCCTCATGCTGGACTCGGACGAGGCTACGACCCTGTGCCGGGTGCTACTCAAGCTCCAGGATGTGCTCGACCGGGCTGAGCGGACGCTACTGCCGCACGTGCTCTGCGAATACGTGTACGAGCTGGCCCGTGCCTTCAACGCCTTCTACATGCACGACAAGGTGCTCGACGCCCCGTCGGAGGCGCTCAAGGCCTCTCGATTGGCCCTCTGCCACGCCGCAGGGACGGCCTTCGACATCGTCTTTGGCTGCCTCAACCTCCCCATGATGGAAAAGATGTAGCTGGGCGCTGCCCGTCGACTCAGGCGGTTCTGCCAGGGTGCACAGATGCGCGAACCATCGACATCGGCGGTTCGCGCATGGCGTCGGTCAACTGGGTCAGCGAGTACTCGTGGGTGATGAGGCTACTGACCGAGTAGGTCGTCTCGAGCACGGCCAGCGTGTGGAGGGCCCGCCCGAGGACCTCTTGCGGATAGAGCGACAGGCCGATGATCGAGCGGTTGAACAGCACGAACTGACTCGCGTCGGCCCGCCAATAGGCGCGGGGGTTGATCGCACCGATGGTCACCAGTCGGCCGCCACGGCCCAGCATGCGCACACCCTCGGTGAGGACGTCGGCGACCCCCGCCACCTCGATGACGGCATCGGCCCCCCAGCCGCCGGTCAGCTGCCGGACCACGCCGACCTGGACCTTTGGGTCGGGGGACTTGCGGCCATCGATGACATGGGTGGCGCCCATGCGGCGGGCGTAGTCCAACCGAAACGGGTCCACGTCCACCGCGATGACCGTCGTGGCGCCCATATGGCGGGCCAGGGCGCAGGTCAGTAGCCCCAGGGCGCCGCATCCGAGGACCACGACGGCATCGCCGGTTTGAAGCTGAGCCACCTCGAGCCCGTGAAGCGCCTGCGCCATCGCGCAGTTGGCGAGAGACGCCAGGGCGTCCGACATGTCCTCGGGGACCGAGTACAGCGCCTGATGCTCGCGGACGAGGTAATACTCGGCGAAGGCGCCGAAGAAGTGGGGCGCCTGGTCGCAGTTGGAGAGCGGGGTGTGCAGGGCGTAGGGGCAATGTTCGTGCCGACCACGCTCACAGGCTCGGCAGCTTCCACAGTAGTTGTGGTAGGCCACCGTCACCCGGTCGCCAGGGTTCAACTCGCGACCGGCCGCGTCCTTGTCCCGGCCTTCACCGATGTCGACGACCCGGCCGATCATCTCTCGGCCCAGAATGACCGGGTGGCGGACCCCCAGCTGCCGGACGTCGGTGTGGCCGCTCCAGAGGTGCCGGTCCGAGCCGCTGACGTTGGCCTGCACCACCTGCAGTAACACCTCGCCCGGGCGTGGGACCGGCACGGGGTAGGCCCGCAGCTCGAACGGCATGTTCGGCGTGACGAAGACTGCGGCTCGGCCTTTGAGCGACATGGGCGTTCCACTGTGCGGGTGGATGCCTCCGATGTCGAGCTGACCCGGGCCGGTGACGGTTGCCAAGGTGCGCCGTCTTGGGTACGAAGAGACGTAGCGGAGAAGCAACGAGTACGTGTCGAACGACTCTCAGGATAATCTTCCGCGCTCGGCAGAGAGCACCGAGCCGGACGTGCTGACGCAGACGACCCGGTTGTCCTACGACGACCTGGTGAGGGCTGCCGCCAACTCATGCCCACGGCTCGTGGTCGTGGAGGGCGCCCGCCTGGGGGCTATGTTCGAGCTTCGCGAGGCCGCGCTGACGATGGGCCGTGAGCCCGGCAACACCATCGTTCTGGACGAGGCCGGGGTCAGCCGGCGACATGCGGTGGTCGAGCGCAAACACGACGGCGTCGTGGTGCTGAGGGATCTGGGCTCCAAGAACGGGACCTACGTCAACAAGGTCGCCGTCGCCGAAAAAGAGCTGTCCGACGGCGACATCATCTTCCTGGGAGCGACCACGCTGAAGTTCTTGGCCGACGACAACGTCGAGCACAGCTACTACGAGTACCTGCACGAGATCAGCGTGTCGGACCCGCTGACGCGCATCCCGAACCGCCGCTACTTCGACGAGTTCCTCGAGCGCGAGATGGCCCGGACGCGCCGCTACAAACGCAGCCTGTCGCTGCTCATGATGGACCTGGACCACTTCAAGTCGATCAACGATCAGCACGGCCACCTGTGTGGTGACGCGGTGCTGCGCGAGCTGGCGGAGACGGTGAGCTCCCGGCTCCGAAAGAGTGAGTTCCTGGCTCGGTATGGCGGAGAGGAGTTCGCGCTCGTGCTTCCCGAGACCGATCTGCGCGGAGCGGCGGTCGTCGCCGAGCAGATCCGGGAGCTGGTGGACAAGCACGAGTTCCTGTGCGGGGACAACCAGATTCCCGTGACCATAAGCATCGGCGTGGCCGAGTGGCTGCCCGAGATGTTCGAACCCTCCGACATCATCGGGGCGGCCGACGAGTGCCTGTACCGAGCCAAGGAAAACGGGCGAAACAGAGTCGCACTGGCGGAGCAGCCTTCCCATGACTGACGCTGGGCCCGGCCCACCCGCCGGCAAGAAGTGGACGCCCGGCCGAGTCGGCCTCTACACGCTGCACTGGGGCCTCATCGTCAACATGGCGATCGAGGTGTTCTACGCCAGCTACATGGTCTTTGTGGTGCTGCGGCCCGAAGGCGTCCAGGGGCCGCTGTGGAGCGCGGCCAAGAAGCTCATCATCGAGCAGCCTGACCTGATGCATGCCCGTCGGGCCTACGCGACCGAGGCGTGGATCGCCATCGTGGGGCTGAGCATCTATCTGGCGATGACCGAAATCATGCCCCGCATGAAGAAGTACCGTGAGGAAGACGCCCGCCGCTCCGGCTCCTGACCCGACCCGGTACGACGTCGGCCCCAAACGAAGAAAGCCCGCCCCTGAACAGGGACGGGCTTTCGCCGTTTCGAGCGGGCCATCGGCCCATCGTCACCTACGGGGTGCAGGCGCTGTCGTACTCGCAGGACGGGTCGTCACAGTCGGTGTTGCCGTCCTCGTTCTCGTCCACGCCATCGGAGCAGTCGCTCTCGAAGCCCGTGCAGGCGTAGAAGGCAGCCAGGCAGTTGGCGGCCTGGCACTCCAGGCAGGGAGTGCTGCTCGGATCGGTCAGGCACTGCGACAGGCAGCTGTTGACGGTGCAGAGCACGGTGCCAGCGTAGCAGCCGCCGCAGTCGGAGCTGATCGGCACGCCCTCGTCGTTGATCATGCAGGTCGCGGTGCAGGCGCCGGGGTCGGCATCGCCAACACAGCTCAGGCCGCAGGTCGTCGCAGCATCCTGCGCGAAGCTACGATCGTCGGGGCAGGAGTCGCCGGGGGTGGCCGCGTTCTCGCACAGGGCGAAGTCGTCGTCGTTCATGCAGTAGTTCTGCAGCGTCAGCGTGGTGTCGGGCCCCGACGTGCTGTCGCCCGCGGCGGCGTCGCCGGTGGTCGTCTCGGGGGTCGTGGTGGCATCCGGCGTCGGGGTCGGAGTCGTCTCGTCCTCCGGGCAGCCGGCCATGCCCACGGCCAGGGGCAGGATCGCAGCAACAATCAGCAGCTTGTTCATTCTCTTCCTCATCACGTGGCCGCCGGGGCATCCCGACGCGCATTTGCCCAGGGTAGGGGGGCGTTGTCTTCCTAGAGCGACGCTGCCCAGCGCAACACCGCTTCAGTTTCCCGAGCTGTCCCAAAGCATCTCGGGGAGTTGCACTTGATACCCGGTCGTCACATTCGCGTCCACCTTTTCTGGGCAACCACCAGCGGGCTTGCCACCGGCAGGCGGCTCGGGCCATCGTCTCTTCCGCAACCGGTCACCTCCTGAGAGGCAGTTACATGGCTACAGCGACGTTCGAAGGACGCACCTCCACCTGGGATCGATCCATGGGTTCCAGCGGCATCTCCCTGACACCGGGGATGCCCATCTGCCAGACGGACCTACCCATCGATTGGTACCAGGAGGAGTTCAAGCCCTACGCCGAGGAGTACCTCGCGCTGCCCGACCGGACCCCGGAAACGGTCCTGCCCTGGATGGACAGCTACATCGTCCCGGCGCTGGACCACTTCGGGCCCAAGGTCATGCTGCTGGCTCACTACTACATGGGCGGCGAGATCGTGAAGATGGTCGAGCGCTACGGCGGCTCCATCGCAGACAGCTACGCGCTGGCGCTGCAGGCGGTGCGCAATCCGGAGGTCACGACATTCGTCGAGTCCGCCGTGCACTTCATGGCGGAGACCATCGCCATCCTCAAGCACGAGCACCAGGACGTCTGGATCACCAACCCCAAGTCGGGGTGCACCATGGAGGCCATGGCCAAAGAAGCCATGGTGGCGCCCATCTTCGACGAGCTCCACAACCGGTACGGCGATGACCTTCTGGTCGTGGCGTATATGAACACCAGCGGCCGCGTGAAGGCGCTGGCGGGTCGCACCGGCGGGTCGGTGTGCACCAGCTCCAACGCCAAGATCATCATGCAGTGGGCCCGGGAGCAGAAGAAGAAGATCTTCTTCGTTCCCGACCAGCATCTGGGCGACAACTCGGGCCGCGCGGTGGGGATCGGCCCAGACAAGCACTACCTGTGGCCGGGCAATTGGGCTGGCGCCCAGCGCACCATCGCGAACATGGACGCCGCCGAGGTCGCGCGCCTCGACGCCAGCGAGCTCATCCTCTGGGGCAGCTACTGCAGCGTGCACACCCACTTCAAGAAGGAGCACGTGAGCTACTGGAAGGAGCGTGGCTACCGAGTGGTCGTGCACCCAGAGTGCACTCACGACGTGGTCGCCGCTGCTGACGGCCACGGTTCGACGGCCTACCTTTGGAAGGCCGTGCAGGAAACCAAACCGGGCGACAAACTGGCGATCGGCACCGAGGGCCACTTCGTCAAGAACGCCATCCACATGGCGGGCGACAAGGACGTGACCATCGTGAATCTGGCCGACATTCCCGACCCGAGCTTCGGTGTCATGGGATGCGGCTGCGCGACCATGTCGCGGAACGACCCTCCGCACCTGGTGGCGATTCTCGACCTGCTTGCAAAGGGCGAGGGCCCCGAGCTCAACCGGGTCCTCTCCGGGGACGCGGTGGAAGAGGATTCGGGCTGGCGGGAGCGCCTGGACCTGGACTCTCAGAAGACCATCGCTGCGGAGGCTCGGCGGGCGCTCGAGACGATGATTCGGCTGACTGAGGACGCCAACAAGTAGCGTCAGTCGCCGTCGGTCTCCGGCGGCGCGTCGGGGCCCACGTCGGCGTCACCGTCGGGTGTAGCGTCTGCATCCGGGGTGGCGGCAGCATCTGCGTCCGGCGTGGCGTCAGCATCTGCATCCGGCGTGGCGTCAGCATCTGCGTCCGGCGTGGCGTCAGCATCTGCATCCGGCGCAGCATCTGCATCCGGCGCAGCATCTGCATCCGGCGTGGCGTCGGGGGCAGCATCCGTATCGGAGCTGGCGTCCGTACCGGCGTCGGTCGTCGCTCCATCGGCGTCGCCCGGAGCGTCGGGCCCCTCGTCCTGGGTGGGTGTATCCAGGGTCGTATCGACGGTCTCCACGACCTCGACGTCGGTGACAAGTTCGGCCCCCTCGACGGGCTCGACCGCTTCAGCGACTTCGACCACCTCAGCCGCCTCAACGGCTTCCACGGCGTCGACGACGACGCCCACCTCGTCGCAGCTGGTGGGATTGACGCCCGTCGGGTCGCTGAAGCCTCCGTAGCCGCATTCGAACTGGCCGGCCTGCAGGGTGAACCCACAGCCATCCGCGCCGGCGCAGTCGAATTCCAGCAAGGCCCCGTTCTCGCAGAACTTCAGGACGTCCCCATCACAACAGCCGACCGAGGTGATGGCACCGCATTCGTCCGTGCATTGGTCGTCGACGCACGCAAATCCCGGGTCACACACACCGCAGGAGTTGCCGCAGCCATCGGTTCCGCAGGTCTTGCCATCGCAGCTGCAGGCCTGACACTGACCATCGCCGGTACATAGCTCACCCTCCCCGCACCCCCCACAGGAGGTACCGCACACCGCCCCACACTGACGCCCCGCGCACGGGTCGGGCGGGCATGTGGCGTTGTCGCAGAGATAGGGCTGCTCGCCGCTCGGGTCGACCCCGCCTTGAGCGACGCAATCGTAGTAGTTGCCCGCGGCCGACCACCCACACGCATCGTTGGGGGCGCTGTTCGTACCGCAGGTCAGCTCCTCGATCTGCCCATCCTGGCAGTAGCGGAGGGTGTCGTTACCGGTACAGCAGCCCACGAACTCGACGCCGCCCGAGCACAGCTCGTCGATGCACTGTCCCGCCGCGCAGACCTCCCCAGAGGGGCACGTGGAGCAGATGTTGCCGCAGGCATCCGTGCCGCACTCCACCTCGAGGCACGGGGGGCGCGGACTGCCACCGGTGCACTGCCCGGCGAGGCACGCTTCTCCAAGGATGCAGGCGTCTCCGCTGGTACATGGGGTGCCGTCGGCCACACCGCTGACGAGACAAACCCCAGCCGACGTATCGCAGCGCGCGATCTGGCAGGCGTTCTTGGCTGCGCTGCCGCAGTCCTCGTCGGTCGTGCACTGCACGACCACCACCGTGTCCCCATCGGTGGGCAACTCGCCGACCACATCAGGTGCCGTCGGTGTGTCCGGGCAGGCCGTCAGGTGACACGCTGTCACCAGGGCCACCGCAGGTATGGCCCAGCGAAGCATGAGGCGCACGATACTGAGGCCCGACCTCGAGTGCAAAACCGCTACTGATTCCGGTTGGGCCGACGGAGCTCCCGGGCGGAGGGCACCTCGGGGCGCTCGCCGCGAAGCCAGGCGTCAGCGAGGTCGTCGAGGACCTCGTTGTGGATGTCGCCACGCGCCAGGACTTCGAACTCCCCGAACCGATGCGGCTTGAAGTCCAGCGGCAGCAGCACCTGGCGTTGCTGACCCAGATACTCGCCGAGGTACCAGTCCAGGAAATCGAGCGCCAGGTCGATGGCCTCGCGCTTGCTGCGCACGCGAGGGTCGTCGCTGTCGACCGCCGCCTCCATCTCGTAGACCGATGTCCGATCGCGTCGACGAAGGATGAGCTTCGCCACGACCATGTTCTGCATCGTGCGCGCCGAGACCTCAAAGGCCTCGTCCCGCAGCCACTTGCCGTGCCGCTCGTTCAAGAGCTGCAGCAGCTGATGCTTCTCTTCGCTGGTGATGAGAGGTCGGGCCACGTTCTACCGTCCTGGGTTGACCTACGCGACCTGGCGCAGGCGAGCCAACAACCTAGGCACGACATCATCGGGGCTACAACGCAAAAAGCGCACGCCGGCCGGGCGGAGCAATGCCTGCGCCGCCTGAAGGTTGTGTCCGACGCGCAGCCGCGACACCTCGACGATGGCCTCGGCCATCCGATCGGGCAGGGCAGGGCCACGTTCGAAGCCGGCGTCCCATGGGCAGAACACCACCAACGAGTGTCGCCGCCGTCGCGCCGCCAGCGCGACCCGGCGGAGGGTGTCCAGATCATCGGCGCTGTAGAAGTCCGAGATGACCAGGACCGTGTGCGGGCCACCCCGAGCGGCGAGCACCTCGTGCAGAGCGCCCTCGAGACCACGTGCTTGCCCGCTCGGGCGCGGGGTCGGGTCCAGCGGCAGCGGGATGCCACTGTAGCGACAGAAGGCCCGGAGAACGCTGGACTTCGCGTCACGCGAATAGGCGTCGATGGGCAGCACGGCGTGCCGCCGCGCCCGGCGCTGCAGCTGACTGGCCAGCTCGTCTCGAGCCACGGCCAGCAGGCGCGCCTCGTCGATGCCGCTGTCGCGCGGGTCAGGCGTGGTCAGGCCCGGCGGTAGGTACAGCGATGTGCCCTGATGGCGCTGGAACCAGTGGGCAACCCGCTCGGCGAGTTCGCGCTCGGTGATCTCGGTCCGGTCGGCGTGCAGCAGCCACGGGACTTCCAACAGTGCTTCGACGATGCGGGGCATGTGGCCGCGCCCGCCCCCCAGGGGGACGGACAACCTGACCTTGTCATCATTGACGATGAGCCCGGCCTTGAAGCCACGCCCCACAACCGCCGACAGCAGGTTGTAGGCGACCTCGATGGCGTAGTCGACGCGCGTGTGTCCCGGCGTCCCCCAGAACATGCTCGGCGAGACGTCGATGACCACGAACACGCTCAAGACCAGATCGCTCTCGAACTCACGCGAGATGAGCTTTCCGCGGCGTGCGCTGGCGGTCCATGCGATGTGCTTGAAGGGATCGCCGGGGACGTGGTCGCGCAGCTCCCGGATTTCGAGACTCATCCCGCGCCGTCGTGAGAACACCGCTCCAGCGCGCTCCTGCAGCGACGAACGCGTGGCGACCAGCGGTGCCTGCTGTCTCAGCGGATAGTGGCGTGGGAGTACGGTCACGCGGAGCAGACTCGGGATGAACGTCGTGACCGTGAACAGGCCCATCGCTACGTCGACGGTAAGGTCGAATCCCTGGAGCCAGGCGTCCCCCACACGCGAAGGGGTGAAGCGGAGACTTCGCTGGCTGCCCTGACCTTCCAGTAGGGCACGGGATGGCGACACCGCGACCGGATGCATTCGAGCGGTGCGCTCCAGCCGTCGGTCTCCGAGGTCGCACACCACCTCGGCGACCATCGTGCGACCCAGCACCATGCGCACTTCGTCGCTACCGACCTGGGAGCGACGCGACAGGTCCAGGTTGCCCACGGTGATGCGGGCCTGCTCCGGGTACCGGGCCAGCGTCGTGCGCGCGACGGCCCAGCCCCAGCCCAGCAGGGCGATGGGAATCCCGCCCAGCGCCGTGACCACCGGGCGGTCGAACAGGATTCCGCACACCACGAACAGCGCCGAGGTGCCGATCAGCCACTTCCCGGCCAGACTGAGCCGAACTGGCCGCTGCCAGACGGGGGCGGCATTGGGTTTGGAGTTCGCTGCGTTCACGCCTCTTCCGAATACGGGACGTCCGCCAGACATTCCGCAACGACCTCGTCCACACTGACCAGGTCGAGTTCGGCCTCGGGGGTGAGAATCATGCGGTGGTTGAGCACCGAGGGCACCAACGCCCTCACGTCGTCCGGCAACACGTGGGTACGGCCGTGGATCAACGCACGTGTCTTGGCGCAACGCATCAGCGCGAGGGACGCACGCGGGCTTGCGCCCAGATGAATCGCAACATGTTCGCGGGTGTGCTGCACCAGCCGGACGATGTAGTCGATGATTCCCGGTGCGATGTGAATCCGCTCGGCCGCCTCGCTGAGCTCGAGGATCTCGGTGGGGGTCAGGATGGGTTGCACCTGCTCGACCGGCTGGTTGTAGGTCATCAGCACGCGGCGCTCCTCCGCCAGCGACGGGTAGCCCAGCACCAGCTTGAACAGGAATCGGTCCACCTGGGCCTCTGGGAGAAGGTACACGCCTTCCTGCTCCACCGGGTTCTGGGTGGCCAGCACCATGAACGGCACTGGCAGGGGAAGCGTTTCACCTTCGATGGTGACCTGGTTCTCCGCCATCGCCTCCAGAAGCGCAGACTGGGTTTTGGCCGGCGCACGGTTGATCTCGTCGCCCAGAACGATGTTGGCGAACAAGGGCCCCTTGCGAAGCACGAAGGTGTTGTCCTTGAGGTTGAGGACGTAGGTGCCGGTGATGTCCGCAGGCAGCAGGTCGGGGGTGAACTGGATCCGTGAGAAATCACACCCCAGCGTGGTCGCGAAGGTCTTGACCAGGGTCGTCTTGGCGATCCCCGGTACGCCTTCGAGCAACACGTGGCCCCTGGCGAGGAGCGCGACGATCAGAAGGTCTACGGTGCTCGGGCTGCCGACGTAGACCTTGGCGATCTCTCCCTGGATCCGCTCGCGCACTTCGGCGGCGCGCAAGACCTCGGCAGTCTCTGCGCGACGTGGCGGCGCCGCGCCTGCGACCGGGGGAGCAGGGCTGTCGCTAGGTTCGGGCATGGGATTCCTTTGCGGTTCGCGTCGCCCGGGCGCCGCGCCGCTGGACATGGCGCTGAGCGGTGGCGAAGCGGGCGATGAGTCGGACGTCGTCGTAGAGCCTCAGGAAGCGCTCCGAGCTAATCAGTGGCGGTTCACCAGGGCCCTGGAAGCTAGCGGCCTCGCCGCGGATCCGCAACATGGCGCGGCGTGCCAGCCGGGCCGTGTCGTCCTCGGCCACATCGGGCCGAGGCTTTGGTGACGGAGCCAGCCCGGCGCTCTCCAGACCCTCGACGTGGGTCAGAAGGGTTCGGGCCAGGTGGCCAAAGTCCGCGTCGTTACGGCTGTACGCCATGCCGAGCGCGTCGTGGACCAGGGGGGAGACCACGGCACCACCGGAGACTCCGCCCCCATCGGTCTGACGCGGGGTCGTCCCCAGGTGCCCCAGGGCGCGAGCCACCGCCATGACGGCCAGCACCCCCAGCACGAACACCACCAGCCAGGACCAAGGCGCGTCACTCAGAGCCGCTGAGACATCGGCAAGGGACTCGTTCAGGAGCTGCGCCGCATCGTCGAACAGCCGCGGCAGCTCTCCTAGCGGGCCTCCTCTCTCACGATAGGTCCCCTCAACCGTGGAGGACGGGAGAAGGAGCTTGACCTTGCACTCGCGGGTGCAGTTACGGCGCATGGCGTTGGCGGCGAACTGCTTGTTTCCGTGGAGTTCCGGGCGACCGATCATGTCGTTGATGAACAGCGAGGGGTCGCCGATCGCGATGAAGCGGCCGCGCCCGGCAGCCTTCTCCACGACCAGGTGCTCCTGAGGCCGACCCGGCGGCGTGTCGAAGGAGTACACCGGGCTTCCCCCGGTCAACGCTGCAGGGTGATTGGCAACGATGCGGGTGACGTTGAAGTAGAGGAAGTGGTTCTCGGCCGGGCGAGGTGCCAGCTCCGGAAGGCCCGACAGCCCTCGGTAGTACCTTTGGTGCGCCGTCGGTCCACCGCTCAGCCGCGTGATCCCGAACGCCTTGAACAGCGCGTCCGTGTTCCCCTGGTCGTCGGCAACCACGAGGAAGCCCCCGTCCTTGACGAACCGGACCAGCTGGTCGACGGGCAACTTCGTCTGCGGATAAAGCCAGAAGAGGACGTCGCCCGGCCTCAGTGACTCCAACTCCACCTTGCCGGCCAGAACGTCCAGCTCGACCTTGGCCTCGCGGGCCGTGTGCAGCAGGTAGCCGACGCCGCTCCAGCTGTCCTCGTCCAGGCTGTATCCCCGCTCGGCGTGCACCGACGGGCTCGCCCCGGCGGTCACCGCAGCCAGACACATCGCCAGACACCACTGGGCGAGGCGTCTGGGTCGGCCGGTGCCTCGCTCGGCGCATCGGACGATCGCCATCACCCGGCTCCGCCCGTCTTGCGACGGTCACCGACCGTCGACAGTAGCTCCGCAGCTTCTTCGGCGTCTGCCGCGCTGGCCCCGGGCTTGGTGTACCACGCGCGCTCCGTGAGCTCTTTGAGGCGCTTGACCTGAGGTGTGGCGCCCACCTCCTCGGCGGCCGGCCGAGCTTCGTCAAACGCCTCCCGAGGGGTCTGCGCGCCCCATGCCCAGCGCCCTTCGAGACGTTCGAGAGCGTTGCCGTAAACATCGCGAATACGCCGTCGAATCGCCACCAGCGAGAAGGTGGCATCGTCCAGAAACCCTTCGTGCGGCACAGCCAGAGACACACTTCGTGCGATGTACCGGTCAGCGCCGATGCCGAGCGAGTAGCTCCCCGGCGACACTGGACCCAGTTCGAAGCGCCCGCCCGCGTCCGCCCGCGCCTCGTAGGAGTTGCCGTCGCCCGTCAGGCGGATCTGCGCGTAGGCCACGGGCGTTCGTGCATGCGCATCCAGCACGATCCCAGCGACGTGGTCGACGCGGGGGGGCCGCGTGCGTTCGGCCGGCGCCTCCACGAAGGGTGGGTCGACGATGGTGGGTGTCTCCTCGGGTTCGGGTTCGCGGCGTACACGCCACTGGGCAAGCGCGTCCAGCACTACGCGCCAGAGTCGATTTCGGGCGATGTGGGCCAGCGCGAGCCCTGCCAACACCCATAGGATGCCGGCGACGTACCATCGGGTGGGGACGCCTGGAGGGGAGGGGACCGGAACCACCACCGGTCGGCTCTGAGCGGCCGCCTGCGATTGCTGCTGGGGTTGGTACAAGGCGCGAAGCTCCATCACGCCACGACTGTCAGCGAACAGGCTCCGGGCGGGGAGGGCGGTCAGGAAGATCCCGTCGGCGTCCGTGGTGGCTACGGCTACAGCTCGCGGTGGCGGTGGCGGCTGAGTCGCCTTGGGGTCGGAGTCCTCGGATTTGCGCTGGGTCGCCACAATGGCGACGGTCGCGCGTGGGATCGGACCGTGAGCATCCACCAGGCGGCCGCTGAACCGATACCGGCCCGTGGCGGCCTCGCCCTCGCGGCCGACGCGCAACGTGATACGGCTGGAACGGCGAACGACGAACGAGTCCGACGCCTCCGAGACCGCACGTCGGTGGTCCCCGGCAAACCGCGCGCGAACGGGGATCTCGCCGAGAGCGTCCAGGTCGGCGGGGCGCAACCGAAAGCGCACAAGCCCGTCCCCATCGGTACGGCCCTGTTGCTCGCTACCGGTACCGACGCGAAGCTTGATCGCCGCACCCGCCACGGGCTTCTGAGCGGCTTCGAGGCTGGCTCGCACCATGACCCAGTCGGCGTCGACCGTGACCTCGTCGGGCTCGATGGCCAGGGTCAGCCGGGTGGGGGTGCGACGCAGATCGAGATTGCCAGCCTTGCTGGTGGGGCCGTAATCAGGGTCGCCGAGAAACGTCGCCTTCCAGGGGATCTCCGAGCCGTGCAGGGACTCGACCTCTACCAGGTGGTTGGCACGAACGAAGTACTCGAACCTCCCTTCCGAATCGGTTCGGACCGGGGGCAGACGCAACCCCTTGATGTCCACCCGGATCATCTCCGAGGCGATCGGAGCACCGGTGTCGTCGAGCAGCCGCCCGCGTAGGTAGAGGCCGCGTTCGGCGCGCTCGGTGACGATCTGGATCGCACTTCTCGCCTGCAGCGTGATCGGCACTGCGTGGGCGTGGTCGATGGCTACCGTCGAGGAAAGCGCGAGGCCACACAGCACCGCGACGGTGAGGCCGCGTCGAGGATGCGGGTATGTCCGAGTCGGAGACGACACTGCCCGCCGACCATAGCAGGGGTGGTCGACCAAACAAGGTGCCGTCCGAGTCGGAGGTCACCCAGGCACTTCTGAGGGGTCGCGGAAGCGAACCTGTGGCGGTATAGTCCGCGGCCGTCGAACGGAGGCCCAGACAGATGATGCTAGAGATCCTCAACGGATACGCCCCCCAGACCGCGGACGCGTCGACCATCGCGCTGGTCGTCGTGGTCGCCGTGCTGGTCGCCATCGTGGTCTATGTCCTGCGGGGCAAAGAGGACCAGGAGGCCGACGCTGGCAAGGCCGAGGCCGAGGAAGCCAAGGCTCTTGAGCCCGCCCCCAAGAAGGTAGAGCCGGAACCTGCAGGCGAGTCTTCTTCACCGGCGGAGACTAAGGAGCCGGAGCCCGAAGAGAAGGCCGAAGAGCCAAAGCCCGAAGAAGAGAAGGCTGAAGAACCGGCGCCCGAGGACCAGGCTGAAGAACCCGAGGCCGAAGAACCGGAACCCGGAGAGAAGGCCGAAGAACCGGAACCCGGAGAGAAGGCCGAAGAACCGGAGCCGGAACCCGAGCCAGAGCCGGAGCCGGAGCCGGAGCCGGTCGCCGAGCCGGTCCCCAAGCCAGAACCACGCAAGTCGCTGCGTGAGGGCCTCGGAAAAACCCGCAAGGAAGGGTTCATCGCCCGCCTCAGCAGCGTCTTCAAGTCCAAGAAGATCGACGAGAGCATCGTCGATGACGTCGAAGAGGTGCTCTTCACCTCTGACATCGGGGTGCGGACGGCGGACAAGTTGCTGGATGCGGTACGTGACGGGCTGGGCCGCAACGAGCTGAAGAGCGCCGACAAGGTCTGGGGCCTGCTGCGTGAGCACGCCCAGGAGATGCTGGCGACCGCATCCGCCAACAACAAGATCGGCACCCCGGAGGCTGGTCAGCCCTTCGTGACGATGGTCCTGGGCGTCAACGGTGCCGGCAAGACCACCAGCATTGGCAAGATCGCCAACAAGCTGATTGACGACGGGAAGAAAGTGCACCTGATCGCCGGCGATACGTTCCGTGCTGCGGCGGCCGAGCAATTGGAGGTCTGGGGTAAGCGCGTCGGGGCCGAGGTGTTCCGGGGCAAGGAGGGTGCCGACCCCGCGTCGGTCGTCTTCGATGGCGTGCGTGCGGCGGTCGAGGCTGGCGCCGACAACGTACTCGTGGACACCGCCGGCCGGCTTCACACCCAGGTCAACCTGATGGAGGAGCTGCGCAAGGTCCGCCGCGTCATGGGCAAAGCGATCGCGGGCTCGCCGCACGAGGTCCTGATGGTCCTCGATGCGACGACCGGCCAGAACGCCATCGAACAAGCCAAGCAGTTCAACGAGGCCACCGACGTGACGGGGATCATCCTCACCAAGCTGGATGGCACCGCCAAAGGTGGGGTCGTCATCGGCGTCTGCGATGAGCTCCAGATACCCATCAAGCTCATTGGTATTGGCGAACGCGTGGGGGACCTTCGCTCGTTCGAAGCCGACGAATTCGTGGAAGCGCTGTTCGGGGACTCGGATTGAATGGTTGTCACACCCCGTGTCCACCCGCGATCCGTAGGCCAAACAGCGTCCCGGAGCGGGTTGACCATCCGTTTCGGCCCGCGCTACAGTCGCTGCGGCACCTTGGAACACGAGGCGCCGAGCGGCTTGCCGCTACCTGTCGATAGCTACGAGGGGCTCCCTTGAGACGAATAGTCGCGCTGCTGACGATGCTCGGGCTGCTGTACATACCAGCACCGCAAGCATCCGCCGCCGAGCCGACCAAGTCGGCCAAATCCGACCGCGCAGCCCGTGCGGCCGCCAAGCGCAAGGCCGAGGCAAAAGCTGCGGCGGAACGCGCCCGGCTGGCGCGCGAAGAGCTTGTTCGCTCGATTCGCGTCATCCAGCAACGCCCCTTCCTGCATGCCCTTCGCTTCGAGTTGCAGCTGATGGGCGGGATCGGCCTGGCCGACAAGATGCACCGTCACGTGCACGCGGCCGCCCAGGGCCGTTTCCACATCGACGAGCAGTGGTCGATCGGCCTCGGGTACAACCACTACTGGCACTTCGACACGGCCCTGATGGGCAAGCTCACCGACGACTACGAGCTCTACCCGGAGCGGTCCAAACGTCACTTCTCGGGCACCATCGACGTCGGATTCTCACCGATTTTCGGAAAGTTCTCCGCCTTCGACAGTGGGCTGGTGCACTTCGATCTCTACGTCACGCTCGGTGGCGGTGTGACGCAGACGACGCGGTCGGCCGACATCAAGCCGCTGGGCCAGTTTGGCGTCGGTTGGCGCCTCATCATCAACAAATGGTTCACCTTCGTGGTGGAGTTCAAAGACCAGATCTACGTGGAGAACTTCAACCGGGGTGACGAGGTCGTGAACAATCTGATGCTTCAGGCAGGCTTCAGCTTCTTCATTCCCTTCGACTACGACTACAAGTACCCACGATGACGACGGGACGGTACGGCATGTTGAAGAGGCTACTGGTGGCGGCCTGCGCGCTGCTGACGGTGAGCACGACGAACACCGCCCTGGCGGAGGTGGATGTTCTGGACGGCCAGCCGGCCATCCGGAACAAGCAGCTCTTCCTCGAGGGCAGGCACAGCATCTCGGTGTTCTTCGGTTCCACCGTGAACGACGAGTACGTGCACAACCTGGCGGGTGGCTTGACCTACCGGTACTTCCTCGAGTCCTGGCTCGGGCTTGGGGTCGACGTCGCGGGCGGATTTGGTGCTGACACCAGCCTCACCGGCAAGATCAACGAGCAGCTGTCGCTGGGTCAGCAGACGTTTCAGCTGAGCACGACGACGCTCCGGCTGCTGTTGAACGCCGCGGTGGAAATAATCCCGTTCGAGGGCAAGTTCATGATCGGCGGCGGCGAAGGCCGCATCGACTTCCACATCACGCTGGGTGTCGGCATGGCGCTGGTCTCGGGTACCGGGCTCATCGCGGACGAGATTTCGATCATGCCGGTCGCCGGCGTCGGCTTCAGGTTCTTCCCCTCAAAATGGATCGCCATCGGCTTCGACGCGAAGGACTACATCGTCCAACGCACATTGGCCTCCTCCCGCAACGGGTCCGTTCCGGCGTCGGAGTTCGGCAACAACTGGATGCTGAGCCTGTCGGTTCAGTTCTTCTTCCCGACCGAGCCGGAAATCCGGCCATGAGAGTGGGAGCCGGCTTGTCTGGTCTGGACAGGCCCGGCGTTGGTGTCAGAGGCGGCGCGCTCGTAGGACTTGTGGTGCTCGCCCTGTTGAGCCTCGCCTCGACGGCCTATGCGTCGCACTACCGCCTGGGCGAGTCGGGCCTGGTCACGAGCGACGAGCTCGCCGCGTTGGCCAAGGCCGAAGTTCGCACCACCAAGGACGTCGTGGACCGTGCGGGCCCCAAGAAAGCGCGTCGAATGCTGGCACGTGCCACGCGCATCGCAGAGACCCGGCTCTGGGAGCTGGCACAGACATGCGACCTGCTCCGGGTGCGCGGGCTGGGCATGAGCATGGCCAAGTTGATCCGTGCCGCCGGTGTGGACGACGCGGCGGCACTGGGCAAGCAGAACGCCGGGGCGTTGGCCGAACGCCTCAAGACCACCAATGCGACCAAGCGCATCGCAGAGATCACGCCCGACGCGCGTCAGCTCACGAGCTGGATCGCGCAGGCCAAAGGTCTCCCCAAGGTTCTGGAACGCAAATGAGGCCGGTCCTCTGGATCTGCCAGTCGCGGATGCGACTGGCAGCTGCCTCGGCCATCAGCTTCATCCTGCTGCTGGCCCCCGCGGTGCCCGTGGCCACCTATATCCGGGAGTCGTCGGCCTCCCCGTTTGGCGACATGGTCATTCAGACCGCCTGGCTCTTTCTGGCCCTGCCGGCGGCTTACTTCACCGCGGTACTGGTGGGCGATCTGGTCTTCCCCAACCGCTGGCGTGAACGCGTCATCCTGGGCAACACCGAGGCGGGCAACGCCGCCATGGAGGACGATGACCCGTTGGCCGCGGTGAAGGCCATCAAGCAGACCCGCTCGTTCAAGATGCCGTTCTACATCATGACGGTGCTTCTCGTGCTGGCGTGCGCCGGCGCCATTGAACTGGTTACCGGTGGCTTCCTCGGGGAGTACCAGCGCCTCGGCTACTTCCGCACGCTGATGCGGACCGACCGGACCGACAGCAAGCTTTCGCTCATCAAAGAGCAGACCGACAAGCGGCGAGAGTCGCATGTGACCACCGCGGTCGAGCTACTGACCAAGGTCTACCAGGACGACGCCCAGCCCCGCGAGGTGAAGGAAGAGGCGGTGGTGACCCTGGGCCGCATCGGCAACTACCTGGTGCAGTCGGTGAACTCCTGGAACTCCAAAGGGAGCGCCGAGGGGCATTGGGAGCTCGCGCTGCTCGTGTGGATGCACAAGAACAGCGCGCCACAGATGCGTCGTATGTTCGTGGAAGGCGACGCCGATCTGAAACGGTCAGCTGCGATTGCCCTGGGCAAGATGCGCGACGCTGGCGGCGGGCCGCTGCTTACCGAGTTCCTCCTGGCCCAGAAGACCACCGACAAGGTCTTCTTTGGCGCCGCGGTCGGTCTCGGCTTCCTTCACGACTTCGAGCGCATGAAGGAGCTGTTGGAGGTGGCCAAGCGCGTCAAAGAGGACATCACCGCGTTTCGGTATGTGTCCTGGGCGGTCGGCCAGACCAGCATGAAGTACCAGGTCTACGAGCACGAGACCGGGCCGCCGCCGAAAGAGTTCGAGACCTTGATTGCGTTCTACGCCGACCTCATCAAGAAGGGCGATACCGCACAACGATGCGTCGCGGCGTACGTGCTCGACAGCACAGGTCATGCTGGAATCATCGAGCATCTGATGGAGGCGTTCGACCTGTCAGGCAGCGATGGCAAGTGCTCTCGGCACGAGCTCGACATGGACCAGCCGGCGCCCTACGTCATGGGCGAGGACCAGCAAGTGCGGCGCGCGGTGTTGTGGGCGTTCCGCAACGTCGGCAAAGGAAACATGCAGGTCTCCGACTGGGCGCGTAAGCGCGCCGCCGACGAGAAACTCCCGGAGAACATCCGGCGGAACCTGGTCTCCCTGGCCAACACGGCCAAGCCGGTCCAACCTCAGTAAGCCCGCTATTTCAGCGCGGCCTCGAGCTGTCGTGCGCGCTTGTCTTCAGGATCGTCTCGCAGCACCCCAGCGACCGTCCTGCGGGCATCTTCGAGCTTACCCAGATGCGCCTGCGCGGTGGCTTTGTCGAGCCATAGCGAGGCGGGCACCTGGCCTCGGCCCAGAAGCTTCTCGGCGCGGGTGACAGCGGTCAACACCTTGATCCACTTGCCTTCCGTGGAGGCCGCCACAGCCAGCAATCGCAGCGCCGCCGCCCGAAGCGACGGATCGACGTCCTTGCTGTCGGGCACGCCGCCCACAATCTTGTGCACTTCGCCGGTGCGCCCTTTACGCAACAGCGCGTGGCCGCGGAGCACCTTGGCCCAGGGCGAATCGCGCAGCGGACCGGCTTCGGCTTTTGCCACCAGCGCCAGCGCCTCGTCGGTTCGACCCAGAGCCAACATCGCGTGGAGACGAAGGACGGGGTAGGGCGCAGGCCGCTTCGCCGTCGCATCCTGAGTCAGCAGAGTGAGTCCTCGCTCGTACTTCCCCATGGCCAGGGCCAGCACACCCCCGACACGGCGGGCGTCACGCTGCAGTCGGGTCAGGGTGTCGAGCGGGAGGTCGGTGGGCCTGACCTTGATTCGGTCGATCTTGAGCTCGAGGACGGGCTCGATGGCATCCCACGCGGCCTGCACGGCTTCCGTACGTTTGGCGGGGGCCGCCGCCTGGGCGCCTGCCAGGCGGGCCAGTCCGACAATGAGTCGCGCGGCCGCGCGACGGGTCTTGCCAGAGACCGTCTTGGCGGGGAGGCCTCCGGCGAGCCGGGCCAACGGCTCGGCGTCCTCAGCGGCCTTGGTCGGGTTGCCCATGGCGACGAACGTCAATGCTCGTAGGAGCGTCGCAGTGGGATCGTCAGGGCGCCGCTCGAGCTCACCCTGGAGCTCCTTGAGCGCCTTCTCCAGCTCCCCCTTGGCGTATGCAATTGCCCCCAGATTGGTCTTGGCACCGGCAATGCCGGGCTCCAACTTCAAGGCGCGCTTGTAGCTGAGCTGGGCCTGGGACAGTTGTCCCTTCTGGTGCGCGGAGATGCCCTCGTGCATCGCGATGTCCGACGTTTTCGCGGCGCAGGCAGCGAACATCCAGGCCACGCAGACAACGTGCAGAAGAAGCGCCCGAGATCCAGACAAGGTAGGCATGGCGCGGCGTTTACCACGCGGGGCCAGCCCCCTACAATCTTGGGATGACGACCGTGTTCACAGGGATATCTCAGCTGGTCACTTCCGATGGGCCTTTGCAGGCGCGGGTGGATGAGGATTGGCTGGGCGTCATCGAGGATGCCGCCGTGGTGGCGGGCGACGATGGTCGGATCGCATGGCTGGGTCGACGTGCGGAGTTGCCAGGCAGCTACGCCGGCGCCACCCGCGTCGACCTGCAGGGCAGGGCGGTCCTGCCCGGACTGGTGGAGTGCCACACCCACCTCGTGTTTGCCGGCGATCGCACCCGGGATTTCGCCGAACGATGTGCGGGCGTGTCCTACGAAGCTATCGCAGCTCGTGGTGGAGGCATCCAGACCACCGTGGACGCGACGCGCGCGGCTGATACGGCCGAGCTGGTTCGGCTGGGCCTCGCGCGTTGCACGGAGCTGCTCCGGCACGGTGTCACCACCGTCGAGATCAAGAGCGGGTACGGCTTGAGCTACAACGACGAGCTCAAGCTGCTCGAAGCGATCGCTGCCATCGCCGAGCGAACCCCACAGCGCGTCGTAGCGACATGCCTCGCGGCCCATGTGGTGCCGCGCGAGCACCGGGCGAACCGTGCCGCCTACGTCGCTATGGTCGTCGACCAGCTGTTACCCGAAGTCGCCAGGCGTGGCCTGGCATCCTTCGTGGACGTCTTCTGCGAAACCGGCGCGTTCTCGCTGGCCGAGATGCTAGCCATCTTCGAGCGGGCGCGGGAGCTTGGCCTGGGTATCAAGGTTCACGCCGAACAGCTCTCGCGCACGGGGGCGGCGGCCACCGCCGCCGGGCTTGGGGCTGTCAGCGCCGATCATGTGGAGTTCGTGACAGCCGACGATGCAGCAGCCATGGCGCGCGCGGGCACGGTGGCGGTGCTGCTACCCGGCGCTGCCCTGTTCCTGGGAGGAGCCCACCGACCACCCGTGTCGGTGTTGCGCGAAGCCGGCGTGCCGATGGCGCTGTCCACGGACCTCAACCCGGGAACCAGTCCGACGGCGCATCTCCCTCTCATGACCACCCTCGGCTGCGCCTGGCTCGGGCTGAGTCCCGCAGAAGCCATTGCGGGCGTCACCGCGCAAGCTGCCAGGGCGCTGGCCCTGACCGATGGTACTGGCAGCCTGAGGCTCGGCGGGCCGGCGGACTTTGTCGTGACCACCTGGCCCAACTGGCGACGCTTGCCTTACGAGATGGCCGCCCGTGGGGTCGCCGAGGTGTGGATCGGGGGGCGGAAGCGACTCGGGGGTTGACAACCGCAGCGCCACGGAGCCATTCTTCGGCAGATTTTACGTATTGATTGCTGATAGTTACAGCTAAGAGGTCGACCATGAAGGCGATGTTCCGACACACGACACGCTTGCCGCTGGCGCTGCTGGGCGCCCTGTCCCTGACCCTGATCGCTCCCCTGAGCGCCTCGGCCGAGGAAGAAGGCGAGATGAAGGGGGTGGTGCGAATCAGCATGAACGTCGCCTACGCGTCGGTAACCGTGAACGGCGACGAGTACGGCGGGGTCACCTTCGAGAAGAACGGGAAGGTGTGCGTGGTCTCGAATCTTGCCGAGAACATGTTCCCGGTGACAATCGAGCTCAAGCCCTCCGAAGAGGGCTACAAGAGCGCCGAAGTCACCGCCGAGTGGAAGAAGCTCAAGAAGGTCCGCAAGCGGGTCAAAGGTGGCTGGCACGTCTTCAAGCAGCTGAAGACCAAAGTTAAGTTCGCCAAGGGCAAGGATGCTCCGAAGCCCAAAAAACCTGCTGAGAAGCCTGGCAAGAAGCCTGGAAAGAAGCCCGCTAAGCCCGACGCGCCCGACGACCTCTAGCCAGGTCGTCACCAAGGCGCTGAGTTGGTCGGCGCCCTGGCTTCTCGCCGCGGGGTGCGCAGCCAGCCCCACCATCGCCACCCCCAAGCCGGCGCCGGTCATCTCGGCACAGGCCGTGCCTCAGAGCACTGCAGAGCTGGACGCTCTGAAGGCTCGCCCGTTGCCGGCCATCGAGCCACGCCACATCGACGCGTGGCTGCAGGAGCAAGCCAGCGCTTCGTTGGACACCACCTTCGTCCGACGATACGGACGGCGCACCAAGCCTCTGCAGCTACGGCTGGTAGGCTCGCGCTCCGACCATCCCGCCGTCAGCATCGTGGCCAAACGGGCGCACCGGCTGAACGCTGAAGGCATCTCGGCCGATGTCGCCACCGTGGACCGGCTGCACCAGGCGCGAGGCGCCCTCGCCGACGCGCGTGCCCGCCTCCTGAGCGCTGTAGACGCCGTCGAGGTGAAGCGCGCTCGCGCCCTGGTGGCCGACCGGGCGGCGACCGTGGAGCTACACACCTGGCGCATCGCGTACCAACTTGCCCGAACCCTCGGTGGACCGCTGTGGGACAAGGCAGCCCGTGAGAGCTTTGAAAGTCAGGTCCTGCAGGGCCCGGGTGATGCGCTCGGGGCCTTCGAGCCTGACGACCCCGCCTATCCGATTCTGGTGGCGGGCCTGGCCCGATACCGTGAACTGGCTGATGGCCCCGGGGCCAATATCACCATCGGCAAGGTACGCAGCCCGATTCGCTGGATGCGCCTCAGAGGTGGTCGCACCGACAAGCGGGTAGGGCGCCTGCGTGCGCGATTGAAGGCCGAGGGCTTTGCCGTCGAGCCCGCCAGTCGGCCCAACCGACTCGACCCGGAGCTGCTCGAGGCGCTCGGAGCCTTTCAGAAGCTCCACGGGCTCGGCGGCTCGGGACGCATCGACCGACTAACGCTCGAAGCGCTGAAGACCCCTGTGGCTGTGCGGGCGGGGCAGATACGTGACACCCTGGCGGCGATTCGCTCGCATCCGGGCCGCAAGAAGGCCTATCGCCTCGTCGTCAATATCCCGGCGTTCGAGCTCCGGTTGCTTCAACGCGACAAGGTCCTCGCCCGCCATCGGGTCGTTGTTGGCAACAACAAGCGCGTCTACGACGACTACTCGGGCAAGTATTCACGCCGGAACCGGACGCCCACCTTGAGCAGCCGAATCGAGCTGCTGGTCTTGAATCCGGCATGGCGCGTTCCACGTCGCATCAAAGAGGGGGAGCTGGACGTACGCGCCCAGACTCGCCCGGAGGTGTATGACGACTTCCGCTTCCGCTACGACCGCGATGGGGTCGAATGGGCGGTGCAACTGCCCGGCCCACGCAACGCGCTGGGACGGGTCAAGTTCGTCTTCACGGGCGGCAATGGCGTGTACCTGCACGACACACCGAAGAAGCGGGACTTTGGGAAATCCTACCGCGCGCTCAGCCATGGCTGCGTGCGGGTCGACAACGCCCTCGGTCTGGCAAGGACGTTGCTCGAACGCGACAAACACCGCATCCGGTGGTCCGTCGCTCGCTCGCTGCTCAGGGGCATGCGAGAGACCCCTCTACGCCTCAACCGCGCCGTGCCCATCTACCTGGACTACGTCATGGTCGGTGCGTCAGCGGACGGTGAGCTGCGGTTCTACCCCGACATCTATCGTCGAGGCGCACCACGCGTGGCGCGACGCCCCTGAGACCAGGCGACGCGTGACTCCGTCCTTGCAGCGGGGCAGGGCGGAAGATGACGAGAGCCGGCCGCGTCCGCAGCCGGCTCCATGAAGCACCCGAAGGCTACTTGCGCGCGGCGCGCTTGGAGGCCTTCAGCGGGTTGATCTTCCGGTCGTCCTTCTTCTCTTCGATCTTCACATGGGTGGCCATGTTGCAGATCCCGAACTGCCACTTGGAGGCGGGCGCCGCAAACCGGCTGCAGTACTTGCCGCTGGGCCACTCCTCGACGTTGCCGCAGCCGTCGCACTTGTCGACGACGGGCTGGCAGGTCTCGCTAGAGGCCCCAAAGCCGCATCCGCGCTTGCCCATGAAGAAGCAGTCTTTCCCCGGCTTGACGAATTCGCAGTGCATGGCTCTCGGCTCCTGACTCAGACGTTTCCCAACGTGAAGTGTACGTTCGGTGATTGCAGTCGAACGGGGCGGGAACGTAGGTGGGGCTTGCCCTGTTGTCAACGGACTTTTTCGTCACTGCCGACTGGGGGTGGGCCACACCGGGGGAGCTACTCGCCCCACAGGGCGCCCAGACCGCCTAATCGTTGAGCAAACGCCCGAAATCCTTCAGCGCACCACGCATGTTGCCGGCGAAGTCCATGCACAGCTCGATGGTCTCTCCGAGCTTGTCCTTGGCCCCCGCATCGTCATCCAGCTCGGCAAACAGATCGTCGCACTCTTCCGTCTTGTTCTTCCACTCTTTGACGTTGTTCTGGATGTCCTCGTAGATGCGCTTGAGGTCATCCAGCATCTCGCCGTCCACCTCGCCGCCACCACCGGACTCCGCCACCGCGTCCTTGAGCGACTCCTGGAGCTGCTCGACCCGCTTGTTGAGCTTGTCGACCTCGCCCTGAAGCTCGGCCTTGTCAGCCTTGGCTGCGTCCAGGTCGGTCTGGGGGACCATCCCGTCGGTCGTGCCTTCGCTCGCCTTCTTGGCTTCTGCGACGGCGTCCTCGAGGGCCTTCACCTTGCCCTCGAGGTCTTCCACCTTGGCACGCGCTTCGTCACGCGCCGTGTTGGCGTCGTCGCGCTCCTTGGTGGCGGCATCGAGCGACGCCTGGATGGCTGCTGAATCGCCAGCCCCGGCCTCGGCCGCCTCGAGCTGCTCGCGGAGCCGGTTGATCTTCTTGGCGTTGGACTTGTTGGCCGAGAGAAGATCGTCCTTCTCCTCGGTCACCGTGGCCAGGTCCTTTTTGAGCTTGGCAAGCTCTTCGCCACCGGCGGCCCCAGCGCTTTCGGCCTCGGCTTTGGCGGTCTCCAGGGCCTTGTTGGCCTCCTCGACCTGCTTGCGTGCCTCTTCGGCCCCCTGGCGAGCCTCCTCGGCACTCTTCTGGGCATCCTCGAGGCTCTTGCTCAGCTCGGCGACCTTGCCCTCCAGCTCCTTGAGCTGGCCCTCGGCTGCTCCGCTGGCGCTCGCAGCGGCCGCTCCTGCCTCGTCGGCCTTCTTGCTGGCCTCGTCAGCGCGTGCATTGGCCTCTTCCAGCTGCTTGGCGCTCTCAGCCGCGGAAGCTTCGAGCTCGGTCACCTTCGCCTCGGCGGCTGCTGCTTTGTCCTGCGCGGCCTTGAGCGCTCCTTCGGCGTCTCCAGCGGCGCTGGCCGCGTTTGCCTTGGCCTCCTCGGCCTGCGCCTTGGCCTCCTCGGCCACCCGGCCAGCTTCCTCGAGCTTGCCCTTGAGCCAGTCGACCTGCTCCTCGAGCTCCTTGCTCGTCTCGCGGTGCTTCTGCTCGGCGGCGTCCAGCTTGCCCTGCGCCTCGTCCAGCTCCTTGCGGATGTCCTCGACGGCAGAGTTGCCCGCTTCCGCCCGCTCCAGAGCTTCGCGCAGCTTGTTGACCTTCCTCACGTAGCCCTTGTTGGCGTCGAGAAGATCGTTCTTCTCCGACTCCACCTCTTTGAGCTTGGCGGCGGTCGTTTCGCCCTCGCTCGCGGCCGCCTCTGCGGCCGCCAGCTTTTCGGTGAGCTCTTTGATCTGTGCATCGGCGGCTGCCGCGGCTTCACCGGCAGCGCCAGCCCCCGCCTGCAGCTGCTCGACCTTGTCCGTGGCCTCTCGGACCTTGTCTTCGAGGGCTTTGATCTGGTCGGACTTTGCCTGAGAGGCCGTCTCTGCCTGCTCGAGCTTGGCCACCGTCTCGTCCAGCTTGGCCTGCACGTCGCCAGCCGCACTCTCTGCAGCCTTGGCCTGGTCCTCGACCGACGCCTGCGCGCGCTCGACATCTGCCTGAGCCCGGGCGAGGGACGCCTTGAGCTCGTCGATCTGCTTGCGCAGGTCGGCAGCTTCGTCCTTGGGGACGGTGCCAACCAGCAGCTCTTTGAGCTCGGAGACTTCCTTGAAGGCCGCGTCGCGATCGTTTTCGGCCTGGATCAGGTTCTGGGACACGCTGTCGATGTCCCCGAGCTCATGCTCCAGCTTGGCCAGCTTGTTGATCGCGTCGAGCCGCTGCGTCTCCGCCTCCTGAAGCCGGTCTTTGAGGTCGGCGACATCGCCCGGCTGGGGCGCAGCGGCCAGAGCGTTCTTGAGCTCTTCGACCTCGGTCTGGAGCGCGTTGAACTCCTCCGGGTCGATGCTCGGCTCTTCGTCGGCGGCCTCGAGCTTGCCCTTGGCCACGTCCAGGGCATTGTTCGCCTCATCCAGCTCGGCGGAGGTCTTGTCGAGGTCGTCCAGCGCCTTTTCGCGCTCCTCCTCGGCCGCCGTGAGTGAGTTCTTGGCCTCCTCCAGCGCCTTCTTGAGCTCCTCCTGCTCGGTCTTGAGCGCGGTCAGCTCCTCCGAGTCGCCCGCATCCGCCTCCGCCGCCTCTGCGGCCTCCGCGGCGCTCTTGGCTTCCTCGAGGGCCTTCTCGGCATCCTCAAGCTTCTTGCGCAGCTCGTCGGCTTCGTCATCGGCAGCCTTCAAGTCGTCGTCGAGGGCGGCCATCTTGTCGTCGGTCGCCTTGAGCTCCTCTTCAGCCTTGGCCAGCTGGGCTTCCAGAGCCGCGATCTTCTCCTCCGTCTCGGGGGAGGGCGCCGCCTCTGCCTCTGCATCTTCGGCATCCGCGAGCTTTGCCTCGGCTTCGGTCAACGCCGCGCGCAGCTCCTCCTTCTCCTGCTGCTCGCGCTCTTCGCCGGCGGCCGCCTCGTCGACCGCCTCGTTGAGGCTCTCGATCTGGATGCGGAGAAGGTCGATCTGCTCGTCGCGTTTACGCAAGGCCGCTTGAAGTTCGGCCACCTGCGCGCCGACCTCTTCGGTGCGCTCATCCGTCGTCGGCTCTGCGACTGGCTCAGGCTCCGGCTCGGGCTCAGGCTCCAGTTCCAGGACGGGCTCCGGCTCCAGCTCAGCCTGTGCCGCTGCTGCCAACTCAGCCAGCGGGTCATCGTCCAGATCGACCCCGGCTTCGCGCTTGATCGACGCAATGTCGACATCCGCCAGCGTGTCCGACCCGATGTCTTCGGGGTCGATGTCGAGGAGGTCATCGACCAGCGGCTCCGGCTCCGGCTCGGGGGCGGGGGCCACCTCTTCGGGCATGATCTCTTCGAGACCCGAGATCTCCTCGTAGTCGTTGACTTCCTCAATGATCTCCGGCTCCACCGGCTCTGGCGAGATCTCGTCGGGCAGGGGCTCGTGGCGTCCATAGTTATCGGTACGCGGACGCGCGCGCGGCATCTCCAGCCTGGGTGCCGGTGCGGCAGGAGCCACAGGAGCGGGAGCGGGCATGGGTTCGGGCTCGACGATCTCCAGGTCGTCGATGATGTCCGGCTCGTCCAGCAGCACCGGCTCGGGCGCGGGCGGCGGCGGGGCAGGGGCCGGTGCTGGGGGCGCCGTATCCAGGAACTCCAAGCGGAAGTTGCCGCAGAAGAAGATATCGCCGGGGTTCAACGCGTGCTCGGAGACGCGCTGGCGATTGAAGAACGTGCCGTTGGAGCTGTTCAGGTCGTACAGCTTGTAGCCCGAACCGGTGAACACGACCTGGCAGTGACGCCTGGAGACCGTGTTGTTGCGGGTTCGGATGGCGCACTCTTCAGCGCGACCAATCTTCACGATCGGGTTGTTGGCGTCGATGACGACTTCGGACTCGACACCGTCGTCTTGCCGATACCTTAGGACGGCCATGTTTCGCACTTCCGGGGTCCAGAGGATACAGCGCGCAACTTAGCGCGGTTGGCGAGAGTTGCCAATGGGACTCAGACGACCCGTGAGAGCGGATGTGAACCGGTGCAGCGCGCCGATGCCGACGCGTGCGCGAACAGCGCCGCGACATCGACTCATTTGCACGAGCGGGTGCGACTTGGCTCTGACGGCCGATCACAGAGCCCCAGACAAGCGCTACACAGAAGGGAAATCCGACCGATACAAAAGTTTCCATAATATTACTTATCGGACGTTGGGTTTAGAGCGGCTCTCGCAAGGGTTTGGAATCATTGCCTGGGCCCGATGTTCTGCTTGACCGTCCCTGGTGTCGTCCGCAGTGTCCGGCGGTCATGGTTACCGTCCCTACCGATTCGGCCGATCAGCTTGGCTTCAACCGCATCGTCGACGCGCTCGCCGCTCATGCCTCTTCAGAGTTGGGTCGTGAAGCGATCGAGGAGCTGGAGTTCCTGCCGGATGCCGACGCGGTTCGACACACGCTCGCGCAGGTTGCCGGGCTCATGGAGCTTATTGGCGGCGCCGACGGCTCGCCGCCGCTCGATAACATCGACGACATCGGTCTGGCGCTGACCCGGGCCAGCCGCGGCGGCACCCTCAGCCCCGAGGGCCTCTACCAGGTGGCACGCACCGTCCGCACCATGGCCCGCGTGCGGCGCTATCTCACCTATCACGGTGAAACCCTGGCCGCGCTCGCACCCCTGGCCGAGCGGCTGCCGGACGCCCAACTGCTGGCCGATGAGCTGGCCAGCACCTTCGACGCCGCCGGCGAGATCCGTGACGACGCCTCACCCGAGCTTTCCGCCGCCCGTAAGCGCCTGACCCAGCTGCGCGTGGCCATCAAGAAGCGGCTCGAGGACTATATCCACCGCCGAGACATCGCCGAATGGCTGCAGGACGATTACTACACGCTCCGCGAGGAACGTTACGTGATCCCTATCGTCAGCAGCTTTCAGGGAAAGATCGACGGGATCATCCACGGTGCGTCCAACACGGGTCAGACGGTCTTTGTGGAACCCTCTGAATTCATTGAGGCCAACAACGATCTGACGGTGGCCGCTGGGGCTGTCGAGGCCGCCATCTACGCTATCCTCAAGGAGCGCACCGAGTGGATCCGCGCCGAGGTCGACGATCTGCAGGAAGGTCTTCGGGGCCTGGTCCATGTGGACGGATTGGCCGCTAGAGCTCGTTTTGCGCTGGCCATCGAAGCGCAGGTCCCGGGCGTCGCCACCGCCGGCCCGGTTCGACTCAACGCCGCGCGTAATCCGATCCTGTTGCTGACCGGCGTGGACGTGGTGGCCAACGACATCACCCTCGATGCCGATCACGCGTTTCTGGTGGTGACCGGACCGAACACCGGCGGTAAGACGGTCACTCTCAACACGCTGGGCCTGACCACGCTCATGACATGGGCGGGCGTGCCCTCACCCGTCGAGGCCGACAGCACGGTGGTCCTGTTCGACGAGGTTCACGCCCTCATCGGAGACGCACAGGACATCGGCAAACACCTCTCGACGTTCTCCGGTCACGTCGAGGCGCTCAAACGGGTCATCGACGCCGCCGCGCACGGCTCTCTGGTGCTGTTGGACGAGATCGCCGTGGGCACCGAGCCCCAACAGGGCGCCGCTCTGGCCATCGCCGTCCTCGAGTCGCTCGCCAACCGAGGCGCTCGCGGGTTGGTGACCACCCATTACGAGCGTCTCAAGACCCTTCCCTTCGAGGACCCGCGGTTCGCCAACGCCAGCGTCGGCGTTTCCCCGGGGACCATGGAACCCACCTTCGAACTCCATTATGGCGAGCCCGGCTCCAGCACGCCGTTGGAGGTGGCCGCCCGTCTGGGGATCCCAGCCTCCATCGTGGCCCGCGCGCGTGAGGTAGCCGGCGGCAACAGTGGACTCACCGAGGCTCTGGAGCGGCTGCGTCAGGCTCGTGACGAGGCCCGAATGGCCGAGGCGAACGCTCGGGAAGCCAAGCACAAGCTCGACACCGAGCGCCAACGCCTACAGCAGCAGCGGCAGAGGCTGCAGCATCGCGCCGACGAGGAAGTGCGGGAGCTACGCGGCGACGCACGGCGCGCCATCGAGCGCGGCCTGAAGGCGGTCAAGGAAGCCACTCGGGACCTGGCAGCGGTTCGCGAAGCGCGCGAGCTGCAGCGCCGGGCGGGAACACTCAAAGACGTCAAACAGGAGTTGCGCCAGATGGCCGAAGCCGAGCAGGAGACCGCCCTACCCGGTCCGTCCGCGCCTACCGGCAAACCCGATGGGCCCTTCGACGCTGGCGACTTGGGTAAGGACGCGCTGAAGGCTGGCGTCGACGTCTTTGTCAGGACCCTCGGACAGCCCGGCACGATCGTCGACGTCCGGGGCAACAACTCCGCGCAGGTGGCTGTGGGCGGGTTGAAACTGACCCTGAAGCGCAAAGATCTCGGCGTTCTCGGCGTTCCTACCGCGAATAAGCCAACATCCGCCAAGCTGACGCCGGAGAGCCCGAGCAAGAAGCTGGGGGGCCGTCCCAAGCCGCGTCGGCTGACCGACGACGAGCCCATGACGCCGCCCCCGCGCACCGACGACATCACCGCCGACCTACGTGGCATGAGAGTGGACGAGGTGGAAGACCGGCTGGTCGCGACCCTCGATCACGCCTACTACGACGATCGCGAGGCGATATGGGTCATCCATGGGCACGGCACGGGCAAGCTCAAGAAAGAGGTGCGCGGGCTCATCCGAAGCAGCCCCTATGTGGCCTCGTGGCGGCCGGGGCTGCGCCACGAGGGCGGAGACGGCGTCACGATCGCCTGGCTGCACCGCGACTGAAACCCGGAACTGCACCGTTGACGCGACGAATAGCGTCGTGGCCGGTATTGTAAGCGTCTGTGAGCATGCATCTGAAGCTCTTGCGCCCCCTTTTGGTGCTGTTGATGGTCGCCCCCGGCTCTCTGATGGGGAGCGGTGCGGTCGCAGCGTCGCCAACGTCCACATCCGCAGCCTTCGAGCGGAGGCTCGCTGAGGCCGCCGAAGCTCTGAAGGCCGGCAAGCTGGACGTCGCCCTGGAAGGCTTTCGTAGGTCGTCGGACCTCGCGACCGACGCGGACCAGCAGTGGAGAGCATGGCTCGGCGAAGCGGTCACGCAGCGAGCCCGGGATAAGCTCGCAAAGGCCCTGAGACTCTACGCCAGGGTCCTGGAAGCGAGTGCGACCTCCAAGGAAGCCCACTGGTTGGAGCGTCGCCGGGAAGTGGCGGGCGAAGCGGCGAAGGTCGAGAAGGAGGCGCTGGCGCGGCAGATCGGCATTCTGCGTGTGGAATCCAATCCCGCGGCGGCTGATGTCACCCTGTACGGAGCAGGTGCGACAGAGACGTCTAAACCAACGACGCCAGCCACGTTCTATCTCGCTCCGGGGCGCTACCGACTGCGCCTGGATCTCAAGGCCCACAAAGCACGAGACATGGATGTCTCGCTGAAGCTCGGCGAGCGGAAGACCGTCGTCCTGGACCTCGATCCGCTGCCCGAAACCAAGCCTGACCCCATCCCAGAGAAGAAGAAGCGAAGTCCCGACCCATCCACCGAAGACGCGGAGGCCTTGTGGGACCTACGCGTAGGCGCCGTCGCCGGGACCTCGGGCGCGTTGCTCGTGGCTGGCATCACCTGTCACGTGCTCGCATGGGCCGATGCCGAGGCCGCTTTCAGTGCGCGCGACAGGGGCGACCCCGATTGGCCGGAAATAAAGCAGCGCGGCATGAACAAGGAAATCGCTGCCTGGGTCCTCTACGGGCTGGCCGGCGCCGCTGCGGTGAGCGCGGTCGTCCTGTCGGTGGTTCGACCCGATGCCACAGACGCTGACGCACCGTCGGTCTCCATCGGTGCGGGCCCGCAAAGCGTCCTTCTTTACGGACGCTTCTGAGCGTCTGAGTCGGACTTGGCCCTCTTGAACCAGTCGTACGCCTCCGACGGGATGTTCGTCTTGGGTGCGGAGGCCGGAGGCGCGACGGGGTCCGCCTTCTTCTTGGCTTTCTTCGTCCTGGTCGTCTTCTTCTTGACCGGCGATGCGCCGGAGCTGGCCTTGGACGCTTTCGTCGGAACGGACGCGGCCTTGCGGGGCTGAGCGGCGTCGGCGGCCTCTGCCTCCGCGGGGCCAACATCCGGGATTTCCGCTGGGCTGATCTCCGCCGCTGACCGGGCGTCGGCCGCTCCGGGAGCAGCGGTATCTCCCGGAGCCGCGGATGCTCGAGCCGGAGCCCGCAGATCGTCGACTGGCGTCGGGGGCGTGCTCTCAGACGTGGTCCCGACGCCTTCATCGTCGGAGGGTTTCTTGGACTCCGCTGTAGGGGGCTGCGATGGGGCTTTAGTGGCAGCCGGCTCGCTGCCAGCGGTCACCACGGCCACCACCGTCGCCACCAGAACGGCCGCGCCGGCGACGGATGCCCACACGAGCGCAGGACGCCCTCCCCGGCCGGTGGGTGGCGGTGGCACGTCAGGCAGCGGGGCATTGGTGGCCACCTGCGGCCCAGGCCGCTCCAGCGTGAGGTCATCCTTTACCGAAGCAGGCGCGGCCTTGGGCGCCTTGGGCGCAGCGGCTTTGCGCGAGACCCGCGGGAGCGTCGCATCGCTGATGCGCTGCATGGCCCGTCCGTCCTCGGACCAGCCCATGGCGATGCCGAGCGCTTCCCGAAACTCCCCTGCATCGCGCGGCCGGAGCGCGCGCTGCTTGGCCAGGCAGCGTGCCACCAGGGTCACCACCCCGTCGGGCAGCGGGGTCTCGGCGACGTCGCTGAGCAGCGGCACCTCCGCCTCGAGTTGCGCCGTCATCACTTCCTGCGCCGAACCGCCTACAAACGGCGGCCGCCCCGCAATCATCTCGAATAAAAGCACCCCGAGCGCATACACATCGGCCCGTGCATCGGGCGTCTCCCCCGCCACGCACTCGGGCGCCATGTACGTCGGCGTTCCGGGCGCTTCCTCGGTAATGGTGAGCCGGGTCGCGTCCCGCTCGTCGACCAGGGCAGCGATCCCGAAGTCGACCACCTTGACCAGATCGGGATAGTCCGGCGTCGGCGCCGACAGCACGTTGCTGGGCTTGATGTCGCGATGGACCACCCCGCGGGTGTGGGCCTCAGTCAGCGACCGCGCCACCTGCTCCACGAGCGTCGCCGCCCGGTCCACCGGCAGCGCCCCTTCACGGTTGAGAATCGCGCGAAGCGTCTCACCTTCGACGTGCTCCATCACCAGCACGAGCCGGCCGTCGTCGGCCGCGCCGAAGTCGTACAGAGCCACTGTGTGCGGACTGCGCATCTCGGCGATCAGCCGCGCTTCCCGTTCGAACCGCTGTCGGGCGGTGGGATCCACGCTTCGCTCGGCCGCGAGTACCTTGCACGCGACGGTGCGGCCGATGCCCTTCTGCTGGGCCAGATACACCACCCCCATGCCGCCGCGCCCGAGGGGTCGCAGCACCTGGTAGCGGCCGAGGAGTTCGGTCCCGACCAGGGGGTCGTCGGGCTGATAGCTCTCCAGGGCGATGCCGTCGTGGCTACAAAACCGCTCGGAGCTCGCGTACAGTCGGCCACAGGAGGGGCAACGCATCGAACTCACAGCGTAGACCCTAGCACGCTCCAACCAGCGACACACGAGAGGCGACACCCCTGGACGAGACCTCGACGAAACCACGGCGAATCAAGCGCCGCCGCAACGCCAGCGCGGTGACGGCGATGACCATCGTGCACCACCCTGACCCCGGCCTCGTGGGTGTCCGACGCGCCGTCGCGGACGGCGATAGCCTGATCCTCGGCCGCGGGCCGCGCAGCTGTCTGCCCGGCGCCTTCCAGGATGGGGGTGTTTCCCGTGAACACGCGCGCCTGGAACGCCGTGGCAAGGGCATGACCCTCATCGATCTGGGCAGCCGGAACGGCACCACGCTCAATGGCGAGCCCATCGGCGAGGCCAGCGTGGAACTGGGCGACATCCTGGGGGTCGGCGACGTTCTGTTGCTGCTCGAGGAAGCGGTCGTCGGCAATGAGCCCCCGCAGCACCCGGTGCTGCTGGGCGTGTCCAACGCCATGTCCGAGCTGCTCGACAACATCGATCTGGTGGCGCGGCGGGACACCTCGGTCATGATCCTGGGTGAGACCGGCGTCGGCAAAGAGCTCGTCGCGCGAGAGCTTCACGCGCGCAGTGGGCGGCGGGGCAAGCTGGTCGCGCTGAACTGTGGCGGCACCAACGAAACCCTCATCGCCAGCGAGCTGTTCGGCCATGTGCGCGGGGCGTTCACCGGGGCTGATCGGGATCGAAAGGGGCTCATCGAGACCGCCCGGGGAGGCACCCTCTTCCTGGACGAACTCGTGGACGCCTCACCCGAACTCCAGGTCAGCTTGTTACGCCTGCTGGAGACCGGCGACTACCGCCCGGTCGGCTCGGATCGCGAACAGCGTGCCGACGTGCGCATCATCGCGGCCGCCCAGCCAGACATCGAACAGCAGGTGGCGGAGGGGGCATTTCGCCGCGACCTGTGGACGCGGCTGGCCCGCTGGGTCATCCGAATCCCGCCGCTGCGTGCACGCCGCGCAGACATCCCCCTGTTGGCGCAGCACTTCGCGGCGCGGTTCGGAGACAACCAGGATCTGGAGCTGACGCCGGAGTGCGCCGTAGCGCTCATGCGCCACGATTGGCATGGAAACGTGCGCGAGCTCGCGGCCATCATCGAACGTCTCGTGGTCGCCAGCCGCGGAGCCTCGGTGCTGGACCTGACGCCCTGGCTCGAGGAAGAGCTGAGGGCGCTCGCCCTGCCCCATCGAGACGCGGACGAGGTCTCTGCTCCGGAAGCCCGCCGCCCGTCGGCGCCACGGCGGAAGGAGCCGCTGACCCGGGATGAGATCGAGACCGCGCTCAAGAGGGTCCGGGGCAACGTTCAGGCAGCTGCGGAAGCTTTGGGCGTGGGTCGGCGTACACTCTACCGACACTTCAAGGCCCACGACCTGGATCCCGACAGCTACCGTTAGCCGACGGAGCTAATCGCTGAACCGTCCAACGAGCGTGGGCGTCTCCGGAATCGGATAGCCCGCGTGGAGGCCGAAGGCGTAGCGTCCCGATTCGGAGTAGAGTCGCTGCGTCCAGCACCGCAGGAACCCCGACGCATCGATGGCGCACTGGCCGCCGATGGGGGTGCCCGTCACTCCGGGGACCCGATGGGGCGTGGGGCTTGGCTGCGCGAAGAAGTCCCAGCCGCTCGCACTCAGCCGACTGGCACCCCAGCAGTAGACCCCGTCGGTCGCCTCGGCGCAGGTCGTCAGCCCGCCCGGCGAGGCGCTCAGCGTCGTAAGACCCTCGGGCATCGTCTGCGAGACGTCCAGCGTCGGCGCAAAGCTGGTCTGGGCACCGCCGAACTCGGCGACAGCGGCCAACTGGCCCTCTTTGTTCGAGCCCCAGCACTCCACCGTCTCGTGGTCGGGGCCCGACAGGACGCAGAGGTGCCCGGAACCGTTCGCGACGGACGAGATATTGGGCGCGACATGCACCATCTCGGGGACGGCGGTGGCGTGCTCGAGCCCCGTCGCGAAACGATGGCGAATGTCCGTTCCCCAGCAGTACAGCAAGTCATCTTCCGGGGCTCGCCGAGCGACCACGCAGGCGAGGGTTGCGCTGACCGTCAGGTGGGTCAGCGGTCCCGGTGGCACGCCGTCGATGAGGCGTGGACTGATGTCTTTGTCCTTGCCGCCAAGAATCTGTCCGTTCATGGCCCAGCCCCAGCAAGCGACGGTGTCGTCCTCGAGGATGGCGCACACCGACTTCGAGCCGGCAGCCAGCTCCCCCTGTTTGACGTCTGCGGGCAGGGTGAGCTGGGTGGGGGTGAGAATCTCTCCTGCCTCGCTGCCCACACCCGCCTGGCCATACTCGTTGCGCCCCCAACACCATACGTCACCGGATGTGCTCGCACAGACGCCGTGCTGTGTGGCCACCACCGCGTCGGCGCCCTGAAGGCCTGCCTTGGTGGCAGGCAGGTCGGACGCCAACGACGACGTGCCGTCCCCGAACTCGCCGTGGCGGTTGAACCCCCAGCACCACACGCCGCCGTCGTCTTGAAGTGCGCAGGTGTGGGTGGCGCCACTGGCTACGTCGACGGTGCGGGTGCACCGACTGTCGTTGCACCCGAAGGGACAGGGTACGTAGACGGCGCCGTCGTCCACGGGTGCACAGATCTGACAGGCATTGGGGCGTAGGCTGCCAACGTCGTCGCAGGGCTGAAGCCCCGAAACGGCGTCGTTGAACCGCACCTGCTGGGGGGCTGTGGTGGACATCCCGACATCCCCCCCATCCCCCAGCTGCCCCCGACGGTTGTCGCCCCAGCACCAGACCCCACCAAAGCGGTCGCTGGCACACATGTGTTCGGCGCCGGCATCGATCATCGTCGTCGCGGCGAGTCCAGGGACCTTGGCCGGGCCGAGGAGCCCCCCCTGGCTGGAGCGGCCCAGCTGGCCGCGACCGTTATCGCCCCAGCACCACACGTCTCCAGCCTGGTTGAGGGCACAGCTGAAGGTGTTGCCTGCGGTGATCTGGATCCATGGTGCCACATCGTCTGGGAAAGCCACCGGCGTGGGCACGTTGACGACTTCCGCTGTCAGCTGGCCGGCCTGACGGGAACGATTGTCGCCCCAGCAGTGAACCTCGGCGCCATCATCCACCAGTGCGCAGGTATGAGCGAGGCCCGCGGCGATGGCGCTTACCCGACCATCGAGAACGGCCAGCACGGGGGTGGCGTTCAAGCGATCTTGGGTCTCCACCGTGCCCAGCTGTTCGAGGTGGTCGTCCCCCCAGCAATACACATCGCCCGACGCCAGCAGGGCGCACGCGTGAAGGCGCCCTACCCTCACGTCGACCACGCCCGCACTGGGGGGAAGGCCATCCACGGGCAGCGGCAGCGGCAGCGGCGATGCACTCGCGTAGTTGTCGGAGTCGTGGCCGTCGAGATGCGCTCCCCAGCAGGTGATGGAGCTGTCGTCCCACGCGCAATTGCTGTCCCACATCCCGGCGTCGACCCCCTTCTGGGCTACGGGCAGGTCATCGACAAGCAGGGGGATGCGGTTCTGGCGGCGCCCGCCCCAGTATCGGACGTCGCCCTCGGGGGTGGTCAGGCAGCCGTGATGGCGTCCCACCCGAACCCCATCGAATGCCGACGCCGCGACAATCCGGGTCGGTCGTGCCTTGCTGTTGACGACGATTCCCAGCGGCACCTGTCCTTTGTCCTGTTGTCCCCAGCAATAAAGGCCGCCGTCGCTGGTGGTGACGCAGCTGCTGTCGCCACCCGAGGACACGCTGACCACGTCGATGCAAGCGCCGTCGTAGCACCCGAACGCGCACGTCGAGCAGGAAAACGGGACGTCTCCTCCATCAGTTTCTGCTTCGGGCACCGCGTCAGTCCCTATGTCGGGCTGAGTTGCTGCGTCAGCGTCAGCGCTCGCGGTGGAGGTGATGGTCGGGTCGGGAAATATGATGCAGCCGCCGAGACCGGTCAGGGCGGCCACCACGGTCATCCGTGAGGCAACGTTCCATCTCATGGCGACGCCCCCAGCCCCCCGACTTCATGAGGGACGCAGCCACCGTCGCTGTAGGTCCCTTTGCCAAGCTGGCCGTCATCATCGGCCCCCCAACACACCACCCGACCCTCCACCATGGCGCAAGTGTGCCGCCCGCCTGTGGCCATGAGAGTTGTGCCGGCCGTCCCTTCCACCGTCTGGGGCGTCCACGTCGCGCCGGCCGTCAAAAAGCCCAGCTGACAGTCGTCGTTGCCGCCCCAGCACACCACCCCCTGGGGGCTGAGCACGCAGGCGTGGTGGTCCCCCATGTCCAACGCGCTGACCGCGCTGGTGGGCGCGGCGACGACGGTCGCCTCCGAGCTCTCGGGCATGGCGCTCGGCGCCACACCCAGAAGGCCGTCGCGATTGCTGCCCCAGCAGGCGATGCTGATGCCTGCATCGACGGCGCAGGTGGCCTCGGGGCTCGCGGCCAGTGCCGTGATCTGGCCCTCAACACCGAATGGTCGGGTGACCACCCCTTCGGCCGATTCCGGCGGCTCGACGACGCCCAGTTGGCCGTGGGCGTTGCTGCCCCAACAGTAGACTTCGGGTTGGCCCATCACGGCTGCGCACCCATGCCCCGTGCCCAACGCCACGAGATCCACGTCGCCGGCGACTCCTGCCACCGGTTCTGGGATGAACGTCGTGGGGAGGCCCGGGGTGAACGGCTTCTCCGGGTCGGGCGCCGCCCCCTGGAGCAGAAGCCCCCAGCACAGCAATCCCGTGCCCGGAACCACGGCGCAGGAACTGTGACCGCCCCCATGGACCGTCGATGCGCCCTGGAGGTTGGGTACCCCGTGGGTCACCCCACGGGCACCATTGCCGGTGACCTGGCGATAGCTGTTGTTGCCCCAGCAGTGAACCTCGCCGGCCCCGTCAGCGACGCATGTGTGGCGGTCACCCGTGGAGATGCTGGCCGCCGTTGGGTGTGGAATCGCGACCCACCGAGGCCCCGTGGGCCCCAGCCCCAGAGAGGGTTCCCCACCGAGCTGGCGGGAGCCCCAGCACACGGGCTTGCCCGCCATGACCACGCATGACGCGTGCCCACCCGCAGTCAGAGCGGTGACTTCGAGGCACGGACCCTCACAGGTCAGTGGACACAAGCACGTGTCGCTCGTGACGTCCCCGTCAGGTGGGGTGTCGCCGCCTTCGCCATCTGGAGCAGACACCTCGACGGCGCTGTCCCCGGCGTCTGCGTCCAGGACTTTGCCTTGCGGCGAATCCGAATCCGGGAACACGATGCAACCCGCTGCCCACCACCAGGCCACCGCGGCGAGGATGATGCTTATCGTCGACGAACGAACCATGCCGCATCCGAGGGTAGCAAAGAGCAGGCCAAAGTATGCCCCCCGTGGTTTACCGAGCCTGGCGATCGACCGACTGTGCCGCCCATGTGCCGGGCGTGCGGTGTCACGCACACCCGCACGGTCTCACTGCTAGACCAGCATGTCGTAGAACAGGAAGAACAGCTGGGCCACACCAGCGGCCAGGCCCAGCACCGCACCCGCCAGGATGAGCTTCCACTCGTCCTGCTTGAACGCAGGTCGGAGCACCCCCTCGAAGTCGTCGGCCGGCATGACGCTCATCCGCTCCTTCAGCTGGGTGCGGATGTCGTCGGCCTTGTCCACGAAGGAGTAGATGACGCCTTGTTCGGCGAACATCTCGTTTTCGATCTCCTGCATCAGCTTGGCCTCGATCTCGTCGGCCTTGCCGGAGGCGAAGAGGGGCTTCGCCATAGGGTTGTTCTTGTAACGGTCGATGAGGTCCTTGCTCTTGCCCCGCACGATCTCCAACAGCCCGTGCCGGGACTCGCCCGTGGAGATCTCACCGAAGATGTTGTCTGTGCTCAGGATCTGCTGGCTCATGATGACCGCAAACTCGCCCGAGATGGACTCTTGGCGTCGGTGGAAAAGACCGTGGATGGTGAATCCAAGGATCTTCTTGGGCTCCTTGGGCTCGAAGATGAGCCAGAGGGCCAACCAGTTGGTGGCGTAACCGACCAGGAAGCCGAAGAAAGGCAGCACCCACCACTTGGGGTAGACGACCCACACGATGAGCTGCACGACACCGAACGCCAGGCCGAAGTAGAGGCCCGAGATCTCGATGAACTTGAACTCGGCGCTACCCACCCGAAGGAAGATATCGCCCATCAGCTCTTTGTCGCGCTTGATGGCGTTGACGACGATGGCCTCGACGTCGAGAAAGTCGCCAATCTTCTCGGCGGCCTCGGCCATGACCTCGGTGGAGAGCTTGCGCACCTCGCCCTCGGCCATCTTGTAGACCTGCTCCTTCACCTGGTCGTTCATGTTCTTCCACATCGCAGGGAAGAGCTCGGCGGCCTGCTCGGAGACCGTCTTGCGGACCATCTCGGTGATTTTGTCGGACTCACGGTCGACAAACCCCGTGGCGTCAAAGTCCACGAACAGGTCCTTGATCTGAAGGACCTTGCTCATCACCAGGTTCAAACCGGTGGTGGCCAGGCGCACGGCATTGGCGGGGACGACGCCCTGCCAGCCGAGATACGGCGGAATACCCACGAATTCGGTGGGCTTGAACATCATCTTCACGGCCAGCACGTTGGTGAACCACCCAACGAAGCCGGCGATGATCGGGATCAGCCACAGGGTCCAGTCGGCGAGCAGCGTGTCAAAGAAGCCCATAGGCGTTCGATAACCCCGTGTTAATGAAGTGGTGCGGGCGACGAGCGTATGCTCAGTCCGTTCTTATAGCCGTCGCGCCCTTTGCTGGCTACTCCACTTGTGACGGAAGTCTCTCTGGCCCCCATGGGTTGATACCAACGTGCGTCCGACCACCACCACCATCGGCCCCCTCCTGGCCGCGTTCAGTGTCATCGCCCTGCTCGCGGGCCCAGCCGACGCCGCAAAGCGCACGACGAGGGCCAAGAAGGCGGCCAATCCGCAGGTGGTGGTGGTCACGAGTCTGGGAAGCTTCACGCTCGAGCTCCTGCCGGCTGAGGCGCCCAAGACCGTCCAGAACTTCCTGGGCCTGGCGCTGGGGACCAAGGTGTTCGTCGAACAGGGCTCGAAGAAACGGGCCAAGCGTCCGTTCTATGACGGCCTGACCTTTCACCGGGTCGTCAAGGGCGCCTTCGTCCAGGGCGGCTGCCCCAAGGGCGATGGAACGGGGCGGCCCGGGTTCGTGTTCGATGACGAGATCAACGCCGAGGCGCTGGGGCTCCACAAGTCTCCCGTGCTCGACGCCCAGGGCGCGCCCGACGCGAGGTTGCAGATTGCCGACGAGGACGACTTCTACAAGAAGGTCGTGGACCCCTTGTTGAAAGCGATGGGCATCGATGACGAGAGAGCGTTCCGCGCCCACGAGCAGAAGATCGACCGCCGCATTCGACACATGATGCTGAAAGAAGCGTACGAGAACCTGGGCTACCGCTACACCAAAGCCCACCCTACCCGGCCGATCCTCCGTGGCGTTGTGGCCATGGCCAACTCCGGCCCCAACAGCAATGGCTCTCAGTTCTTCATCGCGACACGCGCGCTGCCCATGCTCGATGGCAAGCACACACCGTTCGCCATGGTGGTCGAGGGCATGAAGGTGGTCGACGCGCTCACCGCGGTCACGGCGACCACAGCACAACGGCCCGACACGCCTCCGAAGATCGTCAGCATCGCCCTCGAGCCGACCAAGAAGAAGGCCGGCAGGAAGAAGCGAAAGACCAAACGCTAACTCGGCTGCCGCTCACGCGGATTTCACGTCCAACAGCGGCACGCCGATGCGTAGCTGCCCGGTGCCGGTCCTGCGCTCGACGACATCCGCGGCTCCCAGGACGCCCGCTTTTGCGAGCTGGCGCCGGGCGCGGCAGACATGGACGTTGATGGTGGCACGGTCGGTGGCCAGCATGCCGGCGAGGTCGTCGTGGTGCACCCAGCCCTGCTCGGACATGGGCAGCTCCCCCTCGTCGGCGTCCTTCATACGCAGCCGCGCCAGGGTCAGCAGCATGTAGAAGAAGGCCCGGGACTTGAGCTCCACCTGGCGCCCTCGTCCGCTCAGCAGGATGTCGACGTATTCCTCGTCGCGGCTCACCCGGAACGTCATCTTCATGACGGCCAGTGCGGGCCCGATAGCGTCCTCAGTGACCTCCAGCGCCGCCGGGACAGCGACGTGCCAGATGCCGTCAGACAGCGCCAGTGTCTGCCACTCGTCCACCGGGACGGATCCCGACTCGGTCTCACAGACCCAGCCGGACTCCTGACTCTTGAAGATGGTGACCTCGGGATCGTCCTCGTTGGGCAGGAAGAGGATCTCCCCTTCGGCGGTCATCTCGGTTCCATCGGGCGCCACGGCGAACGCCTTGGGAGCGCTGGGATCCACCAGCCGGAAGGCCACGCCCTCGTCCCCGAATTTGATCTCGGCGCCCGGGTTCAAGCGAACGCTCTCGCCCTTCTTGAGCCGCTTTCCGTCAACGATCGTGCCGTTGCGGCTGCCCAGGTCCTTGAGCTCCCACAGGCCCTCGTTCCAGTACAGGACCGCATGCTCGCGGGAGACCGCGGAGTGATCGATGCGGACCATGCACGTCGGCCCACGGCCCACCAGGCTTCGACTGCCGAGGCCGCGACGACGACCGGTATCAACTCGCTCGATGACGCCCACTGCCCTGGAATCTACTCCTGCCCGTCCGCTCTCGCAAACCACGGCGTCTTTGTTACGGTGGGAACCCTCCACGCATCGTACGGGTGTGACGTTGTCGATCGATAGCCCAGTCGTGATGTTGAGGCTCGACGGTTCGTCGGCCGGGGGGCGCTCCGCTCAGGCGGGGGATCCCAAGGCCGCACGGATCGAGCAGCTGATCGTCGATGAGCGTTTCCGCGACGCCATCTGCGAAACGGCTCGGGTGTACGGTCCCCAGCTCCATCGATTCTTTGCGCGCTGGTCCGCGATGGAGGCCGACGACGCGGTACAGGACACGTTGCTGAAGGCCTACGAGTCGCTGCGACGCGGCCTGTTCGATGGCCGTGGCCGATTCGCCGCGTGGCTGTTCAAGATCGCGGCCAATCTCCGTAAAGAGAAGTTCCGCAAGCACCGGCGACGGGAGGATCTGCTGGCGGAGAACCCTGGCGCCGTGGAGGCCCGGGCGATGGGAACCGGCGCTGACGCCAAGCCCCCCGACGACCAGCTCGAGCTGCGCCGGTCGATGGCGCGCCTCCGCGCGTTGATCGAAAAGCTCCCCGAGAAGGACCAGAGCTTGCTCGCCTTGCGCTTTGCGGCAGGCCTGAGCTGGTCGGACGTGGCCAACGTCCTGGGGATCAAACCCGAAACCGCCAAGGTCCGGGGCATGCGCCTGCGCCGGAAACTGGCCGAGGAGATGCCGTGATGGAGGAGCAACAGCTCGACGCGCTCCTCGAAGCGGACGCAGCCGGCGAGCCCTGGCGGCCCACTCCGGAGTTCTTCGACACCCTCCAGAAGGAGATGGCCGACGTCGACGCCCAGCTGGCTACGGAGCGGCCGCGTTCCTGGGCCCCGATGGCTCTGGCGGCGGCGCTCGGAGCGGCGGTGTTGGGTGGCGCGCTGTGGTTTGGCCTTCAGCCCGCCACGTCGCCTCGGAGCGACGGCACCGGGGCGCAGGCGGCCAAGGCGGACGATGCCAAGAAGGACGAGAAGGGAGAGCCCACGCCGCCCCAGGCGGCCGCGGCCGCAAAGCCCGAGGCGGTCCCGGCGGCGGGCGCGGCGCCGGCCGTGGCTGCGGCGCAACCTGCAGCCGCAGCCGGTCAGCCTGCGGCTGGTGCGGCTCCCGCTGCTGGTGCGGCTCCCGCTGCCGGTGCGGCTCCCGCTGCCGGTGCCACCCCGTCGGTCGCCGCCGCTCCCAAGCCTGCCGGTGCCAGCACATCGGCGCCGGCCGCCGCGGCGCAACCCGCTGCCGCCCCGGCAGCCGGCGCTCAGCCGTCCGGCTCCAGCAGTGCCGCGCCCTCGGTGGCCTCCGCAGCGAAGAAGAAGAAAAAGAAGAAGTCCAAGCCGATCAGCGTCGCAGCGGCGCCCAAGCCCAAGCCCGCGGCCAAACCGACCAAATCCAACAGCAACAAAGCCAACGCCATGCTGAGCGCACTGAAGAAGCCCAAAGCCGGCTCTTCCGGCGGCGGCGACAGCGGCGGCGGCGCCAAGCCTGCGCGCTTGTCGTCGGCTCAGGTGAAGTCCGCGCTGGGACGCAAGAAGTCTGCTTTCCGCGGGTGTTTGAAGCTCATGGCGACGCCGCCCGCCGGGTCGATCCGCGTCAAGGTGCGGATCACCATCAAGGGCAGTGGCAGCGTGTCGTCGGCCTCCATCATTTCTTCGGGAGGCACGTCCGGCGCGGTTCAATCCTGCATCGTCCGCAAGGTAATGAGCATCAAGTTCAAGCAGTTCAGCGAGTCATCGATGACGGTGAACTACCCGGTGAAGCTTCAGTAGCCACGCCGCCGAACCGGGGCGGCAGTCCGCTACTCGAAGACCTCGGCGTAGTCGGTGACCTTCGGCAAGGGCCGGTTCGCCAGCCACAACGTCATGATCGGCAGCGCCAGCTGGGCGCCCACAACCGCGTACATGAACAGCCCGCTGGCGCCGGCCATCCCAAGGCCGCCGCCGCCCATGCTGAACATCTGGAACGCCGAGTACAGCGCCATGCCGATGCCGACCACGCCGTAGACGGTGCCTGCGACCTTGAACCGCTCGGACATGGTCGCCAGCTCGAAGCCCGCCCAGAGGTTGATGAGCGAACCGATGATGCCCAGCCACGTGGGCAGGTCCTGGGCAAAAGCCGCCCCGAGGCTGCTGCCCAGCAGGCCGCCCATGCCGGTCATCATGAGCGGGGCCAGCGCCACGACCAGGGAGTAGATGCCCAGAGCCAGGAGCAGGTAGCCCAGGGCGCTGAGTCCGCCGTCGACGGCCTTTCCGTTCGGCGCCCCCACGTCGTCCATGTCCCAGGGGATCTTCTTGGTGATGCCCACCAGGCTGGCCGGCCAGAGCAGCAGCAGCGCCACGCCGATGCCGAGGACCTGAAGGCTGGAGCCGCCGAGGCTGGCCATTAGCGTGAAGCCCCAGACGACGAACAGGGCCACCGAGATCATCGCCCACGTGAAGTAGCGGTTGATGCCGGTGATGAAGTCGACCCACTCGGCGCGCAGGCCAGTCAGCCCCCCGGTGAAGTGGATGATCGCCCGCACCGTCAGCAGCGCTACCAGGGCCAGCGTCACCATACCGGTGAAGCCGCCGACCTTAATCAGCGTCCCTGCCTGCGGGATGATGAGGATAAGAAGGAGCGCCGAAAAGCAGCATCCCAACAGACCCAGGGTCGCCATCAGTACGCCGGCGCCATGGAGGCCGCGGTCGCGGGGCCACACCGGCCGGTCGCCTTCGTAAGCCGCCTCGTAGGCCTGCTTGAGGGAGCCCCGGCGAAGAACGACCAGGACCATCGCCGGCCAGCTGGCGAGCGCCAGGAAGATCCACAGGGTCGGGCCCATCTGGAAGCTTCCCACCATGACCACGACCATGATCGCCACCGCGAGGGACTGCGCCAGTCCAAACAGGGCGTACCGACGTGTGGCGATCCAGCCATCGGGAGCCGAGGTGGCGAGTTTGCCACCGGCCGAATAGTGCATCGACGAGCGGACGATGCCGCTGACGATGATCGCCAGCCCCATCAGCTTGTTGGCCCCGCCAGGGATCTGGAAGGCCGTGATGACGAAGATGGCGTTGAAGGCGATCCACATGCCGCCGAACACCTGCATCAGCAGGCCAAGTCCGGTCATGCCGTAGTCGCGCGGAAGCCGTGGGGGCGGAGCGGGCGCGGGTACTGTAGTCATGCGGCGCATCTACCATTGTCCGGCTCTTTCTAACAGAGGGAAACAGGGCTATAGCCTTTACATGCTCGGCCCGCTCATCGCGGCGACGGCCCTGGGGCTCGCGACGGCCGCCTCCCCGTCCCCGCTGGAAATCGACCGTGCCCTGGAACGGGTGCTGTCGGACGGTGACTACCAGACCGCCCTGCCCTCCGAGCGCGGGTTGCAGTGGACCGGCGGAAGCAGCGGCGGCGGAGGCTCCGCGCCCCCGCTGTCCTCGCCCGGCACGGGCTCGAAGAAGTCCAGCGACCCGGATCCCAAGCCGCCACCCAAGGACCGCGATCGCCGGGTCGACGACGAGGACCGTCAGCCGCGGCGCCCCGTGCGCTGGTCCGACCCACCCAAGCGCTCGCCCCGGAAAACCCGGACGAGCCGTGACGCGGGTGGTGACTTCGGCGCAGACCTCGTCTACCTCCTGCTCGCGGTGTTGGGCGGCCTGGCGCTACTCGGCGTGCTGGCCACGGTCTGGGCCTGGCTTCAGCGGCGAAAGGAGCTGCCCACGTTGGTGGGCGCCGTGAAGTCCATCCCGTTGGCCGCGACGCCCGACAACGTGGTCGTGATTGCGGCCCCGGAGCTGTCGCTGATCGACCGACTGGCCGCCGAGGGGCGCTACACCGAGGCCACCCATGAGCTGCTGCGGATGGCGTTCGCCGCAGCAAGCGAGCAGCTGAACGTGTACCTGCCGGCGGAAGCGACGAGCCGTGAGTTGCTGGGGCAGCTCCCCATTCACGATGGTCAGCGGGCGGCGCTCAAGCAGATTGTCGGCGCTGTTGAGCTGGGCCACTTTGGCAAGCGCGACCTCGATGTGGAAACGTTCACCCGTTGCCGCGAGGCTTTCCGCATCTTCGAAGCCGGCCTGACGCCCACGGACGCCGGAGCGCGCGGATGAGGGTCGAGCGCGAGCCGGTCTTGGGTAAGCGTGGCCGTCTGCTGGCGGGCATCGGTGTGGCCACCCTGGTGGTCAGCCTGCTGTGGGCCGCGGCCGGTCCCAACACGCCCACAGGCGGCTCGCCGTACTCGGACACCTACTCGCGCTCGGCCATCGGTCACGAGGCACTGGTCGCGGTGCTCCAAAAGCTGGGGATTGCTGTGGAGCGGGCCCGCTTCAAGACCACCGAACGCGCCCAGCGTGCATCGCTGCTGGTCGTGGCCGAGCCCGAGCTCAAGGGGGCCGAAGACCGCAGTCGCCTTCAGGACTATCTGACCGTTGACGTGCCGGTGCTCGTGGTCCTGCCCAAATGGTCGGCATCGCAAGACTCCGACAACCTCGACCACATCGACGGCGTCTGGCCGGTGGAGGACCAGCAGCACGGCGACATCCTGGACATCGCCCACGTTTCGGGCCGGGTGCGCACCGCCGACGAGGCGCGCTGCGAAGGCCAGTACGTCATCAACCTGGAGCTTCGCAACGTCCAGCTCATCAGCGACTCTGACCTGCGTCCCCTGGTCAGCTGCGGCGACGCCATCCTGGTGGGAGAGCATCGCACGAGCGAAGCGACGCGCGTCATCGTCAGCGATCCGGATGTGATGGCCACGCACGGGCTGCGCCACGGCGGCGCCAAGCTGATGGTCGAGCTCATCCACGATCTTCGCATCAGCAACCGGCCCGTCATCTTCGATGAGGTGTTGCACGGCCATCAGCGAATCCCGTCGGTCTACAACGAGGCGTTCAGCTTCCCGATGGTGTTCTTGACCATTCAAGTGCTGCTGCTCATCGGCTTCGTGTTGTGGCGCACGGTCGGCCGCTTCGGAGCCCCCGACCCGGCTCCTCGGTTCGGCAGCGGCGATCGCAGCAAGCTCATCGACAATGAGGTCCGGCTCCTCACCAGTGGCGCTGACGCCGTCGCCTCGCTTCTGCATTACCGTGACATGGCCTTCCGCGAGGTCCGCGAGCGCCTGGGCGCGCCCCGAAACCAGGACCGCGAGGCCATGTTCGCCTGGCTGGCCGAGGTCAGCCACACGCGCGGCGCGACCCCGGCCTTCGACGCCATGCGTAAACGCGTCGGACAGCTGCGCAAGGCAGCCTCCAGCCGCATCCGCGTGCGCAAACGCGACGTCGTCGCGACCGCGCGCGCCATCACCACCTGGAAAGACGAGTTGCTCGATGGGTCCTGAAGATACCGACGCGCCACTGCCCGGCGCCCTGCCCGACGAGGCCTACGCGCCTCCACCCGCGGCGGCCGCCCCTGCCCCCTCCCCGATGAACCCCGTGGCCAGTCTGCACGCCAACGTCCACGCGATGGTGCGACGCGTCGTGGTGGGCCAGGAGGCGGTGGTGGACCATCTCCTGGTGGCGCTGCTGTCCAGCGGCCACGTGTTGCTCGAGGGCGTCCCGGGCACGGCCAAGACGTTGCTGTGCAATACGTTCTCGCGGTGCCTGTCGCTGCACTTCAACCGTATCCAGTTCACGCCGGACCTGATGCCGGGGGACGTGATCGGCACCAACATCTTCGACTTCACGTCGAGCAGCTTCACGCTGACGAAGGGGCCCATCTTCACCGAGTTCCTTCTCGCCGATGAGATCAACCGAACTCCGCCCAAAACCCAGGCGGCACTGCTGCAGGCCATGCAGGAGCGGTTGGTGACCATCGACGGCAAGACCCACGACCTGGGCGACAACTTCATGGTCGTCGCGACGCAGAACCCTGTGGAGCAAGAGGGCACCTATCCTCTCCCGGAGGCACAGCTGGACCGCTTCCTGTTCAAGGTCGGGGTGGAGTACCCGACTCGTGCGCAGGAGGTGGAGATGGTCCGGATGCACGGGCACCGAACAAGGCAGGTGGACCTCGCCGAACTGGGCGTGGAGCCCGTCGCCACCCGAGATGACCTGAGGGCCGCTCGCGACCTGGTCAGCAACGTCATCCTCAGCGACGAGATGATCGACTACATCGTCGATATCGTCCGTGGCACCCGTGAGCACCAGGGGTTGCTTTGCGGAGCCTCGCCGCGAGCCGCAAACATGCTCGCCACCGCGTCGCGGGCACGGGCGGCCCTGGACGGAAGGGATTTCGTCATCCCCGACGACGTCAAGCACCTCGTCGAGGCCACCCTGGCCCACCGCGTGCTGCTGTCGCCCGCGGCTGAGATCGAGGGCCTGACCTCGGCGGGCATCGTTGCCGACATCGTTGGCCGCACGGAGGCCCCACGATAATCGCTCCCACCGCCAGATTGCTGCTGCTCCTGGGAGCGGGTGCGGCGCTGGCCCTGCTGCCGGTGCTCGTGGGCCCCGATCTGTGGGTCGTCTGGGCCGGCTACGTGGTGGTCATCATCGCGGCGTTCCTGGGGGACATGGCGTTCAACGCGCGCCGCGGCGACGTGGCGCTGACCGCGGCCCCGCCGGGGCTCCTGTACATCGGCGACCGAGCCCACGTCGACGTCGCGCTTCAGGGGCGTCCGCGGTTGGACGTCGACCTGCGCTTCGAGGTGGGGGACAACGTCGCGCGCCCTGACGACGTGCGGCTGCGCCTGGATGAGGCCGGGACGCTGGGCTACGAGGTTCCGCTTCTGGCCAAGCGCCGCGGCAACGCCGAGATGCTGGCGGTCTGGCTCCGCTGGGAGGGCCCGCTGGGGCTGGCCCAACGCACCGTCCGGCGCCCGCTCGATGTCGCCGTCCCCGTGGTCCCCAACGTCCGCGCGGTAAGGGATTTGGCCATCAACCTGCTGACCCGGCGGGAGCTTGTCGTCGGCATCAAGTCCCAGAGCTACGTGGGCGATGGCAGCGAGTTCGAGTCGCTGCGCGAGTACGCGCCGGGCTTCGACCATCGGGCCATCGACTGGAAGTCGTCGGCACGTCACCAGAAACTGTTGGTCCGCGAGCATCGGGCGGAGCGCAACCATGCCATCGTCATGGCCTTCGACACGGGCTACCTCATGCGCGAGCCACTGGACGGTGTGCCGCGCCTGGACCACGCCATCAACGCGGCCCTGTTGCTGTCCTTCGTGTGTCTCAAGGGAGGCGACCGGGTCGGCATGTACGCATTCTCCGACCGGCCCGGCGCGTACCTGGCTCCTTCGGGAAGCCTGCAGAGCTTGAGCCGGCTCCAGCGGTTGACAGCGGACCTGGACTACCACCTGACCGAGACGAACTTCACCTACGGCATGACGGACCTGTCGACCCGGCTGAACCGACGGTCGTTGGTCATCGTGTTCACCGACTTCGTGGACACGGTCAGCGCCGAGCTGATGATCGACAATATGCGGCGCATGTCGCGGCGGCATCTGGTGCTGTTCGTCAGCCTCAGAGACCCGGTGCCGGACCGCCTGAGCAAAGCGTCGCCCCAAAATGTCGACAGCCTGCACCGGGCCGTCATCGCCGATGAGTACCTGCAGGAGCGGGCGCTGGTGATGCGTCGGTTGCGGCGCCACGGTGTGCAGTGCATCGACGCCAATCCCAAAGACGTGTCCACCCGTCTCATCAACCGGTACCTCGAGATCCAGCGCCGGGAGATGGTGTGAGCTGATGGCCTTCACGCTGAAATCGGCCGAGTTCAGGCGCGAGCGCGAGGCGCAGTGGACCGAACTCGAGATGATCCTCGACCGGGTCGATCGGAAAGGCATCCGCAAGCTCAATGGCCAGGAGATGCGGCGGCTGTACAGCCTGTATCGGGCAGCGTCTTCGTCCTACAACGTCGCCAAGGCCGTGTCCCTGGACAGGAACCTCCAGCACTACCTGGAGAACCTGCTTCGGCGGGCTTACGTCGCCGTGTACAGCACCCGCTACGGAGCCCGTCGCGGCGTGTGGCACTTCATCAGCCAGGGGTTCCCCGAGGCCGTGAGGGCCATCAAGTGGCAGCTGCTGACCATCACCATCGTCTTCGTGCTGGGGACGTTGTGCGGGTTTGCGCTCACCACGGCCGACTCGGAGCGGTTCTACAGTTTCGTCAGCCAAGGCTATGCCGGGGGCCGCGATCCGTCGGCGAGCACGGAAAAACTCAGAGAGGGGCTCTACTCGGGAGAGGCGACTGGCGACGACGAGCTGGCCCAGTTCGCGGCGTTCCTGCTCAACAACAACGCCACCATCGGGCTGTTGTCCTTCGCGCTGGGCTTCCTCGCGGCGATCCCCGTGTTCCTGCTGATCTTCCAGAACGGCCTGCTACTAGGGGCGTTCTGGGCGCTCTACCATAGCCGCGATCTGGGGGCCGACTTCTGGGGCTACGTCATGCCTCACGGCGTCACGGAGATCGGTGCGCTCATCTTATGCGGCGCGGCTGGGCTCGCGATTGGCCAGGCGCTCATCTTCCCCGGCCGCATGTCGCGTATCCACAATCTGGCCGAGCGTGGCAAGGCGGTCGCCCCGGTGGTCATCGGGGCCGTAGGGATGTTGCTCATCGCGGCCCTCATCGAAGGCTTCTTCCGGCAACGGGTGGCCGACATCGAGGTGCGCTACACCGTCATCTTTGGCACGACCCTGGCGTGGGCGGCCTACTTCACGCTGTCGGGGAGGCGCACATGAGCGCGACCCGAAGCGGGACCGGTATCGGCCAGGCCACCGACGAGGTGTTCCTGGAGGTCGAGACCCCCGAGGGAGTGGCGCTCTCCTTCCCCGTCGCCTCTGCGGGTGAGCGCCTCGTGGCGTACATCTACGACTTCCTCATCATCACCGCGATCATCTCGGTGTTGGCGATCCCCATCATGTCCGCCTTCTGGGGCAGCCTGTTCGGCACCGACGCGGCGACGGGCTGGGCCGCGGCCATCGCGAGCATGACGATCTTCTTCGTGCTGAATTTCTACTTCGCCTGGCACGAGATTCGCTCCGGCGGCGCCACTCCGGGCAAGCGCAAGGTGGGCCTGCGGGTCATCAATCGCAGCGGCGGCCCGCTGGACGTGCAGAGCGTGCTGGTGCGGAACATGACCCGAAACATCGAGGTCACCGTGCCGCTGCAGATCGCGGTGGCTCCCCAGGCGGTGTACCCGGGCAACGAACCTGCCGCGGTGATCCTGGCCATCGGCTGGATCGCCATCATCAGCTGCCTGCCGCTGTTCAACCGTTACCGGCTGCGCCCGGGCGACCTGCTGGGCGGTACCATCGTGGTGGACATCAAGCAGACCGGCCTGGAGGAGGACATCGCCGACAACGCCTTCGAGGGCACGGCGTTGTTCCAGTTCACCAGCGAGCAGCTCGGCGCCTACGGCATCTACGAGCTTCAGGTCCTCGAGGACTATCTGCGGACACCGAGCCACAGCCGGCCCATCGACGAGATGACCATCATCGGTAAGATCCGCAACAAGATCGGCTGGGAGCCACCGGACGGACAGCCCCTGAAGCGTCGCTTTGCCGAGACGTTTCTTCGCGACTTCTACGCGGCGCAGCGGCGGCACCTCGAGCAGAGCATGCTGCTCGGCAAGCGCAAGGAACGAAAGGACTCCTAGAGTCCATACCCGGTTCTGCCAACCGATCCACCCTGCCAGACCTGGTGATCAGAACGGCTGTAAGAGACCGCGTTTTTCCTGCACCCACGCCCGAAAACCCGAACGCGTTTTGCGCCCGAGCCCCACGAGCGCGCATCGAGTGGCTGAACACGTTTCAATCCGTGCGCCCCCTGAGGGCTAGAACACGTTCAGGTGCAAGTGCAGGCGTTTCGAACAGTTGCGACCCCCTGGAGGGCTGGATAAATGGGCGTCGTCATGCATACACACGCTCAAGCCCCCGCAGCTGACGACTGGAAGTTCTGCGTCGACCGCCTGGTCGAGGTTTCCAGGACGTTCTCCAAGCCCATTGCCATGCTCCGCGACACCCTCGAGGTGGCCGTGACCTGTGGCTACCTCCTGTGCCGCATCGCCGACACGGTGGAGGACGAGCCCGACATCGACCCGGACGTGCGGGACACGCTCTACCACGCGTTCCTCGCCACCATCGAGAAGGGGGCGGACCCGCAGGTGTTCGCGACCGCGTTCGCCAAGGCCTTCGAGGGCCAGGTCGAGGGTAATGCCGAGCGAATGCTGGCCACCAACCTGCACATCGTGATGCGGACGCTGCAGGCCCTCCGCCCCGAGCTGCAGGGCATCGTCCTGCGTTGGGTCGCCGAGATGGCCCGCGGCATGAACATCTACAGCCGCCGGGTTCCGGGCAACGATGGTTGGTGGGCGCTCAAGACGCTTACCGACCTGGAGCGGTACTGCTACTTCGTCGCGGGCACGGTCGGACACATGCTGACCGAGCTGTTCGTGGCCGAGCTGAACGAGGTTCCCGCGGCCAACCGCCGCGACCTCGAGGTCCACGCCGAGGAATTCGGCCTCGGGCTCCAGCTGACCAACATCCTCAAGGACATCACGGATGACCGTGAGCGTCGGGTGTCGTTCATCCCGCGCACCATCGTGGCCGCTCAGAGCATGTCCATCGGGGATCTGGTGGAGCCTGGTCTCCGGCGCGAGGCGCATCGTGCGCTGACGCCGGTATTCGACCGTGCCGAAGAGGCGCTTGAATCCGCTTTCGCGTACTGCCTCGCGGTTCCGGCGCAGCACAAGGACGTGCGCCTCTTCTGCCTGCTGCCCTTGTTCATGGCTGTCGCCACGCTGCGGCACGCCCGCCACAACGACGCCCAGTTCGAGACCGGCGAGCCGGTCAAGATCTCGCGCGCCGAAGTCGCCAGCATCATCGAGACCTGTGCCACCCACGCCGGCGAAGACGCAGCCCTCCGAGAGGCCTTCGCGGTGCTCTCCGGCGCCCCGGTCACCCCGCTTGCCAGCCCCGCACGGAGGGCCTCGTAGCATGAACACCCGCACCAACACCGACTTCCTCGGCGATTACCTGGGTCAGCGTCGCCAGCTGGTGGACCCCGCCCTGGTCGACTTCCTGCCGGCCGACGCGCCCGGAAGCCTGGCGGACGCCCTGGCCTACCCGCTCACGGCGGGTGGAAAGCGTCTTCGCCCGGTACTGGCCCTGGCGGCGGCCGAAGCCGTCGGCGCCGACGACGCTTCGGTAGCGCTGCCAGCTGCCGTCGCCCTCGAGTACATCCATACCTACTCGCTGGTGCATGACGACCTGCCGGCGATGGATGACGACGACCTGCGCCGCGGGCGCCCCACGACCCACAAGGTCTACGGCGAGGCTATGGCGATTCTGGTCGGCGATGGCCTTCTGACGGCGGCCTTCGAGGTTCTCACGAGCCCCGAGGCGATGACCACCTGGGGCGCCTCCCGCGCCGCTCGCCTCGTGCGCGAGCTGGCCCGCGCTTCGGGCGCCGCTGGCATGGTGGGCGGTCAGGTCATCGACATCGAGAGCGAGGGCGTCGCCATCGACGCAGCCACCCTCGAGCGGCTCCACCGCGGCAAGACCGGCGCGCTGCTCCGGGCCGCGTGCGTGATGGGCGCCATCGCGGGCGGGGCCTCCGACGCCGAGATCGCCAGCCTCGCGACCTATGGCGAGCGCATCGGTCTGGCCTTCCAGATCGTCGACGACATCCTCGACGTGACCCAGACCACCGAGCAACTGGGCAAGCCCCAGGGCTCTGACGCCGAGCAGGGCAAGTCGACGTTTGTCACTCTCTACGGCATCGAGGCGTCGCGGCAGAAGGCGCAGACCCTCATCGACGAAGCCCACCAGGTCCTGGAGCCGTTCGGACAGCGCGCCCGCGCGCTGCACGCGTTGGCCGACTACATCGTCGACCGCACGAACTGACCCGGACCGGGCCCCAGCTCCTCCCCCGCAACACCGTCCTCTTCATTGGCCCTGTGAGGTTGTCCCATGGCAACTGCTGAGCTTTCTGCACCCTCGCCCCAGCTGACCGCGCGCCCCCGAACGGGCCAACGGACTCAAGCACTTAGCCGAATCCCCGGCTTCTACCGGCTCGGGATCGACGCCCGCCACAGCGAGCTCAAGGACCGCTTCAACCTCAGCGACGAGGAAGTACGCTGCCTCGCCAACGCCGACGAGCTGGGCCTCGGCCGCGCCGACAAGATGGTCGAGAACTGCGTGGGCGTCTTCGGACTTCCCATCGGATTGGGCCTGAACCTGCGCCTCAACGGCCGCGACTGGCCGGTGCCGATGGTGGTCGAGGAGCCCTCGGTGGTCGCCGCGGTCAGCAACTCGTGCCGCATTGTCCGGGCCTCCGGCGGGTTCGAGGGCGACGCCGACCCCGGCATCATGATCGGCCAGGTGCAGGTGCTCGACATCCCCGACCTGAACGCGGCCGTGCGGGCGCTGCACACCCATCACGACAGAATCCTCGCCACGGCCAACGCCGTAGCGCCGAACATGGTCAAGCGGGGCGGCGGCGCCATCGATACCGAGGTGCGGGTCTTCAAGGAGCCCCAGCCCATGGTGGTGCTGCACCTCCTTATCGACTGCTGCGAAGCCATGGGCGCCAACGCCGTCAACGGCATGGCCGAAGGCGTCGCCCCGCTGGTAGCCGAGCTCACCGGTGGCCGGGTGGTGCTGCGCATCCTCTCCAACCTGGCGGACCGCCGGCGCGCCCGAGCCCACTGCCGTATCCCCGAGCACTTGCTGACGACCGGCGACTACGATGGCGCCGAGGTGGCTCAGGGCATTGTGGACGCCTACCTCCTGGCCCATGTCGACCCCTACCGGGCGGCGACCCACAACAAGGGCGTGATGAATGGCATCGACGCGGTCGCTATCGCCACCGGTAACGACTGGCGCGGTATCGAGGCAGGAGCCCACGCCTTCGCGGCCCGCAGCGGCCGCTACACGTCGCTGACCCGTTGGTGGCGTGAGGACGGGCACCTGTGCGGCTCCATCGACGTGCCCATGGCGGTCGGCGTCGTGGGCGGTAGCACCCAGGTGCACCCGGCGATTCGCGTCGTCCACAAGATTATGGGGCGGCCGTCCGCCCAGGAGCTGGCGACGCTGATGGCCGCCATCGGTCTTGCGCAGAACATGGGCGCGCTGAAGGCGCTGGCCTCCGAAGGGATCCAGCGCGGCCATATGACGCTCCACGCCCGCAGCGTAGCGCTGGCGGCCGGAGCCGACGAGGCCGAGGTGGGCGAGGTCGCAGCGCGGTTGGTGCGGCTGGGGACCATCAAGCTGGACGCGGCGCAGGACCTGCTCGCGCAGATCCGGCAGTAAGGGGGACGCTATGAGCATCGGCCAGCGTTTCGACGTTGCGGTAGTCGGCGGTGGGCCCGTCGGGTGCATCACCGCTCTGGGATACGCGCGCCGCGGCGCCAGGGTCGCGCTCATCGAGGCCAACCCCAATGCGCACAAGCGCCTCGCTGGAGAGTGGCTACACCCTCCGGCGGCTGAGGCGCTGGCGGAGATCGGTGTGGGCCTGCCGCCCACCGCCCCGCCGGATTCCGGCCAGGGCTTCGTCGTGTTCCCCGACGACGGCGAAGGCACCATCGTCCTGCCCTACCCCGCCGACGGCGTTCGTGGGTTCGCGGTGGAGCACCACGAGCTGGTGGAGCACCTCCGGGATGCCACGGTCGGTCACGGCGGCGTGACGTACATGCCCGGCCACCGGGTGACCCAGGTCCAGCGCGGAAAGCTCGAGGTCAAACGACGCACCGGCATGTCCCGCAGCCTGAACACCGACCTCATCGTTGGTGCTGACGGTCGCGCTTCGATCGTGCGCAAGACCCTTGGCCTGCCGATGGACCACAGGCTCTGCTCTCGCATGGCCGGCCTGTTGTTCAGGGGCATCGACGTACCCTTCGAGGGCTATGGTCACGTCTTCCTCGGCGGTCCTGGGCCGGTCTTGATGTACCGCATCGGCGACGACGTGGTCCGGATGATCATCGACGTGCCCCTGGGCAAGCGCGGCGTCGAGTACCTCTGGGACGCCTACCACGCGGTGCTGCCCGAATCGCTTCGCGGCCCGTTCAAGGCCGAGCTCCTGGCCGGTCGCGTGCAGTGGGCTGCCAACCAGGTCCGGCCGCGGACCGGCTACGGTGCCGATGGCATCGTCCTGGCGGGCGACGCCATCGGGCACTACCACCCCCTGACCGCGGTCGGCATGACCCTGGGCTTCACGGACGCCATCGCCCTTCCCAAAGCGCGCAACCGCCGCGTCTGGGAGCTGCAGCGCCGACGCTGGACCCGCGTGCCGGAAATGCTGGCCGTGGTGCTCTACGAGGTGTTTGCCGACGACTCGCCCGACGCCATGGCCATCCGGAAGGCAGTGTATGACCTGTGGCGACGGGTTCCGGTCGAGCGGACTCGGACGATGCGCTTCCTCGCGGGCCAGGACCGGCGGCTGGCGCCGTTCTCGTCGTCCTTTGTGAAGGCCACGGGGCTCGCGTTGGAGCGGCTGGCCCGTCGCGGGTTCGAGGGGCAACACTGGCGCGAGGTCGCTGGCGTCACCTCCAGCCTCGCCGGCCGCATCAAGTGGCTGGCCGGGGGGATGCTGCACCTGATGGCGCCCACCCGGACCACCCGGCAGGATGCCTCCAAGCCGCAGCCCCAGAAAGACAGCGCATACATGAGCGCGGTGCGGGCCGGGGCCGGTCGCCCCGACATCGTCGACCTCAAGAGCCGCCGGGCCTCTGCCGATCCCGAGGTCAGCAAGGCCGCGTTGAGCCGTGGTGTCGACGCCCTGGTGCGGCACCAGGCCGAAGACGGTAGCTGGGAGGGCGAGGTCGTCTGGTGCGCCCTGCTCCCCGCTCAGTACGTGCTCGGCTTCACGCTGATGGGCCAGGAGCTGAGCGAGGAGGACCGGAACCGTGTCCTCCAGCAGTTCCGCGTGACCCAACTGCCCGACGGCTGCTGGGGACTGCACGAGCACGACGACGCCAACCTGTTCGTCACGTCGCTGGTCTACGTCGCGGCGCGTATCCTGGGCGTCGGGGCCGATGACACGCTGCTGACAGGGGCCCGCCGGCTGTTTGCCGAGGGCGAAGGCGTCGTGGCCATCCCCAGCTGGGGCAAGTTCTGGCTGGCGTTGATGAATCTTTACAGCTGGGACGGCGTGAACCCGGTTCTTCCGGAGATCTGGACGCTGCCGAGCCAGCTGCCCATTCATCCCTCGCAGTATTACTGCCACACACGCCTCATCTACATGGGCATGGCGGGGCTGTATGGGCTCAAGCTGTCCCACCCGATGACGGACTTCATCCGCACCCTGCGCAACGAGCTGTACCCCAACGTGGACTACAGCCAGGTGCAGTGGACCAAGGCCCGCGGCAAGCTGCGCGAAGGCGACCTGTATCAGGCGCCGAGCAAGGCACTCAAGCTCGCCTACAAGGTGAGTGGGCTGTACGAGCGCGTCCACAGCCTGGACCTGCGCAAGAAGCTTCTCAGCGACATCCGGGAGCGGGTCCGCTGGGAGCTGAAGACCACCGACCACACCAGCATCTCCCCGGTCAGCGGGATGCTGAACCTGCTGACCCTGTGGGCATTCGACCCGCAGGACCCGGTCTACCTCGACGGCATCCGCCAGTTCCGCGGCTGGATCTGGTCGGATGACACCGACGGTCTTCGGGTGGCCGGAGCCCGGAGCGCGACCTGGGACTCGTCCTTTGCGCTGCAGGCGCTGGCCGCGGCGTCTCGCGCCGGAGTCCGCCACGACGAGGGCCTCTCGCATGGCGACTCCTGGCTGAAGACCCAACAGATCGACCATAGCTTCCCAGGCTATGCCGACAACGACCGGATCGACCCCAAGGGTGGCTTCTGCTTCGCCGGCGTCTGGCATGGTTGGCCCGTGAGCGACTGTACCGCCGAGGCGACCGAGGCGCTGATGGACGTGGCCGCAGCGATGGACGCCGACCTGCCACGGCAGCAGCTGCTCGACGGTGCCCGCTTCATTCTCCGCGCTCAGGGCAAGGACGGCGGTTTCGGGTCCTACGAAGCCCGCCGCTCGTCCATCTCGCTGGAGTGGATGAACCCGGCGGAGATGTTCGGCGACTCCATGACCGAGAACGCCTACACCGAGTGCACGGCCAGCTGCGTTTCGGCGCTCGCGGCCATCAAGCAGAAGGTCCCAGGCGTGCTCGACGCGGAGATCGACCACGCCGTCGCCAAAGCCAACCGACGCCTGCGCGCCCGCCAGCTGGAAGACGGTTCCTGGGAAGGCTCATGGGGCGTCAACTACGTCTACGGGACGCTTTTTGGCATTCGCGGCCTGCGAGCCGCGGGGGCAAGGGCCACCGACCCCGCCGTCAAACGGGCGGTGGCCTGGCTACTCGAGCGTCAACGGCCCGACGGAGGCTGGGGCGAGCACTGGCAGGGCTGCCTCACCGGGCAGTACGAGCAGGACGACCACAGCCAGGTCATCCAGACGGCGTGGGCGCTCATGGGTCTCCACATGGGCGGCTGCCACGACTGGGACGCCATGGACCGCGCCGCGGGCTACCTGGCGTCGATGCAGGGCGAGGACGGCGAGTGGCCCAAGGAGGAGATGGCGGGCATCTTCTTCCGGACGGCCCTGCTCGACTACGTGCTGTATCGCCGCTTCTTCCCGGTGTGGGCGCTGGGGCTGCATCACGAGCGCCGAGCCGAGCGACTCCCGGTCGGCAAGGCCCAGACGAGCCGACGCACCAAGAAGGCCGCTGGCTGAGTCCTACCGGAAGTCGAAGGTGACCGAGACGGTTTCGCCAGGTATCAGCTTCACGGACTTCCTTTTCCTCATCCCACCCTTCGAGCAATCGACCCGCACGAAACGCATGGCGGGCAACTCCACCTCGAAGCGCGTGGTCTTGGGCCCATAGTCGCCGACGGTGCACTTGGCCCAGGGCCTGGCGTTGACCCTGAGGATCGTTGTTCCCCGCGTCGCGTCACTGGCGCCCGCGTCTTTGTCCGGCACCTGGGGAAGCTCCTTGACCGTCCTACGAACGGACGTCACTCCGGGACCGACGGGAGGGCTGCGGACCGGCTGCGGGTCCAGCGCCTTCACGTCGGCTCGCGACAGCGGCGCCGGTGAGGGACCACCATCGGGAGATGATGGCGTGGTGACCAGGATCTTGTCGTCGACCATGGCGCCGTCACCTCCGGAGCCTGTGTCGGCCCCGGCAAGCCCGGGCGCAGAGGGGATGGGTACATCCGACATCCCGGATGCGGTTCGATGCGGCTGCGACAGCACCCAGGCCGCCACCCCCACGACCGCCAGGACAAGCGCAGCGATGGCATACGCCGGGCCCAGCGAGCGCAGCGGCTCCGCGACGGCCGGCACCTCCCAGGGAGGCTCATGGAGCTCACCTCCCGGGGGCACGGGCTCGGCCGCCAGCAATCCCCGGATGGTCTCGGCGGTCGCGCGCTGTTCGTCGACAGCGGCCACCGACGTGTCCCCGGGTTCGACGTCTTCGCCGAGCGCCAGCGCCGTCGCGCGCCAGGCGTCGTCAGGGGGTCGAGTCACCGCGCCCTCCTCTTCTGCTTGGGGGGCACCTCGGCGCCGTGATCGCTCAGCACCAGCTTGAGGCGCTCCATGCCCTGATGCAGCAGGTAGCCCACATTGGCCACGCTCAGCTCCGTGACCTCGGCGATCTCTTTGTAGCTCAGGTCTGCCTGGAGCTTGAGCCGGACGACCTCCTGCTCACGCAGCGGAAGCTGGCCGAGCGCTTCCAGGAAGGCGCCCAGGAGCCGGTCGGCCTCCAGCGCCTGGCCGGGGGAGGCAGCAGCCTGCGGCGCCGGAAGATGGCGTGCCAGCTCGGCCCGGCGGCCTTCCACCTTCGTCCGATCGAGGCACAGATGGCGCACGGTCTGATAGAGCCAGCGGCGCCCGTGGTCGATGTCTTCCACCCGCGCTGTATCCCAGAGTTTCAGTAAGGCCTCCTGGACAAGATCGTGGGCAACGGCGGCGTCCCGCGTCAGGGACTGTGCGTAGCGGACGAGGGAGCCCCGATGCCGTTTCACCAGCCGGCGCATCATCGTCCTGCGTTTCTCGTCGTCCCTGCCCAAGCCTCACCGTCTCGTCGTGACAGGGCCTATACGATTCGGGGCGCCCTTCCTTAGAAAAAAGTCGGATACGATGCCGACATGGCTGATGTCACTATCTACTGGCTGTCCGGAAGCCCCTACTCCTGGCGCACGACGCTCACCTGTGTGGTGAAGGGCATTGCGTGGGAGGGAAAGCGCCTGGCGGCGAGCAAAGAGTCGCTCAAGTCGCCGGACTACCTGTGCCTCAACCCTCGCGGCAAGGTGCCCACCGTGGTCCACGGCGACCACGTGGTCTACGAGTCCCTGGCGACGATGACGTACCTGGAGGCGGCGTTCCCAGACCGGCCGATCTTTGGCCGGACGCCCATCGAGACCGGCACCATCTGGCGGCGGCTGTCGGAGTTGACGCTGTATCTGGGAGAGCACGCGCTCACAAAGGTCGTGCGGCCCATTTACTTCGGCGAAGCGGCGACGCCCGAGGGCGCGGAGAGGGTCCGCGCGGCGATGGTGGGTGTTCATCGGGAGCTGGCCTTGTTGGAGGCCTCGCTGCAGCACGCTCCGTTTGCCGCGGGGGACGCCATTTCCGCCGCGGACATCGCTGTATTCCCGTTCCTGGCGAGCCTCGATCGCGCGGCGCAGAAGCCAGTGGCTGCCGATGCAGGAGTGAACCTGCTCCCATGGACCGGGAGCTACCCCCGAATCGCTGACTGGTTCGCGCGCATCGAGGCGCTACCGGGTTATGACGCCACGTACCCGCCGCACTGGCGGGAGTAGCGCCCTACCCGGCCCAGGCTCTCGCCATCACGCTGTCGAGGGCGTCGTTCACCGTCTCGGGCAACTCATGCAGCGTGAAGTGAGTACCCTTGGGCACCACCACCAGCTCCGCATTCGGCGCTCGTGCATCCGCGGTGCGACCCGCTCGGCGTCATGACGTCTCGCGTCCCCGCGAGTGCCGCCGGTATCACGGCAGATCAGGATGACACGAGCGCTTGCTCGGCTGGCGCCGACCAAGCGCTCTATCATCCTTCAACTATTAGATGTATCGCCCTTCGGGCTCCTAAAGATTGCTCATCAGCGCCACTGCGTGTCACTGATGATCCTCGCGCTTGAAATCGACGGTCTCTTCCGGACCGGGCGCCTCGGGCAGCGGCAGGTCCTCACGCCGGAAGTCGCCGGTCTCCTCCAGGGGCGACGCACTGGCGGCCGGTGGAAGATCGTCGCGGCGGAAGTCGCCCGTTTCCTCGAGGCTCGACGGCGCCGCCGCTCTCGGCGGTGGCTTGGGCCACTGACTCGGTGACGGCAGTTTGGACGGCGTTGCCGCCAGGAATGCCTTGCGACGCTGCTGGGCTTGCTGTTGAGCCCGTTTGTGCTCCCTGAGTCGGCCGATGAGGAGCAGCACCAGCCCCAGCAGCACCAACACGCCACCGGCGGTGCTGGTGATGATGAGCGGCATGGTGCTCAGACCCAGCGTGGTCTCCGGGACGGCCACCAGAGTCACCCACCGCAGCCCGCCCTTGACCTCGAAGGACTCGAAGGCCCCCAGGTAGGCGACGTCGCCCGACTCGAACCGGACCGCCTTGGGCTCGCCCGGGGTCAGCGACGACAGGGACACCTCCCCGGCCGCCAGGGCATCGTCCACCAACGTTGGCGCCTTCACGGAATGTGCGCGCTCGGGTCCCGCGATGACCAGCTTGCTCAACTTGGCGTCGTCCCCAGGTGTCGAGCGCAGCAGGTAGGCCTGGCCGCCCTCCCCGAGGTCCAGCCCCCGCAGGAACTCCGACAGGCTGTGTAGCCGGAAGTCCACCGTGAAGACACCACGCACGCTGTTACCGCGCCGGTCTGCGATGGTCGAGGTGATGCCAACACCGTCGACGTCGCCCCAGTACTTGTACGGTTTGGTCCACACGGCGGTGGGGTTCGTTTCGGCCAGCGCGTAGAAGGGCCGCTTGCGGGGGTCGTAGCTGTTCTTCTCGTCCCGGATCGGCGTCAGGTTGAAGTCAGCGTCCACCTCGTTCTCTTTGACCCACTGGCCCTTCGCCGAGGAGCGATTGATCACGACGCGGTCGTCATCGGTGCGCTTGACCCCCACGAACTCACCGTCTGCTCGGCCGTACGAGATCCAGTCGAGGGAGCGTCGGGGCTTGAACCGCACCACCAAATGCTGGCTGAGCTTGTCCATATCCCCCGTGGGGAGGAGTTTGTAGCGCGCCAGGGTGGCCATCTCCTCCAGGATGGGGATGGCGGGTTCCAACAGCGCCCGTGTCTCGTCCGCCGCCGCCTTGGCGTTCTGGCGCGACAGCTGGCGCCAGAGCGCGTCCGCCTCGCCGCGCTGGTAGATGAAGAAGGTCGTCAGGACCAGGGCCAGGAAGACACCGACGAGCATCGCGCCGCTGATCAGCGGGTGCCGCTTGACCCACCGCACCCCCTTGCCGAGCCGCCCCACCGCACGGGCCTTGGGGGCCTCGTTGGCGATGATGCGGGACAGATCGTCGGCCAGCTCCAGCGCCGTCTGATAGCGGTCGTCGGGCCGCTTCTCCATCGCCTTGTGGATGACCGCCTGTAGATCCCGACTGACCCCGCGATCCTCGAGCTTGGGAGGATCAGCGGTAAGGACCTTCACGAGGGTGTCCACGATGGAGGACGCACGGAACGGCAGATCCGCGGTCAGGGTCGTGTAGAGGGTGGCCCCCAGGGAGTAGATGTCGGACCGGTGGTCGACCGGGCCAAACGAGGGCTCCGCCTGCTCCGGAGGCAGGTACGCCGGTGTTCCGATGATCGTCCCGGCTTGCGACATCTCGCTGGTGTCCTGCAGATCCTTGGCCAGACCAAAATCCAGGACCTGCGGCTCACCGTCCTCGTCGATGATGACGTTGCCCGGCTTGAGGTCGCGGTGGACGATGCCGCGGCCGTGGGCGTGGTCCAGCGCCAGCGCCATCTTTCGGCCCAGCTCCAGAACGTCGTCTTCGGGCAGGCAACCGCCGTCTTTCAGCAGCCGGTCCATGGGGGTGCCCTGGACCAATTCCATGGCCAGGTAGGGCACGTCGTCGACGATCCCCGCGTCGAATACCTGGACGATGTTGGGGTGCTTGCCCAGCTTAGCGGTGGACCGCCCCTCCTTTTCGAAGCGTTCCTTGGCCACCGGGGTACTGACCCGGGCGTGGAGCATCTTCAGGGCGCAGTTACGCTGCAAGCCCTTGTGCCAGGCCCGAAATACGGCACCCGACGCGCCGGCCCCAAGTTCCTCCAGGAGCAGGTAGGGACCAAAGGGCTTGCCTTCGGGAGCGCCTGTCTGTTCGACGGTCTCAGTCACGGCCGGGACTATACCCGTGGTTGCCGGTCTCCGGCGACCGGGCGCATACTCGAAGTACGGTGACCCGCCTTCCCTCAACCCGAACCCGGTTCGCAGCGACGCTCGTGGCAGCGCTTGGCGGTGTGCTGTGCGTGGGTGTGACCGGCTGCGACAAAAAGCCGGCGGAGGCTACGCCGGACGCCACCAGCGACGCTGCGTCGCCCGCCACGACCGACGGAGGGCAGCCGGCCGATCCCGTGGACGCGGCTGCGGAGACGCCCCAGCCGGAAGCCGGGCAAGCCCCTGTGAAGCGCCCCAAGCGCGGACCCGACCCGGCGCTCTCGGCGCCGGTATTCAGCACGCAGCATCGGGCGATGCGCCGCCGATTCGTTCTGCAGCGACTCGCCGATAGCATGCCCAGCGGCGACCTCGTCGCCCTCGACGCCGGAACCGTGCTGGTCGCCAGCCACAAGAAGCTCCACGTCGTGGCCGCCGAAAGCGGCAAGGTGATCGCGTCGGTCGACGCCCCGGGACGGATCATCGACGGCCCGCGCCGCTTTGGCGACGCGTTCTGGGTGCTGACCGCCGATGGACGGGCCGCCGGATACTCCGCTGCAAAGCCCACCGCGGGCGTGACGACGAACCTACGGCTCGAGGGCGACCTCCGCCGCCTGGTGGGATTCGCCGGTGGCAAGGTCGTGACCGTGAACAAGGCCGCTCGAGGCGATCGCTACGAGCTCGCGGCGTATCCCGCCAAGCCCAACACCAAACGCGCGCTCAAGCCGGACTGGAACCGCACCCCCAAGGTGAACCCGGGATGGCAGTGGTTGGTGAGGCTCCACGGCACGCGCCTGATTCTCCCCGACGCCAAGCGGATCGTAGCGCTGGAGGCCACCTCTGGTGGCGTGCGGTGGATGTGGCGAACCCCCAACGAGCCGGCCCCCGGCGTACTGGCCAACGGCTTCTACGAGCTGGTTCATCAGGGCAACTTCCTGCAGCTCGACGCCACCACGGGAAAAGTCGCGCTGCGCATCCCGCTGGCCGAGGCGCCGACCTCCGAGTTCGCCGCGGCGGGCAAGCGCCGCTACTACGGCACCAAGACCAAGACCGTCGCCATCGACCTGACGACTCAGAAGCCCGTGTGGTCGGCGTCGGTGCCAAGCTCGGCCGCGCCCATGGTCGGCGAGGAATGGGTCTGGACCATCGCCGGGGATACCGTGACCGCGCTGGACAAGGCCTCTGGCAAAGCAGTCTGCACCTGGAACGGCTACAACGGGACCAAGCCCACCCTGGTCGGCGAGGGCCTGGTGTTCATCGAGTCCCCCTCGCGACGGCTGGTCGGAATCGGCTGCGACCCCGCACCGCGGAAGGTGCCCGAAGGCGGGGCCTGCAAGCACCTGCAGCGGTGCTGCGGGGCGATCGCTCAGAAAGAGGCCGCGCTCGGACGGGCCTGCGCCAACGTCCTGGCACGCATACTCGATATGGGGGTGGTGAACGAGTGCCGCAAGGCGCTGCTCACCTATGCCAAGGATCTGAGTTCGCCGGCGGTCTGCCGCAAGCCGCCACCGCCGCCCAGGCCCAAGGCCAAGCCCGCCGCGAAGCCGCCTACTCCCTGAGAGCCGCGTCGCCGTCCCTACGGCGCCGTGCAGTCCTCGGCGGGCATCGCCGCGATCCACTCCCGGATCAGGTCGAGCCCTTCGGCGTGGATCACCAGGTTGGGGAGCTCGGGCATCTTGACCGCTGGGTTGGTGGAGCTCATGCGCTGGACCATGATGCTCGCATCGGGCGAGCCGGGCTGGATGTCGTAGGTCCCGCCCCCGCCGCCGGCGCCCGCCGCGGCCGGCTGCTTACAAATGCCCAGTCGCTTGGTGTCCGTCTCGTCCCAACGAAGGTGCAGGCCGCTGTTGTCGGCCGCGCCACCGGTCTGGTGGCAATGCGAGCAGTTGGCGTGCAGGTAGGCCCGAGCCCGGTCTTCCAACGGTCCATCGCCAAAGGGGTCGAGCAGCGACGGCGCGGTCGTCGGGTCAGGTGCCTGGGTCAGCGCCGGCGCCAGCGCCGCCAGCTGACCGGGAGCATTCATCTGCGCGGTCGTCACTCCCAGCAGTTCCATCGTGTCGTTCTGCGCGTGGCAGCTGGAGCACTGGCCGATGTGGGGCACGAGATAGGGGGTGGTGACGCTGTCGCCGGCCTTGTTGGTGTAGGTGACCTCCATCCGCTTGCCACCGGTGATGCGCTCAGCCTCGCTCTGGGCGTCGTTCCACAGGTAGCTCTCGCTGCGCCAGCCCGCCTCTTCCTTCACCAACAGGCGCGTCTCGATGAGGGTCTGCGGGCTCGCGGGGTCGCCCAGGTCATTGGCAAACGCGAACGTCTTGATGACGATGGCCCCGGTGGGGAAGTCCCAGCTGCCGTCGGCGTTCACGGTGACGGTCGTTCCCTCGGGCAACCAGAAGAAGCGGTGCTTGGCCGTATAGTCGGAGAACAGCGGCGAGGCCGGCGCATAGGCGTAGGTGTTGGCGGCAGGCGTCTGGTCCGCCAGCGGGCCCTCGAAGAAGCCGTACTCGCTCAGGGTGTCAAAGCCGACGGTGACCTCGGGGGCACTGACGGGAGCGACCTCCTCGATCTCCAGCGTCGTCGTGGGCAGGGTGATGCCCTCGCAGGTGACCGCGGCGATGTCGGTGCGGATGACCGCACTGGCGGCACCCTCGGGACAGAAGTCCATGTCGGTGAAGGTCCCTGCCCCGTTGGACGATAGGCAGTTGCCGTTGTTGCGGTCGTCGACCTCGGCGCAGCCGTCCAGGATGACATCACCCAGCGGCGGCGGTCCGGCCACCACCGTCATGATGCCCTGGGGGTCCTGGCCGTTGCCTTCGAAAACGTTGTCGTGGATCCAGTTGTCCGACGAATAGATGTTGTATTCCGGGTCGTTGTATCCACCGAAGAGGGCCTCGATGTAATGCACGATGATGATGCCGGTGCTGACGTTGCCGGTGATGGTGTTGTGGTGAAACTCGTTCTCGTCACAGGCCAGGATCAGCATGCCGACACCGGGCGGGACGTTGGACACGATGCCGCCGGGCGCGAAGTTGTTGAGGTTGTTGTTCTCCACGAGGTTGTCGTGGACGTTGGCCCGCTCGCCTCCCTTCATGGGGAGCCCGGGCAGGTTGAAGACCAGGATGCCGCACGTGTTGTCGTGGGCGTGGTTGTTGTAGACCTCGGCGTCCAGCGAGTTCTCGATTTCGATGCCCGCCACGTTCCCGTACGCCTCGCTGTCGCGGACGATGATGTTGCGCGACTGCCCCACGTAGATCCCCGCGTCCCGGGCACCCTTGGCGATGCAGCCCTCGATGAGCACGGTGTCGCAGCCCACCGGGTAGAGCCCATAGGCGCCGGACTCCTCGGACTCGTCCGCGTCCCAGATGACGGACACGTTGCGGAACACGATGTCGTCGACGTTCTGAGCCCGAATCCCGTCGCCGGGGGTGTTCTTGACCGCCAACGCCTCGACCGTCACCTGGTCACCGGTGATGAGCATGCCATTGGCACCGATGTCCTGGTTGGTGAAGTCGAGGATGCTCTTGTCCTGCCCCATCCCGGCGATGGTCACGCCGGGCATGGTGACGATGAGCTCCATGTCCAGGCTGTACGTACCTTCCGCCAGGCAGACGGTGGAGCCAGGCCAGGCGATGACCAGCGCCCCTTGCACATGGGTCTGGTCGAGCCCCGCCTCGGGGGCTGGCACCTGGATGATCGACTCGTCCGGCGCGCCGCCCTGGCACGGATTGATGTGGGTGGGCCCCGTGGGTGTCGTCTCCTCCTCGGGACACCCCGAAAGTCCGACACCCAGTACCAACAGCATGGACAGCGTCCGTGCGGCGTTCATCGCTCGCATATCCCGACCCTTCGTGAAGATTCTTCCGCGCGCAGTATAGCGCACCTACGGGTCGTGTTTAGAGTCTGCTGGTGACCCGTGAAACCCGTATCACTTCGTATGACCTGCCCGCGGTCACCGCGCTGGGCGCGGCCAGTCCCGAGCCGCCGGCGCGCAGGAACCGCCTGGTGGTCATCGACGGCCCGGACATGGGGCGCCACATCGCCCTGCCGGAGGATGGTGAGTCCATCACGGTGGGGGCTTCCACGTCCTGCGACCTGACGCTCGAGGACACAAAGATCAGCGCCCGACACGCACAACTCGGGCGCCATGGTGCCCGCTCGTTCACGATCACCGACCTGGGAAGCACCAACGGAATCCTGTTTCAGGGAGCGGTGGTTCGTGAGGCAACCCTTCCCGTTGGGGCCACCTTCGTGCTGGGGCGGACGCCTTTGCGGGTGCAGCCCCCGGCGCGCCACCTGGACCTGCCCCCCTCCCCGGCCCGCCGCTTTGGTGATCTTGTGGGCGAGAGCGTGGCGATTCGCGAGCTATTTGCCGTCCTCGAGCTCGCGGCCGACTCGGATGTGACAGTCCTGGTCGAGGGTGAAACGGGCACCGGCAAAGAGTTGGTGGCCCGGTCGCTTCATGACAACGGGCCCCGTCGACGCAAACCGTTCGTCGCGCTGGACTGCGGTGCTCTGTCCGAGAGCCTGCTGGAGAGCGCCCTCTTCGGCCACGTCCGGGGCGCGTTCACAGGCGCGGAGCGGGACCGCAAGGGGGCGTTCCGGCAAGCCCACGGTGGCACCCTGTTCATCGACGAGGTCAGCAACATGAGCCTGGCCGCCCAGGCCAAGCTACTGCGCGTGCTGGAGTCGCGCGAGGTGCGCCCGGTAGGCGCTGAGACGGCGCACATGGTGGACGTGCGGGTGGTCGCGGCGGCCAACGTGGATCTCGAGCAGCGCGTGGCCGATGGGTTCTTCCGGCCCGACCTCTTCTACCGGCTGGCCGTCGTACGGCTGCAAATCCCACCGCTGAGGGCGCGCCCCCAAGACGTCATCCCCATCGCCAGGGCGCTGCTGCACCGACGCGGCTTCCCGGCGGACCGCTTCGACGGCCCGGTTGCCGCAGAGCTCGCCGGCCACCATTGGCCAGGGAACGTACGGGAGCTACGCAACGTCCTGGACCGCGCGCTGGCGCTCTCTCCCGGCGCCGAGTCCGTCGACGACCTGAGGATCGCGGTAGGACCACCCGCGCCGGACACGACGGTGGCGGCTCGGGTGGACCTGCCCTTCAAGCACGCCCGGCAGCGCGTGCTCGAGGGCTTCGAGGCGACGTATCTCAAGGCCCTGCTCGCGCGGTTCCCGGATGGCAACCTCAGCGCTATGGCGCGTGCCGCCGAGCTGGATCGAAAAACCCTGCGCGAACTGCTCGAGCGCCACGGCCTGCGCTGAGGCGCGCTCACGTGACCGCCACCACAACCACCGTAATGTTGTCCCGTGAGCCCGCTTCCAAGGCGGCCTGCACCAACGTCTCGGCAGCACCCGTGAGAGACGGGGTCGACAGGTGGTCGGCGATCTCCGCGTCGGAGAGAACCCCGCAAAGCCCGTCGGAGCACAGCAGATAGCGGTCTCCAGCCCGGGGCTTGTCCAGCGCGAGGGTCGGCCGCTGAAAACCGCCTATGCCTAGCGCCGCTGTCACGATGTGCGACATGCCCGGCGGGCCGTCTTCCTCGGGCCCGACCATCCCGAGGTCGCGGAGCTGCTCGACCATGGAATGATCGCGGGTCAGTGCTGACAGGATCCCGCCGCGGAGCCGGTACGCCCGGCTATCCCCGACGTGTCCCACCGCCAGGCCCTCGGCGGTCCGCAGAAAGGCGACGACCGTGGTTCCCATCTTCTCGTAGAGCCCATGCCGCTCGCGCACAACAGCCTCGTGCGCCTCGATGATCCCCTGGGCCAGCAGGTTTTCGGTGAGCGACAGCGCGACGTCCCAGCCCGTGGGACACGTTCGGTCCGGGTCGACCTCGATATCCCTGAGGAAGGCCGACAGAGCCTCGAGGGCGAGTTGGCTCGCCAGTTCCCCGCCCTCATAGCCCCCCATGCCGTCCGCTACGGCGAACAGACCCAGGGGGGCGTCGCTGACATAGGCGTCCTGGTTGGCGGAGCGGCGACCTGTGATGCTGAGGGCGGCGGTGGTGAACGTGGACATAGTGACCTCCGGGTCATGGGTTTGCCCCTGCCACTGCAGCTCCCGTGCCGCCTCGAACCCCGCGGGTTCGCGTGCCTGACTGGGGGAAGATTCCCCGAAAGGCGACAGCGGCCTGGGGAGCGCCGCCCCAACCCCGACGGCTCCAGGGCCCATTTGCGGTCTTTGCCGCGGTGGCCAATCATGGGGGTCCGCTCGGGCGGTTTGCCCGGCCCCCACACACCACGTTCCGCGAGAGTCAGCCGCTTGGCCACGCCGACAAAGTTTGGCGCCTTCGCCGGTGTTTTTACGCCGGCCATCCTGACGATCCTCGGCGTCATCATGTATCTCCGGCTGCCCTGGATCGTGGGTAACGCCGGCCTGTGGAACGCCTTCCTCATCATCGCGATGGCGCACGTGGTGTCCATCACGACGGGCCTGTCGGTGTCGTCCATCGCCACCGACAAGAAGGTGAAGGCGGGCGGCAGCTACTACATCATCTCGCGGTCGCTGGGGCTGCCCATCGGCGGCACCCTCGGCATCGCCCTGTTCGTGGGCCTGTCGTTTTCGGTCAGCCTCTACCTCATCGGTTTCACCGAGAGCCTGCTCACCTACATCAACGGCTCCCGACCGTCGGTCGACGAAACGCGGCTGTATGGGTCCATCGCGCTGTTGACGGTCACCATCGTGACCTTCATCTCGACGAGTCTCGTCATCCGCACCCAGTTCTGGATCATGGCGCTCATCGGCGTCTCGCTGGTGTCGTTCCTGGTCGGTGCGTTCGGCGCCGAGGCGCCCGCCGAGCCGCACCTGGCGCCCATTCCCGAAGAAGAAGGTGGCGCGGCGTTCTTCGTCATCTTCGGCATCATGTTCCCGGCCGTGACCGGCTTCGAAGCCGGCGTCTCCATGTCCGGTGACCTCAAAGACCCCAAAGCGTCCATCCCCAAGGGCACGCTGTGGGCGATCTTCGTCGGCCTGTTCGTTTACATGAGCCTGGCGGCCATCCTGGCGTTCCGCTTCGACGGCGCGCAGCTGGCCGACACCGAGAAATCGGTCTTCACCGAGTACGCGTGGATCCCCATGCTGGTGTTCCTTGGCATCTGGGGGGCTACCATCAGCTCGGCCTTTGGCTCGATCCTCGGCGCGCCGCGAATCCTGCAGGCCTGCGCCGTCGACCGCATCGGGCCCAAGTGGTTCGCCAAGGGCTCCGGCGACACCAACGAGCCCCGCCGCGCCCTGCTGGTGACGTTCGTCATCGCCTGGGGCGGTATCCTCATCGGCGAACTCGACGCCATCGCCCGCATCGTGTCGATGTTCTTCCTGGCCAGCTACGCCTTCCTGAACATCGCCGCCTTCATCGAGATGGCGGCCAGCCCCGACTTCCGGCCGGACTTCCGGATTCCCAAGTGGGTCAGCCTCGCAGGCTCCATCGTCTGCGCGTTCCTGATGCTCCAGTTGGACTTCGTCGCGTTCCTGGGCGCGACCGCCATCTTGCTGCTGCTGTTCTACCTGCTGCGGCGCAAGCAGTTGGCCCTGGAGGGAGGCGACACGCGGCTCGGCATCTGGTGGTCGCTGGTGCGCTCGGGCATGGACGTGCTGAGCCGGACCACAGAACACCAGCGCAACTGGCGCCCCAACGTCCTGCTGTTCAACCGGCGCAAGCACACCACCGACCCGCTCCGGAACCTGGGCCTGGCCGTGACCGAGACTCGGGGCGTCATGACCGAGTTCCAGCTCGAGCACGTCGAGGACGCCAGCATCAACGCCGAAGAGCGTCGGCAGTCGGGCGCCGACGAGGACCGCCCGCTGGCCTCTTTCGAGCATCGGCTCGAGGTCCAGGACCCCTTCGACACGATGCGCAACATCGCGCGCTTCCACGGCATGGGAGGCCTCGAGCCGAACACCGTGATGGTGCGTTGGGACGATCTGTCCGAGTCGGCCGAGGACGCCGCTACCACGCTGGGGACGTTTCAGTCCCTCGACTACAACGTCGTCGTGGGTTTGGCGCCGCGTACCTTCGCAGTGGGCCACCGGATCGACGTGTGGTGGTCCGGCGAAGGTCGGAACCTGGCCCTGGCCCTCGCCCTGGTACGCTTCGTCACCTCGGCCGAGGCGTGGCGCCAGGCGGAGATCCGGTTCATCCTCGTGGTGGCGGACCCAGCCCGCAAACGCAGCCTCCAGACGCGCCTGGCGCGGTGGCTCAGCGAGGCGCGCGTCCAGGCCGACAAGGTCATCCTGGATGCTCCCAACGACGGTCGCACCTTCGAGGAGCTGGTCATCAAGACGTCGTCGACGTCGGACCTGACGATTCTCGGCCTTCGGTCGGGCGACAACGACGACCCCACCGACGAGCTCGCCGAGCTGGCCGCCTCGGGGCTCTCCATGTTGGCCATTCAAGCATCCCGAGCGTTTGCCAACCCCTTCCCCGACATCAGCCCGGAGTCGTTGCTCGAGCGCAAAACCCTCGAGGAGATCGGGCCCCGCCCACCCAGCGAGCGCCCCAAGACGCTGACGCTGCCGGACGAAGACCTGGGGATCTCCGAGCAGCCGCTCACCTACCATGACGCCGTGGCCGAGGCTCTGGTGGGCTTTCACGAAGAGGTGTTCAAGCGGCTGTCCAACGACGCCGCCGAGGTGGTCGACGAGATCGAAGCGGTTATCAGCCGCGCATTCAAGCAGCTCCAACGCGCGGTGGACACCCGCCCGCTGGCACGCCGGCAACGCACCGTGACCCGCATCGAGGCGGGAGTGCTGACGGGCATGCGCGTCATCTTCGCCGACTTCGAGCAGCGCTACCTGCGCGAACAGCAGGACGTGGTCCTGGGCGGGATGACGCATGCCAGCGAACGTCTCGGCCAGCTGGCGGCCAGCGTCGAAGAGACGATCGTGGTGACACCGGAGGGTGAAGACTGGCGGACCCTGCAGGAGAAGCTTCTGCGCCGGGATCACGCCGTGCTCATCCCGCTGAAGGGGCATGTCGAAGATCTCCTGGTCAATCAGGTGCCGCCGCGCGTCGTGGAATCCCTGGAGCGCCTCTCGAGCGCCCGCCACGCCACCCTCGATGGCCTCGACGGGCTGATGTCCTGGGCGCTGAAGGCCGTTCAGACGGTGGCCGAGCGCGTCGCCAACATGCCCACCACCGAGCCTTCGGGCGACGCGAGCGAAAAGGCTTCCAAGAAGCCCACGAGCGAGCCGAGCGACGAGCCGAAGGAGGGCGCTGACGGGGAGGTCGAGGCGCCCAAGGGACCGCTACCACCCGCCCACGCCGAGCTCGAGGAGCTCCAGGTGCGCATCAGCGGCTGGCGCCAACGAGAGGCCGTGATGCTGGGGCAGGAGCACGAGAAGCTCTTGAACACCGCCCGCGACAGCGCCCAGCTGCTGAGCGACCGCCTCGGGTCCAAGGCGTCCCGGAAAGCCACCAGCGCCAAGCTGACCGCCTCCGGCGACCCGTTCGAGGCGGCGGAGGTGATGGAGCAGGCGGAGCACCGTCTCACCATGCAGGCCCAGCTTCTGCGTCGCTCGGTTCTGGACGTCACTCTTCGCGAGCTGCACCACGCTCTGCGAGGACTGGTGGAGGAGACACGGAGCCGCCTGGCCGGCAGCGTGGAGCGCGGTGTGCTGTCGGACATCGACCGCTTCCAGGCCGATTTGGACGGGTACTCCGAGGCGCTCAAGGGAGACCCGCTGGCCAAGCTGGAGCTCAGCGCCCGGATGGACACGAGCTTCGATGACCGGGCTGCGGTTGGCAAGCTACTGGAAGAGGTTCACCGTCTGGCGAGCGAGCTCCCCGAGTCGGTGGAGACCTTGAGCGACGTCTCCTTCGAAGCGTTGGCGTCGGAGAACTTCGAAGAGATCGAGGTCGTCGACGTCCAGGTGCGCCGGTTGGTCTCGTTCGTGCTGGAGACCGACTTCGTGGGGGCGCTGCAGGAGTCCCTGGGCCGCCTGGGCACCTCGGTGCAGGCCAGCGACAACACCGTGCGCGACGTGTTGCGGCTGGTCAGCTTCGAGGACCGTGACGCTGAAGAGGCCGAAGCTGCGGACCTCATCGACGAACGCCTCGACCTCGTCGGCAGTGGAAAGAAGCGAGTGGACTCGGCCCGGGCCGAGGTGGCCAAGTCTCTGAAAGCGGCCCAGGAGGCGCTCGGGGCCCTGGGCGACGAGGTCATCGACCGGACCCGCGCCGCCGCCATCAACCAGAAGGCTGGGCAGCTGGCCCGTTTCATGCGGACCTACGAGCGGCAGCAGCTGCTGTCGCGCTTCGGCAACGCCACCCGCGACCTGGGCGAACGCTTCCGCCGAACTTTCATCGAGCTGAGTTACCGCTACTCGCGCACCGTGCTGCTGGCTCAGCAGCTGCGCCGCTCCGAGCGTGCCAAGTCCCCGCCGGCCGAGAAGCTGTTGGCCCTGCATCGCTGGAGCTCACCCAACAAACAGGTGGAGGAAGACCTGCCCATCTTCTACCGCCAGGTCTTTATCGGCCGCGCGGCCGAGGATCCGGCCTATTGGATGGCGCAGGAGAGCGAGATGCGACAGGCCCGTACGGCCATCGCCGAGCATCGCAAGGGCCGGTCGGGCGCGCTCATGGTGACGGGCCCGCCGGGTTCGGGCCGCAACGCCCTGGTGCAGCGCATCCTGAAAGAAGAGATGGCCAAGGACCGGGTTTTCGTGGTGCGCGCCCCTGAAGGCGGCTCCTGCGACGCTGGTCGTTTCGAGCGGGCGCTGGGACACGCGCTGGGCAGCCCCAACGACGGCGAGCAGACCCTCGCCAACCTGCCCCGGGGCAGCTGCGTGGTCGTGCGCAACCTGGAGCTCTGGTGGGAGCGACGACCGGGCGGGATGGCCGCGGTGGATCGGCTCATCGAATTGGTCGACCGCTACGGTGACGGCGTGCTGTTCGTCATCACCTGTAACGAGTTCTTCGCCCGCCTGGCAGGCCGTCTCGGCCGTCTGTCCGACCAGCTCCTGGCGACGGTGCACTGCCTCCCGCTGGACGCACGGCAGCTGCGCGAGGCCGTCATGACCCGCCACAAGGCGACCGGCATGACGCTGCTCATCTCACGCGGTCCGCGCAAGGGCCCCACGGTCCTGCTCTCCGAGGCCATCGAGCCCACCGAATGGGGCCTGGCCCGCATCTTCTCCGGCCTGTTCGATTACTCCGATGGCTACATCGGCTCGGCGCTGCGCGCCTGGATCGCCCACATCGAGCGCATCGAGGGCAACACCATCATCCTGCGCCGCCCGCGTGACCTCGAGCTGGATGCGTTGGACGCGTTGAGCGACGACAGTACCGCGATGCTGATCGAGCTCACGCTGCATCACCAGCTCACCGTGGATCGGCTGCAGCGCCTGACCGGTCTGGACGCGCCGGCGGTGCGCATGGCCATCAACGCGCTCAAACGTGAAGGCCTCGCCGTGGAGTCGACCACCGGCGTATTGATGCTCGACCCGTGGATGACCCCCCACGTCCTGCGCTGGTTCGGCGACCGCGAGGTGATGTGATGCTCAACCGCCTCACCTACACCCTTGTGGGCCAGACCACCGGTGACACCGAGACCGCCACGACGCTGGCGGAGGTCGCCGCCGAACAAGGTTGGTCCATCTCGGCCATCAAGGTCCTCATCGTCATCGCCGCGGCCCTGCTGCTGTTCGGCGTCATCCGGGCGCTACGCAGCTTCCTGCCGACCCTGCAGCTTCCGCGCGTGTGGCGGGAGCGCAGCGAACGCTTTGGGCCCATTTTCGAGCTCTTTGTCTGGTCGATCTTCGCGGCCGTCGCCATTGCGTGGCTGCTCGAGGGGAACCGCCTGGCGACCGCTATCCTGCTCGCCGCAGGTGTCGTGTTGGTGGTGGTGGCAGGCTTCTTCGCCATCCGCGACTACTTCGCCGGCGTCATCATCCGGGTCGAGCGGTTCGCTCGCGTGGGGGACCGCATCACCGTCGACGACCTCGAGGGTGAAGTCATTACCCTGGGGACCCGCTTTGCTGAGCTGCAGCTCCTCAACGGTGACCTTGTGCAGCTACCCTACAGCGCCCTGAGCCGCGCGAACATCGTCCGCAGTCAGCGCGCCGGCGAGGCGCCCCGCCACACGTTCGTCGTCAGCCTCCCCAAGGGGCTCAACTCTGCCCGCGGTCAGCAGCTGGCGTACAACGCCGTGCTCCTCAACCACTGGGCCGCCCCGAGGCATGACCCCGTGGTGCGGGCGCTGAACACGGAGACCCTGGAGATCACGGTCCAGCCCATTGTCGGCACCCGGGCCGACGAGCTGGAGATCGCCGTCCGTCAGGCGCTCGCCGACGACGTCTGACGCGACCGGTCGACCTCGGCCTGCAGGGACGCCACCCAGGGATCCAGGTAGGCGCTGCGCTCGACGAACAGGCGCCAGAAGCAGCGAAACAGTGGGTTGCGGATGCGCCCCCGTTCCGTGATGACCAACACGGTTTGCGCGGGACCAGCGCCCGGAGACAACTCGAAGCGCCAAGTCCCATCGAAGGGATCCGACCCCATCGCGACGCGATGCTCGCGGTGACTGGGACGCGTATCGCTGACCAACTCCAGGGTCAGTCGCCCGCTGTTGCGGAACTCGACCCAGGTCGGAGGCTGCCGCTCGCCGACCCATTCAATGCGTTCGACATCCTCCCGCCACAGCGCGTAGCGGTCGATCCGGGCGAGAAGCTCGTAGACCTGCTCGACGGAGGCGTCGAGGGTGGTCTCGATGCGCACCTCTCGGTTCGGGTCGAGCCGTAGCCCAGCCACAAAACCCAGTACCAGAAGTCCGCCAACGCTGGCGGCCAACCCAACCAGAAGAACGCTCACCTGCCAGCCATCACGTGCATCAGTCCCCGGCGTACGCCTCCAGCGGGGGGCACGTACAGACCAGGTTGCGGTCACCATGGGCGTCGTCCACCCGACCGACCCGCGGCCAGAACTTGTGCTCCCGCAGGTATCCCGCCGGGTAAGCAGCCTGCTCGCGGCTGTAGGCGCGGTCCCACGCGTCCGCGGTCACGACCTCGGCCGTATGCGGAGCGTGATGCAGAGGGCTGTCGTCGTAGGTCATCTCGCCCCGCTCGATGGCCCGGATCTCGTCGCGAATGATGAGCAGCGCCTCGGCGAAGCGATCCAGCTCGTCGAGGGTCTCGCTCTCGGTCGGCTCGACCATCAGGGTCCCAGCGACCGGCCACGACATGGTGGGCGCGTGGAACCCAAAGTCCATCAGCCGTTTGGCCACATCGGTGACGGTGACCCCAGAGCTCTTCTTGAGCGGTCGAAGGTCGAGGATGAACTCGTGGGCAACGGTTCCCTGAGCGCCCGTGTAGAGGATATCGTAGTGCCCGCGCAGCCGAGCAGCCAGGTAGTTGGCGTTGAGGATCGCCACCTCGCTGGCATGGCGCAGGCCACGCTCGCCCATCATCCGGATGTACATCCACGAGATCGGCAGAATCCCGGCTGAGCCCCAGGGCGCTGCCGCGACCGCCCCACCCTCTCCCAGGCCGTCCACCATCGGGTGGCCTGGAACATAGGGCGCCAGATGCTCTGCCGCGGCGATGGGGCCCACGCCCGGACCGCCGCCGCCGTGTGGGATGCAGAACGTCTTGTGGAGGTTGAGGTGTAGGACGTCGACCCCGAAGTCGCCGGGCCGACACAGCCCGACCTGAGCGTTCATGTTGGCGCCGTCCATGTAGACCTGACCGCCAAAGTCATGCACGACCTGACAGATGGTCCGGATGGTCTCCTCGAACACGCCGTGGGTGGACGGATAGGTCACCATCAGCGCCCCGAGCGCGTCGCCATGTTTCTCCGCCTTGGCGCGCAGGTCATCGAGATCGATGTTGCCCAGGTCATCGCACTTGACGACGACCACCTTCATACCGGCCATGACGGCACTGGCAGGGTTGGTGCCGTGGGCGGAGCTGGGAATGAGGCAGACGTTGCGACCGGTGTCCCCCCGCGAAAGGTGGTAGCCGCGGATAGCCAGCAGCCCGGAGTACTCCCCCTGGGAGCCGGCGTTGGGCTGAAGCGAGACCTTGGGAAGGCCCGTGATCTCAGCCAATAGCGCCTCGAGCTCGGTGATGAGCGTGTGATACCCAACGGCCCGCTCCGGAGGGCTGAAGGGGTGTAGGTCCGAGAAGCCGGGCAGCGTAATCGGTAGCATCTCGGCCGTAGCGTTGAGCTTCATCGTACAGCTGCCTAGCGGGATCATCGAGCTGGTCAGGGACAGATCCCGGCTCTCCAGTCGCCGCATGTAGCGGAGCATCTCGTGCTCGCTGTGGTAGCTGTTGAAGGTCTCGTGGGTCAGGTACTCCGAGGTCCGGCTAAGCCCCGTGTCCCAGCCAGGCTCGACGCCGAGCCCCCCGGACAGAGCGTCCAGGTCGAAGGCAGCGTCGCCCGCCAGGACCGCCACCAGGGCCTGGAAATCGGCCTCGTTGACGGCTTCGTCGAGGCTCACGCCAAAGGCATCGGGAGCCAGCCGGCGGAGCTCGATCTGCGCGTCTGCCGCGCGCGCAAAGACCGCATCGACGCGGCCCGCATCGGCGGTGAGCTTGAGGGTGTCGAAGTAGTCCTTGTGGGCGACCTCGAAGCCAAGCGTCGTCGCCGCAGCGTCCAACAGCCGAGTCAGGCCGTGCACCCGGTGGGCGATACGGCGCAGCCCCTCTGGACCGTGGTACACCGCATACATCGAGGCCATGACGGCGAGCAGGACCTGGGACGTGCAGATGTTGCTGGTGGCTCTGGCCCGGCGAATGTGCTGCTCGCGGGTCTGCAGGGCCATCCGCAGCGCCGGGCGGCCGTTGGCGTCCACGCTGACCCCGATGAGGCGGCCGGGCAGCTGCCGTTTGTGCTGCAACCGAGTCGCGAAGTAGGCGGCGTGGGGGCCACCAAAGCCCAAGGGCACGCCAAAGCGCTGCGTGTTGCCGACGGCGATGTCCGCGCCGACCTCGCCGGGAGGACGAAGCATCGTCAGGGACAGCAGATCGGCGGCTACCACGACCATGGCGTTGTGGTCGTGGGCCTCGGCGCACAGGCCGGTGTAGTCGTAGATGGCCCCTTCGGTGGTCGGGTACTGGACCAGGATGCCGAAGACCGTGTCGTCAAATGTGACGTCTGCCAGCGAGGTGACCCGGACCTCGATGTCGAGGGGCTCGGCGCGGGTCTGAACCACCGCAACGGTCTGGGGGTGGCAATGGTCGGCAACATAGAAGACGTTGCGCTTGCCCTTGCTGGTCTGGTGGCACAGGTGCATCGCCTCCGCGGCCGCGGTGCCCTCGTCCAGCAGGGACGCGTTGGACAGCTCCATGCCGGTCAGGTCGCACACCATGGTCTGGAAGTTCAGCAGCGCTTCGAGCCGGCCCTGGCTGATCTCCGCCTGATATGGCGTGTACTGCGTGTACCACCCTGGGTTCTCCAGGATGTTTCGGCGAATGACGCCGGGCAGCACGCAGGGCGAGTACCCCATGCCCAGGTACGTACGGAACACCGGGTTGGCGTCCGCCAGGGCGGCCGCCTCTTGGAGCATTCGGGCCTCGGACTCGGCGGCCGGCAGGTTCAGCGGCTGGTCCGGGCGGCGGTAGATGTCGGCCGGAACGGTGGCTTCCACCAACGCCTCCAGCGAGTCGTACCCCACGCTCTCGAGCATGCGCGCGATGCTGGCGGCGTCGGGACCGACATGCCGGTCGGTGAAGACATCCGTACGGCTTAGAAGCTGTGCAAAGGACCGTTCGACCATCGAATTACTCCTGGCGGAGGCGGGAGAGAACGGGCTTTTACCGCGGCTCAGGCGCCGGTCTCAAGGAGGGATTTGAGTCCGTCGATCAGGTCCACCCTGGCTATCGGGTCATCACCGGCAAGCTGGCTCATGACGCCAAGAATCGCGTTGGCTGAATCCACCGAGAAAACAACCTCGGGGGCGAGATCGCCGACGGCTGGTCCTGCCGTGAAGTTGAGCGGGCAGACGTCGCGTCGGCCGTCGACCTGAATGGGCAAGCCATGGCTTCGACAAATCAAGGGGCGCGCGGCATACACTCGGCACTGACCGGTGTCGTCCAAGAGAGGGCAGCGCGGATCATCGCGCCCAGCCTGCACACGCTCTCGCAGCGCGCTCCGAGCGTCATCAGGAAGCGTCAGCACGGCCTCGGCGACGCGCCGAAACTCCAGCGGCACCACCGACAGATGCTGGTGGCAGCATTGGCTGCACCCTGCGCGGCAGGTCATGGCCCCTGGGTGGCGGGCCTCGACGCGCTCGTGGAACGCGTCGACCTTGGCAGCCAGCTCCCCGTAGCGGTCGCTCAGCTCGCTACCTCGTAGTAGCTGAGCCACTGGTCGTGGTCCGAGTCGCTCCCCTTCACCACGTCGAAGTACTTGGCCTGCAGCGCCTTCGTCACGGGGCCCGGCTTGCCGGTGCCGATGGCCCGTCGGTCGAGCTCCCGCACCGGGGTCACCTCGGCGGCGGTGCCACACATGAACACCTCGTCGGCCAGGTACAGCACGTCGCGCGTCATCAGCTCCTCACGCACGGTATAGCCCAGCTCGCGCGCCAGCGTGATCAGGGTGTCGCGCGTGATTCCACCGAGCAGCGCCCCGCCCAGCGGCGGCGTGTAGATGACCCCGTCGTTGACCACGAAGATGTTCTCGCCGCTGCATTCGCAGACATAGCCGGCGGTATCCAGCAAGAGCGCCTCGTCATAGCCGTCCATCAGAGCCTCGCGCTTGGCCAGGATGGAGTTGACGTAGTGCCCGCACACCTTGCCTTTGTGGAGCTGGCTGTTGATGTGGGGGCGGGCGAAGGTCGACGTCTTGATGCGAACGCCGTTGTTGAGCCCCTCGTCCCCCAGGTAGGCCCCCCAAGGCCAGGCGCCGATGGCGACGTCGGTGGGGTTCTCCATGGCGGCGACGCCGAGGGCGCCGTAGCCGACATAGGCGATGGGACGGATGTAGCAGGCACGCAGCTTGTTGCGCGTCAGCGTCTGCAGGGCCGCTTCCATCATCTCGTCGACGGAGTAGTCCAGGGGCAGCGTCATCATCCGCGCGCCCTTGACGAAGCGCTCCATGTGCTCGCGAAGGCGGAACACGGCGCTGCGGCCGTCGGCGCGGGTGTACGCCCGAATGCCTTCGAACACGCCCAGCCCGTAGTGGAGCGCGTGGGTCATCACGTGGGTGTTGCACTCGTCCCACGGGCGAAGCTCGCCGTTGAACCAGATCACGTCGGCCTTCTTGATCATCGCGTTCCTCGCTACCCGCACAAGTGACGTTGCGAAGGGTCCGGTGGGTGCCCTTCGTGGAGCCGGTGAACCGTACGCACGGCCTGCGTCACGGGTACCGGAGACCTCGCTCCATTGCACACGCGTTCGCGGTTGGCAAGTGAGGGGGCCGGCGTGCCCCAAACACAAACGCCGCCGACCAAAGGCCAGCGGCGTAAGCAGCCAAAGGCTGAAGAAGGTGTCAGTCGAGGATGTTCACGCGACCCGTTCCGAGCTCGTAGAACGCCGGCACGATGCGGAGCTTGCCGTCGGCGTGGGCGCCCTTGAGAATGTCGGACTTGGCCAGCAGCTCGTCGGCGGTCATCTGGGCGTTCTTGCGAACCACCACGTCGACCTCGTTGGACTCGGCGGCCTCGACGGCGGGGGTGATGTGCGCGACCAGGTGATTGAGGTTGGGACCGTTGTCACCACCGGCAATCGCCGCCGTGACGGCGCCGCAGCTCTGATGGCCCAGCACCATGATCAGCTGAACGCCGAGATGGGCGACCGCGTACTCGATGCTGGCGAGAGACGACGCGTTGGCGATGTTGCCCGCGACGCGAATGACAAACAGCTCACCGAGCCCCGAGTCGAAAGCGAATTCGGGGACGACGCGTGAGTCGGCGCAGCTGAGGATGATGGCAAAGGGGTTCTGCCCTTTGACCAGCTCCTGTTTGCGGCTCGAGTCCTGGAGTTTTCCATCCAGTTTGTCGGCGACAAAGCGCTCGTTGCGGGCGATGAGTTCGGGAAGGACGGCGGCATGGTCAAGAATCATGGTGCGCAGCGTATTCACGGGAAATAACAGCGTCAAACGCAAACGCAGTAACGCTTTCGGGATGCCTCCAGGGAAGGCATAATCCCCCCGCTTTCAACATCCCCGCGCAAAGGTTGCAGCATGTTCCAGGGATATCGTTTTTCCTTCCGTCGAAGCCTGTGGTGGACGCGGCACTCGATCACCATGGTGACCCTTTACGCCACGACGGTCTCGACCATCGCCTTCTTGATCGGCGAGAGCTGGGTCCAGCTCCCGTGGCAGCCCGTCGGCCTCATCGGTGTCGCCCTGGCGTTCTACCTCGGGTTCAAGAACAACTCGGCCTACGACCGCCTGTGGGAAGCCCGGAAGATCTGGGGTGGCATCGTCAACGCCTCCCGCTCGTTCGCCGTCATGGCTCGTGACTTCGTCGTGGTCGCCGACGACAAGGCGCGCGAGGACCAACTCAGCAAGCAGATCGTTCACCGGCACGTCGCCTGGCTCCATATGCTGACGGTCGAGCTCCGCAAAGTGACCGCCTGGGAGCATCAGGGCAAGCAGTCGACGGGTGACCGGCAACGCTTCGGTACAGCGGTCACCGAAGAGGACGCCAAGGCAGTGCTGGCGCAATACGTCGACGACACGGAGGCGGAGTACCTGCTGACGAAGGGCAACCGCTCCTCCCACCTGCTGAGCTTTCAGTCCAAGCACCTCATGGAGCTGCGGCAGGACAACAGCATCGAGCACTTCCGGCACCTGGCGATGCAGAACCTCATCACCGAGTTCTACACGCTCCAGGGCAAGGCCGAGCGCATCAAGAAGTTCCCCCTGCCCCGCCAGTGGGTCAGCGCAACCGCCTACTGCATCGGGCTGTTCCTGGCGATGCTGCCGTTCGCCATGCTGGATGTGTTCTCCGGCGGACCCAAGTGGATGATCTTCTTCTCCGTCCCGGCGACGGTCGTCTGCTTCTGGATCTTCTGGCTCATGGACCGGGTTGGCGAGTACAGCGAGAACCCGTTCGAGGGTCTGGCCAACGACGTGCCCATCAAGAACATGGCTCGAGGCATCGAACGCGACATCCGCCAGATGCTGGACGAAGAGGACCTGCCCCCGCCGGTGGGTCCGGTGCCGGGAACCGACATCCTCGTTTAGCGCCCGCGCCGAAACACACGCACACGCGTTAAGTTGCGGGTTTCGGTCTTTCGCCCAGAATCGAGGCGTCTTCTTCTCAGGGAGTGAGTGCGTCCGTGGTGTGGGTATGGACGGCGGTGGTGCTGAGTGTCGTGGCAGCGGGCTGGTGGTGGTGGACCGCCGGCCGGCGCGGCGCCAACAAGCCGCTCTACCAGGCCCTTCACGAGACGGGGCTGGTCCCCATGGACCGAGCCAGACGCAACTGGCAACGCACTCTGGACGATGGCGTGCTGGTCACCGTGAATACGGGCACGCGCGAGCTGTGGGTGGACCCGTCAGGGGATGGCAAGGAGCGCCTTCCCGAGGTCCGCGCGCGCCGGACGCCATGGAAGGCTCGGGGCAAGGGACCTGAACTTCTGACCGGCGACCCGGGCCTGGACGAAGTGGTTCAGCTCCATGGGGAGTCGGGGCTGATCCTGTCGCTCCCCAGCGAAGCCCGTGCGGCGTTGCGCCGGGTCGTCGACGAGCCTTTCGCGGTGCAGCTGACCGCCGGCGCAAATCGGTTTCGGTGGGACGGCGCCTGGCCCCCCGACTCTGAGGAAGCCTCACGCCTTGGCCAGGCGTTGGAGAACCTCCAACTCTGGGCGTCGGCGGCCCAGGACCCCAAGCCGGTTGAGATCCGGCTGATGCGCAGCATCCGCGAAGAGACGCTGCCGTGGCTGCGCCAGCTCTGCCTGCTCGTGCTCGAGCGCGACTACCCGGACATGGCGGTCGCCGCCCCCGACGAGGCGCGGCCCCCGGCCGTCACCGAAAGTCTCGATGCCCTCTGGTCGGTGGGCGACGGCATCCCACCGCGGTGGCGTGCGGCGGTGGCCGAGCACATCTTCAGCGCCATTCCCGCTGGCAAGCTGACGCCGGTTCTCGAGCATGGTGTCTGCCACGGGAGCGTCGGCACCGCGAACTTCCTGCTCCGACGCATTGCAGAGGTCGATGGTGCGGCGGGGGAGCTCACCGACGACGAGGAAGCCGTGGTCATCGCCTCGCTGCGACACAGTTCCGAGACGGTTCACGCCACCGCTGTGGGGCTCCTCGGTGCGCGAGGAAGCCTCCACGCGGCCTACGTGCTGCACGACGTGGTCGAGAGCGGCGCCTTTCGGACACCGGACCTGGTGATGCGGGCGCGCACGGCGATCAAGCGCATCGGGGCACGAAACCCCGCTGCGCGTTGACGTCGAGCAGACGCTGACCTAGGGCGCGCTCGGAGGCGTGGGCGCTTTGGGCGCCGACAGGCCACGCCCATCGCCGATACGGCGACGCTCTCGCTTACGCCGCGTGCGCCGCGACGACTTCGGATGCGGCGTATGCTCACCCTCGGCGTGCTTGCGCGCCGGCTTCTCGGCCGATGCGGCGGCAGTCTCCTCGGGCTTGGCCTCGACCGGTGCGGCCTCGGTCGACTCGGTCGCCCCTTCGCCGTCGGTCGTCTCGGCCCCGACGGCAGTCTCTGTCCAGGTCGCCTGGGCTACGGCGTCGCTGGAAGCTTCCGCCTTCTTCTTACGGCGTCGCCGGCGCTTCTTCTTGGGCTTGTCGCCCTGGCCTTCACCGTCGCCCCCGTCGTCTGACCGGGCGCCAGCATCTGCGGCACCAAGGGCGTCCTCGAGCCCCACGTAGGGCTTGCGACTCCGACGGAAGCGCCCGGCGCGATCCGGGACGAAGAGCTCCTCCTCGGCGAACTCCGTAGGGATCTTCCGCTCGGTGTACTTCTCGATGGCCTGCAGGCAGTACACGTAATCGTCGCAGGCCAGCGTAATCGCTGTGCCGGTGTTACCAGCGCGTGCCGTCCGGCCAATCCGGTGGACGTAATCCTCCGGGTCCTGGGGCACGTCGTAGTTGAAGACGTGGCTGACGTCGTCCACGTGGATGCCGCGACTGGCCACGTCGGTGGCCACCAGGATGGGGATCTTGCCCTCCTTGAGGGCCTCGATGATTCGCGTCCGCTTCTTCTGCGGGAGGTCACCGGACAGGTAGACGGCGTTGTAGCCGTTGCGGTTGAGGCGCCACGTGATCTCCTCGCCCACCACCTTGCGGTTGACGAAGACCATCGAGCGCGTCGGCTTCTCCTTGTCGAGCAGACCGAGCAGCAGCTCGAACTTCTCGTGGACCGCCACGTGGTAGATGGTCTGGTCGATCTCGTCGACGACGATGCTGTCCGGGGCAATCTCGACCCGCGCCGGCTTGTTCATGTGCTGGCGGGCCAGGCGCTGAACCTCGTACGACAAGGTTGCCGAGAACAGCAGCGTCTGGCGACGGGTGCGGGATGGGCACCGGCGCATCAGGAAGGTCAGGTCGGCGATGAAGCCCATGTCGAAGAGACGGTCCGCCTCGTCGATGACGATCGCGCGGATCTGCGACAGATCCATCACCTTGCGCTTGTAGTAGTCGATGAGTCGACCCGGGGTTCCGACGATGATGTCGGCGCCTGCGCGGATGGCCTTGGCCTGCCCTTCCCAGTTGGTTCCGCCGTACGCCAGGGCAAAGCTGAGGTCGGCATACTTACCGAGCTGCTCGCCGTCGCTGGCGATCTGCATCGCCAGCTCCCGGGTCGGTGCGATGATGAGGGCGCGAGGCTTGCTCTCGTCGAAGTCGCTGTCGTCCTCGAGCAGGCGCTGCATGGTCGCCAGCAAGAAGCACGCGGTCTTGCCGGTGCCGGTCTGGGCCTGACCACAGAGGTCGTTGCCTTCGAGCAGGATCGGCAGACCCTGCTCCTGGATGGGCGTCGGATGCTCGAAGCCCAGGTCCTCCACCGCCCGCAACAGGGGCTCCTGGAGGTTCAAATCGCTGAATTTCAAAGTGGTCTCACTTGTCGGGCCGGCGGCACCTTTGCCTTGTCTACCGCCGCTCACCGTCGTCGGGAGGGCTGTGTCGCGCGCGTTGTCTTCAGGTGTATTGCGCGCGCCGGCTGACGCCACCGAATCATGACCCCCGAGGGGGTTTGAGGCGCACAATGTCTCTACGCGTCTCCGAAAGTCAAGAACCTGCCGAGAGTTCGTCCAAAGAACTCGGGTTGTTACGCGACCGACACGACCGCCGGTCGATTTGTCGCGAGGCTGTGCATATGGTCGGACAGACATGCTCGCGACCCTCGCCGCCATCCTCAGCGCCGCCGCTGTTGCCGTCACCCCGCCACCTGCCGAGATGGCGCCGGCGGGGCGGACCGCCCACTTCCAATTCCACGGCACACCGGCCACCCAAGGGACCATCGACAAGCTCGTCCCGATCGCCGAGGGCCGCTATCAACGGCTGTGCCGTCTCATCGAGGCGTGTGATGTGCTGACCCGCCCCATCGATGTGTACGTCGCCGAGGACCCGGAGTCATTCGCCAGCGCGTTCCCCGACGGCTCGCCCATGGCCGAGTGGGCGGTCGGCGTCGCTTTCCCGAAGCAGTACAGGATCGTCCTCCGGGCGTTCGGCTCGGCACTGTTCAGCGTCACTGAGACCTTCGACCATGAGGTCAGCCACATCATGATCTACGCAGCGGCAGGGGACACCCCCCTGCCCCGGTGGTTCGTCGAGGGTCTGGCCATCTGGCACGCCGACGAGAGCGTGCTCACCCGCCTCGAGAGCGCGCAGCGGGCCGCCATCACCGACAACCTGCTGACGCTTCACGAGATGGACCGCCGGTTCCCCAACCAAGGGATCAAGGTCAGCCTGGCCTATGCGCAGAGCGCACTGTTTGTTCGCTATCTGGCGCGAAACCACGGGCCCGACGTCATGCCCCGGCTGGTGGCTCAGCTGCGGGCCGGCGCGACGTTCCCAGCGGCCTTCGAAACCGTCTTCGGCGAACCGGCGGAGTCGGTCGCGGTGCAGTGGGAGGAGAACTTCAGCTCCGGAGTTTCGGCCTGGACGGTGCTGCGCGACGGGACGTTCCTATGGGTCGCGATGGTATTCCTGTTCGTGTGGGCCTACCTCATCAAGCGAAGAGAACGGAAGCTGGCCTTCGCGGAGATGGGTGAGAATGAGGAAGCCGAGGCTGCGTGGGCTGCGCTTCAGGCCGCACGCGCGGACGGTGACGACCCGACGGTGCACTGAGTGAACGTGTTTCACTGACCGTTTGACGACGGTCGGGCGCTTCGCTACCTCTGGAGGACCGGCACGCTCGGGAGAGGAGCACCCATGAGTCGACACGTCCGTTTGTTCCACCTGTCTGCATTGGCGGGATTCGCCCTGGTCACGCATGTCTCGGCGTGTGGCGAGATCGATGTCGCGTGTGAGCGCGACTCGGACTGCGCCACGCAGGACTGTCTGACCGCGGTGTGCTCCAACGGCACCTGCCTCGAGCCCACGGTGAGCGATGGGTGGTGCTTCGTCGACGGCGAGTGCTACCTCGACGGTACCGCCACGCCGACCAACCAGTGTCGAATCTGTGACGCCGCCGCCATCAATGACGCCCTCATCAACAAGGCATGCGACAATGGCGGTGTGTGCGAGCCCACCACGGGTGAGTGCGCGGTGCCAACGCCAGACGCGGTGTCCGACGCCGATGCTGCTCCAGACGCGCAACCCGATGCCGTCCCAGACGCCGAGCCCGATGCCGTCCCGGACGCGCAGCCTGACGCTGTGCCGGACGCGCAGCCTGACGCTGTGCCGGACGCGCAACCCGATGCTGTGCCGGACGCGCAGCCGGACGCTGTGCCGGACGCGCAGCCGGACGCCGTTCCCGACACTACTGCGGACGGAGTCGTCGCAGGGGACACGGCGAACGACAGCACCATCGCTGACGCATCTCCCGACGCTGGTGCTGATGTCCCGGCCGACATCACCATGGACATGAGCATGGAGGTGACGGATGCCACCGCCGACGCGGATACCGCAGCAGATAGCGGTCCTGACGCCACGACCTCGACATGTCAGTCGGTGGGCGACCCGTGTGCGACGCCGGGACCCGACGGCCCGTTCGTCTGTGTCGAGGGTGTATGCCGCCTGTCCTGCACCAGTGGATATGTGGGCTGCACCTGCATGTGGTACGACGAGGCCAATGGCGTCGCCTACTGCCCACCCAACTTCTGCGACAACTTCTTCGACAACGACTGCGGCCCCAACATGAACTGTCTGTCCGCGTACGGGCAGAACCTTTGCGTTGCCACGGCGGGCGTCCCAGAGGGCAGCGCCTGCACCAGCATGAACGAGTGCCTCCCTGGGCTGGCCTGCATGCAGGGCGTCTGCAGCCCCCCCGACTGCGGGACCGGCGCCGACGATCCGACCTGTGCCGCCGGCCAGACCTGCGTCACGGAGGACCTCGCCTGGGGTGACTATCCCCAGAGCTTCGGCCGCTGCCTGGATACCTGCGATTCCAGCGCCGACTGCACCGGCGCAAACGAATGGTGCAAGCCAGCGTTCAAGAACCCTGCAGGCACCATGATCAACACGTGTGCCGAGGCCGGCCCCGGAGGGCCTGGAGCCCCCTGCTCCGTGGACGCCGAATGCGATGGCGACCATGTGTGCAGCCTGTTCGGAGAGTGTGCCACGGTCTGCGACCCGACGGCGCCGGACACGGGCTGCGACGCGGCCACGCCGCACTGCGTCCAGAAGATCATCAACGACGCGTCGGGCACGCCCATCACGATCACCGACTTCGGCGCCTGCGTCGATGGCTGTACCCCGTTCACCACGCCGTCCGACTGCCCCACGGGGCAGTGGTGCTCTCCCTTCATCGAGAGCCCCTCCGTTGGGGCGTGCATTCCGGTGGGTTCCGCCGTGGCCGACGAGCCCTGCGACGGCGGCGCGAACCTGTGCGGTGAGAACCTTTTGTGCGGGGGCGTCTGTATCCCGGTGTGCGAGTCGGATGCGATGTGCCAGAGCGGAGAAGCATGCCTCGTCGCCCTGGGCTTTCAGACCCCGACGGGGGGAGCCTTTCCGCTGCCGCTGAAGACCTGTGTCCAAGAGCCGCTCACCTGCGACTATGACGCCGATCCGCAGGGTTGCCCCGACGCGTCGAGCCAGTTCTGCTTCCCGGGAGACTTCTATAACCAGACCGATGACCTTTGCCTCGACATCGGGGGCAACGGTACGACGTCCTTCCCGCTGCAGCCGGGCGATCTGTGCGACCCCGTCGGCATCCCCTGCAGTGGCGAGAGCATCTGCTATCCGGCGGACGAAAGCGGTGAGTTGCGGTGCATCGAGATGTGCCGAGAGCAGCTCCCCAACGACCCCTTCCTAACGGCCGGCAACAGCGACTGCAGCGACCCCGGAGCGACCTGCTTCCCTGCCTTCCCGCCGCTGAAGGGTGGGCTCTGCCAGGGACCGTAGGGTCCCTGCTGGGCCCAACCCCGACTTCCACCCGCGTCCATTTAATCCCAGGCCCCGCACTACCTGGCCTGTAGCCCCTGGCGGCTACGACGGCGCCGGGAGCGCGAGCGACCAAGACGCGAAGTGGCGGTCAAGTGGACGGCCTCGGGAGCAAGCTTCTCAAGCATCGGCTCGACCTGTCGCTCGTAGTCTTTGATGGCTTGGTTGAGGGCTTCCAGGGTCGCTAGGAGCGGCTCGATGAGCGGCGCCAGGTCGGCGGGGAGCTCGTTTCTGCAATAGGTGATGAAGGTCGAAGCCCGGCCATCCTTCCGAACCCGGATCCCGAATGGCTTCAGTAGTCCACGAATCGCATTGATGGTCAGCGTGCGGCACTTCACAGCCTTTGCTCGAGCACGAACCAATACCAGCGCGCGATGATGCTGCTCGCTTCGTACCC